>Ga0207699_10000085_pt1 | contig 70204 bp, 65 predicted proteins | sample LARL51metaG_FD_184344 | JGI IMG/M metagenome (GOLD analysis project Ga0207699, IMG submission 184344) | Corn, switchgrass and miscanthus rhizosphere microbial communities from Kellogg Biological Station, Michigan, USA - LAR L5-1 metaG... | ecosystem: Host-associated > Plants > Roots >...
GCCTCTACGCGGTGACCCTCTTCGAGGACGGCCGCAAGGTGGGCGAGCTCGACGAGGAGATGGTCTACGAGATCCATCCCGGCGAGGTCTTCGTCCTCGGCGCCACCTCCTGGCGCGTCGCCGAGATCACACCCACGCAGGTGCAGGTGACGCCGGCGCCCGGCGAACCGGGACGCGTCGCCTTCTGGCACGGCGACTCGCTGGGCCGCCCCATCGAGGTGGGCATGGCGCTGGGCAGGGCGATCCGAGAACTAGCCGAGGCTGACCCGAACTCGTCAGCGCGGCGGCTGCAGGAGCGCTCCGCGTTCGACGAGCGCGCCACCCGCAACCTGCTCGCCTACCTGCGCGACCAGCGCGAGGCCACCGGCGCGCTGCCCGACGACCGCACCGTGGTGGTGGAGCGCTTCCGCGACCAGCTCGGGGACTGGCGTGTCTGCGTGCTCACCTGCCTGGGCGCCAAGGTGCATGCGCCCTGGGCGCTCGCCGTGGCCGCACGGCTGCGCGACCGGCTCGGCGCCGACGTGCAGCACATCCACAGCAACGACGGCTTCGCCCTGCGCCTGCCCGACGTCGACCGGCCGCCGCCCGTCGAGGACCTGCTCGTCGACCCCGAGGAGATCGAGGACGCCGTCACCGAGGAGCTGGCCGGATCGGCACTCTTCGCCGCGCGCTTCCGCGAGAACGCTGCGCGCGCGCTGCTGCTGCCGCGCCGCCGCCCCGGCGAGCGCACGCCGCTCTGGAAGCAGCGCCAGCGCTCCCACGACCTGCTCCAGGTGGCCTCGCGGCACCCCTCCTTCCCCATCCTCGCCGAGACCTACCGCGAGTGCCTTTCTGACGTCTTCGACATGAACGCGCTGCGCACCCTGATGGGCGACCTGCGCTCGCGCCGGGTGCGCCTGGCCGTGGCCGACACCGAACGCGCCTCACCCTTCGCCTCCTCGCTGCTCTTCGACTACGTGGCCCAGTTCATGTACGAGGGCGACGCGCCGCTGGCCGAGCGCCGCGCCCAGGCGCTCACCCTCGACCGCGAGCTGCTCGCCGAACTGCTCGGCAGCGCGGAGCTGCGCGAGCTGCTCGACCCGGAGGCCACCGCGCTGCTGGAGCTGCAGCTGCAGGGATTGCTCACCGACCGCCAGCCGCGCGACGCCGACGAGGCCCACGACCTGCTGCGCCGCCTCGGCGACCTCGACGACGACGAGTGCGAGGCACGCGGCATCGTCGCCTCCTGGCGCGACGAGCTGCTGCGCACGCGGCGCGCGGTGCGCATCGCGGTGGGCGGCGCGCGGCGGATCATCGCCGCGGAGGATGCCGCGCTCTACCGCGACGCCGTCGGTGTCGCGCTGCCGCCCGGGCTGCCCGAGGCCTTCCTCGACTCCCCCGCCGATCCGCTCGCGTCACTGCTGGTGCGCTACGCGCGCAGCCACGCGCCCTTCGTCGCCGAGGATCCGGCGCGTCGCTGGGGCGTGCCGCTGCGCGACGTGCTCAGCGCGCTGCGCCGCCTGGCCCGCGACGGCGTGCTCCTCGACGGCGAGTTCCGACCCGGCGGCAGCGGCCGCGAGTGGTGCCATCCCGAGGTGCTGCGCAGCCTGCGCCGCCGCAGCCTGGCCGCGCTGCGCCGCGAGATCGAGCCGGTTCCGGCAGAAACCCTGGGCCGCTTCCTGCCCGGCTGGCAGGGGGTCGGCGCCGGCGGCGACGGCGGGGACCGGCTGCACGAGATCCTCGCCCAGCTGCAGGGCCTGCCCCTGCCGGTGTCGGTGCTGGAGCGCGACGTGCTGCCCGCGCGGATGCGCGAGTACGCGCCGCGACTGCTCGACGACCTCATCTCCATGGGCGAGGTGGTCTGGGTGGGGCGCGGCGCGCTGGGCAGCGGCGACGGCCGCGTCGCCCTCTACCTGCGCTCCGACGCCGCGCGACTCGTCCCCGAGCCAGCCGATCCGCCGGACGGCGAGCTGCACGTGCGCATCCGCGAGGAGCTGGCCGGGCACGGCGCCTCGTTCCTGCCCGACCTGCTGCGCAGCATCGGCGGCGACGTCGAGACTCTCGTCGACGCGCTCTGGGACCTGGTCTGGTCGGGAGAAGTCACCAACGACACCTTCGCGCCGCTGCGCGCGCTGGGCCCGCGCACGCGCGGCGGCGGCAACGGCACGCGTCCGTCGCGCCGCCCGCTGATGCGGCTGGTGCCGCCGCGCGCCGCGGGACGCTGGTCGCTCGTCGCCGGGCTGCGCGAGCCGCAACCGCCGTCCACCGAGCGCCTGCACGCGCTCTGCACCGCGCTGCTGCAGCGCCACGGCGTGCTGACGCGCGAGGCCGCGCTGGCGGAGGGCGTGCCCGGCGGCTTCGCGGGCATGTATCCGGTGCTGCGCGCCATGGAGGAGGCGGGACGCATCCGCCGCGGCTACTTCGTCGACGGCCTGGGCGGCTCGCAGTTCGCCCTGCCCGGCGCCGTCGACCGGCTGCGCGGCGAGCGCGAGGCGCAGACCGGCATCGTCGCGCTGAGCGCCGTCGACCCCGCCAATCCCTACGGAGTCACCGTGCCCTGGCCGGACTCGGCGGGACGGACCGCGCGCGCCGCGGGCGCCTACGTCGTCCTCGACCGCGGCCTGCTGCGCCTCTACCTGGAGCGCGGCGGGCGTTCGCTGCACATCATGGGCGAGGTCACCGCGGACCACGCGCGCGCCCTCGCCGCGGTGGCCACGCGCGGCGGGCGGCTGGAGATCGTCAGCGTCGACGGCGGACCGGTGCACGGCAGCAAGGCCGAATCCGCGCTGCGTGAGAGCGGCTTCGGCGCCTCGCCGCGCGGGCTGGTGCACTGGGGCGAGCGCGGCGTGCTGGTCCGCACCTAGCCGCACCGGCACAGCGGATGCCTGAAGGCGACACCATCTGGCGCACCGCGGCGGCGCTGCGCAACCGCCTCGACGGCCGGGTCATCCGCGGCGCCCGGCCGCAGCAGACGCTGGGCCGCCTGCGCGGGCACCGCGTGGTCGGAGTCGAGCCGGTCGGCAAGCATCTCTTCATCCACTTCGACAACGGCCTGGCCCTGCACACCCACATGCGCATGGAGGGCTCCTGGCACCTCTACGCGCCCGGCGAACGCTGGCGCAGGCCCGAGCACCTGGCCCGCGCCGTGCTGGAGACCGACGACGCCGTGGCCGTCTGCTTCCTCGCCCCGGTGGTGGAGCTGGTCGCCGGCGAGCGCGACGCGGTGGGCCACCTCGGCCCCGACATCCTCAGCCCCGACTTCGACGTCGAGCAGGCGCTGCGACGGGCCCGCCACAGCGAGTTCGACACCCTCGGCGAGGTGCTGCTCGACCAGCGAGTTTGTGCCGGCATCGGCAACATCCACAAGTGCAACGCGCTGTGGGAATGCCGTCTCGATCCCTGGCTGCCGGTGCGCGACGTCGACGACGCCAGCCTACGCCGCGTGTTGCTCACTGCGCGCGACCGGATGCGCCGCAGCGCGGTGCAGCGCGGCTTCACCCCGCAGCCCGGCGTGCACGGCCGCGGCGGACGTCCCTGTCCTCGCTGCGGCACGCTGATCTCGATCCGCGCGCAGGGCGTGCAGGGACGGCCGACCTACTGGTGCACGCGCTGCCAGGGTCCGGGCAGCGCTCCCTCTATGGCCCCGTACAAGGACATCTGACACGCCCTCCTGCGTGCTTGCCTAGACTGCCGCGTTGACCTGTTGGACGGCGAGAGAGGATGGACGAACCACCGGACAGCCGCTCACCGCGCCACGCGTCCGACGACAGACCACCGGAGGAGCGCTGGCACATGCTCGACGCGCATCGCGAGGAGGCGATGGCGGCCATCCGTCGCCGCGTCGGCGACGTGCCCGACGCGCAGGACTGCGTCCAGGACGCGATGATGCGGCTGGTCCAGCGCGGCGACCTCGACCCCGAGCGGGTCCGCTCGCTGCTGGCGCGCACCGCGGTGCACATCGCCATCGACCGCGGGCGCGCCCGGCGGCGGGAGGAGTACGCGGCCGCACGCCTGCGGGTCGACGCGGAGCGCCAGGTGGTCTGGCCCGATCAGCTCGTCACCGATCGCGCCGACGCGCGGCGCGTGCTCAACGCCGTGGATACGCTGCCACCGCGGGAACGCGAGGTGATGCGGCTGCGCCTGGTGGTGGGCCTGACCGTGGCGGAGACCGCGCGGCTGCTCGGCGTCACCTACAAGTCGATCGAGGGCACCTACACGCGGGCGCGGGCTCGCATCCGCGCGATGCTCGGCGGTGCGCTGGCCTGGCTGGTGGCGCGGCTGCGCCGCCTCGGCGCACCGCAGTCGGGCGAGCCGCTGGCCGCCGCCGCCGCGGTGGTTGTCGCCGTGCTGCTGGCCTCGCCGTTCTGGCGCCACGCCGTCAATGCCCCGAGAGGGTCCGGGGGAGGCGTCGCCGCGGCCGAGCTGGCGGCCGGCCGGCCGGCGGCGCCATCGGGCGGAGGGTCGGTGCCGCCGGGGCTGCGCCCGGGCTTCCTGGTCGACGGCGGCGGCGACCACGGCCGGGGTGGCGGCCAGGCTGACGGCCACGACCGGCACCCGCAGACCATCTTCACCACGGGGCCGATCAGCGTGCCGAACCCTGTCGGCCAGGGAAACCAGCCGCCGTTGATCTCGGCCGGACCGCTGACGATCTCAGGCGGGCCGGTCCAGAACCTGGACCCGGTGGGCGGCGTGGAGAGATGCCTGGCGCAGGGCGGGCCCACCGAGACCATCGGCCCGGATGGGTCGATCATCGGAGGCTGCGACACCTAGCTCCTGGGCACGGCCACAGCCTTCTCCGTTTGAGGGAACAACCCCGCCTCGGACGGAGTACGGGTGTGAGGTTCCTTCTCCTTGTCGCTGCCGCGCTTGCGGCCGCGGGCCTGGCCGGCGCCGTCCGCCCTGGCACCCCCGCTCTCGCGGACCCGACCTGTGTCACGTTCGGCCCCGTCGATGTCATGGGCCAGGAGGTCGTGCCCTTCATCCAGCAGTGCCTCCCCACCGCCTGACCCTGAACTGACCGCGCGGTCAGCGTCCCACGAACCGCGGCGGTCGCTTCTCCAGGAAGGCCATGGCCGCCTCACGGGCGTCCTCGGTCAGCCCGCAGCGGATGTGCCGGTCCGCCTCGCGGTCGAGCATCTCGCTGAAGCCGAGCGTCTGCGCGTCGTTGAGGTTGGCCTTGATGGCCCGCATGGTCAGCGGGGCGAAACCGGCGATGCGCTCGGCGACGCGGTGCACCTCCCCCATCAGCTCGCCGTCGGGCACCATGCGCGAGACCAGGCCGATGCGCTCCGCATCGGGGGCGCGGAACTTCTCGGCGAGCAGGTAGAGCTCGCGCGCCGTGGCCGCTCCGACGATGCGCTGCAGGGTCCAGGTGCCGCCGAAGTCGCCGCTCAGCCCGGCGGTCATGAAGGCGGTGTTGAAGACGGCGGACTCGGTGCAGTAGCGCAGGTCGGCGGCGCAGGCCCAGGCCAGGCCGGCACCGGCGCAGGCGCCGTTGATGGCGGCGATGGTCACCTTGGGCATGTCGCGGAGCAGCTGCGAGGTGCGCATGGCGTGGCGCAGCATGGCCACCCGCGCCTCGACCGCGGGGCCGCCGTCGACGCCGGGGACGTCGCCCGCGGCCATGGCCTCGAGGTCGCCGCCGGCGCAGAAGGCGCGGCCGTTGCCGGTCATGATCAGCACCCGGACGCGCTCGTCGTCGGCGGCGCGCTGCAGCGCGGTGAGGGCGCCGTCGAGCAGCTCCTGGTTCATGGTGTTCATGCGCTCGGGACGGTTGAGCGTCACCGTGGCGATGGCGCCGTCGACGTCGTAGTGGACCGTGTCGTTCATCGCTGCGCGCTGCTCCCTCGATGCCCGCCGTTCAGACCAAATGGACGCGGATCCCGGCGACATCGAGACGCTCGCCCGCGCGGTTGCGGTCGGTTGCGACCAGATCGATGCCGCCGAGGCCCTCACCGCGGCCGTCCTCGGCAGGCACGAAGCGCACCGCGCCGCGGTCGAGCATGATGCACGGCGCGGGGCCGCTCTCGTCGAGCGGACGTCCCAGCACCGCCGCCCAGCGCTGCGCCAGCGCCCGCGGCCCGGGCGACTGCATCTCGACGGCGGCGATCTCGCCGGCCACCTCGGTGCGCACCTGGTCGCGCCAAGTGTCGCCCGCCCAGCCCCACGACTCCGGCGGCGTGGCCACGTCGAGCGAGACGATGGCACCGCCGACGTCGGCGGGATGCAGGTGCATCCCGCTGATGCCGTCGTCGCCTCCCTGCCAGACGATGCGCACGCCGAGCGCGTCGAGCCGCGCCCGCTCGGCGGCGAGGTCGTCGACCTGGAGCAGCACCATGTAGCCGCCGTCGCCGCCGCGGCGCTCGAGGTGGCGGCCGGCCGCGGTGCCCTCGTGCAGGGGCGAGACGACTTCGAGGAAGGTGTCCCCCACCGGCAGCACCGCGTTGTGCAGCCCGAAGAAGCCCACGCCGGGATCGCGGCGGCAGATCTCCAGGCCGAGGCTGCCGGTGATCGCGGCCACCGCCGCCTCGAGGTCGCCCGCCACCGTGGCCACCTGGCGCAGCCGCACGGCTAGGCGCGCTCCCGGCGGTGGCGGACGCGGCGTTCGCGGCGCTCCCGCGGCGGCCGGGCAGGCTTGGCCTGGCGGGTGATCATCCGCCCCGCCTCGGCCTCGACGGCCTTCGACATGCTGCGCCGGAAGGTGGCGTTGACCGCCTCGACGGCCAGCGGCCGCAGCCGATCGAGCGCCTCCTGGACGCGCGGCCAGTCCGCCTCCGGCTTGCCCGCCGCCTCGAAGGGCCCCCAGACCTCCTCGACGAACATGGCGACGAAGGCGCGGGCGATGCCGTCGGCGTAGCGGTCGAGCTTCTCCTGCACGCGCAGGCCCGCCTCGATGGGGATGCCCAGCGAGACCAGCGCCTCGCCGGCGCGGAGCAGGGCCGGGCTGAGCACCTCCCAGCGTTCCTCGGCGCCCGGGGCGATGATGCCCAGGCGCGCGGCCTGGGCGAGCAGCTTGGGGTCCGGCCCGGGCGCGCCCATGCGGCCGGCCAGCTCCTCCGCCTCGACGAACTCGGTGGTCTCGTCCTCCCAGGGCTCGCGCAGGGAGCGGCCGAAGTCGAGGGCGCGGGTGGCCGTGCCCGGCGCGGTGCTGGCCAGCAGGCGGTGGATGGCGTTGAGGTTGAAGCCGTCCGCCTGCATCTCCACGATCATGCGGATGCGGGCGACGTGCTCGGGCCCGTAGTAGCCGGTGCGGCCGCGCACGGCCGGGGGCGGCAGCAGGCCACGGGACTGGTGGGCGCGGATGTTCCGCACCGTCATCCCGGTGACCCCGGCGAGCTGGTCGATGGTGTATTCGGCGTCCTGGATCTCCGCCATGGGCACATTGTGCAGCCCCGAGGGGGTTGACTGCATCATCGGTTCATGTATCATCGATCCATGTCATATTAGCTCGGGCCTGGCCGCCCGGGCTGACCGGTGACCCGTCACGAGGAAGGACCCCATGCCCCTCGCTCTCGCGCCCACCAACCACGACGCCGCCCTCCAGTGGCTGTGGGTGGCCGCCTTCGTCGCCCTGCCGGCGGGTGGCGCCGTCGCCCTGTTCCTGACAGGATCGGCTGGAACGCACCGCGGTGCGCTGCGCCGCGCGGTGGCCCGCATCGGTGACTCGCTGGAGCGCACCACCGGACTGCCGGCGTGGTGCGTCGGCGGCGTGGCGGTGTCGCTGTGGGCGCTGATCGCGGCCATGGTCGGCTTCTTCTGGGACGTCGCCTGGCACATCGACCTGGGCCGCGACACCCAGCTCTTCACCGTGCCGCACGTGCTCATCCTGATGGGACTGGCGGGCATCGGCGCCGGCGCCCTGGTGTCGATCATGTTCGCCACGCTCGATCGCGCCGGCACCGCCTGGCACCTCGGCTTCCTGCGCATCCCGCGCGGCGCCATGGCCCTCGGCGTGCTCGGTGCCGGCGCCATGACCGGCTTCCCGCTCGACGACATCTGGCACGCCAACTACGGCGTCGACGTCACCATGTGGGGACCGACGCACCTGCTCATGATCGGCGGTGCCGCGCTGGCGCCCATCGCGCAGTGGCTGCTGCTCGCCGAGGCCGGTCCCGACGCGGGCAGGCATTGGGTGCATCGCCATCTCCGCGGCGCGCGCGCGGCGGCGGTGCTCATCGCGCTCTCCGCCTTCCAGCTCGAGTTCGACTACGGCGTGCCGCAGTGGCAGGCGCTCTACCAGCCGGTGCTGATCATGCTGGCCACCTCGATCGGGCTGGTCGCCGCGCGCGTGGCGCTGGGCCGCGGCTGGGCCATCTTCGCGACGCTCGACTTCCTCGCCGTGCGCGGGCTGCTGGCGCTGGTGGTGGGGCCGGGCCTCGGCCACGTGGTGCCGCGCTTCCCGCTCTATCTCGGCATCGCGGTGACCATCGAGGCGGCCGCGTGGCTGACACGCGGGCGCTCCCCCGCCGTGCGCGCGCTGGCCTGCGGCGCCGCGGCCGGCACGTTGGGGCTGGCCAGCGAGTGGGGCTTCAGCCACCTCTGGGGCCGCGAACCCTGGCAGCTCTCGCTCTTCCCCGGCATCTGGGCGGCGGTGATGATCGCGCTGGCGGGCGCGATGATCGGCGTCGCCATGGGCCGCATCGTCTCCGGCCGCCGCGCCGACCTGCCCCGGCCGCTGCTCATCGCCGCCTTCGCCGGTGTGATCGCCGGCCTGGCCGTGCCGCTGCCGCGCAGCACCGTGCCGGTCACCGCGGTGATGCACGCGACACCCACCGGGCCTGCGCTGCCCGCGGTCAATCGCGACGGCCTGCCCTCGCCGTACCAGCTCGTGAACGTCGACATGACGCTCACCCCGCCCGACGCGGCCACCGGTGTCGACCGCTTCGAAGCGCTCTCCTGGCAGGGCGGGGTGGCGCAGACCACGCCGATGCTCGAGGTCCGGCCCGGCGAGTACCGCGCGGCGTCGTCCGTCCCCACCGGTGCGACCTGGAAGACGCTGGTCTGGCTGGCCCGCGGCGACGTGCTCATGGCCGTGCCGGTGTCGATGCCGCTCGACCTCGAATACGGGCAGGGGCCCATCGTCGCGCAGCCGACCACTCACGTCAGCTTCGTCGCCGCCGGCAAGCTGCTGATGCGCGAGACGCACGGCGGCGCCGCCTGGCCGATGGTGCTCGCCTACGGCGGGCTGGGCCTGGTCACGCTGGTGTGGATCACCATGCTCATCGCCGGCTTCGCCTCGCTCGACCGCGGCAACCCGGGATCGCCACGCCGCACCGCGACCGCCGGCACGAAAAAGGCCGGGACTCGCACGCGGCGAATCCCGGCCCTGCTTGCCGATTCGGCTGGGGTGGAGCCTACTGCGCGGCGTTCTGCGCCGTCTGGGTCACATTGACCACCACGGTGCGGCTGCCGACCACCGCCTGAGCCGTGTCCTTGCTGGAGTCGGTGACCCCGGTGGTGAGGGTGGCGTGCACGCTGATGGTGTGGACGGAGGAGCCGACGTTCTCAGCCACCCAGTTGAAGGCGTTGGCGTCCTTGGTCGACTGGAAGGTGTCGATGGTCGCGTTGTTGTCGAAGGTGAAGTTGCTGGTCGTGCTGCTGTAGACGCGGTTGCAGAAGGTGACCTGGCCATCGTCGCTGCCGCCCGGCTGCGCGGGCAGGACGCCCACGTTCTTGCCGTCGACCTCGACCCAGACCTTGACGTCGCCGAAGGCGCTCTGGGTGTCGTTGCCCGTGGTGGTGATCTGGGTGACGATCGAGCACTCCAGGGTCACCGCGAAGGTCAGGTCGGCGGGGTTGGAGGTGCGCATCCTCGCGCACAGCAGGGTGACGTCGGCCTGCGGATCGAAGACCTGGACCTTCGAAGCGCCCACCGTCATCTTGTCGGCGGGGAGGTTGCTGGTGCTGGTGCTGTTGCACGACGAGCTGTCGGACGTGCTGCTGGTGGCGCTGCCGTTGAGCACGGCCGGAGCCGAGAGGCCCGACGTGCCGGTCTGCGCCGTGCTGCCGGTGATGGTGCCGGCGGTGCTGCCGAGCTGCGTACCGGTGTTCGTGCCCGCGAAGCTGTGGGTCACGTTGCCGATGACGAGTGTGGGCAGGCCGACGGCCACGATGACCGTCGCCCCCGCCGTGCGCAGTTTGCGAGCCAGGCTCATGGTCGAGTTCCCTCCTGTGAATATGCGCAGAACGCGTCCCGCTCGCCCTGCTCTCTGTAGCCATTGACGGCTATGGAGCGGACGAAATTGCGCCATTGGCCAACTCATAACCTGAGGACACGGCGTGCTCATGCACGCCATGCCCGCTACGCTGCGGCCCGTGATCGCGCCGCGGACGCCGGTCCGAGGGCGGCCGGCGACAGCCACGCTGCTGCTGCTCGCCCTCGTCGCCGTGAGCGTGGCGGCCCGGCTGCCTCTGCTCGGCGGCGCGCAGATCGACTACGACGAGGGCGTCTACTGGGCCTCGCTGCGGAGCATGGCCGCGGGGCATCCCCTCTTCTCCTCCGTCTACAGCTCACAGCCCCCGGGGTTCCTGTCGATCCTGGCGGTGTTCTTCGGCGCCGGACACTCGCTGACGGCCGCGCGGGCGGGGGTCCTCTTCTTCTTCGCGGTGGCTCTGGTGGCCACCTATGCCGCCGCGCGGACGCTGCTCGGCCCGTGGCCGGCGCTGGCCGCCGCGGCGCTGCTCGCCGTCGACCCGCTGATGCTGCGCCAGTCGGTGACCCTGCAGGCCGACGGGCCGAGCCTGGCCCTGGGCATGGTGGCCCTGGCCTGCGCCGCGGCGGCGGCCGTCTCCATGCCCGCAGGCGGCGGCGGCCTGCGATCGTGGCGCGGTTCGCTGCTGCTCGTCGCCTCGGGCCTGGCGCTCGCGGTCGCGGTGCTGGTCAAGCTCAACGCCGTCGCCTTCGCCGTACCGGTCGGGCTCGTCGCGGTCCTGGCACCGGGCGGGGAGCAACCGTCGTTGCTCACGGCGGTGCGACGCCTGCAGCTCGTCCTGGCCGGTGCGGTGCTCGGCGCCGTCGTCGTGCTGGCGCCGTTCGCCGACCGGCTGCCGCAGGTCTGGTCGCAGTCGGTGGGCTCGCACCTCACCGCGCGCTCGCTGCAGGAGGGCGGCCTGACCCGCGACATGGCCCTCGCGTTGGCGCGCGAGTCGCCCTTCTATCTCGCCGGGCTGATCGGACTGGCTGTGCTGCTCTGGCGGGCGCCGCGCCTCGGCGCCATCCTCGCGGCGTGGGGCGCCGCCGTCGCCGTGCTCACGGTGACGCAGCGCCCGCTCTGGCCGCACCACCTGCTCGTCGCCGCGCCGCTGGTGGTGATCGCCGCCGCGGCGCCTGCGGCGCTGGCGTGGCGACGCATCTCGCCGCGCGCCCTCACCGGCGGCAGCATCGCCGGCCTGCTCTGCCTCGGCATCGCCGGGCTGGCCAGCGGCTTGGTGGCGCTCGACGACGCCTTCACCGCCGACACGCATCCCGACGCCGTGGCCGCGCTGCGCTCGCTCACCCGTCCCGGCGACCTCGTGGTCGGCGACGACCAGTTCGCCGTCGCCGCAGCGGATCGCGACGCGCCGCCGGAGCTGGTCGACACCGCCTTCGTGCGCCTCGACTCGCAGCACGTCACCGCCGCCGACGTCGAGGCGATCATCGTGCGCGACGGCGTCCGCGCCGTGTACCTGGCCACCCACCGCCTCGACCGGCTGCCCGGGCTGGTCGACTGGCTGCGCCTGCACCTCCCCCACGTCACGCGGCTCGACGACGGCGCCATCATCTACACCGCGCCATGAGCGAACACGCGATGAAGACAACCCTGGCAGGAACCGTTGCGCTGGTGGCCGGCGCCACCCGCGGCGCGGGACGCGGCATCGCCTGCGAGCTGGGCGCCGCCGGCGCCACCGTGTACGTCACCGGCCGCAGCACGCGCGCGGAGCGGTCGGAGATGGACCGTCCGGAGACCATCGAGGAGACAGCCGAGCTGGTCACCGTCGCGGGCGGCGAGGGCGTCGCGGTGCGCTGCGACCACACCGACCCGGCGCAGGTCGCCGCGCTGGTCGAGCGCATCCGGACCGAGCGGTCAGGACGTCTCGACCTGCTGGTCAACGACATCTGGGGCGGCGACCCGCTCGCCGTCTGGGGCCGTCCCTTCTGGGAGCACCCGCTCGACGACGGCCTGCGCATGCAGCGCCTCGCGGTGTGGACGCACGCCATCACCAGCTGGCACGCGGTGCCGCTGATGGTGGCGCGCGGCAAAGGGCTGGTCGTCGAGATCACCGACGGCGCCGGGGCCGGCTACCGCGGCAGCTTCTTCTACGACCTGGCCAAGTCCTCGGTGATCCGCCTGGCCCTGGCCCAGTCGCACGAGCTGCGGCCGCACGGCGTGGCCGCGGTGGCGCTGACCCCGGGCTTCCTGCGCAGCGAGGCGATGCTCGACCACTTCGGCGTCACCGAGGCCACCTGGCGCGACGCCGTGGCGCAGGATGCGCACTTCATCGCCTCGGAGACGCCTGCCTACGTGGGCCGCGCCGTGGTGGCGCTGGCGTCCGATGCCGAGGTCATGGCGCGGTCGGGCCAGGCACTGACCAGCTGGGACCTGGCCCGCGAATACGGCTTCACCGACGCCGACGGCACGCAGCCCGACTGGGGCCGCCATTTCGCCGAGCACATCGCTGGCCAGACGCCCGAGTAGCTGGCCGCCGCGCGCGAGCGCATGACCGGAGCCACGCGCGCCGTTTGCTTTGTTGTGCACGCCCTTCACCGGCGAGGGCAGATGGGGAACCCCGTGCCGTGACCATGACCTACCCCGGGTGGAGCTCCGCCCCGACCGCGACCATGGACGTCGCCCTGCTCTACGAGCGGCACGCGCCCGAGATCCACGACTTCCTGGCCCGCACCGTCCACGACCACGCCGCCGCCGAGGACCTCACCCAGAACACCTTCATCCGCCTCATGGAGCGCGGCGAGAGCGTGCGGGAGACCGAGAAGGTGCGGCCCTGGCTGTTCACGGTGGCCCACAACCTGGCGGTCACCCACGTCACCCGTCGCAAGGCCCCCGACCCCATCGAGGCGGCCTTCGAGATCGCCAGTGGTGAGAAGGGGCCCGAGGACGAGGCCGTCGCAGCCGACGCCGCCCGCCTGGTCTGGGACGCCGCCCGCAGCCTGGAGCCCCGCCAGTACGCCGTGCTCGACCTCACCGTGCGCCGCGGCTTCAGCATCGGCGAGATCGCCGAGGTGCTGGAGATCACCCCGGCCCACGCCGCGGTGGTGGTGCACCGGGCGCGCGAGGCGCTGGCCCAGGCCATCCGGCTGCTCGTGGTGGTGCGCCAGCGCCGCCACTGCGCCCGGCTGGCCGAGCTGATCCCCGCCGGCACCGAGGTGCTCACCCCCGACCTGCGCGCCTCCGCCGACCGCCACATGCGGCGCTGCGAGGCCTGCAAGGAGGTCGGCGAGAAGCTGACCCAGCCCGCCGAGCTGCTCTCCGTGCTGCCGCTGCTGCCGCTGCCGATCGCGGCCCATCCCCTCACGCTCTTCCCGCACCTCGCCCATCACGCGGCGGCGGCGACCGCGGCCGGGCACACCGCGGCCGCGGCGAACGCGGCCGGGCACGCCACCGCATTGCAGCATCTGCGCACGCTGGGGCAGCGCGGCGCGCAGACGCTGCAGCAGCCGGCGGTGCTCGCCGGGATCGCGGCGCTGGCGGTGGCGGGCACGGGCGTCGGGCTGGGACTTGCCATTCACGGCGGGGGTGGGCCGCAGCGCGGTGCGCCGGTGGCCACCTCGCAGTCGCCGCGCAGCGGGATCGGCGGCGGCGAGACCGCCGTGCCACCGCTGACGGGCTCGACGGAGCGGCAGGCCGGCAATGGCAACACGCCACCCCCCGGACCCATCCGCCAGGACGGCGCCTACGGCGACGACTTCTTCGAGGTCGATTGCGCCTGCATCACGCCCGTCGACCAGCCGCCACCGACGCCACCATCACCGACCCCGGCGCCGCCGCCCATCCTGCTCGACCAGACCGTGCTGCTGCCCCCGCCCGTGCCGGCCACCGGCGCGCACGTCAGGGTCTACGATCCCACCAGGTCCTCCACCCCGCCGAGCATCACCGTCTACGCCGCCGGCCAGCCGCTCCCCCTTCCCGTCGCCGCCCGCCTGCGCACCTTCTAGAAAAGGCAACGCCCCAGGCGGCACCGCCTCGCGGCGGCACCACCCGGGGCGCCAAGGAAGGGAATGAGTTTCGAGTTTGGGGTGTCCCCTCGCGCTGGTTCCCCGAGCGGTCGCCGCCGGGTACGGCGCGGCGACCGCCGGGGTCCAGGCAAGGAAGGGAATGAGTTGCTGTTTTCAGGTGTCCGGGTCCTCGCCCCTACGGCGGCCGCCGTGGCTGCCACGGCGACCGCCTGGGCAAGGAAGGGAGGGAATGAAGGAGTTCTCGGTCAGGCGACGGCTCCGTACTCGCGGCGGTACTCCTCGCGGAAGCGACCGCGCGCCCGGTGGAGCAGCGTCTGCAGCGCGGCCACGGACACGTCCATGACCCGGGCCATGGTGCTGTAGTCGAAGCCGTACACCTCGCGGTGCACCAGCACCTCCTGGTAGCGCGGCGGCAGCTTGCGGAGCACGGTGGCCACGCTGCGCAGATCCTCGTGCAGGTCGAGGTCGAGCCCGTCGGTGTCGCCGGCCACCAGGGCCACGCGCCCGGCGCGCTCCTCGAGGTTGCGCTCGCGGGTGGCGCTGCGCAGCCAGTCGACGGCCAGGTTGTGCCCCACCCGGAGCAGCCAGCCGCGGAAGCGGTCGCCGACGTCGGCGGGCATCCGCTGGGCCGCGCGGAGGAAGGCCTCCTGGGCCAGCTCCTCGGCCACCTCGTCGACCCCGACCACCCGGCTGAGGCTGCGGAGCAGCAGGGGCAGGTGCCGGCGGTAGAGCGCCTCGAAGGCGGCCACGTCGCCGTCCTGGTAGCGCCGGACCAGCTCCGCGTCGCCGATCTCCGACCGCTCGCTCACGGGCTCGGCCATCACCAGCTGCACCACCTGTCTGCCCTCCTTGCTCCACCCCCCGCGGGGCGGTTTCGGATCTGAGACTCGGTGGCGCGCCGATCCTTACGGGCAGAGTCCGACGAGTTTTTTCGCTTCAGGTCCTGGGTGCGGAGGGCACCACGGTGCGCAGCCCGCTGAAGCGCTGGAAGTCGCGGTCGAAGGAGGCGACGGCGGCGCCGTGCTCGACGGCCAGCGCGGCCAGGTGGGCGTCGTTGACCAGGTTGGCCGCGGTGCCCGCCGCCTGGAGCAGGCCGCGCAGGAGGCCGAGGTGGCGCGGCGTGGGCTCGACGACGACGGCTCCCGGGTGCGCCAGCCAGGCCTCGACGCAGCCGAGCGCCTCGTCCTCGCTCAGCGGCCGGGGGAAGATGGCCGGGTTGGTCGCCAGGCGCAGGAAGGCGAGCACCACGATCCAGGCGAAGCCGACCGGCTCGGGGCGGGCCAGCGCGGCGTCGAGCCAGGCGTGGGCGGCGGCGTGGTGGGCGGCGTCGCGGTCGACGGCATAGAGAAGGACGTTGGCGTCGACGACGACCATTGGCCCTGCCTACTTGCGCATGGCCAGGCGCCGGGCCAGCTCCTCGTCCTCGAGGGTGCCGGCGAGCTGCAGCGCCTTGTCGAGCGGGGCGGCGCCGCGGCCCATGCGGAAGGTGGGCGTGCGGAATCGCGCTGGGGCGGCACAGCCCAACCCGGAGCGCAGCGCGTCGTTGACCGCCTCCTTGAAGCCCACACCCCGCTCGGCCATGGCGCGCCGGACCATCGCGGCGACGTCGGGATCGAGGGTGATGGTGGTGCGCGTGCTCATGGCTTTACGCATCATAGCATCACTTGATTGATGACTTGATGATCCTCACCGCGCGCCCGGCAGGTGCAGACCGCCCGATGCCACAATCCGCGATCCATGGAGCTGAAGCGCCTGCACCTGGGCACACTGGCGCCTCCGGGCAGCGATCGCGAGTGGCCGGTGCACGGCTTCGTGCTGCTCCATCCGACGGCGGGGGCGATCCTCGTCGACACCGGCATCGGCGGACCAGACAGGCTGCTGCGCGACTGGCGGGTGGTCAACCGGGCCATGGCGGAGGCGCTGGCCGAGCACGGGCTCAGCCCCGCCGACGTGGCGCTCGTCGTGAACACGCACCTGCACTTCGACCACTGCGGGCAGAACGCGGTGTTCCGCCACGCACCCTTCTACGTGCAGCGCAGCGAGCTGGAACGGGCGCGCGAGGAGTCGGCGTGGCAGCGCGAATGGTTCGACTTCGCCGGTGCGCGCTTCGAGCTGCTCGACGGCGACGCCGAGATCGCGCCCGGCGTGCGCGCCCTGGCCACGCCGGGCCACACGCGCGGGCACCAGAGCGTGTTGGTCGAGGGCCAGGACGGCAGCGACGTGCTCATCGGTGACGCCGCCTACAACCGCGCGGTGTTCCTCCGCCCCGACATGCAGCTGCCCGACGGCCAGGCCAGCGACGAGGTGGCCTGGCGTGAGTCGATGGAGCGACTGCACGCCCTGGAGTCCGCGCGGGTGCACTTCTGCCACGACACGCGAGTGGTGGCCCTACTTGGGCACCTTACGAACCAAGCATTCACTCAGACGCTCAACCGTCTGGACGATGCCGACTTGCCGACCTCTACTGAGGAGCCAGATAGCCAGCGGTAATCTGCACTGTCGGCCAAGCCAAGGGCGCCCCGCAAGTCGCAACGCCGCTGGTCACAGCGAACGTGCCGCCGCCCGTACCGTCGACAAGGGTTGCCTGCTGCGCCACGACCAGCCCCGACCCATTCGTAACGGTCGCACTCGAGACCGTGATGACGACGGCCGTCTCCGAGCGTAGCCAGCTGAACGCACCGCTAAGTGTCGCCCCGCCCGTTTGCTGTCCGGCGATGCTGAGCAGGCCTCCGATCAGGGAAAAGGAGCCGTTGCCCGAGCCGACAAGGGAAGGTGCTGGTCCGCTGACCGGGCACATGTCGAAGATGTCGCTCAGCCCTCCAGTAAGGTTGGCGGCAGGAAGTGGCTGGCCCGGGTCTGGCCAGACGGCGGTGAAGGGCGCCCCAGCAACAGTCTCGCCGCTGATCGACGCCGTCCCGAGGCCGCCCAGTGATCCATCGCACGGGCCAACGGCACAAGGAAACTCTTTGACCGTGCCGGTGACGGTGAAACCCTGAATGCCGGGAGCGAGGGCAGCGCTGAGGGTCACCGGATGGAGCCCGACCATGCCGGTGCACAGCAGCGCCACAGTCGCTAGCCAGACATACAGGCCACGCCCCATGTCAGTCCATCATCTCCCGTGCAACGGACCCCGCCACCGGACAACAGCACAAGAACCTGTGGTCCCGACACCACCACCACGGCTCGCACTGCCTCCGCTTCCGGCAGCGAGATCTCCCTCCAACTCCCATGACTAAGCCGAGCCAGCCGGGTGGTGGTGCTCCCTGCTACCGCCCACAAGCTCAACGGGCTCACCGCCACCGCCTGCACCGCTCCGTCCGGCTCTGCCGGGCTGACTGCGGCGAAGGTCTGGCCGCCATCATGACTTACCACCATATAGCCCTGCGACGCCGCCACGACGGTGTCGCGTTCCACCGCAAACTCCTGACCGACGGTCGGGAGTGGGACAAGACCAACGAAATGGCACGTCGACGTACAGGTGAACAGCCCGGGACCGCTCGTTAGCGTAGCCCCGGCGCCAAGGGCCTTGGGAGGCATCAGGAAGTACGCGGCGTCGTTCGCCGAGGCGACCCCTACTTGGCCAACGCCTTGGTATGAGATGGCAGGTGCGAGAATGCCCTTGTCAAGGCTCCACACGACGCCGACGCCGACACTGAATAAGCGACTGCCCGCCATGGCCAATCGACCGGGAGGGAGCAGGGCGAGTGGTACGAACGGTCGACCCCAACCCGGGCTGACCCAATTCGGCTGGACGCTACTGGCAGCTTGACCGATGAAGATCCGTGGATCCGACGGGTAAGTCGGTGGCAAAAGCACCTGGCTTCCCGTCTGCGCTTGCAAACTACCCTCCCACGTGGTGCCCCCGTCGGTCGAACGGAACAGCATGGGACAGGCGCAGCCGTTGCCAGTAGCCAGTACGAAGATCGTGTGATCGCGGTCGTACGAAGGCGACGGTTCAACGTCGACCACCTTGCTGTCGTCAAGTGTTTCGTCTTGAGGCAGACGGTCGGGCAGACCTCCAACGGCAGGCAGCCGCCGACCGGCTCCGCTACCCCTCGTCACGGGCCTGGGCTGACCTGGCGGTCCAGCATGCTCGACGTGCTCGGCCTTGACCTGGGCAAGGGCGGTCGCATTGGAAGCGGAGTGCCACGTAGAGAGCGGGGCTATCGGCGCTGAAGTTGTTGCCATGCCGGCGCTGACCCCGATGGTGCTTGCTAGCAGCAGCGGCACGACCAGTTGGGGTGCCGCCTCCAACGCTGCGGCCATCGACGTCTGGGCATTGCTTGTCGACCAGCGTTCCAGCATTCGCCGCAGGCGGCGGACCGGGCGACGGAGGAACGCGAAGGCTGGGGCCGCACCAGCACCGCCGTTGAGCATGCATCGGAGGCGCTGGCGTGCACGACGTAACCGCAGTCGCGCTGCATCTTTGGTGATCCCCTCATCAGCCGCCTGCACGGCTGGCCCACGGCCGCGCGCGTTCGCCATGAACGCCTCCTGCATCCTCGGTGGCAGCTTCACGACCGCACGGGCCAGGTCGCCAGTAACGGGACCCAGCTCCCGATCTTCGGGCACGGCAGCGAGGCGCTTTCGCTTGGCCGCGGCGTCGTTCTGCCGCTCAACCTTCTCGCATTGCGCCCGCAGGACGCTCATCGCGTACGGGAGCGCGTGGTCGTAGTTCGGCTGCGGGATGGCGCGCAGCCGGGCTAGCGTAGCGTCGACTGCTGCGCGGGTGGCCCCTGGGTCGCCGAGCCGTGCCCGGGCCTTCTGGAGCAGCAGATGGCCCCACTGGGCGATCAGCTGCTCCATGTCGGCCTGGCTGTGTACGGGTACCCGCTCGAAGCGCTGCGCCAACCTGGGGCGTCGGTGGCGCCGTCGACTACGTACCTCCGCTTCCTCCTCCATCGCACTTCCTTTGTGGTGGGGAACAATGGACACCCGCCTAACCTACAATTGAGATTCTTCCTCCCGCCTTCGCCGTTTGTCTATTCGACACCGATGGGCTCGATTCGTCAGTGGTCAGGAGTATTGCCCACTCGCTCAGGTATGCGCCTTCCTATTACGTACAACTGGTATCAGCCGCCCCTGGCTCGGAGGCTGATCTGCGCAAGCGGAGCAATCGTGGTTCTCGTGCTAGAGGCTGATGCGGATGCCTAGGGCGCCTTTCACGATGGCCAGGCCGAGCAGAAACAGGGCCAGGCACGTGACGAACCCACTGACGAAATACACGCCGGGTGAGGTCGTGAGCGAGACGCTGCGCCCCCACCGACGTCCATGTCGCTTCCGATCGGGCCCCCTTTCTCCATCCCCGTCCCGTGCGCCGTCCCCATCGCCGCCGCGTCCATCAAAACCATCTGTCCCGCCACCGTCGACTCCCTCGCCTTGGGCCGCATCAACCAGCTCAAGCTCCATGTGGTCGTCCGTCAGCTCCTCCTCCCACTCCTCACCAAGGAGCTCGACCGTTACCGTGCGCTTCGGCTCTTCGCTGCCATGCCCCCGATGGGCCATCTCAGCCTCCTTCCTGGGGGACCCCGTCCCCTCTATCGGTCAGATGAACCGCCCGGACCCGCGTGGTGGCCCTCGCAGCCCGCTGCGGTGCGTTCTCATTTCATGACACCCCCTCTGACCCAGAATCGTCTCTAGGCGCCCGAGCCTACCAGATCATTGACTGCCGGGTCAATCGCTGGCCAGACGATTCAAGTACGTGCGTTCGGTGGCATGATACTAGATGCACGTAATAGCATCTGGACGTGCTTTATCTGGCATGGTACGGTTCACATAGGAGGACTATCGACACGTCCGTCCAGTACCTAATTCGGAAGGGAATATTGTCTTGCAGGGAGGCTTGACAAAAGTGAAGAGATGCATCCTCAGGCGGAGATGGCTCGTGATAATGGCGAGTCCGTGGGTTCTCGCATCAAGCGGAGTCGGTGTCGCCATCAACGCGGACGCGTTCTATGGTGGTGCAGCAGTGATTACCGGAAGCGCGTCGGTCGTCCCATCGGTCGACGTATGCGTAGTTGACACGACGGGCCCGAGAGCGGTAGCCCGTAACCGCGCGCGTAACTTGCTGCTCAGAGTGGGTCGGTACGTCGCCAAGCTAGGTGCCAGCGTCCTGAACTTTCGGCCTTTGTCCCCGAACGGCCTCACCGTGGTCACTGCTTCGGCGCGTGGAGGACCGTCACCAGATTCATCGGATTTTGCAGAGGTATCGTCGACTGTGCCAAACACACCCTCAGGGGGTGACCGACACGAAGGGCCGGCCGCACGTCGCGGACCAGCGCCCATCGCGCGTGTAACGCTCAACCTTCCATGGAAAGTGTGGGACGTGGTCGGCGAGTTGGCGGAGCAGCAAGGAATCTCCAAGACAGAGGTTCTGCGCCGTGCCGTCTCTACGGAGAAGTTCGTTTACGACACTCTCTCTGAGGGCGACCGCTTGGTCGTTCGGAAGCCTGACGGAACCCTCGAACACGTCAACTTCCCGTACCACCAAGCTTGATGCAGTAGACCCCCGACGCCCTGACGGACGTCGTATTGGAGCCCGCTGTGCTTGAGAGAGCAGCGGGCTTCTTCATTTGACCCGTGTTCGCTGTTCTCATCCGGCCTCCATTCACTAGGCGCCTCGACCGGGCTGCCAAGGGATGACCTGTTCGAGCTGACGGGGACGAAGAGGATGAGCGCAACACGCCGACGCCCGACCACCAAGCAGAACGCGTCGACAGTGATGGGGGCCAGGATGAAGGCCAGCTGCTCGTCGTTGTAGGGGGCGCCCAACGCCCCCAGTAGAGCCAAGAGGCGGGACGGCAGCGGCTTCGCTCCCTCGCGCGCACTGGCGTTCGGCCGGTGACGGGCCAAAACATCTCCCCGGATCTGTCCGGCGGCCCTAAGCGCTTCCCGGTTGCAAATGCGAATGGCCGCCGGGGGCAACCGCTGGGTCTTGGCCCACTGCTCTATGGCGGCAGCCATAAGGGCCAGGAGGGGCCGCCGGACGGAGTATTTGCGAGGGCGGGCGGAACCACGAGCTACCCCCGCCCTCATCGAGTGCCGTCACTACACTGGCTTGTGTATAATGTGGAGGCCGTCGCAGGAGGGGCGCGACGCCGACCCTATCGGCTCTCGCTTGGAGGCTCCTCCCATGTCGGCTGCCCTCGTTACCCGTGCTATCCACCGTCCGCAGCTCCACCGCGTCTTGGCCCGCGCCGTGGACGCCGGCCGCGAGGAGCTGCTCCGCCAGCTGCTCGACGACGCCAGTGCCGCTGCCGCTACGCCAGCCCTACGCGCTCTAGTCAAGAGCACAGTGGAGGGGCTCCTGCTCGCCTTCTGCCGAGGTCGCGTCCACTACCCAATCGACGCTCCCATCTTTCGCCACCACGGGCGAGCCTGCCGAGCGGATGGCTACTCGCCGGAGATCATCACCGAGACCCTTGATGCGACGGCCGAGGCGGTGCGAGATCATTTGCTCTTGCCCTGCGCGGCGCACCTGTGCCTGGTTGAGCTACCCCACCGAGTCGAAGCGGCGGTGGTGCGTCTGTGCAAGGTGATGGATGACTTCACCCGAGAGGCATTCCGCGAACTCAGTTCATCGACACCCAACTGATGGCTAGAAGGCACGATCCTACTTACAGTCGTGATACCCCGCCGGCGGAGGCGACAGCGCCATCCCGCCGATGAAGGAGCCACCCGGCGGTCCGAGAGTGACAACCGTGCCGTCCGACAATGTGAAGCGCACGGCGGTGATACGCAGACACCGCTGCTGTAGCGTCCGCGCGTCACTGACGCTTGGCGCTTCCAGCCGGAAGATCAGCTGCAGCAGCGGGCCGCGGGTTTGACCACGACTATCGGTGACGGGCAAGGTGAAGGGCACTGTGCCAGTCACCGAATGCGCCACCTTCGTACTGGTATCGGCGTTCCACGGCGCCGCTCCGACACAGATGCTCGTGCAGTCGGAAAAACCGATGTACGTGGCGCGCAGGTGCGGGTCCGCTATCGGCACGACCTTAGTGACGTTAAGGACCGTGGGTGAGATGTCGAGCAGGCGGATCGTGATGACGCCTCCGGTCGTGGAGAGGCTGGTGGAAGCGCCGGTGACTGTCACCGGCGCCACCACCGTCTCGGGAAACTGAAGCAGAGGCGTTGGCGTCGGGCTCGGCGGGCTATCGCCACCGCCACTGCATGAGCTAATGCAGCAAGCAATGAGCGGGACGGCCAGCCACCGCAAACGCACGACGACCTTCATCAATCGATCCCCATTTGCCTTACCCTATGATCCTGCGCCCCAGCATTTACCCGACGTCGTGGGTCCACCTGGGTTCGGGCAGGGAATGGCAAGTTCGCAACTCCAGAAGTCAATGGCGAACGTGCTGGCGGTACCGCCGACGAATTCGTCGTAACGGTAGAACTTAGCGATGCCGGTGTCGCTGGCAGGCCGCAGGTAGTGGTTGTTGATGACGCGGGCTGTGGTCTTGTTCGTGGTAGTCGACGTGAAGCTCAGCGATCCAGTGTAGGCACTGATGCTGAAGTTGGTCCCGTTGCTGACGGTGTACTGCGCCTCCTGATACAGCGAGAGGTTGGTGCCAGCGTAGTACAGAGCGGCGTGGCCGTACGGCTGAGACACGGCTTGGATCTGCAAGGGATCAGCGTACCACTGGTTGTTGTTGTACTGTCCGCCCGGCGGGTAAATATTGCCCCATCCCTGCCCGTCGAGGAACTGCGTCTCGTAGACGCGGTCCTCGTAATACTTGGTCGTGCATTCCGGCTGGGTGGGAGAGAAAGGATTGCAGTTGAGGATCCGGTCGCGCTCATACTGCCACTCGTCTTGACCATTGGCGACGTACTGTCCATCGTAGGGGCAGAGTGCTCCCGACGGATACGTGGTACCGCCGTAGCAGTCAGCAGCAACCGGAAACTTGTTCTGCCCGCCGGTTTCCTGGGTGACCGTCTCCTCCTGATCCGTACTGCCGTCCGCCGTCGCATTGCTGTTGTCACAGCAACTCTCAGAGAAGTCAATGCGGTAACCGTTCTGCCACTCCTGCACGTTGCTGGTGTCGACCTCGAAGGTATTGGCGTCGCCCTCGGGACGATACAGCAGGCCGCGGTAGTCCTCCCAGTTCTCCCACGGCTGCGTGTATTCCACGCAGTAGGAAACCGCGTAGCTGATCTGCGACAGCTCGGCGCACTGGACTTCGCCTAGATAACATCCCGGGTTACTTCCGACCGGCCCGTCGAGCTCACAGTTCGGCGGGGGGACATCAGGTGACGCCGATGACGAACTGCTACTCGTGGAGTACGCGAGCGGGGGTGACATTGCTGGGACCTTGTTGACCGCGAGTTGGCCCATGTCGATCGTCATGCCCGGAACCAGCAGTCCGCCGTTCCTGCCGGCCGAGGCGGAGCCGACGATGGCGCCTTGGCTACCCATGTCCTTGTCGACGCGCATGACGAAGTAGTCTTGGCCGCCCGTGGCGGTAATGGTGCTCAAGGGCACGGTGGCTGTGATCTGGCCGCTGTCGGTCAACAGGCCTTGGGCCAGGATGACCGGCGCGTGGTGCTTGTCGGTCATGGCTACCCACCACAGGCCGCCGACGAGGGCCGGATTGGTGGCGGTGCCGGTGAAGGTAACCGGGAGCGCCACGGTGTCCGCATGCGCACCGATCAGGGGTAGCGGAGCTGCGAGCACGGCGGTGGTGCACAGTAGCAGCGCCCGTGTCAGGTAACGTCGTGTGAGGTGCATGGCAGGTACGATTCCTCCTTGGGTGTGACCCGCCCGGCCGTCTGCCAAGGTGGTGACGGGCGGGATCACCTACTGGGGTTGCGCCTAGTGGTGCCGACACCGCTAAGGCGCACCCCTTCCGCCTCTCAAAGGCGAGGGACAACCTCTCAGCTAATGCGCACGCGTGCCCTCCCTCTTCATCGGTGCTGTCCCGGTTTGGTAGCGGTAGCGGGAAGCGCCGTCGATGCAGGGACGGCGCTCCCCTGACGATTGGGAACGCGATGAAGAGGCCACGGCGGCCGCATGTGTAGAGAGGGAAACTGATCCGGCGCGCGGGCGCCCTAGTGTCTCCCTGGCGCGGTTCCCGCCGAAACGCACGAACTCCCTCCCGCCGAAAGCTGCGGCCTGCCTACCTTCCTGACCGCCGGTCAGGTTCCGGGCATGCCCGGACGCCAGCCAGCAATGTAGGGCGGACCATATCAGACCCTTGTGGCATAGGCAAGTCACAGGGGAATTGCCCTACGCGACAGTGAGCGTAGCTTGGCGTCCGCCAGGCACTTTTGCGCAAAATGTCACCTTCGGCGGAAGGGTCGGGATCGAAGGAAGCGGAAATGAGCACGAAGGCGGACGATGGCGACGTCCGCCCGAAGCGGGCACCCGGTCGGCCTTGGCAGGCTCGGCAGCGGCCGGAGGTACTCACCGATCCGGTGCTGGGTACGTGGGAGGGCGCGACGCTTGTCGCCATCCACAAGCTGCCGCCCGGGGAGCTAGTGGCCCTGACGCTAGCGAGCGCCGGGCTCAAGCCGCACGAGATCGCGGACCTGCTCGGTCTATCCGTCGACACGGCCAACCAGCGACTGTTCCGAGCGCGGCGCCGGGTCCGCGAGGAACTGGGCGAGATGGAAGGCGGCGCCGGCGCACTGGCCCTCCTCGGCCTGCTCCCGCATCGCCTCCGCGCCCTGGCCGGACGGCTGCTGCGTCTCGGCGAGCATGTCGCAGCTCCTCAAGGGCCCGCCCTCACCGCCCTGGCCCCATTGGTGGCTTGCGCCGTCCTGGGAAGCGCGGCGTCTGCTCCCACCTCGGCGCCGTCGCTCGGCCCGCAGCTCATCACGACGGCGGAGGCAGCAAGCGTGGACCTCGCGTCGTCGGCGAGCGCCCCGACCGCGTTGCCGTTCCAGCACCAGGCCACTCCGCCGATGGCCATCGCCACCTCGAGCAAGCCGATGGACAGCAGTACGGGCACCGCCGCAGGCCACCAGTTGCTCCCCCTCGTGCCGAGCGAGACGCCGGAGGACACCGACGTCACGGCCATCACCGCCTCGCCGCACTACGATCACGACCATACAATCGTGGCGCTCGGCCTTGGCCACGCCTGTAACTGCCCGGTGCTGCTGCGCTCCACCGATGGGGGTGCTTCGTGGCAGACGACGCTGGTCGCCGTCGCCGGCGCACAGGTGATGCTGCCTCCTAACTACCCCGTGGACGGGCGGATCTTCATTGGACAGATACCCGGCGCGCCCCGCTCCGATTGGGTGTCAAGCGGCTGGGGTCAGCCGTTCCAGCCTCTGACGCTGCCGCCCGGCTGGCTGGCCATGGCCGGGTCGCGCTTGCTCAGCGCGTCGGCCACTGCCGTCTGGAGCCTCGACGACGGCGTCCTGACCCCGGTCGCTACCTACCAGGGGCTCGGCTCCGCTGCCCTAGCGTCGACGGCTGATGCGGCCTACGTGATGGTGCCGGCCCACGCCGCCACCATCACCGGCGTGGTCACGACCAGCCCAACCCTGCTTACCTGCGCGCAGGGCGGCTGCCAGGTGGTCGGTGCCGTTCCGCTTCCCGACGTCGGCCTCCTGGCGGTAAGCGGGAGCACCGTCGTTGCTTCCAGCGACGGGCGGGTGGTGGTGAGCAGAGACAGCGGTTCTACCTTCGAAGACGTCACGCCGCCAAGCGTGACGGCCACCACCGTCACCGCCGCGCTGGGCGCGAGTCCTGGCGCTTTGTGGAGCGTCGTGCAGGGCTCTACGGCGACGGTGCTACGGCGCGACAGTGGTGGCTGGCACGCCCTCGTCCACGACGGCGTGAAGTCGCTAGCGGTGCTGTCCGACCAGCGCGTCATTGCCCTGCTGGGCAACGGCGGCCTGCTCTGCACCGCCAACGGCGGCACCAGCTGGGCCGCGCGCTGCCCGGCCGCTAGCGCGCAATGAGACGCCTGGCGCCACTGGTCCTGACAGCGGTACTGCCGTGGCTGACGGCGTATCCCGTGGTAGCCACCATAGCGCCGGGGATCCAGGGCTTCAAGCTTTCCGGCTCCGTGGACCGGTTCCCGTGTCTCGGGTCGGTCTGCGGCGGCACGCTGAGCGGCCTAGGCACCGCCTCCGTCGCGGGGCAAACAACGAGCGGCACCGAGTTCACGGCGCAGTGGCCTGACCCCTCCCAACCGCTCCCGACGTCGAATACCACCGGCTCCCTCTCCAACGTGAGCGATTCGTGTCTTGCCGGCGGCCCTACGCCTTCCGACAGCGGCTCGGGGCAAGGGTCGTTCAGCCTCGCTGGCGGCCAGCTCAACATAGTTGGGCAGGGAGTGAGTTCGGGCGCCACCCTCAGCGGCTTCTTCGACTTCATTCGTGAGGCGGACGGTGCAGTGGCCATCACCGTCTCGGCTGCCACCATTACCAACAACACCGGCCTGGTGATCGCCTACCAGGCGAATCTCGTGGTGGGTGTAGGCGGCGGCGGGTTCGCCGTCACAAATGGCGTGCCAACCTGCGGTGCGCCGCTGGCCCCGGCGCAGGTGCTCATTGCGGCGAGCTACTTGGCGCCGGAGTAGGGAGCAGCCTAATCATCGGCACCTACCCTACCCTCCTCTTCCCGCCCAGCAGTAGAGCCCTACTCCAAGGGCTAGCACGACGAAACCCAAAGCAGTGTGCCCGTGGTCGCCTGAGAGATTTTCCAGCCCAATAAGTGCTCCGATAGCGCCGAGAAACACCAGCCCCCAGGCGCAGCTCTCCCGTGCCGCGGCAATCCAGAATGCGGAAGCCCCGACGATGCCGACGAAGAAACCGAGCCCATCAACTGTTGGGTCCACCCCCGTGAGCGCTGCCGTCACTTGTCGATGAGGTGAGCCGGATACTCATAGCGCCGCGCAGATGAACCGGCACGAGCCGTCCGTCACCCCGAGTCGCAAACTTCGGACCAGCGCGGACCCGGTTGCTCGCGTGGTTGTTATTTCGCTCTAGCTTTGCGCTGCGAACGAACTGCCATCGCCACCGAAAACAGGATGGACGCAGCACAAATGGTTCCTACAACTCGGTCTCTTCCTGTAACAAGGAATAGAACGGCAGAAGCGGCGGCCAAGACGTACAGAAGATATCTGATGAGGCGCACCATGTGCGAGAGTTCCTTACCTGATTACATTCTAATGCATGCCAACCGTGAGTAAAGAGAATAACCTTCACTCACGGTTGGCTATCGCTCCTTTACCCTCCTAGCAGCGGTAGAACCAAGGCCAGCTCCAACCGCCAAACCACGTTACGTTGATTTCAAGGCAGTACCCGTAGGTAGACGCCCACCAAGCAAAACCGAGCGCAACCTGGGCCGCAATGGCGACCGCCCATCCCCAACCTCCGCAGCACTTGCTCAACCAGCCGATAGCAGGACTGCCGACGGCGGCAAGGAAAGTCAAATCACTGCGCGTAAATCCGACTGTGACGCCCCACCAATGCCACGACACCCACGGGTCGGCAACAACCGGATAGGTAGCGCCGCGATGGTCAACGATCTGCGTGACGACATTGCCCGCGAACTTGTAGTAGCTGGGCACACTTCGGCCCGCAGCATCTCTCGCCCACGGGGCGGCCAGATTCCCGATGACCGCACCGGTGGCTGTGAGCACCGTGGCCCCACCATCCGTTTGCGGTACGACCCGAGCGCCCGTCGGGAGCGGGATCGAGAACGTGTAGCTGGTCGGCGCAGCGGCGTCCGTGATGTCGACCAACGTTTGGCTGCCGCCGTCCTTGGAGCGGACGACAAACGAGGCCCCAGGTAGTGCGTTGACGTAGACCAAGCTGGCGCCGACGACGGTCGGCACAACCGAGGTTGTAAACGACGGCTCAATCGGCAACCCGGAGCCGGATGTGGAGCCCTGGCCGGCCACGCGCTCGACGGTCGCCAGGACGGCACCACTCGCCGTTGCCCGGCTTCCCGCAGTCAGGCCCGGAAGTACGGCAGCGGCGAGCAAAGCGACGATCAGGACCGCTGCCAAGCGAACCACCCCGACAGGCGAAAGATGCCTCCGGTGCTCCGCGTAGGGCATGTACGGCAGCCTCATAAGTGTTGCCGTACCGTCGGCGTTCAGGTTGCCTAGCATTGCTGGCTACCTCCCCCCACCCGTTGGTTGATCCGTGACGAAATGGTGGCGCTTCTAGCGGATCAGGCGAGCCTAATCAACAAATCTTCACCGGATCGTTCGGCAGGCGCGACCACAGGGGTCCATGCGTCCGGGATCGTTAGGGGCTTTTTTGACCCGAAGGTCAGGGCTGCCACTCAGCCAAGCGGGCGAGCGCCTCGACGCTGTACTCCAGATCCCCGTGCCGGATGAGCGTATCGCCGTAGGTGGCGACGTAGCGGCGGACGAACAGCTTGAGCGTCCGGCCGAGACGTTCGGCTTCCTGCCGGTGCTCCTCAGCAGTCCCAGGATCATTCGCTGCGTCGAAGCGCAAGGCGCAGATCAGCTCGGCGCGTAGGCCGTAGACGTGCTGCCAAATGCGGGAGATCAACTCCTCTTCTGCGGTGAGGTCTGCTTCCGTCAGCCGGGGCGTGGCGCCGGTTGGCTCCAGCCCGTCCGTCGACCGTCGCTCGCGGCCCTTGTAGCGCAACAGGTCGCGGTGAATCGCGGTGGCGACTTCCATCAGCACCGCTGGCTCGATGCGCTTGCGGAAATGGTCATCGTCGCAGTGCAGGAACTCGGCACAGCGGTTCCGCCGCAATGTGAGCGTCGTGCCCCTGGTGCCGTCCGACAAGCACAGCAGGATGCGGGCACAGGGGCCGTACCGCTCGTGCTGGATGCCCTCGACCAACTTGGGCAAGAGCAGGTTGAGCGAATCCACCCGGCTCAAGTCATCGCTCGGGTGGACTGCTCGGGCGATGACGCTGCGCAAGTGGGGCAACACGTCCCCGGCCTGCTCGCGCGTCGTCGGCAGGCCGCGGCGCAGCAGGCGGCGCAGCTCCCGCGCAATGTCGGCGGTCGTAAGCAGGCGGATGTTCGCCATGTCCTGGGCACCTCCCAGCCCTCTCCGGCGACGGGCCTCCCGCCGGGATGCCCAGTTTGTGCCCAGTTTCTCACCTTGAGGGTGCCCAGTCAGCCCCGGGACGCTCCTCCGCACCAGCGGCGACCACCCGGCCGCCGCGACAGGAGGACCACCATGACCCGTATCCGACCGACCCGCCCTTGCCGTCCCTGGCAGCACCGCGGCCGCTGTGAGCGCTGCGGCTTCCGCCTGGCCGGCGCCCGGCGATTCCACCGCTGTCCCTGCGGCGGGGAGCTGGACCGCCCGTGAGCCAAGCCCTCATCCGCTTCGGTGAGCGGCGCGTACCCCGCCCGGTACGCGCCGCCGTCGCTGCCGAGGAGCAAGCAGCCATCGTCGCGGCCGCCCGCGTCCGGGCAATCTCCCAGGTCGCCGAGTTCGCCCAGTGGCGCATGAGCGAGGTCGTCATGACAGAGATGGAACTGCGCAAGATGGTCCCCCACGCCGACGCCTACCTCGGCCACATCTCGGCCGTGGCCGCGCAGTGCATCGCCCGCACGCTGGCGGAGATGACGCTCTAGCCGTGGACGCCTTCGTCACCGTGTTGCTGACCCTGGTCTTCACCGCCGCCCTAACCGCATGGTCGCTCTACCGCTGGCTGTACGAGTTGGACGAAGACCCGCCCGGCCTGGCCGGTGTCGTCCATGACCTGCGCACCTTCCGGGCCGCGCGAAACATCGACGCCATCGCGGCCGACGCGATGGCCGCCCTGCGCGAAGAGGCGGCGCGGTGGGAGCGCTGAACCGCCGCGTCGGCGAGGCGGTCGGACTGCTGCTGGTGGTGTGCATCGGCGTGCGTCTAGCCGCCTGGGTGCTCGAACCTCTGACGGTGCCGTTGCTGATTGCGGTCACGTTGCTGGCCATCGCCGCCGGAATGCTGCACGGGCGCTGGCGGTAGGGGCGCCTTGTCGAGACTGTCAAGAAGTCAGTGGCGCTCGGCGCTCAAGTCTGGAACTTCGACCGAAGTTTGTGGCTGCGCGACCACATACAACGACCATATGGGCCGGTCGTAGGACTGCGTGTCCGCGACGCCACGAAAGGGGGATGAGTTGAGCGACCGCATCATCGTGCGCGGCCTTCCGCGCAAGCAACCGCTGATCCGCCTCTACACCACCGTGCTGTTGCGCTTGGCGCAGCAGTTGGTCGAGGAAGAGGAGCGGACCAAGACAGCGCGTAAAGGCAGGGTGCGCCGTGGCTGAGGCTGTCCTGCTCCTAGCCTTGGCCGTGGTGGCCATGGCCGCCATTCTGGCCCTGCGTGCCAGTGAAACCGGGCGCTGGCGGCGGGAGCTGGTGGCCTTTCGGCTGCGTTTCCCGCGCGGGCTCGACGCCGACCAGTTGGTGGCCTTCCTGGCGGGCCTCGCCAGCCTGGCGCCCAGCCGCTACCAGCGGCCGGTAGCAGCGCACGCGCTGGTATTCGAGATCACGGCCGACGCCCGCGGCATCCGCCACCACCTGCTCATCCCGCGCCGCTTCGAGGGCACCGTGGCGGCCCAGCTGCGCGCCGCCGTCCCGCACGTGCGGCTCGAGGTAGACGAGGCACACTCGGCGCCCGCACCGCGCGTGGCGGCTGAACTCGGCCTTACCACCAGCCGCCGCAGCTTGCGTCACCAACCGGCCGAGGTCATCTCAGCCGGGGTGCTGGCGAGCCTCTACCCGCTGGCCGAGGGCCAGGCCGTGACCGTGCAGTGGCTCGTCGCACCGGAAGGATCGCCCGCCCCGGTGCCCGATCCCGCTCGGCACCAGGCGCACTGGTGGGAACTGACCGAGAACGTCACCGCCGAGGTGCGCGGCGGCGAGGGCTTGCGGGCACTGCGGGCTAAACGCGCGTGGCCGCTGTTCGGCGTGGCGGTGCGCATCGGGGCGACAGCCGCCAGCGACTGGGCGGCCTGGCAGCTGCTCGGCCGCGTGACGGCCGCTCTGCGCACGACGAACGCCCCGGGCGTGCGCTGGCGCCACCGCTGGCTGCCCGTGGGCTGGGTGACGAAGCACCTGGCCGCGCGCACCCTGCCCCTCCTCCACTACCCGGCCGTGCTCAACGCGGCCGAGCTGGCCGCCGTCATTGGGGTGCCGCTGGGCGCTCATGCCCTGCCCGGCCTGGCGTTCGGGGGGGCCAAGCAGCTACCGCCGCCCGCTGAGCTGCCGACCCGGGGACGGGTGCTGGCGCTGTCGGACTACCCGGGGGCCGAGCGCCGGCCGCTGGCCCTGTCGCGGCGCGGCGCCCTGCGCCACCTCCACGTCATCGGGCCGAGCGGCGTGGGCAAGAGCACCCTGCTCGCCGGTTCCATCGTCCAAGACATTGACGCTGGCTACGGTGTGGTCGTCATCGACGGGCAGGGCGACCTGACCGACGTGGTGCTCGACCGCATCCCGGAGCGGCGCGTCGGCGACGTCGTGCTGCTCAACGGCGGGGACGCTGAGCGGCCGGTGGGATTCAACCCGCTCAGCGGCGCCGGCGAGGCGGCCGAGCTGGTGGCCGACGAGACGCTGGGGATCTTCCGCACCCTGTACCGCGCCTGGTGGGGGCCGCGCACCGACGACATCCTGCGCGCGGCCCTGCTGACGCTGGCGCTGCATCCCGGTATGAGCCTGGCCGAGGTGCCGCTCCTGCTCCTGCGGGCGGACTTTCGCCGCCGTCTCACAGCGGGCCTGGACGACGACCTGCTGGCGGGCTTCTGGGCCTGGTACGAGAGCTTGAGTCCGGCCGCCCGGGCTGAGGCCATCGGGCCGGTCATGAACAAGCTGCGCAGCTTCCTCGGCCGCCGCCTGGTGCGCCACGTCGTCGGGCAGGCCGACAGCACCTTCAGCCTGGAGCGGGCATTGGCCCACGGGCAGATCGTGCTGGTCAACCTGCCGCGCGGACTGATGGGCGACGACGCCTCCATGCTGCTGGGCTCGCTGGTGGTGGCAAAGCTGCTGCGCCTCATCCAGCGCCGGGCGGCCCTGCCGCCGGAACGGCGCCGCCCGGTGTTCGCCTACCTCGACGAGTTTCAGGACTTCCTGGCCCTGCCGGTGAACCTGGGCTCGACGCTGGTGCATGCCCGCAAGCTCGGCCTCGGATTGAGCCTGGCCCACCAGCACCGCGACCAGCTGCCATCGGACATGTGGGCGGCGGTGATCGCCAACTGCGCCAGTCGGGTGGTCTTCCGGATGGGGGCGGACGACGCCCGCGTCCTGGCGCGGGAGCTGGCGCCCGACGTCGACGCCGCCGACCTGCAGGGGCTGCCCACCTACGGCGCCGTGCTGCGCCTGGCCACCGACAACGGCGTGGCTCCGCCCGCCACCGGCACCACCCTGGCCCTGCCGCCCGCTACGGGACTAGCGGCGGTGGTGCGCGACCGCTCGCGCCAGCACTACGGCCGCGACGCCGCCACGGTGGAAGCCGCCCTGCGTCAGCGTTGGGCCGCTCCCGATGGCCGCGGGCCGGTCGGAAGGAGGGCGGCGTGACGTCCAATCGGTCATCCGGTCGCGTCGAGTGGGAGGGCGCGTTCTCCCAAGCCGGAGGCGGGCGTTCGCGTGCCAGCGCGAACGACTCGTCACGCGTCAGCCGTACCCGTCCGTCGCGTGCCGCCCGGCCGGGCCTGACCGCTGGCGCGGCCCAGATCTCCGACCGGGAGCGGGCAGTGGTCGCCACCCTGCGCCAGTTGCGCATCGCGACGGCCGTGCAGTTGGAGCGGCTGCACTTTGCTGACGTCGGAGCGCGGGAGCGGCGCCGGGTGCTAGCCCGCCTGGTGGAGCGGCGCTACCTGGCGCGGTTGGCCCGGCGCATCGGCGGCGTGCGGGCTGGCTCGGCTGGTGCCACCTTTGCCCTCGGCACGCTCGGCCAACGTCTAACTGACGGCACCGGCCCGGCGCGCGGCTACCGCATTGAGCGGCCCTGGACGCCCGGCCTCGCATTCCTCGACCACGCCTTGGCCGTCACGGACGTCGTGGTGCAGCTGGTGGAAGCGGAGCGGCGCGGACGGCTGCGGGTGGCGGCCTACCATGCCGAACCCGGCGCCTGGCGGCGCTTCCTCGGCCTCCACGGGGCGCCGGAGACGCTCAAGCCGGACCTGTGGCTGCATGTGCGCATCGATGGCTGTGACGACTTCTGGTTCGTGGAGGTCGACCGGGGTACGGAATCGCCCCGGGCGCTGGCGCGTAAGTGCGAGCAGTACCGCCGCTACTGGACGAGCGGTCAGGAGCAGCACCGTACCGGCGTCATGCCCCGCGTGCTCTTCACCGTGCCGGATGCCGCCCGCCACGGCGTCGTGGTCGACACCTTCAGCCGTCAGTCGGCCGAGAGCTGGCCGCTGTTTGCCGTCTGCCTGGCTACCGACCTGGTCGAGCGCATCGCCCAAGGAGCGAACGCATGACGGCGCCGCACAACACCATCCTGCTCGGCGACGCGGCGACGCGCTTGCGCGAGCTACCAGCGGCGTCGGTGGACTGCGTCATCACCAGCCCGCCCTACTACCGCCTGCGCGACTACGGTGTGGCGGGCCAGTTGGGCCTGGAGCCGACTGTCGACGCCTGGGTGGAGAACCTGCGCGCCGTCTGCGGTGAACTGGCGCGCGTCCTCAAGCCGACTGGCTCCTTGTGGCTCAACCTGGGCGACGCCTACTCCCGCGCACCCCGCTATGGCGCACCACCGAAGTCACTGTTCCTGGCGCCGGAGCGGCTGCTCGTCGCCCTGGCCGCGGACGGCTGGATCGTGCGCAACAAGGTGGTGTGGGCCAAGACCAACCCCATGCCGGAGACGGTGATGGATCGCCTCACCACCGCCCACGACGCCGTCTACTTCCTCACCCGCAGCCCGCGCTACTTCTTCGACCTCGACGCCGTGCGCCTGCCCTTCCGGCACGACGCCAGCAGCGCCGCCATCCTCGACGCCGAGGTCGACTGGCGGGGCGGCAACCCGGGCGACGTCTGGCACCTGCCCCGCGCCTCGCTGCGGGCACACGGCGCCACCTTCCCGGTGCAGCTGGTGGAGTGGCCGCTATTGGCAACGTGTCCCGAGCGGGTCTGCGCCCGCTGCAGTGCACCCTGGCTGCGATGGCCGGGGCGGTCGGTGGTCATCGGGAAGCGCCGGCGCCAGCCCCACGTCGGCTTCGTCCGCCGCTACGACGCCCATTGGCGCGTCGCTCGCACGCTGGGGAGGCTCGCGCCGGGGTGCGGCTGCAGGGCCGGCACGCGTCTCGGCCTGGTACTCGACCCGTTCAGCGGCACCGGCACGGTGGGAGTAGTGGCGCAGCAACACGGCCGCGACTGGCTGGGCATCGAGATCAATCCGGCGTACGTGCGTCTGGCCGAGCGGCGCCTGGCCGCCAACGCACCGCCGGGGCTGGAGCGGGCGGCGTGACGCCTCGTCTGCGTCGTGCGGCTGCTCCTGCGATTCCGCCACGGGATCGCCAGCCGCATCAGCACAGAGGAGGCAGGCGCCATGCCAGCCGACAGCTTGCGGACGATGGCTCTTCGCGTCAGCGACGACGTCCACACCAAGATGACCGCCCTGGCCCAGATCCAGGGCATCTCCCTCAACGACGCGTTGATTCGCGCCGTCGAGGACTGGATGGAGAAGGCGGGCACCGACCCGAAGGTGATCGCGAAGCTCAAGGAGATGGAGGACGAGGTCGAACGCGAGGCGGCCGCCAAGCGCAGTGCGCTCGCCTCGCTGCGCCAGACCGTCACGGCGCCGAAGGCCGCCCAGCCGCGTGCCAGCGGACCGAAAACGGAGCCGTCGTCCTGAGCGGACGGCCCACCCTGGATGGAGGGACGCCGCGTCCCTCCATCCATCTCACCTGCGCTTCCCCGGCGCCCTGCGGCTGCACGCGCGAGCCATCCCGGTTCGCCGGCCGCACCACCGCTGGGGAAACGAAGCATGGCGAACGGCACGCACACACTACGCGAGGTCATCGACAGCGGGTACGTCCTTGTCATGGGCGCCGGACCGGGCCCCGAAGGGGTCAGCCTCGTGGTCTGGAACCGGGCGCAGTCCTTCAATGTCTGGATGAGCGTCGACGGTTGCAGCTGGGAGAACACGCACGTTTTGACCTACGACCCCGAGGGCAGATGGCCGGACGCTCAACACTGGGCTGCTCATCGCTTGGCTCTTTTGATGGGCGAGCACCCCGGATAGACCGCAGCCTCCGCACCTGTGCACAGGTGGAAGGACGAGCCATCGCCCTTCCACCCATTCCGCTTATCCCGTGCAATCCGCCGAAAGATCAACGAGCAAAACGCTTACATCTTGGATGTGCGCTGTGTACGTAGAGACACAATTTTGTGGTAGAATTACGGCCATAAGGGGCCGTAACTATGGCGTACCAATGGCAGGCACAGCAGTTGGGCGAGTACCTTCGCAACGCACGCACCGAGCGCGGTCTGTCGCTGCGTGCCTTGGCGGCCACAGCCGACGTCGATTTCGGCTGGCTGGGCAAGCTGGAACGGGGCGAGTTCGACGCCCCCGACCCGCGCCACCTGTCCCGCATCGCCTGGGCGCTGGGGCTGAACATCGCCGACATCTACATGGAGGCTGGCTATCCGGCGGTACCCGCTCTGCCATCGGTGCGGCCGTACCTGCGCGCCAAGTACGACATGCCGGACGACGCGGCGGCCCTGATCGAGCGTCACATCAACGAAGTAATCGCGCAGGTGAGGCGCCGAAAGGAGGGGGACGATGAATCAGAAATCTGAGACGGTGGCGCGGCTGCGCGATCTCGTGCCGCTGCGCCCGCTGACGCACATCGAGGCGTTGCGCGTGGCGGAACTGCAGGCGACACGCCTCTTGCGGCTGGCCGGCATCACCGAGCCGCCCGTGCCCGATACTGTCATTACCACGCTGCCGCGCATTCAGGTAGCGCGGGTACCGCTGGGCGGCACGCAGGGCGGAACGCAGTGGTCGCAGGGCCGCTGGATCATCCTCATCAACGGGACGGACGTCAGCGGGCGGCAGCGCTTCTCGCTCTTCCACGAGTTCAAGCACATTCTCGATAACCCATTCATCGACCTGCTCTATCCCGACCAGCCGGGCAGCGATGGTGAGGAATGGAGCGAGACGATCTGCGAATGGTTCGCGGCCAGCGCGCTCATGCCGCGCTCATGGGTGAAGCGGGCCTTTGCCCAGCAGCGCATTCAAAGCGTCAAGGAGTTGACCCGGCTGTTCGACGTCTCGGCCAAGGCCATGCGCATCCGCCTGACGCAACTCGACTTCATCGCGCCGGTGCCGCGCTGCAGCTACCGCCGCCCCGCCGTGGCTTCTAATCACAAGGAGGACCGAAATGATTACCTCACCGCCGCCCGCCGGGCTGCTTGAGCCCGAGGGCGATCCGGCGCCCGCACCGAAGCGGGCCGTGCTCTACATCCGGGTCTCGACGCTGCGCCAGGCGCAGACCGACGACACCGACCCGGACGGCTACTCCATCCCCGCCCAGCGCGAGGCCGGGGAGCGCAAGGCAGCGCAGCTGGGCGCCGAAGTGGTCGACGTCTACATGGACCGGGGCGAATCGGCCAAGACCGCCGACCGAAAGGACTTCCAGCGCATGCTGGCGCGGATCAAGAGCCAGCGCGACGTCGACTACGTCATCTTGGACAAGGTCGACCGCTTCGCCCGCAACCGCCGCGACGACGCCAACACCCTGTTCGAGCTGCGCCTGGCCGGTGCCCAGCTGGTCAGCGTCAAGGAGAACATCGACGACACTCCGGCCGGGGAACTGCTCCACGCCATCATGGCCGGGATCGCGGAGTTCTACTCCAAGAACCTGGCCATGGAATCCCTCAAGGGGATGACCCAGAAGGCCATCCACGGCGGCACCAACGGCCGGGCGCCCATCGGCTACCGCAATGTAAGGCGGCGGACCGAGGACGGCCACGAGGTGCGGGTGGTGGAGGTCGACCCCGAGCGGGCGCCGCTCGTCCAGTGGGCCTTCGAGGCCTACGCCACCGGGGAGTACACCCTCCAGCGACTGACCGAGGAGCTTCAAGCCCGGGGGCTACGCTCGCCATTCCGGGGCAAGGGCGCCCTGCCGGTGGTCAAGTCGCTGGTCGCCCACATGCTCGGCAACCCCTACTACCTGGGCTACGTGAGCTTCCGGGGCGTCACCTACCCCGGCAGGCACCAGCCGCTCATCACCCAGGCCACCTTCGACCGGGTGCAGGCCATCTTCGCCGAGCGCTACCGGGCCGGAGAGAAGCAGCGGGTCCACCGGCACTACCTCAAGGGCAGCCTGTTCTGCGGCCAGTGCGGCGACCGGCTGAGCTTCACCCGCGCCCGAGGCAACGGGGGCGAGTACGACTACTTCTACTGCCTGGGTCGCCAGACCAAGCGCTCGATCTGCCACCTGCCCTATCTGCCCGCCGACGCCGTCGAGCGAGCCGTCGAGGAGTTCTGGACAGGCGTCCGGTTGCCCGAGGACGTCCTGGCCCAGGTGCGGGCCGACCTGGCCGAGCTGATCGCGGAGCAGCGGGCGGCGGCCGGTCCGGCCATCGCGGCGGCCCAGCGGCGCCTGTCCGACCTAGAGGCCGAGCGGCGGCGCCTGGCCCGTGGAGTGATCGACGGGAGCGTGCCGGGCGACCTGGCCCGGGACGAGTACGACCGGATTGAGCGCGAGCGGGAGGAGGCCAAACGCGTCTGGCAGGCCGCCGAGGCTGTGGCCGGCCACATCGACCGGACGCTGGCGAAGGCCCTGGATCTGCTCGGGCGCTGCGACGAGGTCTACCGCGTCAGCGGGCCGCAGAACCGGCGGCTCGCCAACCAGTTCTTCTTCGACAAGCTGCTGGTGGGCCCTCGGGACGGCCAGGTCGACGTCGTGGCCGAACTCAGCGAGCCGTGGGCGGCCTTGACCGCTCTGGCACAAGACGGCCCGGCTTCGGCGCGGGCCGGTTCAAGAGAATTACTACTGGTGGCGGTACCTGGATTCGAACCAGGGACATACCGGGTATGAGCCGGCTGCTCTACCAACTGAGCTATACCGCCGCGAGAGCCGGGACAGCATAGCAGCGCGATCGAGGCGCCCCTCTCCCCTCGACCGGGCCGCCGGGAGGGGATGGTTGCGGCGGTTGGATTCGAACCAACGACCTTCGGGTTATGAGCCCGACGAGCTGCCACTGCTCCACGCCGCGGAGGCATTGTAGCGAAAGCTCCCACCGGCCCCGCCCCGCCGCCGCCCGTCCGCGCGGAAGCGTGCCGAACGCCTCAGTGGTGCCCCGGCGTGGGCACGACGAAGACGAAGGGGGTCGGCGTGGCGCCCGGCGTCGGCCCCACCACCGGCTGCTGGGTGGGCCCCGGCGAGGCCCCCGGCGAGGGCGTGAGCGTGCTGAAGCTGGGCAGGTTGTGCAGGTCGATGCCCCCGCCCGCGGGCAGCGAGGCGCCCGGCGTGGCCAGCACGAAGACCCGCTCGCCCGGCAGCACGTAGCCGAGCTTGCGCGCCTCCTCGATGAGCCACTCCCGGGTCTGGGCCTCGGCGATCTCCGCCTTGCGCTGGTCGATCTCGTGCTGCAGCCGCGCGTTCTCCGCCTGGGCGGCGCTGAGCCGGCCGTCCAGCGAATGCCCGGCGGCCATCTCCGCGTACACCGCGTAGGCCACCCAGCCGCAGACCACGGCGATGATGGCGGCGAGCACGCGGCGCGGCGAGAGGCTGCGCAGCGCGCGGAGGTTTCCGCGACCCGGCCGGTGACGGCGGTGCGGCAGGCGGATGGGGATGGTTGCGGCCCTCGAAGACGTGTGCGGGATCTGGCCGTGCTGGCTGCGAGTATACGGCGCATCGCGCCGCGTGCCGCACGAGTTCGTGCCGAATTCGGGCGAATCGACTCGCCTGCCGAGATGACGCGGTGAGTCAACGAGTCGAGTCGGTGGCCTCCCAGCGCCGCGACCAGTCGTCGCGGTCGATGCCGTGCAGATCGACAGATTCCGCGCGCGCCGACGCCTCCAGCGTGCCGAAGCGATCCGCGAATCGGTTGGCCCGGCGGCGCAATGCGTCCTCGGGGTTGACGCGCAGGCGGCGCGCCGCGGCGACCACGGCGAAGAGCAGCTCGCCGATGGCGTCCTCCAATTCCGGCGAACCCGGCGGCGGACCGGCACCGTGCCCGCCGGGCGACGCGGTCTGCGGTGCCGTGGTTGGCGCCGGTGTGTGCTCGGCCAGCTCCTCCAGCTCCTCGAGCGCGCGCCGCGACCAGCCGAGCGCGTCGCGCAGCTCGGGCGTCTCGTCGAAGCCGAGCCGGGCGGGACGCTTCTGCACGCCGAGCGCGTAGGCCAGCGCGGGCTGTGACCTGGGCACGCCTTCGAGTACCGACAGCCTCTCCCCCTTCTCGCGCGCCTTGAGCTTCTCCCAGTTGACCACCACCTCGTCGGCGCCGCTCACCGCCACGTCGCCGAAGACGTGCGGGTGACGGTGCACCATCTTGGTGCGGGTCACCTCGGCGACGTCACCGATGTCGAAGCCGTCCTCGCGTTCCGCGGCGATGGCGCTGTGCATGAGCACCTGGAGCAGCAGGTCGCCCAGCTCCTCGCGCAGCGTGGCGCTGCCGCCGCGCTCGATCGCCTCCAGGGTCTCGTAGGTCTCCTCGAGCAGGTACTGGCGCAGCGACTCGTGGGTCTGGGCGCGGTCCCACGGGCAGCCGCCCGGGGCGCGCAGCCTCTCCACCGTCTCGTTGAGCGCCCGCAGGCTGGCGGCGGCCTCGTCGCGCATGGTTCGTGACACCTCCGTCCTCAACCGGCGGCGCCGGCGGTGGTGGCCGTGGCGCGCTGGCGGACGCGCTCCAACCGGCCCAGTTCGCGCAGCACGCGCGGCAGGGTCTCGCGCCAGTCGGGCCGGCGCACGTCGACGCGCAGCCGCGTCGGGGATGCGGTCACCGTCTGCCGGAACTGGTGGGCCGTCGCCACCAGGTCGAGCCCGTGGCCCAGCGGCAGCCGGATGACCACCGCGCCACCCTCCTGCTCCACGGCCAGCGCGCCGCAGGCGGCGGCGAGCAGGCGCACGCGCAACGAATAGACGAGATCCTCGGCCGGCTGCGGCATGGCGCCGAAGCGGTCGACCAGGCCGCGCGCTTTGACGTCCAGCTCCGACTCGCTGACGCAGGCGGCCAGGTCCTGGTAGCAGCGCAGGCGCAGCCGCTCGTCGCTGACGTAGCTGGGCGGCAGGTAGGCGGCCACCGGCAGCGACACGGTGATCTGGGCGGGCGAGTCCACCACCGGCTTGCCCTGCAGCGCCTCGACCGCATGGCGCAGCAGGTTGTTGTAGAGCTCCAGTCCCACCGCGGCGATCTCGCCGTGCTGCTCCTCGCCGAGCAGGTTGCCGGCGCCGCGGATCTCCAGATCGCGCAGGGCCAGCTTGAAGCCGGCGCCGAGGTCCTGCAGGTCCTGGATGACGTCGAGCCGCTTGTCCGCCTTCTCGGTGAGCGAGCGTTCCGGCGGGTAGAGGATGTAGGCGTAGGCGCGCTGCCCGGCGCGGCCGACACGGCCGCGCAGCTGGTAGAGCTGGGCCAGGCCGAGCCGGTGCGAGTCGTTGACCACGATGGTGTTGGCGTTGGGGATGTCGAGGCCCGACTCGATGATGGTGGTGCAGACCAGCACGTCGACGTCGCCGTCCATGAAGCGCTGCATCACCGCGGCGAGCTGGCCCTCGGGCATCTGGCCGTGGCCCACCTCGATGCGCGCCTCGGGCAGCAGCTCGCGCAGGCGGTCGGCCTCGCGGTCGATCGAGCGCACGCGGTTGTGCACGAAGTAGACCTGGCCGCCGCGGGCCAGCTCGCGGGTGATCACCTCGCGGACCAGCGAGTCCTCGCGCGCGGTGACGAAGGTCTTGATGGGCTGGCGCTCCTCGGGCGGCGTCTGGATGACGCTGAGGTCGCGGATGCCCGCCAGGGCCATGTGCAGCGTGCGCGGGATGGGCGTGGCGGAGAGCGAGAGCACGTCGACGGCGACGCGGAGCTGCTTGAAGCGCTCCTTCTGCAGCACGCCGAAGCGCTGCTCCTCGTCGATGATGACCAGGCCGAGGTTCTTGAACTGCACGTCCTTCTGCAGCAGGCGGTGGGTGCCGATGACGATGTCGACGCCGCCGCTCAGCGTGCCGCGCAGGGTGTCCTCGATCTCCTCGGGTGAGCAGAAGCGCGAGAGCTGGCGCACGGTGATGGGGAAGGGACGCAGCCGCGTCGAGAAGGTGGTGTAGTGCTGCTGCGCCAGCACGGTGGTGGGCACCAGCAGCGCGATCTGCTTGCCGTCGGCGGCGGCCTTGAAGGCCGCGCGCAGGGCCAGCTCAGTCTTGCCGAAGCCGACGTCGCCGCAGACGACGCGGTCCATCGGCCTGCTCACCTCCATGTCCCGCTTGATATCGTCGAGCACCAGCTCCTGGTCGGGCGTCTCCTGGAAGGGGAAGGACGACTCCAGCTCGTGCTGCCAGGCGCCGTCGGGCGGGAAGGGATGTCCCTCCGACGCCTCGCGACGCGAATACAGGGCGATCAATTCGCGCGCCACCTCCTCGGTGCGCTGCTTGACCCGGCGCTTGGTGCGCTCCCACTCGCCGGTGCCCAGCTTGCTGAGTCGCGGGTGCGCGTCGCTGCCGCCGATGTAGCGGTCGACCCTGTCGAGATGCGCGACGGGGACGTAGAGCTTGTCGCCGTCGGCGTACTCCAGGGTCATGTACTCGTGCTCGCCCTCGTCGCCGGCGACGCGGCGCATCTCGACGAAGCGGCCGATGCCGTGGTCCTGGTGCACCACCAGGTCGCCGGGCTGGAACTCGATGACGAAGGCGCGCTGCGCCGCGCGCGGGCCGGTGGCGGCGCGACGGCCGCGGGCGCTCGTCGATTCGGCGCGACGCTGCCCGCGGGCCAGCGGCGAGCCGCGGCGCTTGACCACGCCGAACAGCTCGTGGTCGCCGTAGATATCGACGCCGGCGCCGGTGGCGCTGAAGCCCTGGGAGAGGTCGGCAGGCGCGGCCACCAGCGCGCCGGCGGCGATCTCCGTGGTGGAGGCGTCGAAGTCGGCGGCGTCGACCGGCTCCAGGCCCTGCTCACGGGCCAGCTCCTCGACGCGGTGCTCCTGGCGGGAGAGGACGAGCACGCTGTGGCCGTGGGCGAGGTGGCCGGAGATTGTGCGGGCCAGGGCGTCGAACCGACCGGTGAACGACTCCACGCCGCGCCAGCCGAGGTCCAGGGCGGAGTTGTTGCCTGTCTCGGCTGATTCTCTGACCAGCTCGACGACGCGATGTCCGCCGAGCAGCGCGCGCGCCGCGTCGAGCGAGAGCAGGCCGGTGCGCGCACCCCCGGGCAGCTCGCCGCGCTCCTCCTCCTGGACGCGCAGGCCCTCGGCCTCGACGAGATGCCGCTCCGCGGCGCGCCACATCGCCTCACGGCCGCCCGCGACGAGCACGATGGACGGGCCCATGTGGTCGAGCAGCGTGGCGGGCGGGTCGCCCTGCAGGTACGGGGTGAAGACGTCGAGGCCCTCGGCGTAGACGCCCTCGCGCAGGTTCTCGAGGTCGCGCTGCCAGATCTCGCGCACCTCCTCGCGGCAGGCGGCGAGGTCGAGGGACTCGACCTGTTCCAGCGCACGCGCCACCGCGGACGGCGAGAGGTCCAGCTCGCGCGCCGGGATCAGGGCCACCTGCTGCAGCTTGGCCACGCTGGTCTGGGTGTCGGGATCGAAGGCGCGCAGCTCCTCGATCTCGTCGCCGAACCACTCGACGCGCCAGGGGCGCGAGCGGTCGAGCGGGAAGACGTCGACGATGCCGCCGCGCACGGCGAACTCGCCGGCCGCGGAGACGGCCACCTCGCGGCGGTAGCCGAGGGCGACCAGCCGCTCCACCACCGCATCGCGCGACACGCTCTGGCCGGTGCGCAGCGACATGACGCCGTCGCGCACCAGGGATACGGGCAGGGTTGGCCGCAACAAACCGGCCGGCGAGGTGACCACCAGCGCGGGACCGTCCTGGGCCAGCAGCGAGAGCGCCAGCAGGCGGCGGCGGGTCACCTCCTCGCCGGGGGCGATGCGGTCGAACGGCAGCGTGTCGGCCGCGGGGAAGAGCGCCATGCCGTTCTCGCCGGACCACACCGCGCAGTCGTTGTAGATGCGCTCGGCGTCGGTGCTGAGCACCAGTACACGGCCGCCGGTGGACTCGCGCAGCCACCATGCGATCAGCCCCACCGCCCCGCCCGGCACCCCGGCGACCACGGCATCGCCGCGGCCGGAGGCGAGAAGGCGAAGCGGGTCGAGGGAGTCGAGACGGGCGCGCAGAGTCGTCGCGGCGTCAGCCACGGGAAGCGTCTCGCGGGGAGGGAGGACTCACAGAAGAAGAACCCAGGCTCTCGGCGGACGAAAGATCTCCCCCCCGCGACGAGGAGTCTTCTTCTTGCGGGACCTGGCGGTCGGAACGCGGCGGCTTGGGCGGCTTCGGCACCGCGTTGTAGATCGACGCCGCCTTGTCGAACCCGTCGCGGACGATGCTCAGCACCGCGTCGGCGGCTCGCGGCACCGCCTCCGCCATCACCTCTTTCTCCTCCGGGGTGAAGCGCCGCAGCACGTAGTCGATGGGATCGACGTCCTCCGGCGGGCGCCCGATCCCGATGCGCACACGCAGGAAGTCCTTGAACCGCCAGGAGTCGATGAGCGACTGCACGCCGCGATTGCCGCCGGCGCTGCCGCCCCGGCGCAGACGCAGGCGCCCGCTGGGCAGGTCGAGGTCGTCGTGCACCACGATGACGTCGGCGGGCGAGACGTTGAAGCGGTTGGTGAGGTGCACGCCGGCGCGGCCGGAGAGGTTCATGTAGGTCTGCGGCCGGCCCAGCAGAAGCTCGACGCCGTCGACGCTGCCCTCGCACACCCGGGCGGGCCCTTCGCGCCGTTCCTTGCCGAAACGCCCGCGCCGCTCCAGCTCGTCGAGCACCATCCAGCCCAGGTTGTGCCGGGTGTGCGCATAGGAGCCGCCGTGGTTGCCGAGTCCGATGACCAGCTGTGCCATCAGAGCGCGGGGACCTCCTGGTCGGGCAGCAGCCGGCGGGTGGCCTCGGTCATCTCGGCCGCCTCATCCGGCTCGGCGTGGTCGTGGCCCAGGCAGTGGAGCAGGCCGTGCACGGCGAGCAGGCGCAGCTCGGCGACGCCGTCGTCGGCCTGGGCCAGGGCGCGCTCGACGGAGACGGCCACGTCGCCGACGTGGTCGCGGCCGTCGCCGGGGAAGGCGAGCACGTCGGTGGGCGCGTCGACGTCGCGGAAGTCGCGGTTGAGGGCGCGCAGCTCGGCGTCGGTGGTGAGCCGGACGGCCAGGGTGGCGCGGGGCGGGACGGCCAGCGCCTCGCCGCAGCGGCGCAGCAGCGGACCCAGGCCGGCGGCGCGGACCGCCTCGGCGGCCTCGCGGCCCAGGTCGGGGTCACGCAGCAGGGTCACTCGCATTCCATTGCAGAAGGTGTCCCCGGCGGTGCGGGGCTCAAACGAAAAAGGGTCCGTCCCGCAGGACGGACCCGTCGGCAATCGCGGGGATCACCCGGCCTTGAGGCGACGCTTCTTGGCCGCCACCAGCTTGCGCTTGCGGCGGACGGACGGCTTCTCGTAGTGCTCGCGACGACGAACCTCCGAGAGAATGCCGTTCTGCTTGATCTTCTTGTTGAAGCGGCGAAGCGCGCTCTCGAAGGTCTCGCCCTCTCGGACCTTGACCTCCGACACGGTCGGGAACTCACCTCCTTTCCCCGGCACGGCCCACCAGGGCACGGCCGGATCTCGACTTGGCCGACGGGGGCACGGACGAGGCTCCGTGCCACGGCGAGCCAGAAGTGTAGCCCAGGGCGCCGTCCCCGCCGCGGCGCGTCCGTGGCACCATGCCGCCCAGCAGATGCCCACCGTCCCCCTCGACCCCGACCAGCAGGCGGCCGTCGACCACCGCGAGGGGCCCTGCCTGGTCCTGGCCGGGCCGGGCAGCGGCAAGACCCGGGTCATCGTCGAGCGCTTCCTGGCCCTGGTCGGCGAGGGCCTGCCGCCGCAGCGCCAGCTCGTGCTCACCTACACGGTCAAGGCCGCCGCGGAGATGCGCGACCGCGCCGAGCGCGAGCACGGCGCCTTCAGCGGCGACGTGCCGCTGACCAACTTCCACTCCTTCGCGCGCCGCGTGGTCCGCGAGTGGGGCTGGCTGGTCGGCGTGCCGCCCACCTTCCGCGTCCCCGACGAGGCCGAGCAGTGGCTGCACCTCGACGCGGTGCTCGCCGAGCTGCGGCCGCGGACCCTCTGGAACCAGCTGCGACCGCACGACCTCATCTACGAATTGCTGCGACTCTTCGGCGCCGCCAAGCAGGAGCTGGTGACGCCGGCGCAGTACGCGCGCTGGGCCGCCGACGCGCTCGCCGAGTGCACCGACCCGGCGGAGCGCTCGCTGCTGCAGCGTCAGGACGAGTGCGCCGCCGTCTACGCGCGCCTGCAGGAGCGCTACCGCGCCAACGCGCTGCTCGACCATGACGACTGCATCCAGCTCTGCGAGGAGCTGCTCCGCGAGCAGCCCGCGGTGCGTCGCGCCGTCGCCGAGCCGCTCGGCCAGGTGATGGTCGACGAGTACCAGGACACCAACTACGCGCAGGCACGCCTGGTGGAAACGCTGGTGGAGTCGCATCAGAACGTGCTGGTGGTGGCCGACGACGACCAGGCCATCTACAAGTTCCGCGGCGCCTCGCTGGCCAACCTGCAGCGCTTCCGGCGCATGTATCCCGAGCACCGCACGGTGGTGCTGCGGCGCAACTACCGCAGCACGCGGCAGATCGTCACCACCTGCCGCGGCGTCATCGGCACCGCCGCCGCCGAGTCGCGCATCACCAAGGACCTGGCCGCCACGCGCGGCGACGGCTCGCACGTCGAGTTGTGGGAGGCGCCCGACGAGCGCAGCGAGATGCTGGCCATCGCGGGCGAGTGCCGCAGGTTGCTGGAGACCGCGTCGCTCACGCGCGCGGCCGACATCGCCATCCTCTTCCGCCAGCACGGCGACATGCGCGCCGCCATGGCGGCCATGCAGGAGCTGCTCGTCCCCTACCAGGTGCACGGCGGGCGCGGCTACTTCCAGCAGCCCGAGGTCAAGGACCTGCTGGCCCTGCTCACCCTGATCGACGAGCCGCGCGACTCGCAGGCGCTGATCCGCTGCCTGCACCTGCCCGCCTGGCGGGTCAGCGGGCGCGGACGCCGCGCGCTCGTCGAGCTCTGCGAGGCGCACGACCTGCCGCTGGCGCGCATGGTCGCCGAGGACGCCGGTCTCAACGAGCTCGACGAGGCGGATGCCGCCGCGGTGCGCCGCTGCGTCGCCGCCGTCGAAGAGCTCAACGCGCTGGCCACCCACGAGGATGCGCGCGAGATCCTCTTCGCCGCGCTCGAAGCCACCGAGTATTACCGCGGCATCCTCGCGCTGGGCCGCGACGTCGAGCGCATGCAGGCGGGCGCCAACCTCAACAAGTTCGGCGAGCTGCTGGAGGCCTTCGCCGACTGGACCGAGGACCGCCGCCTGGCTCCCGCGCTGCGCTACCTCGCGGTGCTGCGCGACTCCGGCGCCGCCGACGAGATGGCGCCCATCGAGCCCATCGAGGACGGCGTGCTGCTGATGACCTGCCACGCCGCCAAGGGACTGGAGTGGCCCGTGGTGTTCGTGCCACGTTGCGTGGAATCTCGCTGGCCGGGGCGCGGTGGCTTCGGCGCCCGGCTGACGCTGCCCAACGAGCTGGTGCCCGAGGAGGCGCCGCCCGGCGACGGCAGCGTCGACGAGGAGCGCCGCCTCTTCTACGTGGCGGCCACGCGCGCGCAGGACCGGCTGGTGTTCACCCGCGCCGGCCGCTACCCGCGCTCCTTCAGCGACGAGCGGCTGACTCCGTTCATCGCCGCGGTGCGCGGCGTCGAGGCACAGCCCGTGGCGCGTCCCGTCGAGTACGCACCCGCGCCGCTGCAGCGCCGCCGGCGTCCCGACGGCATGGCCTCACCCTCGCGGCTGGTCTGCAGCGTCGTCGACCTGCGCGACTTCAAGATGTGCCCGCGCCGCTTCGAGTACCGCCGCCGCTACCACATGCCGGTGCGCGAGTCGGTGCACCGCTGGTACGGCATCCTCATGCACAGCGTGCTGCAACGGGCGGGCACCATGCGGCAGTCGGGCAGGGAGGTCGGCGGCGACGAGCTGGCCGCGCTCTGGCTGAGTGCGTGGGAGGCGACGCCGGGGCCCAAGGGCGCGCACCGCGAATTGCGCGAGTATGGCGAGGAGCAGCTCCGCCGCTACGCGGAGACGGGCGCCTGGATCTCAGCGAACATCTCGGGCGTCGAGCAGTCGTTCAACCTGGCGCTCGACACCAGCGCCGAGATCGCCGGCCGCTTCGACCGCGTCGACGCGCCGTACGAGGGTCCGCCCACCGTCGTCGATTACAAGACCGGGCCGCCGCGCGACGAGCAGGCGCTGCGCAGCGACCTGCAGGTGCGCGCCTACGCCGTGGCCCTGGCCCGGCGCGCCGAGGTCGAGGAGGTCGCCGTCGAGCTGCACCACCTGCAGACCGGCGAGTCGACGCGCATGGTCTTCGGCGCGCGCGACCTGCAGAAGTTCACCAACCACCTCAGCGTCAGCACCGCCGAGCTGGCCCGCGCCTGGCGCGACGGCGAGTTCCCGCCACGTCCCTCCGCATGGCAGTGCCGCCGCTGCGACTACCGCACCGTCTGCGACGAAGGGCGCGAGGCAGCGGCACGCGGCGAGGCGTGAGCCTCTAGCGCCGGCTGGCCCGCCGCACGGCGTCGAGGTCGTGCACCACCGTGGTGCGCCGCGCCGTGCTCACCCAGCCGCGGCGGCGCAGCACGCCGAGCACGCGGCTGACCGCCTCGCGCGACAGTCCGGTGTACCCGGCCAGCTCGTCCTGCGAGAGCGAGAGGGTGATGAGGATGCCCTCACCGGTGATCTGCCCGTGCTCGGCGGCCAGCTCGGCGACGCGGGCGCAGACGCGGCCGACGGCGTCGCCGGCGCCCAGCTCGACCACGCGCCGGTCGGCGTCGCGCAGCCGCGTGCAGAGGCTGCGCAGGACCACGTCGGCGACGGCGGGGTGCTCGCGGACCAGGCGGCGGAAGCGCGCGCCCGAGATCGAGATGGTCTCCACGGTCTCGAGGGCACGCACCGTGGCCGAGACGCGGCCGCCGTCGAGCGCGGCCACCTCCCCCACCACGCTGCCCGGCTGGCAGACGGCGACGATGATGCGGCGCCCGTTGGGCGCGTCGCACTCGATGGCGGCGCGGCCGCGGACCACCACCAGCACGTCGCCGCCGCGCTGGCCCTGGGCGACCAGGGCGGAGCCGCGCGGGTGGTAGCGCCGCTCGCCCTCGAAGAAGACGGCGGTGCGCTCCTCCGCGGGAAGGCGGTCGAGAAACTCGGATTGCTCGGCGTCGCTGACCGTGCCCGGCCAGGCGGGCTCGACCGCGATCGATGGGGCCTGGATCACTGCATCCTCCCAATCCGACGTGGCTCTCGCCACGCCTCGGGAGCGCACCCTACCCCTGGATCAGGGCGCCGTCTGTGGCATTCGTCACAGATGGTGCGAACGGTGCAGGCCGTTCAAGCTCCCTTAACGACCAAGGAGCGGCCGCCCCTGAGGGCGCCCGCTCCCCGGTTGGAGGGGAAGATCCCTGGAAGGCCGCCTCAGGCGGCGTTGTACCGCCAGGCCGGCAGCAGCGGGGCGCCGGCCAGCTCCACGTCCTCGGGCAGCTCGGTGCGCCAGGGGAGCATGAGGTCGAAGACCACCTCCTGCACGGTCCAGAGGCCGTCCATGATGTCGGTGATCTTGGGGCGGGGCCGGGAGCAGACCTCCCGGACGAGGTTGGTGGCCGCCTCGTCGCCGGTCAGGCGCACGCAGCGGCGGGCGCCGGCGAAGAGGCGCCCGGCGGTCTCGGCGAGGTCGGGCGGACACTCCTTGAAGCCCTGGAGGTGAGCCTCCTCACAGGCCAGGATGACCGTGTCCACCCTCTCGATCAGCCGCCGCAGCCGGGTCCGCTCCGCCAACTCCCGACGGTGCCGGCGACGAGCGTCGTGCACCGCGTCGGTCGCGTTCGCGATCAGCACTTCTGGCTTCTCCCACACAAAGGTCGGCGCCCAACGGTCGCCGCTCGCCGCCCAGTGTGATGCGTCGCGTCATTGACATCAACAGCGATTTTAGGATCGAATCATTGCATGGATCGCATCAATGCCGAGGCATTGCGGGTATTCCTCGCCGTCGCCCGGCAGGGCCACCTCGGCCACGCCTCCGAGCTGCTCCACCAGGACCAGTCCACCGTCTCCCGCAAGATCGCCCGCCTGGAGGAATCCCTGGGGGTGCCGCTCTTCGAGCGGGTGGGCCGCTCGATCCGCCTCACCGGCGCCGGTGAGCGCTTCATCCCCCGCGCCGAGCGGCTGCTCCACGAGCTCCGCGAGGCCGTCGCCGACGCCGCCGGGGCCGCCTCGCCGGAGAGCGGCGAGGTGCGCATCCGCTTCCTCCACACCGTGGGCGCCCGCTGGCTGCCGGAGCGGCTGGCCCGCTTCCTGCAGGAGCGGCCGGGCATCCGCTTCACCCTTCGTGAGGGGCAGTCCAACGAGGTGGTCAGCGGGGTGCTCGACGGCGACTTCGACCTCGGCATCCTGGGGCCGCCGCCGGTCGGCGTGAAGGAGCTGGAGATCGTGCCGCTGTTCCGTGAGCGCGTGGCCGTGGTGGTGCCGGCCGGGCACCACCTGGTGGGGCGCTCCTCCTGCTCGCTGCACGACCTGGCCGACGAGCCGCTCATCCTGCCCCGCTCCCGCGGCGGGCTGCGCAAGGTCGTCGACGATGCCTTCAACCGCGAGGGGGTGAGCGAGCGGGTGGCCTACGAGGGGGACGACTTCACCATCATCCAGGGGCTGGTCGAGGCGGGGCTTGGCACCACCCTGCTGCCCATGCCGCTGCCGGTGCCGAGCACCAAGGTGGCGGTGATCCCGCTGCGGCAGCCGGCGGTGGCGCGGACCATGGCGCTCTGCTGGGACCGGCGGCGCACCCTGCCGCCGGCGGCGCAGGTCTTCGCCCGGCACCTGACCCACACCGCAGCCGAGCCCTTCGACCCGCCGATCGGCGCCTGACCGGCGTCTCCGGCGGGTTCGTCCGCGCGCTGACGCGCGCCGCTCGGGGGCCTCCCCCACGCCAGCATTCGCCGCTGGAGTGCGGCGAGTGCCAGCGTTCCCCCTGCGATCGGCGTCTGAGGTTCTTCGCCCCTGGGCGGCCGCGGGCCGCCTCGCCCTGGCTACACTCGCTGCACCAGCATGGAAGTCGTTCTCGCCATCGTCGCCGCAGCCATCCTCGCCGGCGCTCTCGCCGTCGCAGCCACCGGCATGCGCGCCGCGGCAGCCGCCCGCCGGCGCGGCGCGAGCACCGCGGCGCCTGGAGCGGCCGGGGGGGAGCGCAACGCCCTCTCCGAGGTGCGCGCCCGCGCCGCCGAGCAGGTCTCCCAGGCCCGGCACGCCGCGCTGCAGGCGCGCGAGTCGGCCATGGACGAGCTCAACGCCCGCCGCGCCGAGCTGGACGCCAGCCAGGCCCGCCTCGACCACGTCGAGAAGGTGCACCGCGAGCGCCGCACCGCCGTCGACGAGCGCCGCGACGCGGTCACCCAGCAGCGGGCGGAGATCGACGCGGAACGCGCCGCGCTCGACGAGGAGCGTGCGCAGACGCGGCACAAGCTCGAGGAGGTGGCCGCCCTCGACCGCGACGCCGCCGCCCGCACCGTGCTCGACCGCGTCGAGGCCGAGCTGGCCACCGACCACCCCGGCCGGGTCACCCGCACCATCCAGGGCCGGGTCGGCGAGCTGGCCCCCTCCGCCAAGGAGCTGATCGTCCACGCCATCCAGCGCCAGGACGTCTCGCACATCGACAGCGCCCCGCGCACCGGCCCGCTGGCCCTGGAAGGGCTCTCCGACGAGTCGCGCCAGCGCCTGCTCGACTCGCTCACCGCGGTGGCCCAGGGCACCTCCGCCGAGCTGGGCGTCGACCCCGAGCGGCAGCAGGCCACGCTGCGCTCGCTCGACCCCATCGGCCGCGAGATCGCCCGCCAGGCCTCGCTCGAGGTGCTGGAGCGGCGGCTGCGCGCCGAGGAGGTGCCGCCGCTGCTGCTGCAGACGCGCAGCGCGCTCAATCGCAAGATCACCGACCTCGGCGAGCGGGCCATGTGGGAGATGGGCATCGCCGGCCGGCCCGAGCTGGCCGAGCTGCTCGGCACCCTGCACTACCGCTTCTCCTACGGGCAGAACGCGCTGCTGCACTGCGAGGAGACCGGCTACCTCTGCGCGGTGCTCGCCTCGGAATTGCGCATGGACGCGACCACCGCGCGCCACGCCGGCGTGCTGCACGACATCGGCAAGGCGGTCGACCACGACGTCGAGGGGTCGCACGCCATCATCGGCGGCGAGCTGCTCACGTTGCTGGGCACCGAGTCAGGCATCGTCCACGCGGTCAAAGCGCACCACTTCGACGAGGAGCCCTCGACCGACCTGGCCATGCTCACCATCTGCGCCGACGCCATCTCCGCATCGCGTCCCGGCGCGCGCCGCGACACGCTGACCACCTACCTGCAGCGGCTCGAGCAGCTGCAGCAGATCGCCACACGACACCAGGGCGTGGAGCGCGCCTTCCCCATGCAGGCCGGCCGCGAGGTGCGCATCTCGGTCAAGCCGGAGAGCGTCTCCGACGATCGCGTCCCCGAGCTCTGTGCGGAGATCGCGCGCGAGATCGAGTCGGAGATGACCTATCCGGGCATGATCAAGGTGACCGTCATCCGCGAGATCAGCGCGACGGCCACCGCCTCGTAGCCGTTCGAGAGCTCGGGCCCGCGTTGATCCGCATCGCCATCCCGACACGGCGGCAGGTCACCGAGCTGCTGGTGCGCCCGCTGCCCTTCGGCGGCAACCGGCCGCTGCCGCTGCGCGATCCCACCCCGGACCCCGGCCTGTTCGGTCCCGAGTCGGTGACCTGGCGGGTGATGCACGAGCCGCTGCTCATCCTCGGCGGCGGCCGCGCGCTGCTCATGCAGGCGGCCAATCCCCTGGTGGCGCAAGGGGCGATCGACTTCAGCGCCTACGCGGACGACCCCTTCGGCCGGCTGATGCGCACCATCCGCTGGGTGACCATGGTCACCTACGGCACGCGCGCCGAGGCCGAGGCCGCCTCGGCGCTGGTCGACCGCATGCACACGCACGTGAGCGGAACCCTGCCTCTGCCGCATGCCACCACGGTGCAGCGCGCGGGCACCGGATACACCGCGCTCGACGGCGAGCTGCTGCGCTGGGTGCACGCCTCCTTCGTCGACACCATGCTGACCACCCACGACGCGCTGGTCGGTAGACTGACCACCGCGGATCGCGACCGCTTCGTGCGTGAATGGGACGCCGTGGCCGACCTGATGCGCGTGCCGCCCCGCCTGCTCTGGAAGACGCATCGCGCGTTGCGCACGTATGTCGACCGGCAGGTTGCGCGCGGCGTGGCCGTGCCGGGCGCCGGCTCGCGGCTGGTGTCGCAGACGGTGCTGCGTCCGCCGCTGCCCTCGCTGTGGCTGCGGCCCGGCTGGGAGGTGGTCGCCTTCACCACCGTCGGGCTGCTGCCGGCGGCGGTGCGCCGTGGCTACGGCATCACCTGGACGCCCGCACACAGCGCCGCGCATGCCGCGCTCTGCCTGACACTGCGACGCGCCCGGCCGCTGCTGCCGCATCGGCTGCTGGTCTCGCCCGTGCACGAGCTGGCGGTGGCGCGCGTCGAAGGGCGGATGGCGGCGCCGGGAGAGGTGGCCTGACGGCGGGCCCAGCCCTTCTCGTTTCAGCCGGATATGGCGGAAACCCGGCGCGGCGCGGCGTCCTCGTCGAGGAAGGTGAGGATCTCGCGCGCGGCGCGCTCGGGATCCTCGTGGAAGAAGAGGTGGCCGAGGCCGTCGAGGAGCACCAGGCGCGCTGTGGGGATGCGCTGCGCGAGGGCTTCGCCGTTGCCCGGCGGCATGACCACGTCCGCGCCGCCGTGCAGCACCAGCACCGGCATGCGCAGCTCGGGCAGGCGATCCCAGACGTCGTGGTGGCGCACCGCCTCGTACTGCGCGCTGAAGGCGCGCGCCCTGACGGGACGGCGGCCGCGATCGCGGATCTGCCGCTCGACGAAGTCGCGATGCTCCTGCCGGAAGCGCGGCGTGTAGAGCACGCTGGTGGCGATGCGGTACGCCTCCTCCGGCGTCTTCGCGCCCTTGCCGAGCAGCGCGCGCGTCGCCTCGCGGTCGGCGGGAACGGCGTGCGGTGTGCCGGGGCCGGTGCAGGCGAGGATCAGCCTGTCGACGCGCTCGGGGTGGTCGACGGCCATCTGCTGCGCCACCATGCCGCCCATCGAGGCGCCGAAGACCGCGGCGCTCTGCTCGGCTGCCGCATCGAGCACGCAGGCCGCGTCGTTCGCCAGCTGGGCCATGGTGTAGGGGCCGTCGGTGATCTCCGAGTCGCCCACGCCGCGCGGGTCGAAGACGATGACGCGATGGCGCTCGGCGAGCAGCGGCACGATCGGCGCGTAGACGCTGCGCGAGGCGCCCAGCCCGGGGATCATGAGCAGCGCCGGGCCCTGGCCGTGCGCGGTCGCCGCCAGGGTGATGCCGTCCGCGGCGCGGGCGGGGATGTGCTCGACGGTCGTGGACACGTCGCGCCATCCTACGCGAGCGCGCCCGCGGGCCTCGCCTCCTAGACTTGGCGCCGTGCCCCGCTTCTTCGTTCCCGCCGGCCACCTCGCCGGCGGCCGTGCCCGCATCGACGGCGACGACGCCGCGCACCTGGCCCGCTCGCTGCGCGCGACGCCGGGCGAGCACGTCGTGGTGGTCGACGACGCGGGCATGGAGCACGGCGTGCGGCTGCTGTCGGTGAGCGCAGCGGTGGTCGAGGGCGAGGTGGAGTGGTCGCGGCCCGTGAGCGGTGAGCCGGGGCTCGAGGTGCACGTGGTGCAGGCCGTCGCCAAGGACGGCATGGACGAGCTGGTCGAGGCGCTCACCGAGGTGGGCGTGGTGGCGGTGTGGCCGGTGCTGACGCGGCGCACCGTGGCGCGTCCCGACGCGCGGCGCGCGGCGCATCGCGTGGCGCGCTGGCAGGCGATCGCGCGCAACGCTGCGGGCCTGGCGGGGCGCGGGCGCGTGCCGGTGGTGCACCCGGTGCGCGAGCTGCACGAGGTTCCCGCGCTGCTGCCCGATGGCACGCGTCTGCTCGCCTGCACGCTCGACGGCGCGACGCCGCTTGCTTCGCTCTCGCCGCCGCCGCGCGCGGGCGACCGCATCGCGCTGGTGATCGGGCCCGAGGGCGGGCTCGACGCCGCCGATCTCTCCGTGCTGCAGTCTGCGGGCGCATCGCCGGTGCATCTCGGTCCTCGCGTGCTGCGTGCGCGACTAGCGGGTGTCGTCGCCGTGTCGGCGCTGCTCGCCGGTGCCGGCGAGATGCGCGACGCGCCCGCGGGCTGGGCGGTGCCGGAGACGGTGCCATCGTGAGCGTTACCCGGCCGCTGCGCGTGTCGCTCACCGCGCTCGGCTGCAAGGTCAACTTCGCCGAGATGGCGGAGCTGGCCGGGCAGCTCGGCGCCGCCGGCCTCGACGTCGTCGCCGACGACGAGCCCGCCGACGTGCGCGTGCTCAACTCCTGCACGGTGACCCTGCAGGCCGACGCCACCACGCGCCAGCGCCTGCGCCGCCTGCGCCGCGACGACCCCACTGCGCACCTCATCCTCACCGGCTGCAGCGTCGACGGCAATCCCGACGCGTATCTCGACGCGAGCGGCACCGCGCAGCGCGCGCGGCTCGGCGTCGACGCGGTGTTCGCCAACGCCGACAAGCCGCGCATCGCGGAGTACATCGTCGAGCAGCTCGCGGATGCGCACGCGGGCGGGTGTGCCGGCCTCGCGCAGCCGGCGCCGCTGCGCTCACGCGCCTTCCTCAAGGTCCAGGACGGCTGCGACCATCGCTGCACGTACTGCATCGTCTGGCGTGCACGCGGTGGGTACTCGCGCAGCCTGGCGCCCGACCAGGTGCTGCGCCGCGCCGACGCCGCGCTGGCGATGGGCCACCGCGAATTGGTGCTCACCGGCGTCGACCTCGGCTCCTACGGCGGCGAGCACGGCACCACACTCGCATCGCTGCTGCGTGCATTGCTCGACCGCGTCGGGGATGCGCGCGTGCGGTTGAGCAGCGTCAACGCCAACGACGTCACCCCCGAGCTGGCCGAGCTCAACGCGCATCCGCGGCTCTGCGCGCACTGGCACATCCCGCTGCAGAGCGCCGCGGACGGTGTGCTCAAGCGCATGCACCGCGGCTACCGCATCGCGCAGTTCCGCGCGGTGGTGTCGCGGCTGCGCACCGCCGATCCGCGCACCGAGCTGACCACCGACCTGATGGTCGCCTTCCCCGGCGAGAGCGAGGACGACCACCGCCGCACCGTCGACTACGTCGCCGAGGCGGGCTTCCTGCACTGCCACGTCTTCCGCTGGTCGCCGCGCCCCGACACGCCGGCGGCGGCGCTCGACGGGCGCGTCGACGAGGCCACCGCGCGGCGGCGCAGCGCCGAGGTGCGGCGCGCGGCCGCGCATGCCGGCGAGGCGGCACGGCGACGGGCGCTGGGCCAGGTCGAGGAGGTGATCTGGGAGCGCGTCGAAGACGGCGAGGCGCGCGGGCTGGGTGAGCGCTGGTACAGCGTGGCCGCCGCCGCGGACCCCACCGTCGGCCACGGGGAGCTGCGCCGGGTGCGGCTCGACGCCGTCGAGGCAGACGTCCTGCGCGCTACCCTGCTCGACCCATGAGCGAGTGCATCTTCTGCGGCATCGTGTCGGGGAGCGTCCCGGCCACGATGGTCCGCCGCGACGACGACGTCGTCGCCTTCCGCGACAGCAATCCCCAGGCGCCCGCGCACATCCTGGTGGTGCCCTCCGAGCACGTCGTCTCGGCTGCCGAGCTGACGCCGGCGCACGACCGGGTCTGGGCGCGCATGCTCCACGTGGCACAGGCGATCGCCGAGGACGAGAACCTCGACGGCGAGGGCTACCGGCTGGTGGTCAACGTCGGCCCCAGGGGCGGGCAGACCGTCGACCACCTGCACATCCACCTGCTGGGCGGCCGGCAGATGACCTGGCCGCCGGGCTGAGCGAGCGCAGCCGGCGCGGGCTCCGCGCCCGCACCGGCCGCCGCTGACCCTGACCGAGTGGTCAGCTCAGCTCTGCTTGGCGTCGATGACCGTGGGCTCGACGGGCGCCCCGGTGCTCACCGGGATGCGCTTGGGCTGCGCCTTCTGCGCCCGCGGCACGGTGACGGTCAGCACGCCGTTCTGGAAGGACGCGGTGATCTCGCCTTCGCGCACCTCGGCGGGCAATCCCACCTGGCGGAACACCGACGCCTGCCGGCGCTCGCGGCGGATCCAGCCGTCCCTGCGATCCTCGCTCTCCTGCTTGCGGTTGCCCCGGATGGTCAGCACGTTCTGGTCGACGGTGACCTCGACGTCCTCGGGCGCGAAGCCCGGCACCGAGGCCTCGATGACGTAGGACTCGTCGGTCTGGCGGATGTCGATGGGCAGCGTGGCCGGGGCGTCGCCGCCGCGGACCGCCGGCGCCGGGGTGCCGAAGGCCTCGTTGAAGATCTGGTCCATGTGGTCGTGCAGCGAGAACAGCTCGCTCCACGGGTTCCAGCGGGTCAGGGAAGCCATCTCCTGCATTCCTCCTTTGGGTTGTCGTGGCTCGAACAGGTGACGACGTCGCGCGACTGACGCCCGTGGCATACCCCGCGCCCGCGCCGGCCAAACCTGCACCCCTTGTCAGATCGGCGGCGCTGCCTCAGCATGGGTCTCCACGCGTCTTCGGACCCGCTCCCCACACGTCGTTTCCACCCGAGGACTCCCCCATGCCCCGCATCCTCGTCGCCGAGGACGACCCGCTCGTACGCCGTTTCCTGCTGCGCTGCCTGGAGACGGGCGGGTTCGAGGCGGTGGGCGTCGAGGACGGCGCCCAGGCCATCGCCCAGCTCGGCCGCGGCGGCTGGGACGTCGTCGTCACCGACTACGCCATGCCCCGCGCCGACGGCCTGGAGGTGATCGCCGCGGCCCGCCGGCTCGACCCCACCCTGCCCTGCGTGGTGGTCACCGCGCTGCGCGACCTGGAGCTGGCCATGAACGCCATGGCCGAGGGCGCCACCGGCTACGTGCCCAAGCCCTTCAAGCCCGATCACCTGCTGGTGGTGGTGCGCAGCGCCCTGGAGCGGCGCCGCCTCGCCGTGGAGTCGGCGCGCATGCAGCTGCTCGGACCCATGCTCGAGAAGTTCGCGATGATCCTGGCCAATACTCTGGAGGCCAAGGACCTCTCCACCCACCTGCACTGCGAGCGTCTCGTCGAGTACGCGTCGGAGGTGGCCGTGCGCCTGGGCCTGCCCGGCGCGCAGCTGGAGACGGTGCGGCTGGGCGCCTGCCTGCACGACATCGGCAAGATCGGCGTCCCCGACGTGCTGCTGCAGAAGGCGCGCGGCCTCGACGAGGAGGAGTGGGTGGTGCTGCGCCGCCACTCCGAGATCGGCGCCGCCATCCTGGAGGACATCGAGGGCTGGGCCGAGGTCCGCCGCATCGTCCGCCATCACCACGAGCGCTTCGACGGCGCCGGCTACCCCGACCGCCTGCGCGCCGCCGCCATCCCCGTCGGCGCCCGCATCGTCTGCGCCGTCGACGCCTACGACGTGATGCTCTCCGGCCGCGCCTACTCCCCTCCCCGCTCCCCCGAGCACGCCGCCGCCGAGCTCCGCCGCATGCGCGGCAGCCAGTTCGACCCCGACGTCGTCGACGCCTTCCTCGAGCTGCTCGAAGGCGGCTCGGGCAGCGGCGGCATGCTCGACATCACCGGCCACGACGCGGGGCGCTCGAAGATCAGCCGCTGACGGGCGGGAGCAGGACGCCGCGGTCGACGAGGTTGCGGACGGCGCGCAGGGCGTCGGGGGTGACCTCGGCGAACGGGGAGCCGAGGGTATCGGCCAGGGCCTGCAGCAACGTGCGGAGCGGGGTGGTGCCGTCGCAGGCGGCGACGATGCGCTCGCCGTGCGGGTCGACGCCGCCGGGGTCGTCGATGCCGCCTTCGGTGCGCAGGAGGGCGGAGACGGGCACCCATTCGCCGCGCACGGCGACGTGGTCGCGGGAGAGGCGTGCGGCGTCGCTGACACGCAGGCGGGCGTCGAGCAGGGCGTCGTCGGTGGTGGCGGCGAGCCAGTCGTGGCGGGCGAAGGCCTCGACGATGTCGGCGCCACCGGCCTCGTCCCAGCGACCGCGCACGTCGTCGTAGCGGCGGCGGCCGGGCGCGCCGTCGCCGCGCCGGCGCATGGTGATCAACCCGTAGTCGACGGCGTCGACGCCGTGCGCGTCGTAGTAGGCCATCCAGGTGTCGAAGCGTGAGGTGTACTCGGCGGCATCGTCGGCGTCGGTCTCGATCCAGAGGGCGGCGTACTCGTCGGCGGCCTGGCGCTCGCGGCGGATCACCCAGGCGTCGCAGTCGAGGCCGTCGAACCAGCGCGCGAGGTGCTCGCGCCAGTCCGTGCCATGCGGCGCGGCCCAGTTGGCGAGGAGCTGGCACCAGCCGCCGGGAGCGAGGTGGCGCGGGGCGCCGCGGACGAGTTCGGCGCAGAGACCGTCGAGGTCACGACCGCCGCTCATGAACAGGTGCGGGTCGGGCGGGCCAACCACGAACGGCGGGTTCGAGACGATGATGTCGAAAACCTGGCCGGCCGCGGGTGCGAGCAGGTCACCCTCGACGCAGCGCACGGAGTCCGCGCCGTTGAGCGCTGCGTTGAAGCGGGCCACGGCCACGGCGCGCGGGTTGAGGTCGGTGGCCAGCACCGACTCGCTGTGCGCGGCGGCGAGCAGCGCCTGCAGGCCGCAGCCCGTGCCGACGTCGAGGGTGGCGCGCGAGTGCGGGCGCACGGTCATGCGGGCCAGGGTGAGTCCGCTGGGGCTGAAGCCCATCACGTAGCCGGACGACGTGCCCACGCTGGGCGTGGCCGGTCCCCAGTCGGTGGCCAGCACCAGGTCGCCGTGGCAGGCGAGCTGCACGGTGGCGCGTGCCTCGTCCGCGTCGAGCGCCAGCAGTCCCCACGCCGCCCACTGCGCCGCGGACGCCGGCGCCAGCGCGCGATCGGCGGCGCGCAACGGTACGGCCGCACCCGCGGTGAACAGACGCACCAGCGTCTCCAGCGGCGAGCCGCCGCGGGTGCGGTGGAGCAGGACCGGCACTGCGCGCTGGCCGAGTGCGGTGAGGTCGGCGCCGGCCAGCGCCTGGATGCCGTCGCCGTCGTAGCCGGCCTGGCGCAGCACCTCACGGATGCGGGCGTGGCCGCCGGGCGCGACGGGGAACAGGTCGGGCGGGGACACAGCGGTGCATTGTGGGCAACCAAGGGCCCCCACCTCGGCAGGACGGCCTCGCCCGCGGCGCACCGTAGGATCGCCTGCATGCCCGCGCCCCGCCACCGCGCCCGGCACCTGCGCCTGGTTCTCCCCGCCGCGCTGGCGGCCGCCCTGGCCGCCTGCAGCTCGACGAGCGCCCAGCCACCGCTGCAGCAACACTCCGCGTCGCCGCCGGTCTCGCCGTCGCCCTCCCCCACTCCCCAACCGTCCGGCTCCTTCAGCCCCTTCGTGCCCATCGCCGGCCAGCCGCCCGTCAGCGGGCACCCCTGGTACCTGGCCATCGGCGACTCGGTCACCTCCGGCTTCACCGTCGACCCCACCCGCCTGGGCACCAACTCCGCCTGGGCGCTGCAGCTCCAGGGCCTGCTCGCCGCCTCAGGGCGCCCCTGGACTCTCTACGACGTCGCCTGCCCCTCGGAGCGCACCGACACCTACTACACGCTCTGCCCGGCGCGCTCTCAGATCCCCTTCCTGGCCACCACCTCGCAGCACGACGCCGCCATGGCCGCCATCGCCGCGCACCGCGCCGACCTGCGCGCCGTCTTCGTCGACCTGGGCAGCAACGACCTGCTCCACGCCCAGCGCACCGGCGAGTCGCTGCCCGCCACCGTCGCGGCGCTGCGCAACTCGCTGACGCGCATCGTCGCCGAGCTGCAGCGCGCCGCCCCGCGAGTTCCGGTCATCCTCTGCAACTTCTACGACCCCCTGGCCAACCTCGCCCCCACCACCCTGCCGCAGCCCGACCAGGTCAACGCCATGGTGGCCCAGGTGGCCGCCGCCACCGGCGCGCGGCTGGCCGACTTCCGCGACGCCATCAACACGGTGCGCTCCGGCACCGACCCGACGCTCTGCACGTACGTCGACTGCGCCCACGGCGACGTGCATCCAACGATCGCCGGCCACCTCCACCTCGCCCGCGTCGCCCTGGCGGCGCTGCTCAGCCGCTGAGAGGGACCCTACCCGCGCAGCGCGTCGCGCAGGTGGTCGAAGAAGCCTTTGCGCACCTCGGCGGGACGCCCTTCGCGGCCGCCGAGCGAGCCGAGCTCCTCGTAGAGCCTGCGCTCGTGCCCGTCGAGATGCGACGGCACCACCACGCGCACCACGCAGAGCTGGTCGCCGCGGCGGCCGGTGCGCACGTGGGGCACGCCGAAGCCGCTGATCTTGATGACCTTGCCGTTCTGCGTCCCCGCCTGCAGCTCGACGGTGTGCTCGCCGTCGACGGTGGGCACGGTGATGCGATCGCCGAGCACCGCCTGGGGGATCGTCACCGGCAGCTCGTAGATGACGTCGAGCCCGCGCCGCTCCAGGTGCGCGTGCGGCTTGATGCGGAAGGCGAGGTAGAGGTCGCCCGATGGCCCGCCGCGCGGTCCCGCCTCGCCCTCGCCGGCGACGCGCACCTGCATGTCCTCGTCGACACCCGCGGGCACCGACACCTCCAGGGTCTTGCGCGACTCCACGCGTCCCGCGCCGCGGCAGCGCGCACAGGGGTGCTCGACGATGCGTCCTTCGCCATGGCAGCGCGAACAGGCGGTGACGTTGACCACCTGCCCGAAGATCGACTGCACCGCGCGGCGCACCTGGCCGGTGCCGTTGCACTGCGGGCAGGTCACCGCCGCATGGCCCGGCTCCGAGCCGGAGCCGGAGCAGTCCGGGCAGGTGTCGGCGCGCGGCACCTCGATGGTGCGGGTGGCGCCGTGCACCGCCTCCTCGAAGGTGATCTCCAAGTTCATGCGCAGGTCGGAGCCGCGCTGCGGCCCGGTGCGCGAGCGGCCGCGACCGCCGCGGCCACCGCCGAAGAACATGTCGAAGAGGTCGAAGGCGGACTCGAAGGAGAAGCCGCCGAAGTCGGGCATCTGGTCGCCGGCGTGGCCGAAGGCGTCGTAGCGCTGGCGCTTCTCCGGGTCGCTGAGCACCGCGTAGGCCTCGCCGATCTCCTTGAAGCGCTCCTCGGCCTGCTTGTCACCCTGGTTGCGGTCGGGGTGGTACTGCATGGCCAGCTTGCGGTAGGCCTTCTTCAACTCCTCCGCCGACGCCCCCCGCGAGACGCCGAGGACCTCGTAGTAATCGCGCTTCTGCGTCGCCACGGTCGGTCAGGCTACCCCGCGACGGGGTGGGCGACGCGGACCAGCGCCGGGCGCAGCACGCGGTCGTGCAGGCGGTAGCCCGGCTGCAGCACCGCGAGCACGGTGTCGTGCGCGACGTCGGGCGACTCCTCGCCGCCGATGGCCTCGTGCACCGCGGGGTCGAAGGGCTGGCCCTCGGCGTCGATGGGGGTCACCCCGATCGACTCCAGGGCGTCCTCGAACTGCCGGGCCACCATGCGCACGCCGTCGACCATGGGGTCGCCCTCGGGGGCGTGCTGGATGGCCCGCTGCAGGTTGTCGAGCACGGGCAGCAGGGCGCGGGCCGCCGCCTCGGCGCCGTAGCGGGCGCGATCCAGCGACTCATGGGCGCTGCGGCGGCGGAAGTTCTCGAAGTCGGCGGCGAGACGCAGGTACTGCGCGTCGCGGTCCTCGAGGGCGCGGCGCAGGTCCTCGATCTCGGTGTGCGCCGCCTCCTCCGCGGTGGCGGATGCCGCCGGGTCCTCGGGCGGCTGCGGTGCCTGCTCAGGGATGGTGTCGTCGGGCATGTGGCTCATGGGTGGTGGTCTCTGCTGAAGCTAGCCGAGCATCCGCTCGATGGCCTCGCCGACGCGCTGCGAGACGTAGCGCAGCCGCGGGGCCACCTGCGGGTAGCGCATCCGGGTCGGGCCCAGGACGCCGATCGAGCCGCGCCGGGTCTCGCCGGCACGGTAGGTGGTCAGCACCAGCGAGCAGGCGTGGAGCTGCTCGAGGTCGTTCTCGGCGCCGATGACCACCTGCACGCCGTGGATGCCGGTGAGGCCCCCGACGCCGCTGTCGGCCTCTAGGGAGGCGAGCACCTGGCCGAGGACGCGCTCCTCCTCGACCACGTCGAGCACCTGCTGCAGGCGGACCACGTCGCCGAACTCCGGCTGGCGCAGCAGGTTGCGCACCCCGTCGTGGACCACCACGGTGTCCTGGCGGGCGTCGACGGCACGCATGAAGGTGAGGATGTGGGTGATCAGCTCCTCGCGCAGCCGCGGGTCGGGTTCGCCGTCGGTGGCCGGGCGGCGGGCCTCGATCTCGGCGCTGTCGAGCCCGCGCAGCTCGCCGTTGAGCTGGGCGGCCAGCCGGCTGAGCGTCTCCTGGTCGGCCTCCCGGCCGAGGGGAACCGGCTGCTGGCGGATCAGGTTGCCCTCCAGCACCAGGATGAGCAGGGCCAGCCCCGCCTCCAGGGAGACGAAGTCGACGTGCTTGAGACGCGCGGTGACCGCCTGCGGACCGGTGACGATGCTCACCCCGTCGGTGACCACCGCGAGCACCTGGGCCGCGGATTCGAGCAGCTCCTCGACGTCGACGCCGCGCTGGGCGAAGACGGGGTCGGCCTGGCGGCGCACCGCGGGCGGCACCTCCTCCTCCTCCATGAGGAAGTCGACGTAGTAGCGATAGCCCTGGTCGGAGGGGATGCGGCCGGCGCTGGTGTGGGGCTGCAGCAGGTAGCCGATGTCGACCAGGTTGGCCAGCTCGTTGCGGATGGTCGCCGAGGACCAGGAGAGCAGGTACTTGGCCGCGAGCGCGTGCGAGCCGACGGGGATGCCGGTCTCGGTGTAGTCCGAAACCACCGCCTTGAGGATCTGCTGCTTGCGGTCGTCGAGGGGGACGGGAATCTCCACGGTCCGCTGGTGAGCGGGCGCGCGCCCTGGCTGCGGCGCCTTTAGCACTCCGGTCAGGGGAGTGCTAGCAGGTTACCACGAGGCCGGCGCGAGCTTGCCACCCGACATCGCAGGCACGGCGCGCTCGGGCCCGAAGCGCAGCAGCTCCAGCACCTCCTGGGCCTTCCAGCGCTCCATCGCCATGGCGGTCTCGTGCGACACGCCGGCACGGACGAGCTCGGCCACGATGGCCTGGGTGGGCGGCCGGTGGATGTTGGGGCGGGTCATCTCGGAGCAAATCTTCGGGGCTCGACCGGCGGTCGGGAGACCCCGCGAATGACCTGTGACGCACTTCTCCCGGGCGCCGCGAGCGCGTGTACGCGCCACCATCACTTCTTCACAGTGCCCCGTGTGGATGTGGTGGTTTCGTGTCGCTGGCGCATTCTCCGAGCCCCGAAATTCGCGCTGAGATCGGGGCGCCCCGTGACAGGGTCCGGTTGCGTGACAGCGGGGGTCTCAGCTGGCGTGAGCCACCCCGTCGCAGGCATTGACCAGCCGCAGTGCCACAGCATCGAGCAGCTCCTGCCCGCGCGCCGTCACACGCGCGCGACGGCCGTCCCATTCGATGAGACCGGCCTCGCGAAGTGTCTCGGCTTCGCGCCGCGCGCCGCGGTCGTCAAGCGGCAGACCGGCCTCGGTGAGACGCAGGCCGACGAGGATGGATTCGGAGACACTGTCCGCCGGGTCGACGTACTCGACGCCGGCGATGGGGTGGCTGCCGGAGATGTAGTCGGGGATGGAGTCGGTGTGCCAGTAGCGGACGGCGTGGGCCTCGCCCGCGGGGGCTGCGCCCTCGCGGCTCGGCAGGATGAGATCAGCGACTCGAGGCGGCAGGTGCCCGTGCGCGCCGACGCCGGCGGCGAGGTAGAAGTCGTTGTGCCAGTAGGCGAGGTTGTGGCGGCACTCCGCGCCCGGCCTGGCGAAGTTGCTGATCTCGTACTGCCGCAGCCCCGCCCGCCCCGCCAGCTCCACCGCCGTCCAGTGCTGGCGCAGCGCGGTGTCGGCGTCGGCGGTCCGCACCTCGCCGCGCTCGACGGCGGAGGCCAGCGGCGTGCCCTCCTCGACGATCAGCTCGTAGCAGGAGAGATGGGTGCAGCCCAGGTCGAGGATGCGCTCCAGGGTGCTGCGCCAGCGGGCGTCGTCGAGGCCGGGGGCGGCGTAGATGAGGTCGGTGTTGACCGCTTCGAAGCCGGCGCGCTGCACCGCGCGCACCGCACCGACCGCACGGTCGGCATCGTGGACGCGCTCCAGGAAGGCGAGCACGTCGGGCTCCAGGCTCTGCACCCCGAGGCTGATTCGGTTCACGCCGGCGCGCAGCCACTGCTCGGCCTTTCGTTCCGTGGTGCTCGACGGGTTGGCCTCCATGGTGACCTCGGCACCGGCTGCGAGCGTGAAGCCGGTGCGGATCTCGTCGAGGATCTCGGTGAGCAGCTGCGTGTCGATGAGGCTGGGGGTGCCGCCGCCGATGAACACGGTGTCGAGGCGCGTGCCGGGCAGGGCTTCGGCGATGCGGCGCAGCTCGGCACGCAGCGCGGCGACGTAGGGGCGCTGGCGCTGCACGCCGCCGACCGAGGTGAAGTCGCAGTACGAGCACTTCCGCTCGCAGAAGGGGATGTGCACGTAGAGCGCGCGCACGGTGGTGGTGTCGACGGGCGCGGCGATCACCGGGGCGGCCTCGGCCGGCGCGGCATCCAGAGCCGGCGGAAGAGCAGCGGATAGAGCGCGGCGCCCGCGAAGGTGCCCAGCAGCGCGGCCGCGGAGAGGCCCGCCATCTGCTTGCCGTCGTGCACGTCGGCGTTGTGGCCACTGGCCTGCACGGCGATGCTGATCGAGAGGTAGTAGACGATGTACATCATCGCGCCGGCGGCCAGCGTCTCCAGCGGGCGCAGGCGGCGCTGTTCCTGGGCCAGCCGCCGGGCGAAGGGCATGCAGACCAGCGCGTAGATCAGGAAGAGGATCGCGCTCGGCGAGAGCATCACCGAGAGCAGCGTGTCCGTCCTGCTGTGGTTGAGGCCGAAGACGAAGTAGACGACCAGCGAGACGGGGATGTTGATGACCACCATGCAGAGCGCCAGGGTGAGCATGCCGCGCACGCTCCAGGGACCGGGTTGGCTGGTGGGCTCTGCCATCACTCGTCCAGCGAGAGGACCGCCAGGAAGGCCTCCTGGGGGATCTCCACGTTGCCGATGCGCTTCAGCCGCTTCTTGCCCTCCTTCTGCTTCTCCAGCAGCTTGCGCTTGCGGGTGATGTCGCCGCCGTAGCACTTGGCCAGCACGTCCTTGCGCTGCGCGCTCACCGTCTCGCGGGCGACGATCTTGCCGCCGATGGCGGCCTGGATGGGTACCTCGAAGAGCTGCCTGGGGATCAATGCCTTGAGCCGCTCGGTCAGCTTGCGGCCGTGCTCGCGCGCCTTGTCGCGGTGCACGATCATGCTCAGCGCGTCGACGCGCTGTCCGGCCACCAGCACGTCGAGCTTGACCAGCGACTCGGCGCGGAAGCCGGTGATCTCGTAGTCGAGTGAGGCGTATCCCTTGCTGCGCGACTTGAGCTGGTCGTAGAAGTCGTGGATGATCTCGCCGAGCGGCAGGTCGTAGCCGAGCACGACGCGGTCGCCTGGCTGGTGGGTCATGTCGAGGAACTCGCCGCGGCGGTCCTGGCAGAGCTGCATCATGGCGCCGACGAACTCGCTCGGCACCAGCACCGTCGCCTTGACCCGCGGCTCCTCGATGTGCTCGATGTAGGTGGGGTCGGGCAGCAGCTCCGGGTTGTCGACGATGCGCACGGTGCCGTCGCGCATGACCACGCGGTACTCGACGCTCGGCGCCGTGCCGATCAGCGAGAGGCTGTGCTCGCGCTCCAGCCGCTCCTGGACGATCTCCATGTGCAGCAGGCCGAGGAAGCCGCAGCGGAAGCCGAAGCCGAGCGCCGCCGAGGACTCCGGCTCGTACACCAGCGAGGCGTCGTTGAGGTTGAGCTTCTCCAGCGCCTCGCGCAGGGCGGGGAAGTCCTCGCTGTCGACGGGGAAGATGCCGGCGAACACCATCGGCGTGACGTGGCGGTAGCCGGGCAGCGCGTGCCGGGTGGGACGCTCGGCGTCGGTGACCGTGTCGCCCACCTTGGAGTCGCGCACCTGCTTGATCGAGGCGATGAAGTAGCCGACCTCGCCGGTGGCCAGCTCCTTGGTTGGGGTCATGGTCGGCCCGAACACGCCGACCTCGTCGACGGCGAAGTCCTTGCCGCTGGCCATCATGCGGATGCGCATGCCGTCCTTGATGCAGCCGTCCATGACGCGCACGTAGACGACCACGCCGCGGTAGATGTCGTACTTGCTGTCGAAGATCAGCGCCTTGAGCGGCGCGCTGGGGTCGCCCTTCGGGTGCGGGATGCGGTGCACCACCGCCTCGAGGATCTCCTTGGTGCCGATGCCCTCGCGCGCGCTGGCCGGGATGCAGTCCTCACCGGCCAGGCCGATCACCTCCTCGATCTCCTTGCGCACCAGCTCCACGTCGGCGGCGGGCAGGTCGATCTTGTTGATGACCGGGACGATCTCCAGGTCGTGCTCCAGCGCCTGGTAGACGTTGGCCAGCGTCTGCGCCTCGATGCCCTGCGAGGCGTCGACCACCAGGATGGCGCCGTCGCAGGCGGCCAGGCTGCGACTCACCTCGTAGGCGAAGTCGACGTGGCCGGGCGTGTCGATGAGGTTGAGCTGGTAGGTCTCGCCGTCGTCGGCCCTGTACATGAGGCGCACCGCCTGCGCCTTGATGGTGATGCCGCGCTCGCGCTCGAGGTCGAGCTGGTCGAGCACCTGGTCCTGCATGTCGCGCGCCGACACCGCGCCGGTGAACTCCAGCAGCCGGTCCGCCAGGGTCGACTTGCCGTGGTCGATGTGGGCGATGATCGAGAAGTTGCGGATGCGGTCCAGGGGCGCGGTCACGGCGGGCAATCGTACAGGCAGGGGGGAACGCTGGCCTTCGGCGCACTCCAGCGGCGAAGGCTGGCGTGGGGGAGTCTCCCCCCGAGAGGCGCGCGTCAGCGCGCGGATGAACCTCCGGGGCGCACGCCCGTGCCCCTGCGCCCCGGGGCGCCGAGCTGAGCCGTCAGGCGGGGTCGGCCGGTGACCCGATGCTGAGCTGGCCGACGTAGAGGTTGCGGTCCGCACCGGGCCCGCCGTCGTAGTCGTTGGCGAACTGGATGCTGACCAGGTGGCGGCCCACCGTGGCCGGCCCGTCGACGAAGAAGGTGGTCCAGGCCGCCGAGTTGACGGTGACCTCGCCCACCGGCACCCCGTCGACCTTGACCTCGGCGATGGGCCAGGCACCGCCGGCGTAGTCGCCGCGGGCGACGATCTCGAACCGATAGTCGGCGTCGCGCAGGAAGCCGACCGGGTTGCCCACCGAGCCCGCCGAGTAGAGCGCCCAGCCACCGTCGACCGGGCCGCCGGTGGTCTTGACCTCCATCGACTGTGCGGGTGTCACCGAGGAGACGGCCACCTCGTCGAGATAGAGGTTGCGGTCGTTGCCGTTGCCCGCATAGAAGTCGTTGGTGAAGGCCAGCGCGAGTGTGTGCCAACCCGACAGCGCCGGCAGCGGCACCTGCACCGACTGCCACGACGCGGTGGCCACGGTGACGTCGCTGATCACCGTGCCGTCGACGCTCACCTCCAGGTTGGGCCAGCCGCCGCCGCCCTGCTGTCCCTTGGCCGACACGGTGAGCAGGTACTGCGGCGCGCCGGCGAACCAGAAGGAATCCGCCACCCTGCCGTTGGCGTTGAGGTTCCAGCCGTCGGGCGTGCCCGCCGCGCCCGCGGTGCGCGTGGCCATGCTCTCCGCCTCGGCGGTGATCACCTCCGGTGTCGGCTCGCCGAAGGCCTGCAGCACGCCGTAGTAGGCGGGCTTGGGCTGGTAGTTCTTGTCGAAGATGTCCGGTTGGTCCGGCGCCAGCCAGGTGTTGGCATCGGTGAAGCCCCAGGTCACGAAGGTGTGGCAGGCGCTCACCGCCAGGCAGGCCGCGGCGACATTGCGGTAGACGTTCTCCTGGTCGTAGAGCTGCCAGGGCTGCTCGGTGGCCGTCGAGCTGGTGATGCCGACGCCCACGTCGAGCTCGGTGACGGCCACCTGGACGCCGAGCGCGGCGATCTGGTTGAGGTCGCCGGCGATGTTGCCCTGCGACGACGTCCAGATGTTGGTGTGCATCTGGAAGCCGACGCCGTCGATGGAGACGCCGCGCGACTGCAGCCCCTGCACCAGGTTGTACACGCCCTGCAGCTTCTGCGGCGACGCCTCCATGTTGTAGTCGTTGTAGAAGAGCAGCGCGCTGGGGTCCGCCTCGTGGGCGAACTGGAAGGCCAGGTCGACGTAGTCGGGCCCGATGCCCTGGTACCACACCGAGTTGGTGCGCAGGTCGCACGCGGACGGTCCCGCGCAGTCGGCGATCGCCTCGTTGACCACGTCCCACTGCGTCACCACGCCGGGGAACCTGGCGCGGAAGTGCCCGACCTCGGTCTCGATGTGGTCCTTGAGGATGGCGATGAGCTGGTCGCGGCTGAAACTGCCCGAGGTCAGCCACGACGGGTTGCCGATGTACCAGGCCAGGTTGTGGCCGCGCACCTGCATGCCGTTGGCCTGCGCGAAGGCGACGGTCTGGTCGGCCTGGCAGAAGTCGAAGACGCCGTTCTCCGGCTCGGTGGCCGCCCACTTCATCTCGTTCTCGGGCGTGAGGATGTCGTACTCGGCGGCCACCGTGTCGCGGTACTGCGCGTTGTCGTCGAGCGCCGCGTAGCCCGCCGCCGAGCCGACGCGAACGCCGTGCGCGGGTGCCACGTCGCGCAGCTCGGGCCTGGCTGGTGCGGGTGGCGACGCGGTCACCGCGGGCACGGCGACGCCGGGACAGGCGGCGACCGTGTCGGCGACCGCATCCCCGGCATGCACCGCGGCCAGCGGGGCGACGAGGGCGAGCGCGACCAGCGCGCAGGCCAGGCGACGAGCGACGAGTGCTGCCATCCCTTCCTCGAACAATCTCCGCCGATGCCCTTCCCGCGTCGACGATCGTAGCCGCTGGCGGCCGCGCCTGTCCTCTAGTGCGGGCCCCACTGCCGCACGGGCAGCTTGCCGTCGACCGTGGCCCTGCCGTGGCCGGGGGCGATCACCCGGGCGCCGACACCGGCCAGCCGGCGCACCGTCTCGGCGGCGGTGGCGGGGTGGGCGCAGTACCTGCGCGCGGGCGCCACCATGCGGCCGGTGCGGCGCTCCACGCTGGCGGCGTCGCCGGTGATGAGCGCGTTGGGGCCGTAGCAGTGGAAGGCGAGCGCCCCGGGGACGTGGCCGGGCGCGTCGAGAACCTCGATGCCGCCGGCCAGCTGGAGCACCTGCCCGGGTTCGAGGATCTCGTCGACGCGGATGGGCTCGGTGGGCCAGGGCAGCCGCCGGCGCCCCAGCAGCGAGCGGCCATCCGCCTCCGCGCCGCCGGCGGTGCGCAGCAGGCGGGCGGTGTCGGCGGAGGCGGCCAGGCGGGCGCCGGTGAGGCGGCGCAGCTCGGCGGCGTTGCCGGCGTGGCCGCGGTGGGCGTGGGTGAGCAGGATCAGCCGCACCTCGTGGGGCTGCCGCCCGGCCGCGCCGATCAGCTGCCCGACGCCCAGCGTGCCGTCGGGCGCCCCGGTGTCGATGAGCACGCACTCCATGGGCCCCTCGAGCAGGTAGGCCCGCCCGCCCGAGGTGGCGTCGGAGGCGTGCAGCCCGTTGATCACCAGCATGCCGAGCCGCAGCGTACCGCCCGGAGCGGCGCCCGTCAGCGCCTAGGCAAACGTATGATCAGGCGCATGGCGACGCCATCCGGCTCAACGCTGGCCGGGGGACTGCCCCCCGATCCCACCGGCGGCAAGCGCGCCCTCGTGCTCAGCGGCGGCGGCGTCACCGGCCTGACC
>Ga0207699_10000086_pt1 | contig 70145 bp, 47 predicted proteins | sample LARL51metaG_FD_184344 | JGI IMG/M metagenome (GOLD analysis project Ga0207699, IMG submission 184344) | Corn, switchgrass and miscanthus rhizosphere microbial communities from Kellogg Biological Station, Michigan, USA - LAR L5-1 metaG... | ecosystem: Host-associated > Plants > Roots >...
GTCGACGACTGGGGCGGCGAGATCGGCGGCCCGATCCTCAAGGACCACATCTGGGCCTGGGGCTCCTACGGCCAGCAGGACGTCAGCGTGCAGACGCTGCCGAGCGCCCTGTCGCCGAACGGCTTGACCGACAAGACCAAGCTCCCCACCTGGAACGCCAAGCTCGGCGCGCAGGTCACCGGCGACAACTCGCTGACCCTCTTCGGCAGCAACAACTCCAAGGAGAAGCAGGGGCGCAACGCCGGCCCCACCCGCACGCTGCCCACCGCCTGGGACCAGGGCCAGTTCGGCGGCAAGCCGACCATCCTCAAGGCCGAGGACACCCAGATCTTCAGCCCGAACCTGTACGCGACAGTGCTCTACTCGCACGTCTACGGCGGCTTCTTCCTGACGCCGATCGGCGGCTTCTCCGACACCACACCCGACGCCTTCTTCGACGCCAACGGCATCTGGCACAACAGCTTCGCCGGCAGCGAGATCAAGCGGCCGCAGACCCAGGAGAAGGCTGACGCCTCGTCCTTCTTCAACACCGGCGGCCTGAGCCACGAGCTGAAGTACGGCGCCGCCTACCGCATCGCGGAGTCGGCGACCAACTCCAACTGGGCCGGCTCGGGCTGGATCTCGGACGCGGCCAACGCCTTCCTCGGCAACGAGCCCGCGGGCACGAACGACCTGTTCCTCTCTCGCGCCGCGCTGCCGGACGTCAAGGTCAAGTACACCAGCGCCTACGCCCAGGACACCCTGAGCGCCGGCAGCCTGACCGTCAACCTCGGCCTGCGCTTCGACCGCCAGACGGGCGACAACCTCGGCGTCACGATCCCGGCCAATCCGATCGCGCCGACTCTCCTGCCGGCGGTCACCTACGCCGGCGGTCCCGCCGGCTTCACCTGGACCACCTGGGCGCCGCGCGTCGGCCTGACCTACGCCCTGGGCAACGACCGGTCCACCCTGCTGCGCGCCAGCTACTCGCGCTTCGCCGACCAGCTGTCCGCGGCCTTCGCCTCGTTCCTCAACCCGGTGGCCCTGAACAGCTACTACTACGCCTACACCACCAACCAGGGCGACGGCAACGTCACGCCGGGACAGATCGTCACGCCCGGCCTCGGCTACAGCGGCAACGTCAATCCGGCGAACGGCCAGCTGATCCAGCCGAACGCCATCGCGAAGAACTTCAACGCCCCCATCACCAACGAGGTCCTGGCCAGCGCGGAGCACGCGCTGCTGCCCGACTTCGTGGTCGGCTTCAACCTGGCTTACCGCCGGCAGACCGGCCTCGAGCAGGAGGACCTCATCGTCTTCGACGCCGCCGACCCGAACGGCCGCGTGTCGGTGCGCTCCGACTACCAGGTCCATCACACCGCCAGCGGCGCCCTGCCGACCGTCATCCTACCGAACGGCCAGGTGGTCCCGGCGACCTACTACGAGCTCCGTCCCGGCATCTCCACGAACAAGGGCCTCTTCCTGCACAACGGCGACTACGAGACCACCTTCAAGGGCGCCTCGCTCACCTTCAACAAGCGGCTCTCGAACCGCTGGATGATGCGCGGCAACTTCAGTTACAACGACTGGTACTACAGCAAGGCGGGCGACCGCCCCGATCCCACCATCCAGGAAGCCGGCGGCGTCACCGACGGCAACTACGTGCGCCAGGGCGACCTCGTGCTGCAGGGCTCGGGCAACGGCTCGGGCTCGAAGGCGTGGGTCTACGTCAACAGCAAGTGGTCCTTCGCGGTCAACGGCCTCTACCAGGTCGCCCCCGACCGGCCATGGGGCTTCAACGTCGCCGCCAACGTCACCGGACGCCAGGGATACCCGGTCCCCTACTACGACCAGGTCATCGTCAACACCACGACCACCACGACGACCCAGGTGCAGCTCAGCCCGTCGGACGCCAACCGGCTCGACAACATCGTCGACGTCGACGGCCGCCTCGAGAAGGAGTTCACGTTCCAGGACTTCGGCCTGACCCTGGGCGTCGACTGCTTCAACCTGTTCAACGAAGCCTTCATCCTGCAGCGTGTCGCGCGCGTGCGCGGCAGCTTCGTCAACGCCGGCTTCATCAACGAGACCCTGAGCCCCAGGATCTTCCGCTTCGGAGCGCGCCTGAGCTTCAAGTAAGCGCCGCGAAGCAGCAACCGATCGCCGTATCCGCCGCCGCCGGCCAACCCCGGCGGCGGCTGGCGTGTTGAAGCGTGTTGAAGACCGTGTTCTATTCCGAACCGAGCTGTCGCAGCAGCGTCCGCGCCTTCTCGAGCTCCGCCCCGAAGAGCTCCGGAGGCGCCTTGCCAACGAAGCGCTCGAGGGCCTGCCGGGCCTCGCTCCTGCGGCCGAGCTCGGCGCTCGCCAGGCCGACGTTGTAGAGCGCTTCCCAGTAGTCGGGCGCGATCTCGACCGCCTTGCGCCAGGCTGCCAGCGCGGCGCCCGGCCCCTCGAGACGGAGGCGCGCGACTCCCAGCGTGTTCCAGGCCACCGCCAGGCGCGGATCGAGCTCCACCGCAAGCTGCAGCTCGCGCCGCGCGTCGGCGGTCTGCTCGCGGCGCAGGGCCACCGTGCCGAGAACCTGGTGGGCGCGGGCGTCCCGCGGCGCGGCGGCGAGCACCCGGCCGGCGACGGCCGCCGCCTCGGCGTCGCGGCCGCTGTCGCCGAGCGCGACGGCGAGGGCGCCGAGCAGCGCCGGATCGCCCTCGCCCGCCAGCGGCTCGAGCAGGGGGAGCGCCTCCTCCGACCGGCCGGCATCGACCAGCGCCATGCCGACCGCGCGGCGTTGCGCCGCCAGGCCTGGCGCCGCCGGCGCCGACCGCGCCGGCGCCGTGCCCGGTGCCGTGCCCGGCGCTCCGCCGCCGTGCCGCAGCGCCGCGAGCGCCGCGTCCAGGTTGCCCGCGGCGAGGTCGAGATCGACCGCGAGCGCCGCGACCGCGGCCGGATCGGCGCCGCGCGCCAGGGTGGCCAGGCTCCGCGCTTCCTCGACGCGGCCCAGCTGCAGCAGCGCCCGGGCCGCGACGAGCGCGGTGGCCGGCGAGCCGTCCGCCGCCGCCACCGCGCGCCGGTAGCTTGCCGCCGCGTCCCGGTCGCGGCCGAGGCGCTCCCAGGTCGTGGCCAGCAGGACGTGCACGTCCGGCATCCGCGGGTTGGCCGCGAGCAGCCGCTGCAGCAGGGGCGCGGCCGCCGCCCAGCGCCGCTGCTCGATGGCGGCCATGGCGGCGTCGAGCGTCGCGAGCTCCACGCGCCGGCCTCGCGGATCGGGCAGTGCGCCCCGGGCCGGCGTGCCGGCCGCGGCGACATAGCCGAGCGCCGCCAGCCGGCGGGCGGTCTCCGCGTCCACCGGCCGCGGCGGCGCCGGCGGCCGGTAGATGGCGCGGATCGCCTGCCGCATCGCCGCAAGGGCACGGCGCTCGCCGGCCAGGCGGTTGCGGGTCTCGCCGGGATCGGCGGCGAGGTCGAAGATCTCGGGCTCCGGCCCGTCCTCGAGGTGCAGCCGGCCCTGGATCAGCGACGTCAGCTCGCTCCAGCCGAAGTGCAGCCGCGGGCCCAGCGTCTCGGCATAGATCGGCCGCGCGCCGGCCTCGCCCCGCCGCCCCTCCCCGGTCGCCCCCGCCGCCCCGGCCGATCCGGCAAGCTCGAGCAGGTCCTCTCCGGCGAGCCCCGGCGGGACCGGCACGCCCGCCAGGCGCGCCAGGGTGGGCGCCACGTCGATCAGCTGCGCCGGCGCCCGCACGCTGCGGCCGCCGAGGAGCGAGCCGGGCAGCTTGAGCAGCAGCGGCACCTGCAGCGTCGTGCGATAGAGGAACATGCCGTGCTGCTGCTCGCCGTGCTCGCCCAGCCCTTCGCCGTGATCGGACAGCAGCATGACGACGGCGCGGTCGTAGATCCCGAGGCGCTCGAGCTCGCGCAGCAGCTCCCCGACCGCCGCGTCGGCGGCGGCGATCGCGCCGTCGTACGGCGAGGCCCGGTAGCGCGAGGCGAACGGCTCGGGGGGATCGTAGGGAGCGTGCGGCTCGTAGAGGTGGAGGAACAGGAAGAAGGGATGGCCGCGGGCGCGGCCCCGCACCCAGCCGAGCGCCGCGCGCACGCTGTCGGCGCCCGGGCGCTTCGCCTCGACGCCGAGGCCCGCCGCCGGCGGCATGCGGTCGTCGTAGACGTCGAAGCCTGCCGCGAGACCGGTGCCGGCGGCGAGGACGGACGCCGAGACCACCGCGGCGGTGTCGTAGCCGCCCTGCCGGAGCAGCCGCGGCAGGAAGGTGTGCCGGGAGCTGTCGAACGGGAATCCCGAGTTGTCGCGCACGCCGCTGACCGGCGGCAGCTCGCCGGACAGCAGCGAGACGTGCGACGGCAGGGTCATCGGGTAATGGCAGTAGACCCGCTCGAACAGCAGGGCGTCGCGGCGCAGCGCGTCCACCGCCGGCGTGGCCACGCCGCGGTACCCGTACGCCGGCAGGTGGTCCGAGCGCAGGGTGTCGATCGAGATCAGCACGATCGGCGCCCCCGGGAACGTCATCGCGGCCGGCGGCGGGCGCCGGCAGCCCGCGGCCATCGCGATGACCGCACCCAGCGCAACGATCGCGGCGTGCGCGGCCCGCGTGGCGGGGACCGCGAGCTGGCGCCGCGGAGCATCTCGCATGACCGGTGCTACCTGGCCCTGGGTGGAAGGGTGCGCTCCCGCTCCTCGCTAGCTCCCCGGCGGCGGCGGCTTCTGGGCGCCGGGCGGCACCAGGATGGACTTCTCGAGCGCCTCCGCCTTGGCGGCAGCCGCCTGCGACTCGGCGCGGCGCCCGGCGGCGCCGTAGGCCTGGCTGAGCGACTGCCAGGCCTCGAGGCTCTGCGGCAGGATGTGCGTGGCCTTCTCGAGCACCGCCACCGCCTCCTGCGAGCGCCCCGCGTCGACCAGCAGGCGGCCGTACTCGATGGCGACGGCGGTGGGGGTCCGGGGATCGCCGAGCCCCTTGGCATCCGCCGGCAGCTTGTCCGCGAAGGGGCGCAGGGTCACGAGCGCGCCCAGGACGTCGCCGCCCCGGTGCTGCGCCAGCGCCAGGTCGAGCGCCAGCGAGGGATGGCCGGCCACCCGGTCCTTGAGCAGGTCGACGGCGGGCTTCGGCTGGCCGGCCGCCAGGTAGGCCTCCGCCAGCGTGCGCCGCAACTCGAGCTCCATACCCTGGGGATGATGCGCGAAGAGCGGCGTCAGCACCGCCACCGCGCCCTTGCCGTCGCCCTTCTGCACCAGGATCTTGCCGCGCAGCAGCACGATCGCGGGATCGTCCTGCGGCATCCCGGCGATGAGCTGCTCGGCCTCGGCCGGCCGTTCCAGCTGCAGGGCGAGCGCCGCCGCGGTCAGCAGCGCCTCGCCGTCCTTCGGGTTGCGCAGCGACCACGGGCGGAGCATCGAGTAGGCTTCGACCACCCTTCCCTGGCGCGTCCGCAGCAGGCCCAGCTCGCGGGTGGCCGGCGATGCCGGCTGCTGGCGCACCGCGCGCACCAGGTACCCTTCCGCGGCCGCGTCGTGCAGCGCGAGGGCGGCGAGGCCGGCGTTGTAGAGCACCGCCGGCTGGGCGTCGGCCGGAGCGGCCAGGGGCCGCAGCACCTCGAGCGCCTCCTTCGGACGGTTGACCTTCAGATACAACGCCCCGAGCAGCGCCACCGCCCGCGGCGGGCATCCCGGCTCCCGCCGCAGCGCCTCGAGCTTGGCGATCGCCTCCTTGAACTTGCCGGCGGCCGCCAGGTTGCCGGCTTCGGTCAGCCTGGCGTCGGCCGCCTGACTGCCGCCGCCGCCGGCGCCGCTGCCGGCGGCCGCTGCTCCCGGGGCGGCGGCCGGGGGCGGGGCGGCCGGCACCGCCCCGGTAAGCGCCGGCGCCGCGCTCAGCGTGCCGGCCGCGAACAGGAGAATGGCAAGAATGCGTGTGCGATGCATGGTCTGGGGACTCCTCGAGAGAAGCGCGTTGAGTGCTGCCGATCCGACGGCTGGCCGCTCCGCCGGCTCAGCCGGTGCGCTCGAGAGCGCGCAGCTGCGAGCTGCCGGGGTGGAGCTCGATGGCGTGGCGCAGCAGCGCCGCCGCTCCCGTCGCGTCCCCCAGCACCCGCAGCGTGGTGACGGCCTCGGCGCAGGCGGCCGGGGACTCGCCCTGGCTCTCCACCAGCCGCCGCAACACCGCGATCGCGGCGTCGGGCTTGCCCTCGGAAGCGTAGAGCACCGCGAGGCTCGAATAGGTGTGGGTGTCGGTCGGGAAGCTCTGGATCTCGCGCAGGAAGGCCTGCTCGGCCTCGGCGTCGCGCTGCAGGCGGGCGAGGACGTCGCCGCGCACCCACCAGAGCTTGGGGAAGCTCTGTCCGGGCGCGCGCCGCGCCAGCTCGGCCAGAACCTGGTCGGTCTCCTTCAGCGCTTCCTCGAGCCGGCCCTCGGCGACCAGCACCTCGGCCAGTGCGAGGCGGGGGGTCATCGCGTTGCCGCCGGCCGCCAGCGCGGCGCGCGCCGCGCGCTCCGCCGCCGCCGGCTGGTGCCGGGCCAGGGCGATCTCGGCCAGCATGCTCTCGGCCTCGCTCGGGCTCACCTTCTTCGCCAACTCGGCGTGCTGCTGGGCCTCGTCGAACCGCCCCAGGCGCAGCAGCAGGGCGCTGGTGGGCAGCGCCACCTGCGCCATGCCGCCCGAGACTCTCATTCCCTCCTCGAACGCCGCGAGCGCCTCGTCGAGCCGCCCCAGCTGCTCGAGCGACTCGCCGAGATGGTTCCAGGCGTCGACCATCCTCGGGTTGACGGCCAGCGCGCGCCGGAACACCGGCACCGCTTCGGCGTACTGCTGGTTGAAGTACAGGTGCATGGCGCGGTTGAGGTCGGCGAGGGTGGCGAGGTGGGTCTTGGGGTCGACCGCCGCGCCCCCGGCCGCCGCCTGGACGAAGCCGGCGGCGTAGCCCAGGGCGCCGAGCTGGCGCGCGGTCTCGGCGTCGACCGCCGCCGGCGCCTGCAGCGCGCGCTGGTATCGCGCGATGCGCCCGCGCAGGTCGGCGAAGCTCCGCCGCTCCCGCTCCCTGGCCTCGTGCACCTCCCCCGGATCGGCTTCGACGTCGTAGAGCTCCGGATCGGGGCCGTGGATGTAATGGAAGCGCCCGCGGATCAGCGACGAGAGCTCGCTCCAGCCGAAGTGCAGGCGCGGGTAGCTCGTCTCGGCGTACAGCTCGCGCTCCCCCCCGGCCCCGCCGCGCAGCTCGAGCAGCGAGCGCCCCGGCAGGCCGGCGGGGGGTGGGAGCCCGAGGAGCGACAGCAGGGTCGGGTAGACGTCCACCAGCTGCGCCGGGGCCGCCACGCTGGTCCCTCCCAGGCGCGAGCCCGGCAGCTTGAGCAGCAGCGGCACCTGCAGCGTGGTGCGGTAGAGCAGCATGCCGTGCTCGGCCTCGCCGTGCTCGCCGAGCCCCTCGCCGTGGTCGGAGAGCAGCACGACGATGGCGTGCTCGTAGACGCCGAGCCGCTTGAGCTCGGACAGCACGCCGCCCGCGATCGCGTCGGCGTTGGCGATCTCGCCGTCGTAGGGGGAATCCTTGTAGCGCGAGGCGTACGGCTCCGGCGGCGTGTAGGGCGAGTGCGGCTCGTAGAGGTGGAGGAAGAGGAAGAACGGCCGGCCGGCGACGCCGCGCAGCCAGTCGATCGCGAGGCGCGCCGTCTCCTGGCCCGGGCGCCGGCTCTGCGCGAGGCCGGCGGAGAGCTGCATCGTGACCTCGGAGTCCCAGTAGTCGAAGCCGCGAGAGATGCCGGTCTCGCCGCGCAGCACGTAGGCGGACACCGCGCCGCCGGTCGCGTAGCCGGCCTGCTTCAGCACCAGCGGCAGCGACGACCAGGCGGCGGCGTCGAAGCGGTAGCCGACGTTGTCGCGGACGCCGAGATCGCCGGGCAGCCGCCCGGAGAGGATCGAGCAGTGCGAGGGCAGGGTCAGCGGCACGTGGCTGTAGGCGCGCGTGAACAGCACCGCGTCGCGCCGCAGGGCGTCGATGGCGGGGGTCTCCACCCGGCGGTAGCCGTAGGCCGGCAGGTGGTCGGAGCGCAGCGTGTCGATCGAGATCAGCACGACCGGCGCGCCCTTCCAGGCTCCGGCCTGGGAACCGCCGGCGGGAGGGTGGCCACAGCCCGCGGCGGCGGCGATGCCGATCGCGAACAGCAGCAGGAGGGCGGCGGAGTCGGCAGGGGCGCGCTGGCGGCGGACGGACAGAAGGTCTCCTTGCATCCCGGCAACCCGGCATCCCGTCCCGGTTCCGAACGGCGGCGGGCCGCAGGCGAAGCGCTCGAAAGTTTACTAGATTGGCGGCGCCGGCGGAGGCGAACCCGGCCCCTTCCCCTTCTGCTGCTGCTGCTGCTCGGCGAGGTCCGCGCGCAGCTGGTCGCGCAGCGCCCGCGCGTCCCGGTCCTGCGGCGCCAGCTGCAGCAGGGCGTCACACTCCGCCGCCGCCTCGGCGAGCCGTCCCTCCTGGGCCAGGGCGTTGGCGAGGTTGAAGCGGGCATCCTTGTAATCGGGGCGCAGGCGCACGGCCGCCCGCAGGTGCTCGATCCCCTCGCGGCGCTCGCCGCGCTGGGCCAGCAGCGTGCCGAGCTTGAGCCGGGCCCGGGCGTTCTCGGGCTCGAGCTCGACCGCCTGCCGGAAGCTGCGCTCGGCGCCGGCGGCGTCGCCCAGGCTCTCCTGCGCGTGGCCCAGGCCGAGCCAGATCCTCACGTCCCGCGGGTCGATGGCGGCGGCCTGGCGGAAGGCCTCGGCGGCCTCGGCGAAGCGCCCCTCCTGCAGCGCCCGCAGGGCGCCCGTGACGCGGTTCGCGTTGCTGGCGTTGGCGGCGTCCAGCTGCGACATCAGCGGATCGGCGAAGCGCACGATGCCGTCGCCGTGCGCGGCGGCCTGCGCCGCCGCCTTGTCGAGCTGTCCCAGCCGGCGATAGGCGATGGCCAGCTGCGAGTGCACGACCGAGGCCGTGGGTTGGGCCGCGAGCGTCGCCTCGAAGTGCTCGGCCGCCAGGCGGGCGTCGCCGCGCAGCAAGGCCAGGCGCCCGAGGCCGAAGTGGGCCGCCGCTGCCGTTCCCGGGAAGGCGAGGGCGGCGGTGTAGGCGCGGTTCGCGGCTTCGAGGTCGGCACGCAGGATCTCCACCTCGCCCAGGCGGACGAGCGCGGCCGGCAAGGGCGACTGCAGCGCCATGGCGCGCTGGAGGCGATCCCTGGCGCGGTCGAGCTGGCCGCGCAAGCGCGCCGCGATGCCCGCGAAGTACGCCCAGCGGAAATCCTGGGGCGCCAAGCCCGTGGCGTTCTCGAAGCACGGCAGGGCGGCCTCTGACAACGAGTACAGGAGGAAGATCTGGCCGGCCTCGCCGAAGCTGGCCGCGGCCGCGGGAGCAGGCAGGGTCTGCGCGGTCGCGACCGACCGGTAGGCGGCCTCGATCTGCTGGCGCACGGCCGGCTCCATGCCCGAGAGCTCGAGCCGCGGGACCGGTTGGGTCGTCATCCCCGCGAGCGCGGCGGCGCCCGCGAGCGCGAGGGCCGCGGCTACCCGTCCCCATGGACCTCGGTGGCCGCGCGGCCCGCCGTCCCTTGCCTGCGACATGGTCGGTCCCCCGGCGGTCAATGGGGTGGAGGAGACGGCTCCTTGGCGGGCGCCTGCTTGCCGAGGTCCTGGCGCAGCTGGTCCAGAAACGCGCGCGCCTCGCTGTCCTGCGGCGCCATCTTCACCAGGGCGTCGAACTCCGCCTCCGCTTCGGCGAGCCTGCCCTCCTGGGCCAGGGCGTTGCCGAGGTTGAAGCGGGCCTCTTTGCTGTCGGGGCGCAGGCGCACCGCGAGCTTCAGCTCCTCGATCCCCTGGCCGCGGGCGCCGCGCTGGGCCAGGAGCGTGCCGAGCTTCAGCCGGGCCAGGGAGCTCTGCGGATCGAGCTCGACCGCACGCCGGTAGCTGCGCTCGGCGGCGCCGGCGTCGCCCAGGCTCTCCATGGTCTGCCCGAGGCCCAGCCAGATCCTGATGTCCTTCGGATCGGTCGTGGCGGCCTCCTGAAAATCGTGGGCGGCCTTGGCGAGGGCGACGCGGGCCTCCTGCAGCTCCCGGAGAGCGGCCTCGAGGCGTACGCCGGACCTGGGGCTGACAGCCTCCAGCTCCTCGAGCAGCGAGTCGGGGAACTGCACCGCTTCCTTGCCCTGCGCCGCCGCCTGCGTCGCGGCCTTGTCGAGCTGTCCCAGCCGTCGATAGGCGATGGCGAGCTGCGAGTGCACGATCGAGGCCGTGGGCTGGGCCGCGAGCGTTGCCTCGAGGTGCTCGGCCGCCAGGCGAGCGTCGCCACGCAGCAGCGCGATGCGGCCGAGGCCGAAGTGGGCCGCCGGCGCCGTTTCCGGGAAGGCGAGGGCGGCGGTGTAGGTGCGCGCCGCCGACTCGAGGTCGGAGCGCTGGACCTCGACGTCGCCCAGGCGGATGAGCCCGGCCGGGAATGGCGTCCGCAGCGCCACGGCGCGTTGGAAATGATGGCTGGCGCGCTCGAGATCGCCGCTCAGCTTCGCCGCGAAGCCCGCGAAGTACTCCCAGCGGTAATCCTGGGGCGCCCGTGCCAGGGCGTTCTCGAAGCATGGCAGGGCGACAGCCGGCAGCGCGAACCGGAGGAAGGTCCGGCCCGCCTCGCCGAAGCTGGCCGCGGCATCGGCAGGGGGCAGGGTCTTCGCCGATGCGACCGCCCGGTAGGCGGCCTCGATCTTCTCGCGCACGGCCGGCTCCATGCCGGCGACCTGGACCCGCGGGACCGGCAGCGTCTTCGTCGCGGCCTGCGCCCGGGCGGGCGCGGCCAGCGCCCCGGCGGGAAAGAGCGCGGTGAAGGAGGTGAGCGCGAGGAGCGCGAGGAGTGCCGGAGTGGCGAGTCGAGGCCGGCCGCCGGCGTTCATGGCCGGGTCTTGCCGGTGCCTTCGCGCAGCGTGGTGTAGGCGTCGACCTTGACGGCGCCGGCGTCGAACGCCTCGATCCGGCCGCTCGGCCAGTGCACCACCACCCCCGACACCGCCGGACGGTCCGCCAGGCCGGCGAGCACCCGGGGATCGTTGGCCGACGCGTAGCTCCCGTCGGCGCGCGCGCGGCGCCAGAGGCTCTTCTGGCCGGGGCGCAGGATCTCCACCCGCGCCCCGAGCGCGTCGCGGCCCGGCTTGCCGGTGAGCAGGCGCAGGCCGAGCCAGTGCGCCTTGCCGCCGAGGTTGTTCATCAGCAGCCGTGCGGGACCGTTGTTGTTGGTCACCACCACGTCGGGCGAGCCGTCGTTGTCGACGTCGCCGAAGGCCGCGCCGCGGCTCACCTCGGGAAACGCGAAGGCCGGCCCGGCCTCGCGCGACACCTCGGCGAACTTGCCGTTGCCCAGGTTGTGGAACAGCTGCTTGGTCTGCCGGAGCGGCAGTGGGTCGCCGGCCTCCTGCTGCGCCTCGATTGCCAGCACCGCGCCGTTGACCGTCAGCAGGTCGAGCCACGAGTCGTTGTCGTAGTCCAGCCAGGCGAGGCCGAACCCGGTGAACGGCAGCGACGCCTGGCGCAGCCCGCTGGCGAGCGAGCCGTCGTCGAAGAGCTGGCCGCCGAGGTTGCGGTAGAGGGCGTCGCCCTCGCCGGTCAGGTTGTCCATCACCACGTCGTCGCGGCCGTCGCCGTCGTAGTCGCCGGCATCGATCCCCATGCTGGCCTGCGGGTTGCCGTCCGGCGACAGCGCGCATCCGGCCACGAGCGCGATCTCCTTGAAGGTGCCGTCATGCTGGTTGATCCAGAGCTGGTTGCCGCTCTCGTCGTTGGCGACGTAGAGATCGGGCCAGCCGTCGCCGTCGAAGTCGTCGGCCACGACACCCAGCCCCGGCCCGTAGGCGCCCAGCAGGCCGGCGCGCGCCGTCACGTCCTCGAAGGTGCCGTCGCCGCGGTTGTGGAACAGGCGTCCGGGGACGGCGTTCGCCGTCACCGGCCCGCAGTAGCTGGGCTTGCCGGCGGCGGTCTTGCACGGCTTGTCCTTGGTGAAGGAGTAGTTGAGATAGTTGCCGACGTAGAGATCGAGAAAACCGTCGCGGTCGTAGTCGAAGAACGCGGCGCTGACCCCCCAGTGGTCGTTGCCGGTGCCGGACTTCGCCGTGACGTCGGTGAAGGTGCCGTCGCCGTTGTTGTGCCACAGCTGCGCCCAGCCCAGGCCGGTCAGGTAGAGGTCGGGGTAGCCGTCGTTGTCGTAATCCCCCACCGCCACTCCCATGCCGTAGCCGGCGGGGCGGATGCCGCTCTTCTCGGTGACGTCGGTGAAGTGGAGGTGGCGCTTGCCGTCCGGTCCGGTCCAGGAGTCGTTGTGGAAGAGGCGCGAGCCATGCGCCGGGTCCGGCTTCGCATCCGGCCCCAGCGGTCCGCCCTGCACCAGGAAGACGTCCATCCTGCCGTCGTTGTCGTAGTCGACGAGGGCGACGCCGGCACCCATCATCTCCGGCATGTAGAGCTTGCCGGTCATGCCGTTGACATGGGTGAAGACGAGGCCGGCCTCCGAAGCACGATCGGTGAAGATTTCTTTGCCGCTGCCTTGGCCGGGAACGGCAGAACCTCCGGACGCTCGCCTGGCACCCAGTGGCGAAGCCGCGCCGCTACTGGACTGCTGCGCCGCGGCCAACCCCAATGCGCCGGTGCACGCGAGCGCCGCTCCGGCGAGCAACAGTGTGCGGACAAGCGAGCGCATCAACTACCGGGAGCTGCCGGGAGCTCCGGGGTTCCCCGGATTCCCGGCGTGTCCAGCCTTCCTGGCCGCCGCGGCGCGGGCGGGTGCCTCGACGATGTCCAGCACGCGGTTGCCGGCGACCGGGCCGGGGAGCGTCTGCACGGTGCCCGACGGCCAGCGCACCTCGATGCGGTCCGCCGCCGCCGCGTCCCCCAGCCCGAAGTAGAGGGGCATGTCGCTGTGCGACAGGTACCCCGTGTTGCCGTCCATCACCTGCGTCATCGTCAGGCCGCCGGCGGTAACCTTGACCACGGCGCCGATGCCGTCGCGGTTGGATTGCTTGCCGACCAGGTGGATCTTCAGCCAGTGGATCTTCCGCTTCTCGGCCAGGTCGCTGATGAGGACCTGCGGCGCGGCGTTGAACTCGCTGGTGATGATGTCGAGATCGCCGTCGTTGTCGACGTCGAAGATGGCCGCTGAGCGCGTGCCGAGCGTGCCGTAGACCGTCACCTTGCCGCTCTTGCCCTTGCAGTTACGGTGCTCCTTGTCGGCGCCCGAGCAGTCGAGCGTGAACCAGGGCTTGCGGGTCTGCCCGCCCCGCCGGGGCTCGACGCCGAGCAGGAAGGCGGCGTCGCGGAACTCCTCGCCGCGGTTGTTGAGCAGCAGCGAGTTGACGGCGTAGCGCCAGGGGTAGTTCATGCTGGAGGTGATCAGCACGTCCTGCCAGCCGTCCGCGTTCAGGTCGGCGACGCTGACGCCCCAGGGCCAGTAGTTCTCCAGGCCGAGCGCGTCGGAGGCCTCCACGAACTTGCCGCCGCCCTGGTTCTTCCAGAAGGCATTGCCGAAGATGAAATGGCTGATGTCGCCGCCAAAGAACGTGTTCCATTTCGCGCGTTCGGCCGCGGGAGGGTTCCAGTCGATCTTGCGCTTCTCGTCCTGCGGCTCCACCATCTGCAGCATGTCGGAATGCATGTCGGTGATGAAGAGGTCCATGAGGCCGTCGTTGTTGTAGTCGAAGGACTTCACTCCCATGCTGCCGAACTGGACCTTGGGGAAGTACTGCGCGGTCTTGTCGACGAAGCGCTTGCCGCCCTCGTTCTCCCAGTAGTGGGACGGGCCCTGCATGTTGAGCAGGTACACGCTGGGCCAGCCGCTGCCGTTGAAATCGGCGATGGTGGCGTCGCCGCTCCACGAACCGTCCACCAGCCCCATCGCCTTCGTCACGTCGTGGAAATGGTTGTGGCCATCGTTGTGGTACAGCACCTTGTACTCTGAGCGCTCGGGATGGAGATGGCTCTGGAAGGCGTCGGTACGGCCGATGTAGTAGCCGCCGCGTCCCTTCTGGTCGATGGTGTAGCTGCCGACGTTGACCAGCAGCAGGTCCAGCAGGCCGTCGCGGTCGTAGTCGAAGAACACCGCCGCGGACGAGTGGCCCACGTACTCGAGACCGGCCTCCTTGGTGATGTCCTTGAAGTGCCCGTGGCAGTCGTTCAGGAACATCGCGTTGCCGCCGCGCACGGTGGTGACGTAGAGGTCCGGGCAACCGTCGTTGTTGATGTCGGCGAAGGTGGCGGAGACCGAGATCCGGCCGGGCAGGCCGACGCCCGCCTCCGCGGTGATGTTCTTGAACTTGCCGTGGCCGAGGTTCTTCCACAGCTCGTTGCCGCCCAGCTGGCTGAGGAGGTACACGTCGATCAGCCCGTCGCCGTCCACGTCGGCCGCGACGATGCCGTTGCCGTGATCGTAGTGCACGGCCTTGTAGTCCCGGCCGGCGTCGTCCACGATCTGGTGGACGAAGGTGATGCCGCTCTCCGGCAGGCGGTCGTGGAGCTGGAAGTCATGAAAGACCTTCAGCTTCCCCGCGTTGGCGCGCTCCGCGCGCTCGCGGGCGCCCAGGGTGTCGATGCCGGAGTCGGGGTCGGGGTCGTACACGACCTGCGCCGGCGGCGCGGCGGCGGGCGCGGCTGCCTGCGCCGGCTCCACGGCGCGGCTCAGCGCGAAGAGCGCGGCGAGCAAGGTCGGCGGTGCGGCCAGGAGCAGCAGCAGATGACGTTTCACGGGGAGGGCCTCCAGAGGGTAGGTGCGGAGCGTCTGTCCAGGATCGCGAGGACTATAGCACCGGCGCGGGCCGCCAGGTAGGCCGCCCTGACGCGGGTTATCCCCCTTGCCTCCTTTGGGCGAGGCCCCGAAGTTTCTCGAGGGAACTGACCTTGGAGTTACGGGCCTCGCCCAAACGGAGGCAAGGGGGATAGCCCGCGTCAGCTCAATCCAGGACACTACCCGGCCGCGACCGGCGCCTCAGCTCTTCAGGCGCTCCAGCAGCGCGCGGGCCTTGGCGATCTCGGTCCCGAAGCGCCCCGCCGGGGCGGTGTCGACGAAGCGCGCCAGCGCCTTGACCGCCTGCTGGCGCCGGCCGGCGTCGGCGGCGACCAGGCCGATGTTGTAGAGCGCGTCGTACTGCCGCGCGTCGAGCGCCACCGCGCGCTCCCAGGCGTCCAGCGCCGGGCCGGTGCGCTGCTGGCGGAAGAGCGCGACGCCGAGCGTGTTCCACGACACCGGCAGGCGGTCGTTGAGCGCCAGCGCCCTCTCGAGGTAGCGCTGCGCCTCGGCCGGGCGGTCCATGCGCAGGCTGACCACTCCCAGGTCCTCGAGCGGCGCCGGATCGGAGGGCGAGACTGCCCTGGCCCGCTCGAGCGCCGCGATCGCATCGGCGTAGCGGCCGGCGTCGCCGAGCGCGACGCCGTAGGCGGCGACGGTCTCGGCATCGCCCGCGCCGGCCACCGGCGCCAGGACCGCGACGGCCTCGCGCGCCCTGCCGACCTCGCACAGCGCCAGCCCCAGCTGCCGGCGAAGCGTCTCGCCGCCCAGGCCCTTGCCGAGGGCGGTCTCGAGCACCGCGATGGCCTCGTCGTGGCGCTCGAGCTGGCGCAGCGACAGCGCCAGCTGCTCGTAGGCCTCGGACATCGTCGGGCGCTGGGCGATCAGCTTGCGGTAGAGGTCGGCCGCCTCGCCGTAACGCCGCGCCGCGTAGAGGGCCAGGGCGTGCTGGATCTCGGCGTCGACGCCGACCAGCCGCTTGGGGTCGTCCTCGACCGTGTAGGCGCCGGCGTGCGGCGCGGCCGCGGTGGCGTAGCCGAGGCTGCGCAGGCGCGCCGCCTCCTCGCTCGAGACCTTGCCCCTGGCCGGCGGCCAGGCCGACTCGGCGGGCAGCTGCGCCGCCAGCGCGCGGGCGGCCGGGCGGTCGCGGTCGTAGAGGTTGCGCTGCTCGCCGGGATCGTCGCGCAGGTCGTAGAGCTCGGGCAGCGGCAGGTCGATCAGCTTCCGCCCCTCGCGGAGCGTGCCGCGCAGCGGCGCCCAGCCGCGGGTCAGGCTGGCGGAGAGCGCCTCGAAGTAGCTCGCCACCGCGCCCGCCGGCGGCGCCGGCGCCAGCAGCGAGCGGCCGGGCAGGCCGGGCGGCACCGGCAGCCGCAGCGCCGCGAGCACCGTCGGCACGATGTCGACGTGACGGGCCGGCCGCAGGTCCCTGCCCGGGCTCACGCCGGGGCCCCAGAGGACCAGCGGCACCTTGAGCGTGGCCTCGTAGGCGAACAGGCCGTGCGTCAGCTCGCCGTGCTCGCCGAGCGCCTCGCCGTGGTCGGCGGTGAAGACGATCAGCGCCGGCTTCTCCTTGCCGTCGAGGAAGGGGTTGAGCAGGGGGGCGAGGAAGGAGTCGGCCGCCGACACCTCCCCGAGATAGGGGCGGTTGCGGAAGCGGGTGGCGAACGGCTCCGGCGGCTCGTACGGCGCATGCGGGTCGTAGAGGTGGATCCAGAGGAACCGCCGCCCGGCGCGCTTGGACCGCCACCAGGCGAGGGCGGGCCGCACCACCTGGTCGCCGCGCCGCTCGGCGAAGCGGTACTGGTCGGGATTCGAGCCGTGCGCGAAGGCGTCGTCGTAGCGGTCGAAGCCGCCGCCCAGGCCGAAGCGCGCGTCCAGCGGAAAAGCGCCGACGAAGGCGCCGGTGGCATAGCCGGCCCGCCGCAGCCAGGTGCCGAGCGTCGGCACCGACGGTGCCAGCCGGAAGCCGCTGTTGTCGCGCACGCCGTGCTGGAAGGGGTAGAGCCCGGTCAGGATGTTGGTGTGGGACGGCAGGGTCACCACGTCGTGGGCGTGAGCGTCCGGGAACACCCTGCCGGCCGCCGCCAGGCGATCGAGCGTCGGGGTCGCGACCAGGCGGTTGCCGGCAAAGCCCACGGCGTCGGCGCGCAGCGTGTCGATCGTGATCAGCACCACGTCGACGCCGGCGAGCGACGGCCCCGCGGCGGCGGCCGCCACGGGGCCTCTCGCCTTGCCCGGGGCGGCGGCGGCGCCCGCGGTGCCCGCGACGCCCGCGATGCCTGCCGTCGTGCCGCCGCCCGCGAGCAGAACGGCCGTGCCGCCCAGCAACGACGCCAGGACGGCCAGCGCCGGCAGCGGCTTCATCGGGGGCGTTCCGGGCCGGCGATCACAAGTTCTTCAGGTAATCCTGCGCCTCTTTGGCGAACTTGTTCTTGGGATCGAGCGCCAGCAGCTTCTGGAAGTCGGCCTTGGCCTCGGGGACCTTGCCCTTGTTGAGGTAGACCAGGCCGCGGTAGTAATAGGCCTCCGCAAGACTCGGGTTGTCGGCGATGACCCGGTTGAACTCCTCGAGCGCCTTGTCGATCTGCTTCGTGTTGTAGTACTTGATGCCGACGTTGATCAGCCGCTCGGGATCCATCTTGGTCCCCTGCGGCAGCTTCGCCAGGTAGGTCTGCGCTTCCGTCTCGCGGCCGGCGTCGACCAGGACGTTGACCAGCAGCTGCAGCGTGTCCGGGTCGTCCGGCTTGAGCTCGAGCGCCTTCTTGAGCGTCGCGACCGACTGGTCCATCGCCTGCGCCTTCGCGTCCTTGTTCTTGGCCTGGCCGGCTTCGCGGTAATAGGTGCTGGCGACGGCGCGCAGCACGGCCACGTACACCGGCGCGTGCTCCGGCTTGGCCGGATCGAGCAGGGCGAGCGCCTGCTGGTAGCTGGCGCGCGCGTCGGCGTACTTGTCCGCCTGCAGGGCGGCGTTGCCGGCGTTGATCGCCTCGTTCGCCTTGGCCTCCTTGGTCGGCTCCTTCGGCGCCGCCGGCTGCCCGGGCGCCGGCGCTTGCTCCTTGGAGGCCGTCTTGAGCTTGACCGGCACCGCCTGCTGCGGCGGCCCCGATTCGGCGACCTTCAGCCGCCCCTCGGAGGTGATGTAGCCGTCCTTCTCGATCAGCACCGCCCAGGTCCCGCCGGTGAGGCCGAGCGCTGACCATCGGCCGCGCTTGTCGGTCATGATCGGGGGCGGTCCGGAGCTCTCGGGCTTCGGCGTCTGGTCGCCCGGCCGCAAGGTGACCTTGGCGCCCTCGATCGGTTTGCCGCTCTCGTCGGTGACGATCCCCTGGAGCCGGCCGATGCCCTTCCACTCCTGGGCGAAGAGCCGGGCGCTGGACAGCAGCAGCAGCAGGACGGCGAGCAGCGCGGTGTGGTTGCGGCGCAAGAGCATGAGGGCCTCCTTCCGGGCGCTTTCAGGATTGGCATACCGCCGGCGGGCCGTGTATCTCGCAGATTCTCGAGCCCGCCGAAGCCGGCCGCCTGAGGGGCCGGCGCGCGGCGCGGGCCAAGTCTACCCGGGAACCGGGCAAAAAAAAACCGCCGGGTCGCCCCGGCGGATGGGAAGAAGCGAAGCGCCGCTTGCGCGCTGCGCCGCGCTTACTTGAAGCTGAGCCGAGCGCCGAAGCGGAAGATCCGCGGGCTCAGGGTTTCGTTGATGAAGCCCACGCCCACGGTCGAGTTGAAGGTCCCGCGGGCGCGAGCGACGCGCTGCAGGACGAAGGCCTCGTTGAACAGGTTGAAGCAGTCCACACCCAGGGTCAGACCGAAGTCCTGGAAGGTGAACTCCTTCTCGAGCCGGCCGTCGACGTCGACGATGTTGTCGAGCCGGTTGGCGTCCGACGGCTGGAACTGCACCTGCACCGTGGAGCCGGACTCCGGCGTGTTGGTGTTGAGGCCGCCGACGCGGAGGTAATAGGGCTCGGGATATCCCTGCCGTCCGGTCACGTTGGCAGCGGCGTTGAAGCCCCACGGCCGGTCCGGAGCGATCTGGTAGAGGCCGTTGACCGCGAACGACCACTTGCTGTTGACGTAGATCCACGCCTTCGAGCCCGAGCCGTTGCCCGAGCCCTGCAGCACCAGGTCGCCCTGGCGCACGTAGTTGCCGTCGGTGATGCCGCCGGCCTGCAGGATGGTGGGATCGGGGCGGTCGCCCGCCTTGCTGTAGTACCAGTCGTTGTAGCTGAAGTTGCCGCGCATCATCCAGCGATTCGAGAGCCGCTTGTTGAAGGTGATCGAAGCGCCCTTGAAGGTGGTCTCGTAGTCGCCGTTGTGCAGGAAGAGGCCGCCGCCGGTCGAGACGCCGCTGCGGAGCTTGAAGTAGGTGACCGCTTGCGACGCGCCATTCGGCAGGATGACAGTCGAGGTGACCGGCGTGTAGTCGGAGCGCACCGTCACCCGGGAGGGTGCGTTGAGGTTGAAGGTGCTGCTGTCCTGGACCAGCAGGTCCTCCTGCTCGAGGCCGGTCTGCTTGCGGTAGGTCAGGTTGACTCCAACGACGAACTCGGGCAGCAGCGCGTGCTCCGCGCTGATCAGGAACTCGTTGGTGATGGGGGCACTGAAGTTCTTGGAGATGGCGTTCGGCTGGATCAGGTTGGCCGGGTTGGCCGGATCCACGTTGGCGCTCCAGCCGAAGCCGGCCGGCACGACCTGTCCCGGCGTGACGTTGCCGTCGCCCTGGTTGGTGGTGAAGGCGTAGTAGTAGCTGTTGAAGGCCACCGGATTGTTGAACGACGCGAAGCCCGCCGACAACTGGTCCGCGAAGCGCGAGTAGCTGGCGCGCAGCAGGGTCGAGCGGTCCTTGCCCAGGGCGTAGGTCAAGCCGACGCGCGGGGCCCAGGTGGTCCAGGTGAAGCCGGCGGGACCGCCGGCATAGGTGACCGCCGGCAGCAGGGTGGGCGCGACCGTGTTGGCCGGGATCGTGGTGCCGAGGTTGTCGCCCGTCTGGCGGTCGAAGCGCAGGCCGAGGTTGACGGTCAGGTTGCCGGTGGTCAGGGTGTCCTGGGCGTAGGCGTTGGTGTACTTGACCTTGACATCCGGCAGCGCGGCGCGCGAGAGGAACAGGTCGTTCTCACCCGCGGGTGCGCCGAGGAAGCCGTTGGCCGCGTCGGAGACCCAGCCCGAGCCTGCCCAGTTGAAGTTGGTGGCCGACTCCGCGATGCGGTAGGCGGCGCCGTACTTGAGCTCGTGGCTCAGGCTGCCGGTGTTGAAGAAGGTCGAGGCGTCCGCCTTCTCCTGGGTCTGCGGCCGCTTGATCTGCTCGCCGACGAAGCTGTTCTGCCAGACCCCGTTGGCATCGAAGAACGAGTCGGGAGTGGTCGAGGTGAAGCCGCCGATCGGCGTCAGGAAGAAGCCGCCGTAGACGTGCGAGTAGAGCAGCGTCGCGTACAGGTTCGGGCTGAAGATCTGGGTGTCCTCGGCCTTCAGGATGGTCGGCTTGCCGCCGAACTGGCCCTGGTTCCAGGCGGAGGGTAGCGTGCGGGTGGGGCCGGCGTTGCGGCCCTGCTTCTGCTTGGAGTTGTTGCTGCCGAAGAGGGTCAGCGAGTTGCTCGCCGTGACCTGGGCGTTGACCTTCGCGTTCCAGGTGGGGAGCTTGGTCTTGTCGCGCAAGCCGTTCGGCGACAGGGCGCTCGGCAGCGTCTGCACGCTGACGTCCTGCTGGCCGTAGGAGCCCCAGGCCCAGATGTGGTCCTTGAGGATCGGGCCGCCGATCTCGCCGCCCCAGTCGTCGACCTTGTTGATCTTGTTGCTGAACTGCTTACCGAACTCCGGCTGCCGCGTGCCGGCGAGAGGACCGGTCGGGATGATGGGCAGGTCGCTCTTCTTGAAGCTGGTGTCCGACTCGGTGCTGCCGGGCGCCTGCAGGTAGCGCGCCGAGCCGCGGTACTCGTTGGTGCCGCGCTTGGTGACCAGGTTGAGCACGACGCCGCCGGTGGCGATGGTGGCATCCGAGCCGCCGGTCGAGATCTGCATCTCCTCGAAGGCGCCGAAGTCGAAGTAGGAAGGCGTCGAACCGATCGCCGCCATGTCGGTGATCACCACGCCGTCCACCGACCAGATCGCCTGGCTCTGGAACGAGCCCGGGCCGGTGTAGGTCGACTGCTGGCCGCTCTCGTTGCCGCCGACGTTGACGCGGTCGATGAGCACGCCCGGGGTCGACTGCAGGACGGTCCAGGGGTCGCGCGCGGTGGGGATTCTCGCCAGCTCGTTCTGGCTGACGGTGTTGCCGGTGCGGATCGCACGCTCGTCGAGCAGCGGGCTCTCCGAGGTGACGGTGATCACGTCCTCGACCGCCGAGTTCATGGTGACCTCGATGCTCGTGTTACGGCCGACGTTGATCACGATGTGCGGGTACTCGACCGGCGAGAAGCCCTGCAGCTCCGCCTTGATCCTGTAGGTGGCAGGAGCGAGGCTCAGGAACCGGAATTCGCCCTGGGCGTTGGTGACCTGGACCTGCGGCGCCTCGCCGGTGTCCAGGGTGACCGTGACGCCCGGCAGGGCGGCGCCGGTCTGGTCGCTGACCTTGCCGTAGAGGTTGCCGGTCTGCAGCTGGGCGAATGCGGCACCCGAGCCGAGGACCAGCAGCAACGCGGCGAAGGCCACGAACCGTCCCCATTGATTGTTACTCTTCATGCAGAACCTCCCATTGTGGTGGTTGAATGGGCCCCCGAAAGGCGCGGTCGCACGACAAGCCATCGTTCGCACGCAGGACGCGCCCGGCAAGGGCTCTGGAAGCGAAAGAGATTCCAGGGTCTACGCGAGGAACAGGTGCCGTGTAACACCTCCTTCCGCAAGGACTGGATTGATCGATGACTCCGAACGAGGAACTCTAACGATCATCTTGCCCGTAGTCAAGCAAGCCAGGTGCCACTTGGCGAGGCTAGAATCAACTATTGAAAACAAAGAGGTTATTGGCGTTCCTGGCGGCCTCGGCGGACCTGTTGAGGCGCCTAATCCAATCCTCTGAATCAAACCGATCCAGGAATTTGAACCAGATGCTTCCCTGCTATATTGGCCGCGTCATGCGCCGCCGGTTCTGGATCGTGGCTTCGGCAGCCCTCGCAGCCGCCGGCTGCTCGCAGTACCAGCCCTTCGACGCCGCGGCCTTCCTGCGCGAGCAGTACGGCCGGCGGATCAGGCCGGCGGACCTGCCGGGCGTCGTCGTGCCGTTCCAGATCGACGACGACGTGCGGGCCACCCTGAGGAAGTTCCGGGGTCCCGTGAACGGCAGCGAGGATCACAAGGCCACGCAGCTGATCGGCTTCGTCTTCGACGACCTGGGGCTGAAGTACTCCCTGGCCCCGACGCGCGATGCCGTCGAGACCTTCCGCACCCGCCGCGGCAACTGCCTCTCCTTCGTCAACCTGTTCGTCGGCCTGGCGCGCGACGTCGGCCTCAATCCTTTCTACGTCGAGGTCACCGACTACCAGACCTGGAACCATCGCGGCGGGATGGTGATCAGCCAGGGGCACATCGTCGGCGGCATGTACCTGGGGGGAAAGCTCGAGACCTACGACTTCCTGCCCTATCGTCCGAAGGCGTACCGGCAGTTCAAGCCGATCGACGACCTCACCGCGGTCGCCCACTTCTACAACAACCTGGGCGCCGAGGCGCTGCTCGGCGGCGACCTGCAGCTCGCCGTCCACCAGTTGTCCGTGGCGAACCAGGTCGCGCCGCGCTTCGAGAAGAGCCTCAACAACCTGGGCGTCTGCAAGGCCCGCCAGGGCGACTACGAGGGCGCGCTCGCGCTCTACCGGAAAGGGTTGGAGACGGACCCCGCCAACAGCATGATCCTCACCAACATGAGCCGGGCCTACCAGCAGCTGGGGCGCGGCGACGAGGCGGCGCGGCTGCTGGCGCAGGTCGAGCAGTCGAACACCACCAACCCGTTTTTCTACGTCTACGAGGGAGACATGGCGCTGGCCCGCGGCGACACGCAGAAGGCGCTCGAGTACATGGTGCGCGCGCTCCGCCTCGACAGCGAGGTGCCCGAGGTCCACGTCGGGCTGATGAAGGTCTACCTGGCCCTGGGCGACATCGAGAAGGCCAAGCACTACCTCGAGCGGGCCCTCAAGCTGGACGCCAACGACCGCGAAGCGCTGAGGTACGCATACCTGCTGGGCAAGTGAGAGGTCGGGTAGGGTCCTCGAGTCCCCTTGCCTCCCTCACCGCCCTTTGGGCGAGGGGCCGAAGTCTTCCCGTCCCCCGGTTCGCGTGGAACCCCTCGCCCAAAGGGCGGTGAGGGAGGCAAGGGGACTCGAGGACCCTACCCGCATCCAGCAGTTGGGCGTACCATGGTGCGCGCGACTGCTGATCGCCCGGAAGGAGGACCTCATGAAGCCGCACCAGCCTGCCAGGCGCCGCCGGGCGCTGCTCGCGAGCGTGCTCGCGCTCCCACTGCTCGCCGCCGCCTCTCCCGGCTCGCCGCCGCGCTTCGAGGAGACCACGCAGGTGGTGGCGGTGGAGGTGCCGGTCAACGTCGTCGATCGTGACGGCCATCCGATGCGCGGCCTGACCGCCGCCGATTTCGAGGTCTTCGACGAAGGAGCCCGGCAGGCCGTCACCCACTTCGAGGTGGTGGACCTCGAGGCGCTGCGGCCGGACCAGGCGCCGGCGGACCTCGCGGCCGAGCGAGCCGGCGGCATCGGCACGGTCGCCGACGTCGATGCCGTGAGCTCCGCCGTCCGCCGCCATTTCATGCTGTTCTTCGACGTCTCGTTCTCCAACCCCACGGCGGTGCTGCGAGCGCGCCTGGCCGCCCGCGACTTCGTCCTCCATTCGCTGCGGCCCGCCGACCTGGTGGCGCTGGCAACCTATTCGCTGCAGACCGGTCCGCGCCTGGTGCTGACCTTCACCCCCGACCGCGCGCAGCTGGCGCACGCCATCGACACTCTCGGCCTGGACAAGAGCGAGAAGATCGCGCAGGCGGACGCCGACCCCTTGCGCTTCGTCATCACGCCGCCGAACGCGATCGCCGCCGGCCAGTCCGACGTCGCCCTCCCCCCCGGCGCTCTCGGCGCCGGCGGCGGCAGCGGCAACCCCAGGCAGGACATGCGCGACGCTTCCAACGCGGCGCTGCTGGACACCCTCATCGCGCAGCGCGCCGCCGAGGAGCGGGAGCTGCGGTCGTACGAGCGCAGCCAGATCGTCGCCTACAGCAGGGCGCTCGGCGCCATGGCCAAGGCGCTCGCCGGCCTCAAGGGGCGCAAGACGGTGGTCTACTTCTCCGAAGGCTTCGACAGCCGCCTGCTGCTCGGCCGCGAGGACCCGGGCAGCGACGAGGCGTCGACCGAGGCGCTCAACATCGCGCTCGGCAACCTGCACCTGATCGACAACGACAAGCGCTACGGCAACACCTCGCTGCAGAGCGCGGTCAACCGCATGCTCGAGGAGTTCAGGCGCGCCGATTGCGTCATCCAGGCCATCGACATCGGCGGCCTGCGCGCCAAGAGCAACGCCACGGATGCGCCGCCGCAGTCCGGCCAGGAGGCCCTGTTCTACCTCGCCAACGAGACCGGCGGCGAGCTGTACAAGGACGCCAACAACTTCCGCGAGCAGCTCGACCGAGTGCTGCAGCGCTCGACCGTCACCTACCTGCTGGCCTTCCAGCGCTCCGATCTCAAGGCCGACGGCGCCTATCACCGCCTCCGGGTCAAGACCCGGGTCGCCGGCGCGCGTCTCTCCTACCGCGCCGGCTACTACGCTCCCCGGCCCTACCCGGAGCTGTCGCCGCTCGAGAAGACCCTGCTGGCCGCCGAGGGCATCGCCAGCGCGCTGCCGCGCTCCGACCTCGACATCAACGTGCTGGTCGCGCCCTTCCGCGCCAGCGAGCAGCGGGCCTACGTGCCGGTGATCGTCGAGGTGGCGGGACAGAGCCTGCTGGCGGGCCGGCAGAAGTCGGACAGGCTGGGCCTCGAGCTGTATGCCTACGTCATCAACCGCCAGGGGCAGATGGCCGACTTCTTCACCCGCCGCATCGCGCTCGACGTCAAGCAGGGGCGCGAGGCGCTGGCCGCCGCCGGGGTGAAGTATTACGGCCATCTCGAGCTGCCTCCCGGAGACTACCGGGTGCGCGTGCTGGTGCGCGACGCGGAGACGGGCCGCACCGGCGTGCAGGCGGTGGCGCTCGCCGTGCCCGCCTACCAGAAGCATCGACCGGTCCTGCTGCCGCCGCTGTTCATCGAGGGCCGGCGGCATTGGGTGATGGTGCGGGAGCGCCCCAAGGGCGGCGACGGCGCCTCCGTGGTCTATCCCTTCACCGTCAAGGGCGAGCCCTACGTGCCCGCCGCCCGTCCGGTGCTGGGCGGCGGCGACAAGGCCCAGCTCTGCCTGGTGGGCTACGATCTCGGCAAGGGCGACCTGACCCTGGAGGGGAAGGTCCTCGACGCCGACGGCAGCCCGTCGACGGGCGGCAGCCTGGCGCTGGTCGAGCGCACCAAGACCGGGGTCGCCGGCCGCGACGAGCTGCTGGCCACCTTCGAGCCGACCGGCCTCCACCCCGGCGCCTACGTGCTGCGGGTCGCGCTGACGAACCGGGCGAACGGGCACACGGAGGCGAGCTCGCTGCCGTTCCAGGTGCTCAGGTAGTGTGTTCAGGTAGTGTGTCAGTTCCTCTGCCTCGGATAGTCACAATCCGACAAAGCCGTTTGCCTTTTTGCGCCAAGGGTGCTAGACAGTCACCATCGACGCGACAAACGTGATTCGTCGATGGAGGAGGTGCACCATGCAAGGTCGGGGCTCTTCTTGCAGGCCAGCCGCGGGGCTGGTGTTGGCGCTTGGCGCGATGATGGCCCTGGGCCCTGCCGGCGGCGGGCCTTGGGCGGCCCCGCCCGCCGGGCCCGGTGCGCTGTCCGAGATCACCGAGGTGGTGGCGGTCGAGGTGCCGGTGCAGGTGGTGCGGGACGGCGAGCCGGTGCGCGGGCTCACCGCCGGCGATTTCGAGATCTATGAGGGGCGCAAGCGGCAGCCGCTGACCGGCTTCGAGGTGCTCGACCTGCGGGCGCGGCAGGGGCAGGCGGTGGCGGCGATCCCGCCGTCCTTGCGGCGCCATTTCCTCTTCCTCTTCGATCTCTCGTTCTCGGAGCCGAAGTCGATCGTCCGGGCGCGCGACATGGTGCGCGGCATGCTGCCGTCGCTCCATCCCGCGGACCTGGTGGCGGTGGCGACCTACAGCTCGGCCGGCGGGCCGAAGCTCGTGCTCGGCTTCACCTCCGACCGCCGGCAGGTGCTGAAGGCGATCGACACGCTCGGCCTGCCGCAGCTGGTGGACCGCAACCCCGACCCGCTGCAGCTGATCGCCGGCGCGGAGAGCAGCTCGGTCACCGGGCAGTCGGCGCTGAAGGCGGCGGCGGCCGGTGGCGGCACCATCATGCAGCAAGTCGAGGCCGAGGAGATCGAGCTCCTCACCATCGCGGCCCGGGCGTCGGACAGCGGCAACCGCCAGCAGCAGCAGGCGGTGGTCGGCGCCTTCACCCGCTCGTTCACCGATCTCGCCCGGCTGATGGCGAGCGTCCACGGCCGCAAGCAGGTGATCTACCTCTCGGAAGGCTTCGACACGGCCATCGTGCACGGGGTCGAGAAAGCGGAAGACCAGGGCAAGATCGCCGAGCAGTCGATCGCGGGCGAGGGATACCTGACCGACTCCGACGCGCGCTACGGCAACACGCGCGGCGCCAACGTGCTCGAGAAGATGATGGAGGAATTCCGCCGCGCCGACTGCGTCATCCAGGCGGTGGACATCGGCGGCCTGCGGGCGCAGGGCGACCAGGGGCCGGCGCGCTCCTCGGGCGAGGGCTCGCTGTTCGTCATGGCGCATGACACCGGCGGCGAGCTCTACCGCAACTTCAACGACCTGGGCGCGGCGATGGGCCAGATGCTGGCGAAGAACAGCCTGACCTACGTGCTGAGCATCCAGCCGCAGGGCCTGAAGCAGGATGGCTCCTATCATCCCCTGCGGGTGGCCCTGAAGAGCGGCCCCGCGACCCGGGGAGCGCAGGTCTCCTACCGCCAGGGCTACTACGCGCCGCGCCCCTACCGGCAGCGCAGCGCCGGGGAGAGACAGCTGGCCGTGGCGGAGGCCGTGATCGGCGGCGGCGACCGCGGCGAGCTGCGCACCACGGTGCTGGCGGCGCCGTTCGCCCCGCCGGGCCGGACGAGAGGGGCGGCGGCCGGAGGCACGGCCGCGGCGGGTGCGGCAGGTGCGGGCGCGGCGGGTGCGGCAGGCACGGCCGCGGCGGGCGCGGCAGGTGCGGCGGCGGCGGGCGCGGATGGCAAGGCCTACGTGGCGGTGGTGATCGAGGTGGACGGCGCCTCGCTGCTCAACGGCACCGCCGGCGACGTCCTGCCGCTGGAGGTCTACGCCTATGCCATCGACGCGGCGGGGGAGGTCCACGACTTCTTCAGCCAGAGCCTGCGCTTCGAGCTCGCCAAGGTGATCCCGCTGCTGGATCGGACCGGCCTCAAGTTCTTCGGCCACCTCGACCTGCCGCCGGGCGACTACAGCCTGCGGGTGCTGGTGCGCAACGCCGGCAACGGCGACTACGGCCTCAGCTCCGAGCCGCTCTCGGTGCCGGCCTTCGACCGGTCGCCGGCGGTGCTGCTGCCGCCGTTCTTCGCCGAGAACCCGGGGCGCTGGTTGATGGTGCGCGAGTCGGCGAGGGCCGGGGAGCGGGAGGTCCCCTACCCGTTCATGGTGCGCGACCGGACCTACGTACCGGCCCTGCGGCCGGCCCTGGCGGCGGCGCAGGACGTGGCAGTCGCCCTGGTCGGCTACAACCTGCCGCCCGGCGCCCTCGAGGCCCGCGCCACGGTCCTGTCGGCGGACGGCCGTGACCTGGGGCGGGGAGACCTCACGCTCGGCGGCCGGCAGGCGCCGGACGAAGGGGGCGCCGAGCGGCTGACCGCCACCTTCCGGGCGCCGCGGGGCCTCGAGCCCGGGGAGTACAGGTTGAAGATCGCGCTCGTCGACGCCCGGGGGGTCGCCCACGACAGCGCCGCCCGCTTCGTGGTGGCGGCGCCGGGGCCGCGGACCCGCGGTTAGAGCGGCAGTGCACTAGATTAGAGTCCAGCTGGCCAAGAGCTCGTCCGGCGCGCCGGGCGAGAAGGAGATCAACGTCATGTCGTCGAGATCGTCATCGTTGCCCCGGCACGCGCTGCCGGCCATCGGGCTGGGGCTCGCCCTGGCCGCGGCGTGGGTCCTCCGGCCCGCGGGCGGCGAAGGGCTGTGGGCGGCGGCGCCCATGCCAGCTGCCAAGTCAGGCGCGCTCTCCGAGACCACCGAGGTGGTGGCGGTGCAGGTGCCGGTGCAGGTGGTGCGCCACGGCGAGCCGGTGCGCGGGCTCACCGCCGCCGACTTCGAGATCTACGACGGGCGCCGGAAGCAGGCGGTGACCGGCTTCGAGGTGCTGGACCTGGCGGGGGGACCGGGGGGACCGGCCACGGCCGCCCTCGCGCCGGCGTTGCGGCGCCACTTCCTGTTCCTGTTCGACCTGTCGTTCTCCGAGCCAAGCTCGCTCGTCAAGGCACGCCGGATGGTGCGCGAGATGTTGCCGGCGCTCCATCCTTCCGACCTCGTGGCGGTGGCCAGCTACAGCTCGGCCAACGGTCCGAGGATGCTGCTCGGCTTCACCTCCGACCGCCGCCAGGTGTCGCAGGCGATCGACAACCTCGGCCTGCCGCAGCTGGTCGACCGCAATCCCGACCCGCTGCAGCTGATTGCCGCGCAGCCGGACAAGAACCTGTTCGTGCTCGAGAACAACCAGGACATGGCACGCCAGTCGGCGCGCGACACCCGCCAGCCGCAGCAGGCGATGATCGGCGCCTTCTCCCGCTCGCTGGCCGACTTCGCCCGGCTGCTCGCGGGGATCCATGGCCGCAAGCAGGTGATCTACCTGTCCGAGGGCTTCGACACCTCGCTGCTGCAAGGGTCCGAGAGCGTCGAGGACCAGCGCCAGATGGCCGAGATGACGATCCAGGGCAAGGGCACCCTGACCGATGCCGAGCAGCGCTTCGGCAACACGCGCTCGACCAACGTGCTGGAGAAGATGATGGAGGAGTTCCGGCGCTCCGACTGCATCATCCAGTCGATCGACATCGGCGGCGCGCGTGCGGCGCAGCAGCAGTTTTCCAGCGCGGTCCAGGCCCTGCCGCTGCCGAAGGGTTCGGGTCAAGCCTCGCAGCAAGGCGAGCCGCCGGTGCGGCAGTCGGGCGAGGGCTCGCTCTTCGCCATGGCCCACGACACGGGCGGCGAGCTGTACCGCAACTTCAACGACCTCGGCGTGGCCATGGGCCAGCTGCTGAAGAAGACCAGCGTCACCTACGTGCTGACCTTCCAGCCCGACGAGGTGAAGCACGACGGTTCCTACCACAAGCTGCGGGTCGAGCTGAAGGGCCAGGCCGGCAAGGGCGCCCAGGTCTTCTTCCGTCCCGGCTACTACGTCCCCAAGCCGTACGCCCAGCAGACCCAGAGAGAGAAGATCCTGGCCGCGGCCGACGAGGTCGTCGGCGGCAGCGACAGCGGCGCGGTGCGGACGGCGCTGCTGGTGGCCCCCTTCCGGCAGGCCGCTAGCGCTCCGCCGGCGGCGGCGTCGGTCGGGGTGGCGCCGGGCTCGGCACCTGGCGCGGCACCGGATGCGGCACCGGCCGCAGCCGCGGGCGGCGCCGCCGATGCCGGCGATGCCGGGAATGCCGGCAAGGCCGCCGGCGCGGGGAGCCGGGCCGCGGCCGACAAGGCCTACGTGCCGGTGGTAATCGAGGCCGACGGGCCGACCCTGCTCGAGGGCAGCGCGGGCGCGGCGCTGCCGGCCGAGATCTACGCCTATGCCATCGATTCGACGGGCGGCATCCAGGACTTCTTCTCCCAGAGCCTGCGCTTCGATCTCGCGAAGGCGGGCCCGGCGCTGCGCCGTGGCGGCCTCAAGTTCTACGGCCATCTCGACCTGCCGCCGGGCGAGTACAACGTGCGGGTGCTGGTGCGCAACGGCGCCACCGGCGCCTACGGCCTGCGGTCGCAGCCGCTGGTGGTGCCGGCTTTCAGCGAGCAGGCGGCGGTGCTGCTGCAGCCCTTCTTCCCCGAGGCGCCCGGGCGCTGGGTGATGGTGAAGGAGGCGGCGCGCCCGAAGCAGCAGGAGCCGCCGCCCCCCTATCCCTTCGTGATCCAGGACAGGGCCTACGTCCCGGCGTCGCTGCCGGTGGTGCCGGCGGGCCAGGAGGTGGCCGTGGCGCTGGTCGGCTACCACCTCCCCGCGGGCGCCTTCCAGGGGCGGGCGCGGCTGCTGGCGGCAGACGGCAAGGACCTCGGGGAGGGCGAGCTGAAGCTCGGCCGCCGGGAGAGCCCCGACGCCGAGGGCCAGGAGCGGCTGATGGCCACCTTCCGGCCGCCGCGGAACTGCGAGCCTGGCGAGTACCAGCTGGTCATCGTGCTCACCGACGCCCAGGGGGGAGCGCACCAGAGCGCCGCCCGTGTCGTGGTGCCGCCGACGGCGGTGCTGCCGGCGCAGCCGGCCCAAGGCTCCGGCGGCTAGTGGCCACGAGCGAGCCGCCAGTGACCACGAGCGGGCCGGCCCCTGCCGCGGGCGGTGGCGATCTACCGGGAGAGGAAGCGCCGGCGCCGGCGGAAATCCGCCTCACGTTGCTGCCGGGCCGCGACAAGGCGGTCCGAGAAGGCCACCCATGGATCTTCTCCGGCGCCATCGCGGCGGGCGGTGCCGGCGGCGCGGGCGGCGGCAAGGGCGGCGGCGGTAACGCGGGCGGTAACGCGGGCGGTGGCGGTAACGCGGGCGGCGGCGGCGCGGGCGGTGCCAGCGCGGGTGCAGCCGGAGCGGATGGCGCCGGCTCGGTCGGCTCGCCCCCCCTCGCGAGAGTGTTCGACGCCGCCGGCCAGTGCCTCGGCCTGGGCTTCTACAGCCCCCGGTCGCAGATCCGCGTGCGCATGCTGGGACGGGGCCTGGAGCGCGCCGACCGGGCCTTCTTCGCCGCCCGCCTGCGCGAGGCGATGGCGTTGCGCGAGGCTGTGCTGCCGCCCGCCACCACCGGCTACCGCCTGCTCAATGCCGAGGGCGACGGCGTGCCCGGCTGGACGGTGGACCGCTACGGCGACGTGCTGGTGAGCCAGATCTCGGTGGCCGGGCTCGAGGCGCTGCGCGGCGAGGCCTACGCGGCGGCCGTCGAGCTGCTGCCGGGATGCTCGGTGCTGCAGCTCAACGCGCTGCCCGCCCGCCGCGCCGAGGGGCTGCCGGTGGGAGCCGCCGAGGCGATCGCCGGCGAGCCGCCCGCCGAGGCGCCGTTCCGCGAATCGGGCTTCGCCCTGTCGGCCGACCTGGCGGGCGGCCAGAAGACCGGTTTCTACTGCGATCAGCGCGAGAACCGGCGGCTGGTCGAGCGGCTGGCCGGCGGGCGGGCGGTGCTCGACCTCTTCGCCCACAGCGGCGCCTTCGGCCTCTACGCCCTGCGCGGCGGCGCCGGACACGTCACCCACGTCGAGACCTCGGAGAAGCTCGTCGAGCGCGGGCGCCGGCACCACGCCGCGAACGGCTTCGACGCCGGCGCCGCGGAGTGGGTGCGCGCCAACGTCTGGGAGTACCTGCGCCAGGGCGAGACGCGCTGGGACCTGACGGTCTGCGACCCCCCGCCGCTGGTGCGCAAGCGGCCCGATCTCGATGCCGCCGCCCGCGCCTACAAGGACCTCAACCGCCTGGCCCTCTCGCGCCTCGCGCCCGGCGGCCTGCTGCTGACCTTCAGCTGCAGCGGCGCCGTCGACGCCAAGCTCTTCCGCCAGATCCTCTTCGCCGCCGCGGTCGAGGCCCGCGTGCGCGTGGCCCTCCTCGCCCAGCTCGGCGCCGCCCCGGATCACCCGATCGCCATCACCCATCCGCAGGGGGAGTACCTGAAGGGGTGGTTGGCGGTCGTGACGGGGCCGCTCGTATAGGCCATCGGTCAGGAAGTTGGACGAGACCTAGATCGGACGGCGGCGCCTCGCCCAGAGGAGCCACGCCGCTCCCGCCAACCAGGCTAGCAGCGACAGCGCCGCGCCGGCGCGGAGGCCGGGGGTGCGGTAGCGGAAGACGATGCGGTGGGGTCCGGGGTCGACCGGCACGGCGCGGAAGAGACCGTCGGCGAGCAGGATGGGGGCGGAGTGGCCGTCCGCGGCGGCCGACCACCCCGGGGCCCATTCGTCCAGGAGCACGGCATAGCCGCCGGCCGGGGCATCGCAGTCGAGCCACACCTCCTCGGGGCGCGGCTGGCGGGCGCGGCAGGGGGAGAGCGGCGCCTGCGGCGGTCCCTGCGTCTTCACGGGATCGGGGCCGACCAGGGCGACCAGGACGGGATCGTCCTCCCGGCCCGTGGCGGCGAGCGCCTCGAGCGCCTGCCCCGGCGTGGCCGCGGCCCGCCAGCGGGGCGTGACGAAGGCGCGCGGGCGCACCGCTCCCGCGGCCAGCAGGGCGCTGCCGCCCTCGCCCGTGGCCACCACCGGGAAGGGGAGGCCGAGGGTTTCCGGATCGCGCACCACCAGCCACTCGACACCCAGCAGCCGCGTGAACGCCGTCGCGCTCAGGTGGGGAAAGATCTCGCGGCCGAAACGCAGGAAGCGAGTGCTCTCCCCGGGCTCGAAGCCGGGGAGCACGTCGCAGCCGAATCTCGACGCGATGTTGGTGTCGAGCGACTCGTGATATTCGCGGGCGATCTCGTCGCCGCCGTGGAAGGGGCCGTTCTCGCGGCGCGGCTCGAGCCGGAAGAGGCGCGGGCGGGGGGCCTCGGACCCCGCCGAAGAAGGTGCGATACCGTGCAGGACCGCGGGGGTCGAAGAGATGACCGAGCGGTGCGCCAGCGGCGTCGTCGTGGCCGCGGTCCACACCAGCGGGGCGAGCGCCGCGAGGAGGGCCAGGTCCATGGCGCCCGCGGCGCCGTGAAGAGGTCCGCCGCCCCCGAGGGCTCCCCCCCCGGCGCCGGAGGCGAGGAGCGTGCCGCGGGCGCCGCGAACGCCGAGGCTGCCGCCGGGGTCCCAGCGCCGCCTGGCGTGGAGCGCCAGCGCGAGCGCGAACAGGCCCGCCGCGCCGGCGGCGACGCAGCCGCCCTGCAGCGCGGCGCCGAGCCCGGCGTCGGTGTTCACCAGCACCCCCCAGGCCGCGGCGCGGCGCGCCAGGGTCGAGGCGGCGGCGGTCCGCGACAGCGCCAGCCACGCGACTCCCAGGGCGAGCAGGGCCGTGCCCACCCAGGCCGCCAGGCGGAGCCGCCGCGACGCGCCCTCCGCGGCCAGGCGGCTGAAGCCGGCGCCGGCGGCGGCCGACCACAGGAGCAGCGCGCCGTAGACGAACTTCTCGGGGAAGTTGACCCAGCGCAGGGGCGGGAAGATCTCGCGCAGAACGGGGAAGACCGGCAGCAGCGGGCCGACCGCCAGCACCAAGAAGACCGCGCTCGCCAGCAGCAGCCGGCGGACCACCCGCTGCCGCGCCGCGGCCCAGGCACAGAGCAGGACCGGGAGCCCGAGGAAGAGGCTGAAGGACCAGCAGGGGTCCCCGGGGCCGTCGCGCAGCACCAGTCCCGCCAGCCAGCCGTCGACCCGCTGCGAGCCGAACGCGGCGGGCCAGATCGTCTCGACCAGGCGGGCCGGCAGGAGCGACCACTCGAGACCTCCCTGGTCGAGCCCGGCGCCGCGCGCGCTCTCGCGCAGCAGCAGCAGGGCCGGCAGCATCGCGACCGCGGCGAGGGGCAGCGCGGCGGCGGCGGCGAGGGCGAGCGCGCCGATCGCGCGCGGCCGCCGGCCGGCGCGCGCCATGAGCACGATCAGGGCGGTGAGCCCGGCGACCAGCACCGACCCGGGCTCGCCGGCGAGCAGCTGCAGCGCCAGCGCCGCCGCCAGCGCCGCCGCCGCCGCGAGCCGGCCCTGCCGAAGCGCGGCGGGCGGCCCGGCGGTCCCCGGCGCGTTCGCGGAGGAGCGCTCATTCGCGGAGGGGTGCCCGTCCGCGGAGGGGCGTGCGTCCGCTGAGGAATGCCTGTTCGCGGCGAAGGCGCAGCCGAGGCGGTCCGCGGCCCATGCGACCCAGGGCGTCCAGGCGAGCGCCGGCGCCAGGTTGTTGGGGACCATCGAGGTGACGTAGCCGCCGAGCGCCAGCGCCGCGCCGGCGACGACGCTCCCCGCCGTCCCGGCCCCCAAGCGGCGCGCGAGCGCCGCCACGCCGAGCCCGCCGACGAGGAGGTGGAGGAGGTTGTAGAGATCGCAGCCGAGAGCGCCCGGCAGCAACGCCAGCGCCCACCCCAGGGGCGCCAGCGTCTCGTGCACGGGGTTGGCCGCGAACGGCGCGCCCAGGCCGACGGCGTCGAGCCACTCCGGGACCCGGCCGGCGCGCAGGGCGTGGGCAAGGAACTCGCGCGAGGGCAGGGCGAAGCGCAGCGCGTCGCGCTCGACGAACGTCTCGCCCAGGAAGAGGACGCGGTGGTAGGCGAGAGCGATGAGCCCGGCTAAAGCCCCGGTCAACGCGAGGGAAGCCGCCCCCAGGTTGTTTGCGCTGCCGTAACCTCCAGGACCGCCGGAAGCTCCAGGACCGGGACCCCCAGGACTGCGGTGACTCCCAGAGCCGCCGGAGCCCCCAGGACTGCCGGGATCCCCAGAAACCTCCGAGTCCCCAAGACCGCCTTTGCCTCCAGGACCTCCGGCGGCGCGCGAGGCGGCCGAACCGGAGCGGCCCCGCGGGGGGATGGTTGGGCTGGCAGGTCTCTTGGCCACTTCCGTATTCCTCAATTGACAGCGGCTTCACCGGTTTGCTAGCCTTCTCTCCCCCGACGGCAGGAGCTGTTCCGGGAGGCGCAGGCCCGTAGCTCAGCTGGTTAGAGCGCTACGTTGACATCGTAGAGGTCAGCGGTTCAAGTCCGCTCGGGCCTACCATGAACGAGTTGGACGAGTCGGATCACACTACGAGACACTCTGCGCGAGACCTGGCTGCCATCCTCCCGGCGATCCTACGCTCGGCGCGAGCGTCCTCGATGACCTGGACGGCGACCACCAGGCGCTTAGCTCAGCTGGTTAGAGCGCTACCTTCACACGGTAGAGGTCAGCGGTTCGAGCCCGCTAGCGCCTACCACCCCTTCTGCGCGTGATTCTCTCCACCCTCTCCGCCCCGTCCGGCCCCTCCGGCCGCTTCGGGATTCCGCGCGGCACCTCACCGCGGATTCCGAGAGCCTGTTGACCCCGAGCGCCGTTCGATGGTGACGACGACCGAGGCCTTGCGCCTCACGCTGCCCGACGGCTCCGTCCGCGAGGTGACGGCGGGCACCACGCCGCTCGAGGTGGCCGCGTCGATCGGCCCCCGGCTGGCGCGCGACGCGGTCGGTGCCGAGGTGGAAGGCAGGCGCGTGGATCTGCGCCAGCCGCTGGCGAGCGGCGGCAGCTTCCGCATCTTCACCGCCAAGAGCCCGGAGGCGGGCGAGTTCCTGCGCCACACCGCCGAGCACGTGCTGGCGGATGCGGTCAAGCGGCTCTGGCCGGAGGTCGAGATCGACGTCGGCAGGAGAGACCACTCGGAGAAGTTCCAGTACGACTTCCGCTTCCCGCGCGCCTTCACGCCCGAGGACCTGGCCGCCATCGAGGACAAGATGCGGGAGATCCTGGCCGAGGGCAGCGAGCTCGAGCGCCTCGAGGTGAGCCGCGAGGAGGCCGCGGCGCGCTTCCGCGAGCTCGGCGAGACGCTCAAGCTCGAGCGCCTGGCGGAGATCCCCGCGGGCGAGCCGATCACCCTCTTCCGCCACGGCCGCTTCGTCGATCTCTGCCGCGGTCCGCACGCGCAGCGCACCTCGCAGATCGGCGCCGTCAAGCTCCTCGAGTCGTCGGACTCGTTCTGGAAGGGCGACGAGACGGGGGAGCGCCTGCGGCGCATCTACGGCACGGCCTTCGCGACTCCCGAGGAGCTCGAGGCCTACCTGGCGCGGCTCGAGGAGGCGCGGGCGCGCGATCACCGGCGCCTCGGCCAGGTGCTGGACCTGTTCAGCTTCAGCCCGCTGGCGCCGGCGTCGCCCTTCATGCACCCGAAGGGCGCGGTGATCTACAACGGGTTGATGGAGTACACCCGCGAGGTGAATACCAGATACGGCTATGCCGAGGTGGTCACGCCGCAGATCCTCGACGTCGAGCTGTGGCGGACCTCCGGCCATCTCGCCAACTATCGCGACTCGATGTTCTTCACCGAGGCGGACGAGAAGCAGTTCGCGGTCAAGCCGATGAACTGCCCCGGCAACTGCCTGATCTTCGCCACCCGCCTGCGTTCCTATCGCGAGCTGCCGCTGCGCTACGCCGACTTCGGCCGGCTGCACCGCTACGAGCGCAGCGGCGTCACCAGCGGTCTCTTCCGGGTGCGTTCCTTCTCCCAGGACGACGCGCACGTCTTCTTGACGGAGGAGCAGATCGAGTCCGAGGTGCTGCGGGCGATCGAGATGATCATGGGCGTCTATCGCACCCTGGGCTTCACCGCGGTGGGCGTCGAGCTGTCGACGCAGCCGGAGAGGTCGATCGGCACGGCCGAGACCTGGCGGCATGCCGAGGCGGCGCTCGCCGCGGCGCTCGCCAAGGGCGGCATCGAGCACCGGGTGAACCCGGGCGACGGCGCGTTCTACGGGCCGAAGATCGACTTCCACATCGGCGACGCGCTCGGCCGCACCTGGCAGCTCGGCACCGTGCAGCTCGACTACCAGATGCCCGAGCGTTTCGGCCTGCGGTACGTCGGGGTGGACGGCGCCGAGCACCAGCCGGTGATGATCCATCGCGCCATGCTGGGCTCGATCGAGCGCTTCATGGCCATCCTGATCGAGCAGACCGCCGGCGCCATGCCGCTCTGGCTGGCCCCGGTCCAGGCCGTGGTGCTGCCGGTCTCGGAGAAGTTCGCCGCCTACGGCGAGAAGGTCCACGCCGAGCTCCTGGCGGCCGGCCTGCGGGTCGAGGCCGATCAGCGCAACGAGAAGCTCGGCTACAAGATCCGCGAAGCGCAGGTGCAGAAGGTGCCTTACATGCTGGTGGTGGGCGGGCGCGAGCAGGAGGCGGGAGCGGTGGCGGTGCGCCGGCGCGCCGGCGAGGACCTGGGCGCCATGCCGGTCGCCGCCTTCGCCGCGCGGGCGCGCGACCTGGCCGCCAGCCGCAGCCTGGAGCTGTGATCGCCTGAATCCCCGGGCCGCGAGGCTCGACGCTCTCGAGGAGGTGAGCCGATTATCGATAAGACGACGAGGATCAACGACAGGATCAGGGTACGCGAAGTGCGCCTGGTCGACGCCGACGGCTCGCAGGCGGGCATCGTGCCGGTGGAGGAAGCGCTGCGCCGCGCCCAGGAGCAGTTGCTCGACCTGGTCGAGGTGGCGCCGACCGCCAAGCCGCCGGTGTGCCGCATCATGGACTTCGGCAAGTTCCTGTACCAGCAGAAGAAGAAGGCCCACGAGTCGAAGCGCAAGCAGAAGATCATCCACATCAAGGAGGTCAAGTTCCGGCCGAACATCGACGAGCACGACTACGACTTCAAGCTGAAGAACGTCGTGCGGTTCCTCGAGGACGGCGACAAGGTGAAGGCCACCGTCCAGTTCCGCGGCCGCGAGATGGCCCGCACCGACCTGGGCCACAAGCTGCTGCGCAGGGTGGCGGAAGACGTCGGCGAGCGGGGGATGCTAGAATCCCACCCCGAAATGGCGGGCAACCGGATGCACGTCATCTTCGGACCGCCCCGAACGGCGATCAAGAAGCCGAGCGCGTGACCGCCGGTAGCGCTTTCGTGGCCGCATGCGGGTGATCGCGCGCGGCACGTCCTGAGACAGAAGAGGAGAGCACGGTGCCGAAGCAGAAGACGCACAAGGGAGCCGCGAAGCGCTTCAAGGTCACGGGCGGCGGCAAGGTGACACGCCACCAGGCCATGCACAGCCACATGCTGACCAGTAAGACGACCAAGCGGAAGCGCCACCTGCGCAAATCGACCGAAGTCGGCACGGCGTTCGCCGGCACGATCAAGGAGATGCTGCACAACTAGCGGTCGCAGGCAGAGACGACCGACAGCAGACGACGACCAGAATCAATCGCGGCGCCGGCGGGAAGAACCTGCCCCCCGGAGGCCCAGGCACGCGACGGCAGGAGCAAGCGTCGCGGCCACTGACCGCTGCGCGCCCCGCGAGGAGCGCGCCAGCAGAAACGAGGTTCCAAGATGGCACGTGTAAAGCGCGGCACCAAGAGGACGGATCGCCGCAAGAAGATCCTCGATCGCGCCAAGGGCTACTACGGCACCCACTCGAAGAGCCACCGCATCGCCAAGCAGGCGGTCGACAAGGCGCTGGTCTTCGCCTACCGCGACCGCCGCCAGAAGAAGCGCCAGCTGCGCGCCCTCTGGATCGCCCGCATCAACGCGGCGGCGCGCCTGCACGGCCTCTCCTACAGCCGGCTGATCGCCGGTCTCAAGGCCGCCGGCTCGCTGCTCGACCGCAAGGTCCTGGCCGAGCTGGCGGTGCGCGACGCCCAGGCTTTCGGCGGCCTGGCCGAAGCGGCGCGCCAGGCGCTCGGCGAGACGGCCGCGGCACCTCCGGCCCCCGCGGCCTCCGCGCAGCCTCCGGCCCCCGCGGCCTCCGAGGCACACCCGGCGGATGCCGCTGCCGCCGGCTAGTTTCCCGCTCGGCTGGCTACCGCTAAAGGTCGGCGCCCACGGCCTGCCCGATCCGGGTGAAGCCGTCTCGCGCCAGCAGGGCGAGCAGCTCGCGGTTGATCCGCCGCGGCAGCGCGGGCCCCTCGTAGATCAGCGCGGTGTAGAGCTGCACCAGCGAGGCGCCGGCGCGCACGCGGGCGTAGGCTTCGGCGCCGCTGTCGATGCCACCGGCGCTGATCAGCACCGCGCCGCGGTCCGCGGCGCGGAGGCGGCGGGCGATGGCGAGGCAGGCCTGCCGGCTCTTCTCCCGCAGCGCCCGGCCCGAGATCCCGCCGGCGGCTCGCGCTCCGGGCAGCAGCGCGTAGTCGGTGCTGGTGTTGGTGGCCACGATCCCCGCGGCGCCGGCGTCCACCGCGGCCGCCGCCAGGGCGGCGGCGGCTTCCGGCTCGAGGTCGGGTGAGAGCTTCACCAGCACCGGCGTGCGGGTGAGCGTCCGCGCCGCGCGCAGGACCTCCTGGACGAAGCTCTCGTTCTGCAGGTCGCGCAGCCCCGGCGTGTTCGGCGACGACAGGTTCACCACCAGGTAATCGGCGAGGCCGCCGAGGCCCGTGGCGTCGCCGAGGAGCTCCGCGTAGTCCGCGAGCGCCGCCGCGGGCGGCGTGTCGCGCCCCTTGCCGACGTTGACGCCGACCGGGGCGGCTCGCCCGGACGGCCCGGCCTGGCCGGCGGACCCGGACGGCCCGCCCTGCCGCCGCCCGGGGGCGCGCGCCAGCCGCCGGCGCATCGCCTGCAGGCCCTGGTTGTTGAACCCCAGCGCGTTCTGCAGGCTGCGCTGGCCGGAGTAGCGGAACAGCCGCGGGCGGGGGTTGCCGGGCTGCGGCCGCGGCGTCACCGTCCCCACCTCCACGAAGCCGAACCCCAGCGCGGTCATGGCTTCGATCACGACGGCATCCTTGTCGAACCCGGCGGCCAGGCCGAGCGGGTTCGGGAACTCGAGCCCGAGCAGGGTCTGGCGCAGGGCCGGGTCGGCGACCAGGCAGCGCCGCGCGAGGAGCGAGGTGCCCCCCGGCACGGCCTGGGCCAGGCGCAGCGCCGAGATCGCCAGTCCGTGCGCCCGCTCCGGATCGAGGCGGAACAGCAGCGGGCGCAGGATGGAGTAGAGGGACACGCCGGCGGATAGTATCCCCCAGTCCCGGCGGGGCCGATGGTGTGACAAAGCTGTGGTATAGTCCAGCCTCGGCCAAACCGCTGGCATCACGGTACTTGTTCCTCGGTTTGGCCGGAGGGCCGCGGACGTGGAACCCATGCCGAGAGGCAGCATGGAAGTTGAGATCTTTGGCGCGGTGTACAGCGTGCGCGGCAACGACGACCGCGGGTACCTTCAGGGTCTGGCCGATCTCGTGGACCGCAAGATGCGCGAGGTTGCCCAGCACGTGAATACGGCCGACACGGCCCGCATCGCGATCCTGGCGGCGCTCAATCTGGCTGACGAACTGATGAGCTTGGAGAAGCGGCAGGAAGGGGAACGGGTCCTGATCAGGGAGAAGGTTGCAGAGCTGACGGAGGAACTGGCCGGAGCCCTGCTGGAGGCGGAGGCGTGAGGCCGCCGCCCGTACCAGGGCAACGAGGGCGGCAGGATAGGCCAGCTCGACTCATATGAAACCGGATGTTGCATCCCCTGCGCGGTTCGTGGTGGATACCACGATTGTAGAACCAACATTCACATTGCGGGAGTCTTTTACCCGCGTGGCCCGTGCCAGCCTCGATCCCACAAGGATGACGAGGACGCTAACGGCTCGTGGAGCGGACACCCACCTGGTGCGTTTCAGGTTCTAAACGCCGGCCCCCACGGCCGCGCAGGGAATGCGTTGACCCTCGTGCTTTTCTCCTGATCGTCCCCAGGCCCCCCTGTGCATTCGGGGGTACTTGGTGAACAACCAGATAACGCTCCTCGCGGCGGCGGTGGTGCTCGCCGCGTTGGCCATACCGCTCGTCTGGTGGTTGACGCTGCGCCGCGCCGCCCGCCGGATGACCGCCGAGGCCAAGCGGCGGGCCGCCAAGACGATCGAGGACGCCGAGCGCTCCGGCGAGACCATCCGGCGCGAGGCGGAGATCGCGGCGCGCGAGAAGCTGCTGCAGGCGCGCAGCGAGCACGAGCAGGCGGCGCGGAAGCGCCGCACCGAGCTCGAGGCGCTCGAGCGCCGCCTCACCCAGAAGGAGGACAACCTCGACAAGCGCGGCGACGAGGTCGCCCGGCGCGAGCGCGACCTCGGCCAGACCGAGCGCACCCTGGCCCAGCGCGAGCGGGCGGTCGAGCAGCAGCAGGACGAGCTCGCCGCTATGGTCGACGTCGAGCGCAAGCGCCTCGAGCAGATCGCGGGCCTGACCGCCCAGCAGGCGCGCGACGAGCTGGTCAAGGCGATGGAGGACGACGCCCGCATCGAGGCGGCGCACATCGTCAAGCGCATCGAGGACGAGGCGCGCGAGCAGGCGCACAAGCAGGCGCAGCGCATCATCGGCATGGCCGTGCAGCGCTCGGCTTCCGACTACGTCTCAGAGACCACGGTGTCGGTCGTGATGCTGCCGAACGACGAGATGAAGGGGCGCATCATCGGCCGCGAGGGCCGTAACATCCGCGCCCTCGAGATGGCGACCGGCGTCGACCTGATCGTCGACGACACCCCGGAGGCGGTCATCCTCTCGGGCTTCGACCCCTACCGGCGGGAGGTGGCGCGGGTCTCCCTCGAGCGCCTGATCGGCGACGGGCGCATCCACCCGGCGCGCATCGAGGAGGTGGTCGAGAAGGTGAAGGCCGAGTTCGACCAGCGGATCCTCCACGAAGGCGAGTCGGCGCTGCTCGAGCTGGCCATCCCCGGCATGCATCCCGAGCTGGTCCGGCTGCTCGGCCGCCTCCGCTACCGCACCTCTTACGGCCAGAACGTGCTGCAGCACAGCCGGGAGGTGGCGTTCCTGGCCGGCACCATGGCGGCCGAGCTCAAGGCCAACGTGCAGGTGGCCCGCCGCGCCGGGCTGGTGCACGACATCGGCAAGGCCATCGATCGCGAGATGGACGGCACGCACTTGCAGATCGGCATCGACCTGCTGCGCAAGTTCGGCGAGACCGAGGACGTGGTCCACGCCATGGCCTGTCACCATGGCGACTTCGACCCGCAGACCGTCGAGGCGGTGCTGGTCACCGCCGCCGACGCGCTGTCGGCGGCGCGCCCGGGCGCCCGCCGCGAGATCCTCGAGACCTACGTCAAGCGGCTCGAGAAGCTCGAGGAGATCGCCTCCGGCTTCAAGGGTGTGCAGAAGACCTTCGCCATCCAGGCCGGCCGCGAGATCCGCATCATCGTCGACAGCGGCAAGCTCAGCGACGAGCAGTCGCTCTGGCTCTCGAAGGACATCGCCCGCAAGATCGAAGCCGAGCTGACCTACCCGGGCCAGATCAAGGTCACGGTCATCCGCGAGACCCGGTCGATCGAGTACGCCAAGTGAGGCTGCTCTTCGTCGGGGACGTCGTCGGCCGGCCGGGCCGGACCGCGGTGCGGAACCTGCTGCCCCGCCTCGTGGACCGCGAGCGCGCCGACTTCGTGGTGGTCAACGTCGAGAACGCCGCCGGCGGCTTCGGCATCACGCCCGAGGTGATGGCCGAGCTCGCCGACCTGCCGATCGACTGCTACACGACCGGCAATCACGTCTGGGACAAGAAGGAAGCCGTCGAGCTGCTCGACCGGGAGCCGCGCCTGCTGCGGCCGGCCAATTACCCGGAGGGCAATCCCGGCAAGGGAGTCTACGTCGGCGAGACCCCGGCCGGCGTGCCCGTGGCGATCCTCAATCTCGAAGGGCGGGTGTTCATGAGCCATCTCGACTCGCCCTTCCGGGTGGCCGACCGCCTGCTCGGCGACCTCCCCCGCGACGTCAAGGTGATGATGATCGATTTCCACGCCGACGCCACCAGCGAGAAGCAGGCGCTGGCCTTCTATCTCGACGGCCGGGTCAGCGCCGTCCTCGGCACCCACACCCACGTCCCGACCGCCGACGAGCGCATCCTCCCCGGCGGCACCGCCCTGCTGACCGACGTCGGCATGACCGGTCCCTACGAATCCATCATCGGCATGCGCGCCGACAAGGTCCTCAAGCGCTTCTTGCTACAGACCCCCGCCCCCTTCGAAGTCGCCAAGCGAGACGTCCGCCTGGCCGCCGCAGTGGTCGACGTCGACGAGACGACGGGGCACGCCAAGGCCATCAAGCGGTTCCTGATCCCGGACGCGACGGCGGGGTAGGCTGGTTCGAGTCGGAAGCGCCTCCGGGGAACCCCTCCGGCCGGGCCGCGGCGACGGATGTCCCCCTCCGGCCCCGTTGGGCGAGGCGGATGAAGGGGTAGACGAGGGGGCTGTGGACTGCGCCGCCTCGCCCAAAGGGGCCGGAGGGGGACATCCGCCGCCGCGGCCCTCCTGCCTGCCAATGCGGCTGCTTTTAATCCGGCGAGGCACTCGGCGTTGGGCGGCCGCCCGTCGCGTATGCCATAGCGGCCAACACGTCATCTCGGGTCAGGCGCGGGTATGCGGCCAGAACTTCCTCGATCGGGCAGCCGGCGGCGATCTTCTCCAGGATGATCTCGACTGTGATCCGGGTGCCTCGGATGACCGGTTTGCCAAGCATGACCTCGGGGTCGAGGTCGATTCGCTCCAGAAGTGGCTCCACCGACATTGACGTTTCTCCAGTCTAAGGTCAGGCCGTCGGGGTACAGCACGGCCGGCGAGAGCGCCAGCTCGTGGCATGATCTTCTATCATGCCAGGGTGGCAATCACCCTGGGAGGCAGGCCCATGAGCTCGACCAAGATCGTCATCACCCTTGATGTGGAACTGCTCCGCAAGGTCGATCTGCTGGTGGCAAAGCGGCGATTCCCCACCCGAAGCCGCGCGATCCAGGAGGCAGTGAAGGAGGCTGTCGAACGGCTGGAGCGGGGACGGCTCGATCGGGAGTGCGTCAAGCTCGACCCGAAATTCGAGCAACAGCTGGCGGAGCAAGGTCTGGCGGAGGGCTTGGCGGCATGGCCCAACTACTGAGAGGCGGTGTCGCCTGGGCGGATCTGAACTCGGTGCGAGATCACGCTCGCTTCAGCCGAGATCACGTTAGGGGCCAATAAATGCGTATTCTTAAGCCGGTAGAGACCAGTTCTCCGATCCATGCAGCTGTACCCATCATCCCTTACTGTGCAGGGTGCAACCGAAGCTGGCCCGCAGATCCCCAACGGCGTCTAGGAAGGCGCTTTACCTGCCCTAGCAATCCTAAGCACGTTGCGGCCATAGTCAAGGGAGAGCCAGGAAAGTTCTGGTTGCGCATCGAAGCGCGCATCCTGCGGTATGAGCTATTTTCCCTCGGATTCATTGCTGGGCCGCTAGCGCGATATAAGGCGCTCCTAATGATTCTAATCCGCCTCCTTCTAGTAGCCGCGGCACTGGTCATTTCGGGATACGGACTTGCTTGGCGCGTTGCGTCTTGCGCGCTCGCGATTCTCGTGGTGTTCGATGTGCTCATTAACGCTACAGCCGTTGCTTTCATCAGCCGCTTTCCGACGCACGTATTGAGAAGCATTTTCATGCTTTTCATCTCGCTTGCGCTGACAGTGGCGGCGTTCGGCGCGCTTTACTCATCCACCAGGTTTGCGTTCAATACCGGCGGCAGGTTAGCCAGGTTCGATGCTGTTTACTTCAGCTTCGTGACCATAACCACGGTAGGTTATGGCGATATCTTTCCTACATCGCATTTGTCGCGCGTTATTGTAATGTGCGAGCTATTAACCGGTCTCTATTTCTTTTCGACGCTTCTCGTGACGTTCGCCGCATGGATCGGCTCTCCGCCAAGCATCGAAGAACCTGCGACCTACGACGCGCTTTTCCCAGAAGGGGAGTAGGTAGTAGGCCCCCGTCGAGGCCTGGTCTGGCCGCGAGGAGCTTGACCGCGGCGACCGGCTTACCGATTTTCGGCGCCTGTGGTTTGCGGCCTGCGCTGCCGCGGGCCTGGGAGATCTGGCCGCCGCGGAGGAAGCGTTCCGGGCCGTGCGCGATGTCTTCGTGACGAAGACGTGGGCTACGACGCGGCGACGGTCTCGCTGGACCTCGCCCTCGTCTATGCGCGGGCCGGGCGGACCGGCGACCACAGCAGGACGTTGGCGTCAGCGACGGCGAAGACGGAAGGCAGTGAAATCCTGCTGGATCTCTTCCTCGGTCCGGCCGCCGACGACGAGCTGGCTTGCGAGGTGGGCGGAGAGCATCTGGCCTAGCTCTCGCCGCAGGTCCAGGGGGATGCGATCCGGGTCTCCGAGCGGGAGGAAGAGTCCGAAGACCTTCCCGCGCCGAGTTACTAGCACCGGTTCGTCGCCGCCGAGCAGCTCGGCGGTGTTGGAACGAATCTCGCGGATTCCTGCAACTCTCATAGCGTCGAGTAGCGTGACGCGAGAGCCCGCCTGCGTCAACCGCGGTGACGCGCAGCGGTGATGACGACTCAACCGCCGGCTGGCGTCCCCGTCGCGGCCCCCCCAGCTCTGCCGTCCGTGCCGCCCGCAGCCGGCTTGCCCGGCCGGTAGGTGAACCAGAGGTTACGGCCGTAGATCAGCAGGCCGGCGCCTTGGCCTAGGATGAAGACGGGGTCTTGCTTGTAGATGGCGTAGCCCAGGAGGGTCGCGCCGCCGGCGATGCTCAGGTACCAGAAGGAGCGGGGGACGATGCTGGTTTTCCGCCGCTCCGACGCGATCCACTGGACAAGGAAGCGACCGGAGAAGAGGAGCTGTCCGAGCAGTCCGAGGGCGAGCCAATAGCGGTCTGGTTGCAAACCTCGACCTCCTCTGCCAGCCGCCGGTCGATCCAGCGCGATTGCAGCCAGCGCACGCCCAGCAGGTCGGCCGAGGCGCGCCAGATGCGGTTGCGGATGTTGTACTTCGGCTTGCCGAACCTCCGCGGCCGGTGGCTGACGTCGACCTCGGCGATGCGGGCGCCTTCCATGCGCAGCAGGGTGGGCAGGAAGCGGTGCATGCCCTTCCAGGCCGGGATGCGGCGCAGGTACTCGGCGCGGCAGGCGCGCAGGGTGCAGCCGACGTCGGCGACCGACTCGTGGGTGAGACGGTTGCGGACGGCGTTGGCGATCCCCGAGGACAGCCTGCGCACCCAGCTGTCGCGACGGCCCACCCGCACGCCGCAGACCACGTCGCAGGGACCGGCGCGCTCGCTGCTCCTGCCGCTTCCCCCGCCCTCGCGGCCCTCGCCGCTCCCCTCCAGGCGCGCCAGCAGCAGCGGGATGTCCGCCGGATCGTTCTGCAGGTCGGCGTCGAGGGTCACGACGATGGCGCCGCGGGCATGGCGGAAGCCGGCCTCAAGGGCGGCCGACTGGCCGGCGTTGCGGGCCTGCTTGATCACGCGCAATGCCGGGTCGTGGCTCGCCAGCCGGAGCATCGTGGCGAGGCTGCCGTCGGTCGACCCGTCGTCGACCAGCAGCACCTCGTAGGGCCGGCCGAGGGCCTGCATGGTCCGCCGGATCTCGCCGGCCAGCGGCGGCAGGTTCGGCTCCTCGTTGTAGACCGGGATCACCAGCGAGATCTCGGGAAGGGGCGAGGGGCCCGGACCGCCAGGATCGCGCTCGGGCATGGGAGTATCTTATCCCGACTGCTACCCCCGCCCGGACCCCGCTCCCGCCTGTGTTATGCTGCGCCCTCGACAGGGGGGCCCGATGGCGGTCGATCCGGAGCTGCTGGAGATACTCGTCTGCCCCAAGACGAAGGGCGAGCTGGAGCTGATCGAGCTGCCCGCGGACGTCCGCGGGATGCTGGCGGAGAAGTACCGGGAGCATTTCCGCGACGAGGCGCCGGTGGTGGAGCAGGGGCTGTTCTGTGCCGCCTCGGGCCTGGTCTATCCGATCGTCTCGGACATTCCCATCATGCTCATCGAGGAGGCGCTCCCCGCCTCCGCCGTCGGACGGTAGACGACCGGCATCGATCATCGCTCATCGCGCCCGCATCGCAGCCATCGCGCTCATTACGTCCATCCCGTCCATCGCATCCATCGCCGATAGCAAACCGCCGAAGACCGCCGAGGTCGCCCCGAGACGACCGGCCGCTCCCATCAGGTCCGAAGATCAGGCAAAGCCGGTGGCGTCGCGCCTGGACCAGCTGCTCGTCGAGCGTGGACTTTTCCCCAGCCGCGAACAGGCGAGGCGCGCCGTGATGGCCGGCCTGATCCGCGTCGACGGTCGCCGCCTGGACAAACCGGGGACTGCCGTCGGCGCGGGCGCCGCGCTCGAGGTCGCCGCGCGTGAACCGTTCGTCTCCCGCGCCGGCCGCAAGCTGGCGCACGCTCTCGACCACTACGGCCTCGACCCGGCCGGCTGGGTGTGCCTCGACGTCGGTGCCTCGACCGGCGGCTTCACTCACTGCCTGCTCGAGCGCGGCGCGCGCCGGGTCTACGCGCTCGACGTCGGCCACGGGCAGCTCGACCCGCGCTTGCGCCACGACCCGCGGGTGGTGGTGATGGAGCGCGTCAACGCCCGCTACCTGGCGGCCGGCGCCCTGCCGGAACCCTGCGACCTCGTCACGGTCGACGTCTCCTTCATCTCGCTCCTCAAGGTCGTGCCGGCGCTGCTGCCCCACCTCCGGCGGCCAGGCCCCTCCTTCCCGGGCGGCAGCGGTAGCGGCCCCGGCGCCGGCGGCGGCTACCTGCTGGCGCTGATCAAGCCGCAGTTCGAAGCCGGCCGGGGCGCGGTCGGCAAGGGCGGCATCCTGCGCGACGAGACCCTCCGCCGCCGCGTGATCGAGGAGTGCGCCGGTCGCCTGGCCGCGATTGGCGCGATCGGTGCGATCGGCGAGATCGGCGAGGCCGGCGCGACCGGCGACGTCGAGTCGGCCGCGATCGGCGATCTCGGCGCAGCCCCCGCTCCCGCCCCCGCCCTCGAGCTCGCCGGCCCCTGCTTCGACTCGCCCGTCGCCGGCAGCGGCGGCAACCGCGAGGCCTTCGCGCTGCTGCGCCGGAGAGCCCCTTGAGCGGCAGCCCCGGGCGGCGGAAGCCGCGTCGCGTCGGCGTGGTGGCGAAGCGGTCGAGCCACGAGGCGGCCGGGACCGCCGCCGAGCTGGCCGAGTGGCTGCGCCGCCGCGGCCTCGAGGTGTTCCTGGACGGCTCGACGCTGGCGGCCCTGGGACGCAACGAGCCAGCGTTCAGCCCGGCCGCCCCCTACGACCTGGTGGTGGTGCTGGGCGGCGACGGCACGCTGCTGGCGGCGGCTCGCGCTCTCGAGCCGGGGATCCCGATCCTGGGGGTCAATCTCGGCAACCTCGGGTTCCTGACCGAGATCGGCCGCGCCGATCTCTATCCCGCGCTGGTGCACGTGCTGGCGGGCAGGTTCCGCACCGAGGCGCGGTCGCTGTTCGACGTCGAGCGCCGGGGCGACAGCCGCGCCCCCGAGCGCTTCCGGGTGCTCAACGACGCGGTGATCACCAAGAGCGCGCTGTCGCGCATCATCGACCTCACCATGGAGGTCGACGGTCACCTGATCGCGCGCTACCGCTCCGACGGGCTGATCATCTCGACCCCCACCGGCTCGACGGCCTACAACCTGTCGGCCGGCGGCCCCATCGTCAACCCGCTGCTACCGGTGGCCGTGTTGACGCCGATCTGCCCGCACGCGCTCTCGCTGCGGCCGATCGTGGTGCCCGGGTCCAGCCGCATCCAGGTGACGCTCGAGACCGACCGCGAGGAGGTGTTCCTGACCCTCGACGGCCAGGAGGGCATGGAGCTGCGCTACCACGAGACGGTGGCGGTGACCCAGAGCGCAGCGTCCGTCCACCTGGTCAAGGTCAGCGACCGCAGCTTCTACGACAACCTGCGCGAGAAGCTGCGCTGGGGAGGGTTGACCCGGCCCGAAGACGGGGGAGGGCTCTGAGCGTGGGGCCGCCTGACGATCCACCCTCGCCGCCGCCGCACACCGGTCCGCCGCCGCCATCTGCCGCGGGTCCGTCGCCGCCTCCCGCGGGTCCGCCGGCGCCGCCTTCCTCCGGTCCGCCGCCGCCTCCCGCGTCCGACGAGCGCCCGCCCGGGGAGCGCCGCCGGGGAGAGCGGCGGCGCGGGCAGGGGGCCGGGACGCCGTCCAGGGAGCGGCGCCGGCAGGAGCGGCGCCGTCCCGGCAGGGTCCGGCGGTGGGTGGTGCGCCCCTTCGTCTGGGGGCTGATCCTGGTGCTGGCGCTGGCGGCGGGCAACGTGCTGTTCTTCAACAGCCGCTTCGCCCGCGAGAGCGTCGCCGACCTGCTGCGCGGCGAGCTCTCCGACGCCCTCGGCCGCGAGGTGGCGCTCGGCTCGGTGGACTTCAACCTCTGGACCCTGACGCCGTCGTTCGAGATCGAGGACCTGGTCATCCCCGGCCCGTCGCCGCGCGACCCGGCGGTGCTGCGTCTCGCCGGGGCGCGGGCGCGCATCACCTGGCGCGCCCTCGCCCGGCGCCGGTTGCAGATCGAGCAGCTGGACCTCGAGCGGCCGCAGATCTACCTGCGGTTCAACCCCGACGGCAGCAACAACCTGCCGCGGCTGCGACGGCCCGCCGGCAACCAGCCGCAGCGCGTGCAGCTCGCCGTCGACCGGCTGCTGATCGAGAACGGCACCTTCCAGCTCAACGAGCGGCGGGCGCGTCTCGACCTGACCGCAAGCGCGCTCTGGGCGCGCCTATCGGAGACCGCTTCCCCGGCGAGCGCCGTGGGCGCCAAGGGCGCCACGAGCGCGATCGCCGCCACGGGTGCCCCGGGCGCCGCGGGCGGCGGCGCCCGGCCGCACCCGCCGCCCATTGCGGGCACCCGCGGCGCGACCGGCCTCGACTTCCTGGTGACGGCCCAGGACGTCGCCCTGCGGCTGCCCGACGCCCGTCCCTACGCGCTGACCTTCTCGGCCCGCGGCCGCGTCGACTCGGACCAGCTGCGCATCGCCGCCGCCCGCCTGTCCGGGCCGGACCTGTCGGCGCGGGTGGACGGCGCCATCGGTTGGCGCGGCGACAACGAGGTCGACCTGGGGGTCACGGCGCGGATGGCGGCGCAATGGGTCAACCGGGTGGGCTATCTCGAGGAGCCGATCGCGGGTCCGGCCGACATCGCCGGCCGCTTCACCTTCCGGCACGAGGCCTGGGAGTACGCGGGGAGTCTGAGCGCGGCGCGCATCGACGTGCTCCATCGCGTGTTCCGCGACCTCGCCGCCGACTTCCGCGGCGACCCCCGGCAGCTGGCGGTGAAGGTCCGGCGCGCCATCTATGCCGAGGGCGCGCTCGACGGCCCGGTGACGATCCTGACCGGCGCCGGTCCCGGGCCGCACGGCGGCCGCCCGGTTGACCTGGACCTGGCGATCCGCGGGCTGGCGCTGCAGCCGTTCCTCGCCGACCTCTTCCCGCGCCAGTTCGCCGGCCGCGAGCCGCCGGTCGTCGTGGTCGCCGGGCGCGCCAGCGGACGGCTGCGCTACCGCTTCCAGAGCTCGCAGTGGCGGCTCGGGACCGGACAGGCGGACCTGCGGGTCGAGACGGCCCAGGCCGGGATCGCCGGCAGCCGGGGCCTGCCCGTCGCCGGGGACGTGCCGCTGCGGATGGCCGGTGGCGTGTTGACCGGCGGCAGCGTGCTGATCACCGCCCCGGGCCAGGAGGCGACCGTGACCGGCTTCGCCTACGACCTGGTTCGCGACTCGGGCCGGCTGAGCTACCGGCTGGCGTCGCGCGACGCCGGCGCGCTGGCGCCGCTCTTCCCACCGGTGGCTCCCCGCCTGCCGAGCCAGCACTGGACAGGGCCCCGGGAGACCTCGCCGATCTGGCTGCCGAATGCCGGCCGCGGCGTCGCCTCGGGGACGGTGACCCTGACTCCCCAGGGATATTCGGCGCTGATGGATCTCGATCTCCAGGGCGTCGTGAGCCACAGCCTGGGCTCGGCCGACCGGCTGCACGGCACCCTCACCATCGAGCCGCTGGCGATCGAGAACCTGCGCCTGGAGGCCACGGCCGGCGCCGGCGCCCTGATCCTCTCCGGACGCATCCCGCTGGCGCGGACCGGGCGCGCCATGCCCGATCAACCGCTCGACCTGGCGATCGACGCCGCGCAGTGGCCGGCCGCCGGCCTGGTGCCCTACCTGCCGGCCTGGTTCCCGGTCGCCGGCCTGCGCGGCGAGGTGTCGGGGCGGCTCGACCTCGGCGGCGACTTCGACCACCTGACGGGCCAGGCCGTGGCCGAGATGGCGGACCTGGAGGTGTCCGGGATGGCGCTCGGCAAGGCAAGCGGCCAGCTGTCGTGGGACCCGGCGCGCATCGCCGTCGCCGGCGGCGCCGTCGAGGCCCCGGCGGGAAAGGTGGCCGTGCGCGGCAGCTTCGATCGCCGCAGCGATGCCATCGACCTGACGCTCGACGGCCCGTCGCTGAACCTGGCGGCGCCGCCGCTCTCCGGGCTGCTGCAGGCCTCCGGCCTGGCCGGCCACGTCGCGCTGATGGCGGCCGTCGCCGGCACGCTCGAGCGCCCGCGGGCCCAGGTCAGCCTGCGCGGGCACGACCTCGCCTGGTCCGGCCGGCCGGTCGAGGGCAAGCCGCCGGGCGAGGCGCAGGTGACGATCGACTGGGATGGCGAGCTGGTGCGGGGCAGCGGCGCGCTCGGCAGCCTGCTCACTTTCGACGGCGGCGGCCGGTTGGACCGCCGGCAGGCGGCCCTGCGCGTCGACCTGCGCTCCGCCAACCTCGCCGGCCTCGGCCGGCTGGGGGCGGCGCCGGGAGGTCCGGCAACCACCGCCGGCAGCGCCGACTTCAGCGGCTCGCTGGCCGGCGCGCTCACCTTCGACGCGGACTTCGACGCCGCCCGCTGGCGCGGCCAGCTGCGGCTGGACGAGCTGCGCATGGCGTACTCCGGCAAGCAGATCGCCAACCGCGAGCCGGTGGTGGTGGACATCTCTCCGCGGAGCCTCGCGGTGCGCTCGTTCTACCTGGGCGAGACCGGCACCGGCCTCGAGGCCTACGCCACCGGCAGCATCGGCCTCGCCGCGCCGCGGCCGCTCGACCTGCGGGTGCAGAGCACCGTCTCGGCGAGCTGGGCGAAACTGTTCGTGCCGGGCCTCGACATCGCCGGCGAGATGGATCTGCTGGCGACCGTCAAGGGCACCGTCGCCGACCCGGAGCTCTCCGGGCAGGGAGTGCTGCACGACGCCCGGATCATCGTCCCCAGCCTGGCGACCTCCTTCGAGGGCCTGGAGGGCACGGTGCGCTTCGACCGCGACCGCCTGGTGCTCGACGGCCTCACCGGCCGGGTCGGCGGCGGCACGGTGCACGCCACCGGCCAGCTGGTCCTGCCGGGGGCCGGGCGCACCCTGAGCTACCGCTTCGAGATGTCGGCGGACGGGGTCAGCCTGCGCTACCCGAGCGGCTGGGTCAGCCGCGGCGACGCCGCCCTGGCGCTCGTCGGCACTGGGAGCAGCCGCCAGGTCCAGGGCCTGGTCCGCCTGAACCGCGCGCTCTACGTCGAGGACCTGCAGGTGGACCCGCTGCAGCTGCTGCTGCGGGGGTTGCAGCGCCAGCGGGTGGAGGTCGTGCCGACCGACGACCTCTTCGCCAGGACCCAGCTCAACCTGTCGATCCAGGGTCCCGGCGCGCTGCGGGTGAGCAACAACGTCGCCGACCTGCACGGCGACATCGAGCTGACCGTGGTGGGCACCGTCGCCACGCCGGTGGTCTTCGGCACCGTCCAGCTCGAGTCGGGGGGAACCCTGCAGTACTCGGACAACAAGTACCAGGTGGACCGCGGCAGCCTGACCTTCGCCAACCCCAACCACATCGATCCACTGATCGACCTGGCGCTCAAGACCGAGGTGCAGAGCTATACCATCACGCTCAACCTGTCGGGCACGCTGGAACGGCTCAACGCCAAGTTCTCGTCCAACGCCGACCTCGCCGACATCGACATCATCTCGCTGCTCGCCGGCGGCCCGCGTCCCGAGCTCGGCACGCCGCCGCCGCCGGTGCAGGGCGAGGCGGCGGGGCAGGCGGCGGCCTCGCAGTTCCTCGCCGGCCAGGCGGCTTCGGCCGTGTCGTCGCGGGTCGGCCGGCTGTTCGGCCTCGACCGCTTCCGGGTGGACACCCAGACCTTGACCCAGGCCGGGCAGCCGACCTCGGGCGTCGTGATCACCGCCGGCAAGCGGCTGTCGAAGAACATCTTCGTGACCTATGTCAGCAACCCGTCGTCGCCGCGGCTGGACGTGCGCCAGATCGAGTGGCAGGTGGCGAAGAACCTGACCGTGCTGCTGACCCAGAGCGGCACCAGCTACGCCGTGGACGTGCAGCGGGAGACCCGCTTTTGAACGCCGGCCGGCGGCGGCGCCCCGCGGCGTGCCGCCGGGGGCCATGCCGGTGACGGCCGGCATGACGCGGCGGGCCCTCCTGGCCCTGATCGCTGCGGCCTGGCTGGCGGCGGTCTGCGCCGCGGCCGGCGGGGTGGCCGCGGTGGCGCGGCAGCCGCCCGCCTCGACCGAGCCGGCGCCCCCCGCCCCGGCGCCCGCCCCACCCGTGCCGACCACGCCGGCCGCGGAGGTCCCGCCGCCCGCGCCGCCCGCGCCACCTGCCGCGGCCGCCCCCACGGTGCTGGCGGTCGAGATCCGCAGCGACGTGCCGCTGCCGCGCCGCGAGCAGGTGTCGGCGGTCGTCGAGATCCATCCCGGCGAGCCGCTCGCGGACGTCGCGGTGCGCCGCACGCTGCGCAACCTGGTGGCGACCGGGGTGGCGTCGAACGTCGCGCTGTACACCCGCGAGGAACCGGGCGGGGTGGTGGCGGTACTGGTGCTGCTGCCGGTGCCGCAGGTCGCCGACCTGCGGGTGACCGGCCGCCTCGGCCTGTCCGCCGCCGACCTCAAGGCGGCGGTGCCGCAGCGGCCGGCACAGCCGCTCGCCGAGGAGAGCGTGGTGGCGGGCGTCTACAACCTGCAGGACCTCTACCGCCGCAACGGCTGGTTCAAGGCCACGGTGCGCGTGCGCGTGGAGCTGGGGGCGGGCCGCCAGGCGGTGGTCACCTACCAGGTCGACAGCGGCGACCGCGCCAAGCTCGACGCCGTCGACTTCGACGGCCCGATCGCGCCGTTCACCGCCGCGGCGCTGATCGAGCATCTCCGCGCCAAGCCCGGCCGGCCGTTCCAGGAGCGGCTCGCCGAGGACGACGCCGAGCGCCTGCAGGGGTGGCTCATCGAGCAGCAGCACGGCGCCGCCCGCGTCGACAAGCCGCGCCAGGCCTACGACGCGGCAGCCAACGCGGTGCGGCTGACCTTCCCGATCGACGTCGGGCCGACGATCAAGCTGACGATCGCGGGGGCCGACGTCAAGCGGCTGAAGCGGAAGGGGCTGCTGCCGTTCCTCGGCGTCGCCGGCTACGACGAGGCGCTGGTGCAGCAGTCGGTGGCGCGGCTGCGCGCCTATTACCAGCAGCAGGGGCACTACCACGTCAAGGTCGATTCGAGCCAGCGCCGCGTGGACGGCCAGCTGGAGCTGTCGATCGCCGTCGACCCGGGGCCGGTCTACACGCTGGCGGCGATCGAGTTCTCGGGCAACCGCGGCGTCGGCTCCGCCCGGCTCGCGCAGCTCATGGCCACCACGCCGCGCAGCGTGCTGCGCCCGGGCAGCGGCCGCCTGGTGCAGGACACGCTCAACGAGGACCTCGACAACGTCCGCTCCTACTACGCCCTGCAGGGCTACTCGGAAGCCAAGGTCGGGCCGCCCGAGGTCGTCGAGAGCAACCGCGTCCTGCGCCTGCGGGTGCCGATCGAGGAGGGCCCGCAGCAGCGGCTGGTCAAGCTCGAGCTGGTGGGCGTCGAGAAGCTCGACGCGGCCAAGCTGCGCCAGGCGCTGCCGCTCAAGGAGGGGGGACCCTTTCACCCGGTGCTGCTCGAGCAGACGCTGACCGCCATCCGCAGCGCCTACGGCGAGGCCGGCTACACCCAGGCCCAGGTCTCGGCCGCCACCGACTGGAACGTCCCGCACACCCTGGTCGACCTGACGGTCAAGGTGCTCGAGGGGCCGCGGCGGGTGGTGGACCAGGTGATCGTGCGCGGCAACCAGGCGACCAAGACGGACATCATCCGCCGCACCCTGGGCATCCGGCACGGCGATCCCATCGGTCAGTCGCGCCCCTACCAGATCGAGAGCAATCTCTACCGGCTGGGCATCTTCTCGCGGGTGGACGTGGACCTCGCCGGCTCTCCCCTCGACACCGAACGCGACGTGCTGGTGCGGGTCGAGGAGGGCAAGTTCAAGAGTCTCAGGTACGGCGTCGGCTACGACTCCGAGGAGAAGCTCCGCGGTCTGCTCGGCTTCTCCGACAACAACATCGGCGGCGAGGCGGACAGCCTGCGCGCCGACATGCGGCTGTCGTCGCTCGACAAGCGCTTCAGCCTGTTCTTCAACCAGCCGTTCCTGGGCAACCTCCCGGTGCCGCTCAACTCGACCTTGTTCTACTTCAACACCCGCGAGGTGAGCTTCCGGACGCGGCGTTGGGGCGCCCGCTCGGAGGCGGTCAAGACGCTGTCGCACACCCGCTATTCGCTGGCCCTCGACTACCGCGTGGTGCGCCTGAACGTCGATCCCGGCGTGGCGCTCAACTCGGTCGAGCGCCAGGACCGGCCGGTGCAGGTCACCAGCCTCATCCCCGCCGTGCTGATCGATCACCGCGACGACCCGCTGGTGCCGACCCGCGGCTGGAGCTCGCTGGCGCAGGTGCAGTACTCGTTTCCCGGCGTCGGCTCGAAAGCCAACTTCGTCAAGGTGTTCCTGCAGCAGACGAAGTACGTCAACCTGGGGAAGCCGGGAGTGCTCGCCGGCAGCCTGCGGGTCGGGGGCATCGAGTCGTTCACCACGCTGCCGACCGGCGACCCGAACGTGCCGCCGTCGCTCCCGCAGAGCAACGTCTTCATCGACGAGCGCTTCTTCGGCGGCGGCGGCACCACCGACCGCGCGTATGCCCTCGATCAGCTGGGCATCCGCGGGCGCACGCTGATCCAGCCCGGGCCCGGGTCGCACTTCATGCCGGTCGGCGGCAACGGCGTGGTGCTCGCCAACTTCGATTACCGCTTCCCGATCGCCGGCGCCTTCGGCGGCACGCTGTTCTTCGATTCGGGCAACGTCTGGGCCGACTGGCGGGACATCCGGCTGACCGGCTCGGATGGCTTCAAGTCCGGCGCCGGCATCGGCTTCCGCTACCTGTCGCCGATCGGCCCGCTGCGCGCCGAGGTCGGCTGGAAGCTGCACCGGGAGACGAAGCAGCCATCCGAGGGGCCGGTCGTGCTGTTCCTGAGCTTCGGCAATCCGTTCTAGAGCAGGAAAACCTTGCCAATGCTGCAATGCTGCTGAAGCATTAGGTTTTGACGGTTGCGACCCTTAGAATAGCTTTGGAGCCAGTTGGAGCCAGTTGGAGCCACCCCTTGTCCGCCGCCAGCCCGTTCGCCGCCATCGAGGATGCCATCGCGCACTTCCGCGAGGGGCGGCTGGTCATCATCGTCGACGACGAGGACCGCGAGAACGAGGGCGACCTGGCCATCGCCGCCGAGAAGGTGACGCCGGCGGCGATCAATTTCATGGCCAAGAACGGGCGCGGCCTGATCTGCCTGGCGCTCGACGAGGAGCGCTGCCGGCAGCTCGAGCTGCCGCTGATGGTCGAGGCCAACACCTCCTCCTTCGGCACCGCGTTCACCGTCTCGATCGAGGCGCGCGGCAAGACCACCACCGGCATCTCGGCGGCGGACCGCGCCGCCACCATCCTGACCGCCATCGATCCGGCGACGCGGCCCGAGGACCTGCTCCGCCCCGGGCACGTCTTCCCGCTGCGGGCGCGCCCGGGCGGGGTGCTGAAGCGCGCCGGCCAGACCGAGGCTTCGGTGGACCTGGCGAAGCTGGCCGGCCTGCAACCGGCGGCGGTGATCTGCGAGGTGATGAACGACGACGGCACGATGGCGCGGGTGGCGGACCTGGCCGGCTTCTGCGAGCGGCACGGGCTGCTGATGATCACCGTCTCCGACCTCATCCGGCACCGCCTCCGGCACGAGACGCTGGTGCGCAAGATCGCCTCGCCGCGGCTGCCGACCGCCTACGGCGAGTTCCGCATCCACGCCTACCGCTCCGACATCACCGGCGACGAGAACGTGGCGCTGGTGATGGGCGACGTCTCGCCGCACGAGCCGGTGCTGGTGCGGGTCCACAGCCAGTGCCTGACCGGTGACATCTTCGCGTCGGCGCGCTGCGACTGCGGCATCCAGCTCGAGCAGGCGCTGAGCAAGATCGCCCAGGAGGGGTGCGGCGTCCTGCTCTACCTGCTGCAGGAGGGCCGCGGCATCGGCCTGATGAACAAGCTGCGCGCCTACGAGCTGCAGGAGCAGGGGCACGACACCGTCGAGGCCAACGAACGTCTCGGATTTCGCCCGGACCAGCGCGATTACGGCGTCGGAGCGCAGATCCTCCGCGATCTCGGCGTGCGCAAGATGCGGCTGATGACCAACAACCCGAGCAAGTACATCGCCCTGCACGGCTACGGGCTCGAGATCGTCGAGCGGGTGCCGCTCGAGGTGCCGCCCACCGATGCGACCCGCGACTACCTGCGCACCAAGCGCGAGAAGCTGGGGCACCTGCTGAAGCTGGTCTGAGAAGGGCCGGCCGCCGCCGCGCGCCATCCGGCGACGGCGGCGGCAGCATGGCCCGAACGGGTCCGAACGGCTCTGCACATCCTCCTCGTCACCGCGCGCTATCCCTGGCCGCCGCGCCGGGGCGACCAGGTGCGCGCCTGCCAGATGCTCGAGCTGCTGACCCCCGAGCACAGCGTCACGTTGCTCACCCCGCTGCCCGCGGCCGGCCAGCCGCCGCCGCCGGCGCTGCCCGCGGGCGCCACGCTGGCGGCGTACCGGCGCGGTCTCCCGGGCGCCGCGAGCGGCCTGGCGCGCGGCGCGGTCCGCGGCTTGCCGCTGCAGAGCGGCTGGTTCTTCGCCGCCGACCTGCGGCGGCAGCTGCGCCGGCTAGCACCGCGTGCCGACCTCGTGGTGCTGCAGCTCGTCCGCCTCGCCGCGCATCGCGACGATGCCGGCGCGACGCCCGTGCTGGTCGACCTGATCGACGACCTGGCGCTGAACTTCGCCCGGCGCGCGGCGGTCGACCGCTGGTGGCTGCGGCCGGCCCTGGCCCTCGAGGCGCGGCTGCTGGCTCGCGCCCAGCGCCGCCTGGCCGGCCGGGCCGCCGGGGTGCTCCTGGTCGGCGACCGCGACCGCCGGGAGATGGCGGCGCGGCTGCCGGCGGCGCTCGCCTGCCGCATCCGGACCGTCGGCCTGGCCGTCGAGCCGGGCGGCGACGCACCGGAGACGGTGGACGGCGCGGCGGTGTCCGGCGAGCCGCCGGTGCTGATCTTCACCGGCAATCTCGGCTACTTCGTTAACGACGACGCGATCTCGTGGTGGCTGCGGGACGTCTGGCCGGCGCTGGCCGTTCGGCGGCCCGATCTGAGGCTGGTGGTGGCGGGGGACCGGCCGCGGCCGAGGCTGCGGCGGATCGTGGCCGCGGCCGCCGGGGTGACGGGCGCGGTGACGCTCGTCGAGTCGCCGCCCGACCTGCGGCCGCTGCTGGCGGGCGCCACGGTCGCAGTGGCGCCGATGCGCTCCGGCTCCGGGGTGCCGGTCAAGATCCTGGAAGCCTGGGCCCAGGGCGTGCCCGTGGTGGCCTCGCCGTGGGCGGCAGCAGGCACCAGCGGCGTGCCCGGGGAGGACCTGCTGGTGGCGAGCTCGCCGCGGCAGTGGGCGGACGTGCTGTCCGGCCTCTTGCAGGACGCCGCGGCCCGGCGGCGCCTGGCGGCCAACGGCCGCCGCCGGTTGCAGGCGGACTACTCGCGCCAGGCGGTGAAGGCCCAGCTGCTGGCGGTGGTGGCGGCGGCTCGCGGCGGGCGGGTGTGAACGATGCGGGCACCCGCCGCCGCCGGCGGCGGCCAATCGCCGACCTCCGATCGCCGATCTCCGGGGGGAGGAGGGGACCGCCTACCGGCTACCAGCGGTCGCGTCCACCGTCGCGGTTGTTGCTGCGCCCGCCGCCGCCACCCCCCCAGCCGCCGCTGGCGCTGCGGCCGGCGCCGCCGCCGCCTTCGGTGCGTGGCCGCGCCTCGTTGACGTTGAGCTTGCGTCCCATCAGCTCGCGCCCGTTGAGGCCGGTGATGGCCGCCTCGGCCTCGGTGCGCTCCGGCATCTCGAGGAAGCCGAATCCCTTCGACGAGCCCGTGACCTTGTCCTTGATGATCGTACACGACGAGACCTGCCCGTAAGCCTCGAAGGCTTCTTTGAGCTGATCCTCGGTCATGCGGTAGGGCAGGTTGCCGACGTACAGGTTCATCATCTCCTCCTTGGAAAACGTTCCAATGCGTACGCTAAATTTGCAGGGGCTTGGCGCCGACCCGCGGGCGGACAGGCACTCCTCCCAGCCGGGGTGCCGCGACTGGCGACAGGGGGAGCCGCGGCCTCGGGGCCGGCCGAGGCCCCTTGCACGATATGGGATCCAAGACGGGCGCGGCAGGCGTGAGGCGGCGAACGCCGGGTCGAGAATTTGTAATTTCCGCCCGGACCGTGGACGTTTTTCCGAAGCTGGTCGAATCACGATGGGTCTGGGCCATGGACGATCCTGGTTTGGCGAGGGTAAGCACTTTTCGTGCCCGAGCACGGCAGGATACGCCCCGAGCCCGCGTGTATTGATCTCTCGCGGCCATGCCACTAGGATCGCGGCGGCGCGGCGCGACCAGAGCAGCCGGTACGCCGCGCGACCCCCCGGAGGCGCCGGGGGATCCACCGCTTCGCACCCGCCAAAAGTTGAAATTAGAGACGAGAAAGAGGTATTCGATGGTTGGTCACAGGTCCTCGGGTAGCGCCCTGCCGCGCGCTCTGATCTTGCTGCTGGTCCTCGCGGCCGCCGTGCTGCTGGCGGCGACGTTCTGGCCCGGGCGCTCGCCCCGGATCGAGATCCGGCCGGCCCTGCCCGGGATCGGCAGGAGCACGCCGGTCCGGGTGACGCTCGACGACACCGGCCAGGTCGAGAAGGTGACCGTCGAGGTCGTGCAGGGGATGGACGTCAAACCGGTTGCCGAGCAGAGCTTCCCCACCCACCCGCGCTGGGCCTTCTGGAAGGCCAAGGCGCCCGCGGCGCTGGAGGTCAAGGTCGGCCGCGACACCGTGCCCGGCCTGCGCGGCGGCAAGGCCACCATCCGGGTCACCGCGCTGCGCTCCGGCTCGCTGCTGCGGCGGCCGGACCCGGCGGTGGCCGCGGTCGAGCTGCCGGTGCGCCTGGCGCCGCCGGCGCTCGCCGTGCTGTCGGGGTTCCATTACGTGGCGCAGGGGGGCTGCGAGGCGGTCGTCTACCGGGTGGGCGAGGGGGCGGTGCGGGATGGGGTGCAGTCGGGCAAGTGGTGGTTCCCGGGCTATCCGCTGCCTGGCGGCAGCGATCCCCGGGCACGGTTCGCGCTGTTCGCCGTCCCCTACGACACCGGCGACGACTCCCAGGTGCGCCTGGTGGCGGTCGACGAGGTGGGCAACGAGGCCCACGCCGCCTTCGTCGACAAGTTCTTCCCCAAGCCGCTCAAGCACGACGTCATCCAGGTCACCGACGACTTCCTGGCGCGGGTGGTGCCCGAGATCATGCGCGAGACTCCCGACCTCCAGGACCGCGGCGGGCCGCTGCCGAACTACCTGGAGATCAACGGCGAGCTGCGCCGCCGCAACGGCAAGGCGCTCGAGGACCTCGCCAGCCGGTCGGCCGATCGTTTCCTGTGGAAAGAGCCCTTCCTGCCGATGCCCAACGCCAAGATCACCGCCGCTTTCGCCCAGCGCCGCGACTACCGGTACAACGGCAAGCACGTCGACGAGCAGGACCACCTGGGCTTCGACATGGCCAGCGTCGAGCACGACGCGGTGCCGGCCTCGAACCGCGGCGTGGTGCTGCTCGCCCGTTACTTCGGCATCTTCGGCAACGCCATCGTGGTCGACCACGGCTATGGCCTGATGAGCCTCTACGGCCACCTGTCGTCGATCGGGGTGCGCGAAGGCCAGCAGGTGGAGCGCGGGCAGGAGCTGGGCCGCTCCGGCAAGACGGGCCTGGCGGGCGGCGACCATCTCCACTTCACCATGCTGCTGCGCGGCCTGCCGGTCAATCCGGTGGAGTGGTGGGACCCGCACTGGATCCGGGACCGGCTGGCGCGCAAGCTCGGCCCGGCCCTCCCTCTCGCCGGCGGGACGGCCGCGGCGGCGACAGCGGCGGCCCCGGCCGCGCCCCTCTCTCCGGCGGCGGCGCGCGCCGCGCGACGGCATCCGAGACGCCCGCACTGAGGCGAGGCTGGCGGCAACGGCGGCGAGGGTGTAGGGGTGTCCGAGGGGGATGCGGCCAGCTAGCTGCTAGCGTCCCCGGAAGAAGTCCCCGCCTGGCTCCCCTGGGGCGAGGGGTCCCAAGGGAACCGACCTGGGACTTCGGGTGCCTCGCCCAAAGGGAGCCAGCGGGGACTTCTTCCGGGGAAAGTAGCTAGCCAGCTAGCCGCGGCGGCCGCGGGTGTCCCTGGTCGTCTTGGAGCGGTGGGCGCGGGCCGGGCGCTCGGAACGCCCCGAGCGGTGGGACCGCTCGGGGCGCCCGGAGGGTCCGGCCGCCGGCGGCGCGAAGGCATCGCGCCTGGCGCGCAGCAGCTGGTGCAGGTTGTCGCGGACCCAGCAGTCGGCCCTCTCGAAGTGCCGGAAGTGACGTTCCCGGCGGCGGAACTCGGGAGTGTGGAAGTACCGCCTGCCGCGACGTGTCACCGGCGGCAGGTCGGCGTGCAGCAGCTCGTGGTAGACGACCGATTCGACGACGTAACGTGGCACGCTCGGGCGGTCGAGGACGCGGTGGACGCGGATCAACCGGTCCTCGTAGGAATAGCTGCCCAGCTGCAGGCTGGCGGTGCGGGTGCGGCGGCAGTTGCCGGCGGGCTGCGAGCTCTCCGCGGCCGACTTGCCCCAGGAGATGCGGACCTTCAGCCGCCCCTCGAAGTAGCGCTGGTTGAGGTCGGCGGCGATCTCCCGCAGGTCGAGCACATCGCCCACCGGGCACAGCGACAGGCGGCGGTCCTTCTCGGCGGCGGACGCCCCGGCGGCGGCGCGGGCCCCCTGCGGTTCGCGCGGGCCGCGCGGCAGGCGGTGGTGGTGGAAGTGCTCGCGGATGGCGGCCAGCGACTGCCGGGCGGTCGTGCTGCCCTTCGCGCTGGCCAGGAACGCGGCGACCGCCCGCAGCACCGGATCGGGCGCTCCCGCGAAGGAGCGATGGATCCGCAGGTGGATCGGCGACGGGGGGGCGGGCACCGGCCTGGCCGCCGCGTGCGCCGCCCGCACCGAGAGGATGGTGCGGCGGTTGTCGGTCAGCAGCAGCGAGCGCAGCCGCCCGCCGGTGAGCCGGCTGAGCCGGCGAAACAGCTCGGCGTAAGCGGTGGCCTCCGGCCGCGAGGCGGCGGCGCCGGATCGGCCGCCGGGGGCGCCGGGCTGCGGCGACGATCCGGTGCCTGCCAGGCGGGCGTAGGGCCGCTCGGGCTGCCGTGGCTGCGGGCGGACGGGCGCCAGCGGAGACGGCCGCTGCGGCCGCCCGCCGCCGAACAGCTCGAGCTGCAGCGGCCGGTGCGAGACCTGGGGACGGCCGGCGGCGCCGGAGCGGTCGGGCGACGGTGACCGCAGGGGCCGCAGGGGGCGCTGCGGGTGCTGAGCGGGTGGATGGGGCTGGCGCGGCGGTCGGCGCGCCGGCGGCCGGCGAGGCGCGGCTGCCGGCGATCTCATGCGCTTTCCAGGCAAATCCCCCTCCGTCTCAGGCAAACCGCCGCCTCGGCGGTGGCCGCCGCGGCACGAGCGTGGCGCGCGTCGCGGGCGGCTCCCTCTCGCTGGCGGGAGAAACTCTAACACAGCCCCGGCGGGCGTTTGCGGGCAATCTTTGTCTCGGCGGCGGACGGTGGCGGCGAGGCAAGGCCGGGGCGATGTCGAACCGGCGAGGTGGGGGTTGATGGCGGGCGGTTGTGCGCCGGTAAGGCTTTGAATGTCTATGTCTAAGGTCTCGGATACCGGGATCTACCGGCTCCGCCCCCCGCTCCTTCTTGCTCCCTCCCCTCGCTCCCTCCGCCGCGCTCCTTGCCAGGGGAGTCTCCTCCTGGCAGCCACCGCTCGCCGATCGCCAGCAAGCGCACGGTGGCAGCCTCGGCGCCGCCGGCGCCTCCCCCGATGACCTCGAGGAGCACCTTCGGTGGCAGGTCGATCGGCTCGTCGGTCAGGTCGAAGGTGCCCCAGTGCATCGGCACCATCCAGCGCGCGCCCAGGTCACGGAAGGCCCGCCAGGCGTCGGCGGGATCCATGTGGGGATAGGCCATGAACCAGCGCGGCTCATAGGCGCCGATGGGCAGGAAGGCGACATCGATCGGCGCGAAGCGGCGGCCGATCTCGGCGAAGCCCGGGAAGTACCCGGAATCGCCGGCGAAGTAGTAGCGGCGGCGGCCGGAGTCGAGCAGCCAGGAGCACCAGAGGGTCGAGTTGCGGCCGCTGTCGAGGCGGTTCGACCAGTGCTGGGCCGGCAGACAGGTCAGCGTCCAGCGGCCGCGCCGGAGCGACTGCCACCAGTCCAGCTCCCGCACCGCCGGCGGCGCCCCCGCCCTCCCGTGGCGGCGCAGCCAGCCGGCCAGCCCGAGCGGCGCATGCCATTCGACGCCGGGCGGCAGCCGCGCGGCGGTCCAGGCGTCGAGGTGGTCGTAGTGGTTGTGCGAGATCACCGCGAAGGCGTGCGCCGGCACCGCGGCGAGCGGGATGCCGGGCGGCGAGTGACGCCGCGGCAGCAGGGCCCTGGCCCCCCAGTGCGGATCGGTCAGGAAGACCTCGCCGCCGTCCTGGACCGCGAAGGTCGCGTGGCCGACCCAGGTGATCGAGTCCGGGGCGCCGGGATCCGCCAGGTAGGCGCCGTCGTTGGGCACCACCGGCACGCATGGCGGCGTGCGCTTGTCGTAGGGGTTCGGTCCCAGCTTCCAGCGCAGCAGGTCGCGCAGCCCCCTGGATTGCCGGTCCCAGGGGTTGAAGTAACGCCCGTTCGCCCGGTGGGGAGCATGGAGGGAAGCCTGCAAGCTCGGCCGGGTGTCTGTCTGCATGGAGGTTCCAGGTGTCACCGCACGCCGCTGCCCTGCTCCCGATAGTGGGTCCGTTTCCCCTGCGCCCCTTGGGCGAGGCGCCATAGGGATGGGCGAGCAGGGCTTCAGCGCCTCGCCCAAAGGGGCGCAGAGGAAACGGACCCACTACCTTGCGCCCCGCCCTGCCCCGCCGCGCTGGCGACGGGCAGTTGCTCTATCATGAGCGGCCGCGGCCTGCCAACCGGCTGCCGCGCGGAGGTAGTGGGTCAGGTTCCTCTGCGCCCCTTTGGGCGAGCCGCCATAGGGGTCGGCGAGCAGGGCTTTGGCGGCTCGCCCAAAGGGGCGCAGGGGAACCTGACCCACTACCCGGACGGAGGGGTGGAGATGACGGACGCGCTGCTGCTGCCGCCCGAAGAGCGGCAAGAGCTCTGGAGCCGGCTGATCGGGGCCGTCGAGACCTACCTGCGCGACGTGGGCAAGGCGCCGGTCGCCGCCGAGGCCAGCGCCGACGAGCTGCGCCGGCTCCTCGCCGGCTGGGACTTCTCGGAGCCGGTCACCCCCGCCACGGCGCTCGACTTCGCGGTCGAGAGCCTCTGGCGGTACCAGGTCCATACTCCTCATCCGCGATACTTCGGGCTGTTCAATCCCGCGCCGGCCACCATGGGGATCGCCGCCGACGCCCTGGTCGCAGCCTTCAACCCGCAGCTGGCCGCCTGGAGCCACAGCCCGTTCGCCGCCGAGGTCGAGCAGCACCTGGTGCGCTGCCTGGCCGGGCGCTTCGGCTACGACCCGGCCAAAGCCGAGGGCACCTTCACATCGGGTGGCGCCGAGGCGAACCTGACCGCGGTCAGCGTCGCCCTGATCCGCGCCTTCCCCGAGGTCGGGCGGCGCGGACTGCTGGCCCTGCGCAACCAGCCGTCCATCTACTTGTCGACCGAGGCCCATCACTCGTTCATGAAGGCGGCCCGCCTCGCCGGCCTCGGCACCGACGCGTTGCGCGAGGTGGCCGTCGACACGTCCCTGCGGATGCGGCCCGACGACCTGGCGGCGCGCCTCGCGGCCGACCGGGCCGACGGCTACGCGCCGTTCCTGGTGGTCGCCACGGCGGGCACGACCGGCGCCGGCGCCATCGATCCCATCCTCGCCGTGGCGGAGGTAGCGGAGCGCGCCGGGATCTGGCTGCACGTCGATGCCGCCTGGGGCGGCGCGGCGGCCCTGCTGCCCGAGCTGCGGCCGGCGCTCGCCGGCATCGAGCGCGCCAACTCGATCACCTTCGACCCGCACAAGTGGCTGTCGATGCCGATGGGCGCGGGCCTCTTCCTCACCCGCCATCCCGGCGCGCTCGAGCGCACGTTCCGGGTGACCGCCGGCTACATGCCGCGCGCCGCCGGCCTGCCGGCCGGCCCGGCGACCGCCGCCGACCCGTATCTCCATTCCATCCAGTGGTCGCGGCGCTTCACCGGCCTCAAGCTGTTCCTGTCGCTGGCGGTGGCGGGCTGGCAGGGCTACGAGGCGTCGTTGCGGCAGCAGGTCGCCATGGGCGACCGCCTGCGCCTGGGCCTCGCCGCCCAGGGGTGGACGGTGGCGAACGAGACGCCGCTGCCGCTCGTCTGCTTCCATCGCGGTGGCGACGGCGGGGCAGCCCGGCTCGATGCCGTGGCCGCCGACCTGGTCGCCTCCGGAGCGGCCTGGATCAGCACCGTCGACCTGGACTCCGAGAGGGTGCTGCGCGCCTGCATCACCAATTACCGCACCACCGCCGCCGACGTCGACGCGCTGATCGCCGCCCTCGGCCGCGCCTGGCGGCGGCAGGAGGCCCGCCAGGGCGTGCCGACCTGAAGCCGCCCGGGGTGGCCGGGGCGCAGGGTCTGGCGCAATCGCCCCGCGCGGCCTACCATAGAAGGGGCTCGGACGAGCACACCGGCGCCCGCGCGGTGTCCCGGTTGGCGGTAGCGCCGCACTTATGAGGGCAGAGGCCCGGGGGCCTGCGTGCTCCCCGGGGAGTGCCGGCGCAGCGCCGATCAGCCCGCCGCCCCGAGCAAGGAGATGGGTCATGAGCAACTGGGAAGAGCGTGAAGACAACACCATCTACAAGGTGGTCGTCAACCACGAAGAGCAGTACTCGATTTGGCCCGCGCACCGCGAGAACCCGCTCGGCTGGAACGACGTCGGCAAGAGCGGCCCCAAGGACGAGTGCCTGGCCTACATCAAGGAAGTCTGGACCGACATGCGGCCGCTGTCGCTGCGCAAGAAGATGGAAGAGATGGAGCGCGAGCGCCAGGCCGGCGAGGGCACGAACTAGCCGGCCAGCCGGCCCGCCCGCCCGCGCCTGCCCTCTCGAGGGCATGCTCGAGGTCACTCTCCGGGGTTTGGCAAAGGTGAAACCCAGCGCCTCTCCAGCCGAGCGGTGGCTCGCCTACCGCGAGGTGAATCCCCGTGCCCGCCTGCGCCTGTTCTGCTTCCCGTACGCGGGAGGCGGCGCCTCGGCGTACCGCGGCTGGGCGGCGTTGCTGCCCGCCGACGTCGAGGTCTGCCCGGTGCAGCTGCCGGGGCGGGAGAGCCGCCTGCGCGAGCCGGCGTTCGACCGGCTCGAGCCGCTGATCCAGGCGCTCCTCGAGGCCCTGCAACCCCATCTCGGGCTGCCGTTCGCGTTCTTCGGCCACAGCATGGGCGCGATGCTCTCCTTCGAACTCGCCCGCGAGCTTCGCCGGCGGGGCGGCCCGCTGCCGCTGCACCTCTTCGTGTCCGGCAGGCGGGCGCCGCAGGTGCCGGCCCGCGAGGAGAACATCCACGACCTGCCGGAGCCCGAGTTCCTCGCCAAGCTGCGCGAGCTCAACGGCACTCCCGAGGAGGTCCTGCAGCACGCCGAGCTGATGCGCCTGCTCATCCCGGTGCTGCGCGCCGACTTCGCGGTCAACGAGACCTACGTCTTCCGCCCCGAGGAGCCCCTGGACCTCGGCATCTCGGCCTTCGGCGGGCTGGGGGACGAGGAGGTGAGCCGCGAGGACATCGTCGGGTGGAGCGAGCACGCGCGCCGCGCCTTCCGCCTGCGCATGCTCCCCGGCGATCACTTCTTCCTGCACGGCGCGCGCGATCTGCTCACCGAATCGCTGGCCCGCGACCTGGCCGAGCTCACCCGGGCGGCCGAGCAGGTGCGGCCTGCCGGCGGCGGCAGCGGCGCCGGCGCGTCCCCAAGGTGACCGCGCCCGCCGATCCCGACTCTGGCGACGGCCGGCCGGAGCCGGCGCCGGAGCCCGCCCTTGAGGCCCACTTCGCGCCGCGCTCCGCAGCGGGGGCGGCGCTGCCCGAAGGCGAGATCCACGTCTGGGCAGTGCCGCTCGACCCGCCTCCGGGGACGGTCGAGCGGCTGGCGCGGAGCCTTGCCGCGGACGAGTGGGAGCGCGCCCTGCGCTTCCGCTTCGACCGTCACCGCCGCCGGTACCAGGTAGGCCGCGCTGTCCTGCGCGAGCTGCTCGGCGCCTATCTCGGCATGCCGGCCTCGGAGGTGGTCTTCTCCTACGGCCCCCGGGGCAAGCCCTACCTCGGGGGGCCGGCGGCCACCGGCGGCCTCTCCTTCAACCTCTCCAATTCGCACGAGCTGGCGCTGGTCGGATTGCTGCGAGGACCCGAGATCGGCGTCGACCTCGAGTTCCTGAAGCCGATGCCGGACCTCGAGCAGATCGCCGAGCGCTTCTTCTCGGCCAGCGAGCGCGAGGCGTTGCGCGAGCTTCCCGCCGGCCGGAAGCGCGAGGGCTTCTTCAACTGCTGGACGCGCAAGGAGGCCTATCTCAAGGCGGTGGGGGAGGGCCTGGCGGCGCCGCTCGACTCCTTCGACGTCACCCTGATCCCCGGCGAGCCGCCCCGCATGCTGACCCTGAAGGGCGACGCCGAGCGCGCCCGCCGCTGGTCCTACCGCTGCTTCCGCCCCGCCGGCGATTACATCGGCGCGCTGGCGATCGAGGGGATCGACGGTTTCGCGGGCGAGGGCGGCGCCTGGACGGTCAGGACCTGGCGGTTCAGCCACGGCGATCCGGAAAGCTAGTGCCTCGCCACGAGGCACTAGCTGCCAGTCCCCGGAAGAAGTCTCCGCCTGGCTCCCTTTGGGCGAGGGGGTCCCAAGGGAACCGGCCTGGGACTGCGGATCCCTCGCCCAAAGGGAGCCAGGGGAGACTTCTTCCGGGGAAGTAGCTAGCCCAGCCGGTTGCCCTGCTCGTCGTAGGCGTAGACGCCGCGGCCCGCCTTGCGTCCCAGGCGGCCGGCGCGCACGTGCTGCACGAGCAGCTGGTTCGGGCGGTAGGCCTCGCCGAGGGTCCGGTGCAGGAACTCGAGGATCGACAGGCGCACGTCCAGCCCGACGAGATCGACCATCTCGAAGGGCCCCATGGGATGGTTCAGCCCGAGCTTGAGCGCCTTGTCGATGTCGGCGGCGCTGGCCACTCCCTCCTGCAGCATGCGGAACGCCTCGTTGCCGATCAGCGCGTTGATGCGCGAGGTCACGAAGCCCGGCGCCTCGTTGACCAGCACGACCTCCTTGCCCATGCGCTCGCCCACCGCGCGCAGGGTCGCCAGGGTGGCGGGCGAGGTCTCCAGACCGCGCACCAGCTCGATCAGCTTCATCAGGTGCACCGGGTTGAAGAAGTGCATGCCGGCGAACCGCTGCGGCCGGCGGGTGGCGCCCGCCATCTCGGTGATCGACAGCGCCGAGGTGTTGCTCGCCAGCAGGGCGTGCTCGGGGGCGAGGCGGTCGGCCTCCTGGAACAGCCGCACCTTGAGGGCGATGTCCTCCGGCGCCGACTCGATGACGAGGTCGGCGGCGGCCACGGCGTCGGGCAGCCGCTCCGCCAACCGCAGCGCACCGCGCGCCCGCTCGGCGTCCTCGGCGGCGACCTTCTTCAGCTCGACCCCCCTGGCCAGGTTGCGCTGGATTGCCGCCTCCGCCTTGGCGAGCGCCGCCGGCTCCGGGTCGTAGAGGCAGGTGGCGAAGCCCGCCATCGCCGACACCTGGGCGATGCCGCGGCCCATGGTGCCGGCGCCGAGCACGGCGACGGTGTGGATGGCGGCGGAATTGTCCACCGGGGTCGCCGCCGGGTCCGCCGGGGTCGCCGCCGGGTCCGCCGGGGTCGCCGCCGGGTCCGCCGCCGGGTCCGCCGGAGCGGCAGGAGCGGCAGGAGCCGCCGGGCTGGGCTCGGACACCGTCAGGACACCGGGATGCTGTGGACGCCGGTGGTCTTGGCGGCCAGGTTGCGGAGCTCGTCGGCGATGGCCAGCGTGTTGCGCGTCGCCGTCCGGACCAGATCCTGGAGCTCCTCGGTCACGGCGTAACGCTCCAGGATCTCGCGGCCGAGGTGGTGGTGATGGGCTTCCTCGGGCTGGATGACGTTCTCGTAGAGATCGGCCGTCTGGCGGTCGCCGGCCGCGCGGCAGAAGGCGACGAACTGGCGGTTGCGCACCTGGGCGATGGCCTCGCTGGCGAAGGGCCCGCCGGCGATGCGCTCGACGGTGGTGCGCAGGCCGCGCAGGTACTGGTAGAGCGGGCTGTGGCCGTCGGCCAGCGGGTCGAAGCCGGCCAGGTCCTCGCCGAGCTGCGCCAGGCGCTCGCTGATCAGCCCGTAGTGCTTCATCTCGTCGCCGCACTGCAGGGCGAGGCACATCTTGGCGTCGACCTCGGGGGTCGTGGGCATCCACAGGGCCGCCAGCTCGGAGGCCTCGAGCTCGCTCTTCAAGGCGAGGCGCAGCAGGTTGATCACGTCCACCCGCCCCTCCGACTCCGATTCCAGGGTCTCCGTCTCCCCCAGCTGGGCGAAGAGTCGGTCCATCTCGGACACCAGCTGATCGACGAACTCGAGGCTGTTCACGGCGACTCTCCTTTTAGCTTTCGAGGGTGCGCAGCACGGCGCGGATCGGCGAGGCGTCGAGCCCGGCCAGCTTGAGCGGCAGGGCGATCAGCTCGTAGACCCCCTCCGGCACGCCGTCGAGCAGCAGCCCCTCGAGGATCGCAACCCCCCCGCGCGCCAGGGCGTGGTGAGCGAGCAGCTCCTTGCTGTCGAAGGGGTCGACCGAAGGCGTATCCATGCCCACCAGCAGCACGCCCCGCTCCGCCAGCAGCGCCGCCAGCTCGGGCGATAGGGCGGTGAAGCGCTCGGGGAAGCTGCGGCGGTCGCGCACGCTGTCGCTGCGGAACAGCAGCCGGCGCGGGCTAGCGAGGTCGATCCCCTCGACATGGCGCGGCTCGATCTGCGCCGCCGCTGGCACCTTGACCACCCGGCACGGCCCGAGATAGGGCTCGATCGGCATCTCGGCGATCCCCTCGCCGCGCGGCTCGGTGTGGAACGGCGCGTCGGCGTGCGCCCCGAGGTGCGCCGTGGTGGTGATCGCCGCGACGTTGACGCTGGCCCCCTCCACGATCGACCAGGCCAGCCGCGCCTGGAATGGAGTGTCGCCGGGCCAGACCGGAGTCTCAGAGCGCACCGTGGGCGAGATGTCATAGAGCATTGCGCCCGCCTCCTTGCAGCATCCGGATCATACGGCGAATCTCCCATCGGGGGGGTCCTGGCTGAGAGGGGTCCGCCTTGGAGGGGGGCGAGGCACACCCCTGCGGCGGTGGAGACGAGGGGCGCGGCCGAGGCTGGGG
>Ga0207699_10000091_pt1 | contig 67284 bp, 57 predicted proteins | sample LARL51metaG_FD_184344 | JGI IMG/M metagenome (GOLD analysis project Ga0207699, IMG submission 184344) | Corn, switchgrass and miscanthus rhizosphere microbial communities from Kellogg Biological Station, Michigan, USA - LAR L5-1 metaG... | ecosystem: Host-associated > Plants > Roots >...
TGGTCGTCGGTCAGGGCGGGAGCGGGACGATTGGCTATACACCCATCGTCCCGCTCTTCGCGCGCGAGTTCACAAGCTACTTCGGGCCCAGAGCACTAGTCAACGCCATAGCGGGTCGTGGCATCGGAATGCCCTGCGGAACCAGCGGCCGAGTACGGGCTCGTGACGATCTCGGTGGCGATCGGGTCCCACCCCGATGTGGTGTAGATGGCGAACTTCCACCAGCCGAGCGTCTGCCGGAATTGCATTCCCAACGTTCGGATCACGCGGTAACAGAGGGTCGAACCCGAGTGGGCACTCTGGAATTGGTACTTCCACTTGAACCGGAACATGATTCCAGGTCCGATCTTGCCTGCAACGCCTGTCGCCGGCTGAGGGATCTGCTTGGTCTTGGTTGCGAGCTTCCCTGCGAACGGTTCGAGTCCGTTCTTCCACTGCGTCGGCTTGGTGTAGAAGGTGAAGTACGTCTTCCATTTCAGCTTGCCGCCACACGCCGACAGGCCATCTTCATCTGAGGCGTTCACCGGGTCACCGAAGACGTACGCATAGTCGTTGGCGCACCCACCTTCGATGGGGTCGACTTCCAGGAAGCGGCCCAGGTTGGGGTCGTACAGGCGCGCCCCCAGACGGACGAGCCCCAGGTTTGTCCCCAATGAGAACCGCTCGTTGGCTCCGAGCCACCCCAGGCGACCGGGGGCCTGCGGCCCCACGCCGAACTCGTCCGTCGACGGGCTGGCGGAGAAGACGCCGCCGGCGTCCGTCGTGCCGGCGATGTCTCCATGGGCGTCGACGACCGACCAGGCCGCCGTTCCCCCGGTATCGGTGAGCAGGAGGCCGGCAGGGCCACTGACATACGTCGTCACCGGGCCTCCTGCGGCAGGCCGCGCGTAGGCCGGAGAGTCGCCGTCGCCGTCGTAGCCCAGGAGAGTGTCCTCCTTGATCGCGTTGGTGACGTCGTCGAAGACCTTCCGCTCGAGAACGCGGCCCGAGGGGGCGAGGGTCTCGACGACCTTGTTGGTTCCGTCGTCGACCGAGGTCGCATGGTCCCTGCCGTCGTAGGTGATGGTCTCCGTTGCGGGGCCAGGCGGGTAGGAGGCCGACAATGTCGCGGTGCCGGTGCCCGTGAACGGCGTGACGACGAGCGTGTATCCACCGCGGACCGCGGAGGCGGTGATGCTTGGGGTCGCGCCCGTTGACGCGGCGACCACGCTCCCCGAGGGGTTCTTGAGTGTCAGCGTGACGCTCGGGAGGTGCTGTTTGGGTAGGGTGACGGTGAGCGTGTAGCTCGGCACCGCAATGTCGGTGGAGTTGTCGGTGACCGCCACCGCGTATGTGCCACTGGCGGGGACGGTCGTCGCGAGGGAGGCCGAGCCGGACGCCGTCCGGGTGGAGGCGAGGGTCTGGCCCGACGAGTTCTTGAGCGCGACGGTGACGTCGGCGAACGCCTGGACCTGGTGGGTCTCGGTGAGCGTTCCCGACGAGCCATAGCCGCCCGACATGGCCCGGATCGTGTACGTGCCGGCCGGCAGCGACGACGCCGACAGCGACACGCTCGCCGTCCCCGACGTCGGCGGTGTGCCCGAGGCGATCACGGTGTTCGACGAGTTGAGCAGCTCGAACCTCGCCAGCCGGTCCCACACCGGGTAGACGCCCGACAGCGTGTAGGACGAGCCGAGCGCCTTGGCGGTCACCTTCACCTGGTACGTCTGCGACTGCCCGTAGGACAGGCCGGTCTGTGTGAACTGGACCTGTTCCTGGTTGCCTGTGAGCTGCGCAGAGGACTGAACTGTGCTTCCCGTGACCTTGTCGATGACCGCCAGGTCGAGGTCAGGATTCGGCGTCGCCGACGGCCAGGTCAGCGTGATCGTGACTGTCCCGTTGGCGCCAGTCGAGAACTCGGCCCGAAGGAGGTCCCTGTCGTGCCGACTGTGCCCGACCCGGAGTACGACGTCGAGCTGGGGTTCCACGAATAGGTCGCCGACGCGGCACCGACGGCGTCCGGGGTGATCGTCTTCGTCCCCGCCGACCCGCCGGGCACGCTGAGCGTCGTCGAGGATGTCACGGGGTGGCTGCCCCTCGTCCAGCTCGTGGTGACGGAGGTGGGTCCCGCCGCGTCGGCCGTCTCCGAGCGGATGGCGGTGCTGCCTGCCGCCACCGAGCCTGTGCTCGTGTCGTCCGAGAGGGTGGTTGCCGTCCAGCTCAGCGACCAGGTGGCGTTGTAGGTCGGGCCGTTGTTGACGACCGCCCACGTGTAGCTCCCGCCCGCTGTCGGCGATGACGTGTAGGTGACGCCGGCCGAGCCGGAGGACGAGCGACTCTGGGCGACCAGGTTGCCCTGGGCGTCCTTGAGCTGAAGGGTGAGGTCGGCGTAGCCGGAGACGGGGTAGGTGTCGGCGAGGGTCAGCGACGCCCACGCGTCGGCAGAGGTGATCCGCACGGTGTAATTGCCTGTCGCCGTGTTGTTGTACGACAGGGTCTGCTGGGGCGCGCCGGACACAGGCGACGCCAGTGCGACCCGCGCCCCCGCCGGGTTGAGAAGCTCGGTGGTCAGCGTTGCGTACATGGTGTAGTCGGCGTCCATGTACCAGCTCGTCGGCGTCGGGCTGGCCGACAGCAGCCGGAGGGTGAAGGTGTGCGAGCCCCCGTAGGTCGGGAGGTCGTTGAAGCTGTAGTTGATCCCGGTGTTGGCTGGCGCGGTCTGCAGGACGTTGCCGCTCTCGTCGAGGAGCTGCTGCGACACAGTGGTCGGGTTGAACTGGTCGTCGGCGTAGACCCACGAGACGAACCAGCCGTTGGCGTTCGGGTGGAACACCATGTCCAGGTGGCTTAGTGCGGGGACCTGCCCGTACTGCGATGAGTAGCGCTGGTCCGTGTGGTCGCCCGCCGACTCGGTCACAGTGGCCGAGATCGTGCCTGTGCCGGTGGCCGGGACGGTCTTGGTCGCGACGTTGCTGCCCGGGTTGGACGCGGCGTAGGTGGCGTCGCCGGCGTAGAGGGTGTTGTCGCTGTCCGAAGCCGTCTGGGTGCTCTTCGGCCACGACACCGACGCGGACAGCTGGCTCTCGCCGTCCACCGGCATTGTTGCCGTGCCGGTCTGGCCCGGCGTCACCGTGCCGCTGCCCGTGCCTGTCCGCACGACGGGCCCGCCCGTCCCCGCCGTGGTCGCGCTGGCCAACACGGTCCCGGTGCTGCCGACGGAGATCGGGGTGCTCTGCGGGGTCGGGTTGCTGGCGTCGATCGCCGAGGACTGCGGTCCGAGCTGCTGGGTCGGCACTGGATTCCTGGGAGTGGCCGAGGTGACGTTGCCGTGTGCGTCGTACGTGTAGGACGAGGCGAAGGGCGAGGCCGTGAGCCGGTCAGCGCTGTCGTATGCGTACGACCCGTCGCAGCTCGTCGACGTCGAGCAGCGGTTCGAGTCCCCGTCGTAGCTGTAGCTGCGCGTTGTGTTGGTGGAGCCGAGGGTCTCGGCCGTCTGCGACAGCCGCGCCGCCCGGTCGTACGTGAAGCTCCGTGTGCGCGTCTGCCCGCCGATGGTCGTCTGCTCTGTCGTCTGCCGCAGAGCCCCACTGTAGGTGTACGTCCACGGTGAGAGCTCCGTCGCCCCCAGCTTGTTCGACAGTGACGCGATCACCCCATAGTTCGGGTCGAATGTGGTGGTGGTGACCACGCCGTTGGGCCGGTTCGTCGTGTTGAGGCGCCCGCTGGAGTCGTAGCCGAATGTGGTCGTGCGAGGCGACGCCTGGCTCGCCGAGTAGTCCGACAGCGAGGTGAGCCGCAGAGTGGCGGCATCGTAGCCCCAGCTCATGAGGTGGGACTCGGCTGTCCCCGAGAAGGTACGGTAGGAGTTGGTGGCCCGGCCGAGCTGGTCGTACACGGCGCGAGTGGTGGTGCCCAACTCGTCGGTGTACGAGGTCTGCTGGCCGGTGAGCGCCACCCTGGCGACCGTCGATCGGGCAGTGCCCGCCGAGTCGACGAAGGACGTCGTCACCTGTCCGGGCGTTGCGTAGTTGTATGACGTGGTCACGCCCTTCGAGTCGCGCTGTGAGGCGACCCGGCCGCGCCCGTCGTAGGCCGTGCACGACCAGAACGAGTCGGCGGTCGGCGCGCTCACCCGCTGACCCACCACCCGGTTGAGCGAGTCGTAGACCAACTGGCGGACCGTGGCGCCGCCCACCGCCGGGGTGGGGTCAGTCGTCTGCTTCAGCATCCCGACGGCGGTTCCCCCGCCGCAGTCGTTGGCAGGGGCCGAGTCACCCGAGGCGTAGTAGGCGTAGCTCGTCGTGGCCGCCGAGCCGTTGGGCATGGTCTTCGAAATGCGGCGCACGAACGTCGAGGCGCTCGGCGTCTCGTACGTGGTCGTCGTCGTGAGCGCGAGCGAGTCCGGATCGGTGACGACCGCGGCCGGCAGTCCGAACTCGGGCCCGAGGCCATGGGCGCTGTCGGTGTATCTCGTCGCGGTCTTCTTGCCATCCGAGTCGACCGCCGAGGTTTCCAGGCCATAGCGGGGTGAGGTGATCGACTCGGGGATGTCCGTGATCGAGCCCGCCGAGGGCTTCCACTGCACCTCCAGCCGGGCGTTGCCGGCGTCGTACGACCGGAAGTCGACCATGACCCTGTGCCAGCCGGAGATGCTGAAGGTCATCGCGCTCCCGTACACGACCCCGCCGTTGACGACGGCCGAGGCGTCGACCACGAGATGATCGTCGATGTAGAGCTTCGCGCCGCCCTGGCGGTAGATGTCGAACGTGTACGTCCCCGCCGTGATGTTGACCTCGCCGGTCATCTGCAGCGACCACGTCGCCGGCAGCCCGAAGGGCGGGGACAGCCAGTAGTCGAAGAGCGTCGCGTTCGGCCCATGCAGGCCGGTGTCGTGCCTCACGGGCGTGCCCGACGGCTGGGTCCCGTTGTAGTACGTAACGGCAAGGCCGCTGATGCCCTCGTCGTAGCCCATGGTGGAATGGGGGACGGCCGGGTTGACGCAGGTCCCGTTGGGCGTGACGGCTCCGCTCGAGTCCGGCGCGTTGAAGCAGGACGCCTTGGCAGGCCCGTACGAGTCGGTCGGAAGGTGGCGGGGCTGCCCGCCACCGGTCGGGTGGCCTCCGTCGAACACCGTTGCCGACTCCAGCGCCGACGCCAACCCGTAGAACGACGTCTTCGAGGTGACCTCGTCCTCGGCGTCCCACGTCGTGTGCGTGTCGAGGCCGGCCGCGTCGTAATCGTCGATGACCCGGCCCGCGGAGTCGAAGAGCACTCGACGGGCGTAGCCGACCGCCGGAGCCGCGCCGGCGGCCGCCATCCGGGTTTCCGATGCCGAGGTGTACGTGTAGCTGTGTGCGGGCTGGCCGACGGCGTCCGTGGTGTCCAGATCAGGAAGCGTCACGGTGGACGCGCGGCCAGAACCGTCGTAGGAGATGGACGTGCGAACCGTGGCGTTGTCGGCGCGCTGCTGGGCGGCGACCTCGTCTGCGGCCAGCGGGTCGCGGATGCTGGCGAGCCGTCCGCCGCTGTCGTAGGCGAAGTCGGTGATCTCCGTGTCCGTGTTCGTGCTCGACGCCCACTCCTCGACGCGGGCGAGCTGCCCGTTGGAGTTGTAATAGAGCGTGGTCTTGGTGTGGTTGACGTCGCCGTAGTCGACCTGGCAGAGCATGCCGCCCGGCGCCGGGCTGAACGCGCCGGTCGGGCAGACCGTGCCCTGCATGCTGCTCGGGTCGTGCTGATAGGTCAGCGTGACGACGCGCCCTGACGGCGGGTCGGTGATCGAGGTCAACTGACCCGTCGCCGTGTCGTAGCCGTACTGAGGCGCGGCCCGGTGGAGGTCGTCGGGAGCGGAGACCGCCGACGAGAGTTTGCCCCGGACGTCGAACGTGTAGATGACCCCGTCCTCGCCGTCAACGATGGTGTTGCCCGATGCGTCCTGGGACACGAAGGCGTCGCCGTTGTCCTTCGGCTGCCAGACGGCCTGCGATCCTGACCCGACCTTCTGGTATTCGTGGGTCGTGCCGTCCTGCTCGGTGAGGACGATGCTGTTCCCGCTGATGGTTGCGCCCGCGTATGTGAGTGAGGCCCCTGTCCCGCCCGACATGGACCACCCCAGCGGGACTGGCGCGATGTTCGGCGAGAGCCAGTCGATCGGCAACTCACCGTTGTACGGGCCGGCCACGTAGAGGTCGATCGAGCCGGGACCCTGGTCGTTGTAGTAGTCGATCGTGATCGGAATGCTCTGCACCGGCCCGATGGTGGAGAAGATGCTCACGTTGTTGAAGGCATGCGCCGCATCGGTGTACCCGTCGGCCCACCGGTTGAGCACCACCGTCGGGGTCGACGTCGAGGTGCCGTTGACGCCATAGAGGGTGATCCTCACGCCGTCGTCTGACGCCGCGCCCAGCTCCCAGTTGTTCGCCTGGTACGGCAGGGTGATGAAGCCCGTCCATTCGACGCAGTAGTTCGTTGACGAGATGGACGGCGCCGGGGGCGACGCCCAGGAGAAGTTCACCTGGGTGTCGCGCCGGACCATCTTCTCCTGCGCGCCTGGGGGCGGCAGCGGCAGGGCCGGCGGGGCGCCGGCGCAGTTGTCCCAGTACGTGCCCGTCAGTCCAAGGCCGGACCGGTCGCCCGAGTTGTAATCGAGGCCGATGCCGATGCTCCCGCCGACTGTCGCAACCGACGGCGGCGAGTAGGCGTAGTGGACGTTGCCGGTCGCCATGTTGACGGCGACCGGGCCGTAGGAGTCGGTGGGACTGGCCGAGTCTCCGAGGCGAAGGTTCACCTTCAGTGTGACCGGCGGCCACGACGAGTACGTGGGCGTCGAGGTCCCCCACCCGTCCCATGTGAAGACCTTCCAGTAGTACGTCACGCCGTTCATCAGGGCGCCCGCGGGGATCTGGAATGACGGCGAGGTTGTCCAGCCGGAGTTGACGACCTGGCCCGTCTCGGCGTCGGTGCCGGTGGCCAGGCGGAACCAGTACCTCGTCGTGTCGCCCTCGGCGTCGGGCACGGGGTTGGTGACCGAGAGGACGGGCGCCGGATTCGTCGTGACCGTGCCGTCGGCGGGCGAGAGCTGGCTGTTGCTCGGGTACTGGACCGTGTTGGTGAAGGTGACCGCCAGGTAGGAGTCCTGGCCGTTGAAGGCCTGCTCCACCGAGGCCAGCTTGAAGAAGTAGCCCAGGCCCCGGGTGTCCATGGTGATGCCGTAGTTCACGGCCGAGTTGTTCACCCACGGCTGCACCCAGCCGGTGATGTCGACCGCCCACCACTGGTTCGGCTGGCTGACCGCCCCCAGGGCGGGCGCCGCGCCCGTGTGGCCGGGCTGGTTGTTCCAGGTGACGGTGGAGTCCTGCCAGGCGCCGGCCCCCTGGTAGATGGCGAAGCTGTCGCCGCTGTAGTTGTTGGCCGAGTAGAAGAAGCCGTTCCAGATCCCGCTGGTCACCGTGTGGCCGTGGATGGCGCTCACGTCATAGGCGAGGTACGAGTAGTACTGCTGGCCTCCGGTGGGGATGCCGACGTAGTCGGTGTAGGCGTTGGAGTCGACGTAGCCGTTGAAGTTCGTGGTCGGCTGCGACTGCGACACGAAGGAGTCGGAGTGCAACGACTGCCGCCCGGCGGTGTAGGCCACGCTGAACGACACCGTGGGGTCGATGCTGACCGGGAAATGGCGTGCCGGGTCGTCGAGCCAGGCGGGGTCGACCGACACGTCGACCTCCCAGGCTCCCGCTGAGGGCTGCACCAGCTTGATGCTGGCCGGCGTGCAGGCCGGCTCCGTGTTGGGCCCGGTGCCGGCGTCTTCGGCCCAGCCTTTCGGGATCACCAGCAGATCGGCGCCCGAGGCGTCGGTGAAGACGATGGTGCCGTCGGCGCGGGTCGACGGCGTCAGCCCGCTCAGGGCAAGCGGAAAGCGGAAGGTGCTCGGCGTGCCCGCAGCGGCTGGGCCGTCGAGGACGACCTGCTCCTTCACCCGGTCGCCGCCCACTGTCTCGACCACGCTCACGCCCGGTATCACCGACCTGTAGGTCACCGTGTTGTCCTGGACCCGCGCGGTCCGGCCCGGGGCCGCCCCGGCCAGGTCGAAGGCGAGCGACCAGCCATCGCCCACGTACCGGGCCAGCGGGCCGGACCCCGTCTTCGGCGCGAACGTCGTGGACACCGGGCCGGAGGCGTTGGCCAGGCGCGCGTCGGCGCCGGCCGACAAGCGGGGGTCGATGGAATGCCAGTCGCCGGCCTTGTCCTGCCAGTTCACCGCTCCGGCGTGCAGCAGCATGGTCGAGGTGCCGTCGTGATTGTCGTAGGTCGTCGACACGGCATCGCGGCGGATCGCCGTCCTCGTGCCGCGCTGAAAGTTCTTCGGCTCGATACCCGAGTCCACGCCGGGAATGTCGCTCTTGGCCGACGGCGGCTGGCTGAAGTTGCCCTTCGGGGTCGACGGCGCCGGCCGCTGGAGCCTGTCGGACGACAGCGGCGGCAGATCGGCTGCCCGCCGCGGCGGGTTGGAAGCCCCGGCCGCGACGGGCGGCACCACCGCCAGGCCAGCGGTGGTGAGTGCGACGGCGAGAAGCGTTCCCAACGACAGGCGCGACCGCGCCCCGGGCAACCGAAGACGTCCCATCCCCAAAGTCCCTTCCTGTTTCACTCGATTGGCGCGCGTGGAGCGCTCGGATGCGCACGGTAAGGGACAAACTCGGCTCGGTCCATGCCCAAAAGTGGAAATATCTGCCCTCAGGACTGCGCGAGCGGTGCCTGTTCCCGCGGCTGGGCGAACGGGCAACGCAGGCGGCGGGCACGATGAGCGGCAGCGAGCAGCAGATGCTCGGCATCGCCCGCGCTCTGATGGCCTCACCCAAACTCATCATCGTCGACGAGCTGTCGCTGGGAACCCATGCGTCAGAAGTCGCGCGCGGTGCAGTTGAAATTGGCCGGGAGCGTGACGTCTGCCTTCCGCCGCCCCTGAGCGCGCAGCATATTGGTGTGCTGCTCGATATTGGCTCGGATCCTCTTGCGCCCACAACGGCACTAGGCGACCGCATAGACGACCGCCTTCGCACGGTAGAGGTCCGGGGTTTCAATCTCCGCGGCTCCACCAGTACAGCGCTCCTGTCACTTCTGAGCGTGCAGCGGCCATTCCGGCGCTTCCCCGCCAAGCCCCCGGCTTACGCCCGGCATAGCTGTCGATTCTCGCAGCCGTTTGTCCGAATGATCGGCTGTGTGGCATCGGCGCCTACGAGGCCAGTGTCGTCGGACTTCTGGTCGGCGTTGGCCTCAACCCGGGCGCCGCGGCCGCGGTAGGGTTTGTGCCTACCCTGTGGCCCCGCCGGACCCAGCACGTCAGCGCGCCGGCCCGGGGGTTCCGGGCGACGCCAACCGCCGCGTAGACACGGAGAGAAGACAGATGAGCGAGCCTCCGGAGCCACAGGCCATCCTGACCCCCCTCACCGAGGCGGCGGTGTTCCTCGTCGTCACCGTCGACGCCGGCGGTGAGGAGACGGTGCGCGACCTGCTGCCCGACATCGCGGGCCTGGTCCGCGCGGTGGGCTTCCGCATCCCCGCGGGTGACCTGAGCTGCGTCACCGGCATCGGCTCGGCGATGTGGGATCGCCTCTTCAGCGGACCGCGCCCGGCCGGCCTGCACCCGTTCGCGGAGATCGCCGGAGGGCGGCACACGGCGGTGGCCACGCCGGGCGACCTGCACTTCCACATCCGCGCGCATCGCTTCGACCTGTGCTTCGAGCTGGCCGGCCAGCTCGTCGAGCGCCTCGGCGGGCACGCCCACGTCGTCGACGAGGTGCACGGCTTCGGCTACTTCGACCAGCGCGACCTGCTCGGCTTCGTCGACGGCACCGAGAACCCGGTCGGTCGCGCCGCCGCCGACGCTGTTCTCATCGGCGACGAGGACCCGCGCTTCGCCGGCGGCAGCTACGTCGTCGTGCAGAAGTACCTGCACGACCTCGACACCTGGAACCGTCTCCCCGTCGAGGAGCAGGAGCGTGTCGTCGGCCGCAGCAAGCTCAGCGACATCGAGATGGACGACGACGTCAAGCCGTCCAACTCGCACGTGGCCCTCAACACCATCGAGGACGACGGGGAGAAGCGCGAGATCCTGCGCGACAACATGGTGTTCGGCAGGGTCGGCGCCGCCGAGTTCGGCACCTACTTCATCGGCTACGCGCGCGACCCGGCGGTCATCGAGCGCATGCTGCACAACATGTTCGTCGGCGATCCACCGGGCAACACCGACCGCATCCTCGACTTCTCCACCGCGACCACCGGAAGCCTGTACTTCGTGCCCAGCGCGGACTTCCTCGACGACCCCCAGCCCTCCACCACGGAGTAGCCACCATGTCCGATCGCGACCTGCCCTGGAACGACGAGCCGGCCGACCGCGACGTCGTGCCCGGCACCGAGGAGCCCGATCCCGCCGAGGTCGAGGGCGACGAGGGCGAGGAGGTCGACGTCTCGCACGGATCCTCGCCCGACATCGCCGCCAAGTACCGGCGCGACACCCTCGACGAGCGGCTCGCCGAGGAGGAGCCGGACCGCGTCACCGCCGAGCAGGATCCCGAGGCGGGCGAGATCCTCGCCGCCGAGAGCGGTGAGGACGAGATCGAGCTCGGCCTCGGCGAGGCGGACGACGATGACGACGGCGATCCCGACGAGGAGGCCGCGGAGGACGCGGCGGTGCACGTCAGGCCGGAGGGTCGGTAGGCCTTCCCCGTAGCGCTTCGGCACCGAGCGCTCGGCGACCAGCACGCCCCGACGCGCAGACTTGCCCGAGGCACGCGCGGCGGCGGCCGGAACACGGGAGGTGCAAGGCGATGGCCATGGACAGGGACGGCTACGGACCCCGGCCGGGACAGGCCGGCATCGACCGCCTCCTCGAGGATGCGCGCACCCTCTCACCGCTCGGCGTCGAGCGCGCGGCGGAGGGCTGGGTGCAGCACGCCGGGTCGGGCGCGCACCAGAGCTGGCACGAGGCGGAGCGTTCGGCGTTGCACGTCCTCGAGACCACGCTGCGCGCGCCTGCATGGGACGAACTGCGCAATCGCATCCTCGGCCTCACCGAGAACCGGGGCGCGCTGGTCGCCTGGCGTCTCGAGCACGGTGAGAAGGGCCACCACGCCGAGGACGCGCTGCTCGGAGCCGCGCTGGCGCTGATGGCCCAGCCCGAGCTCGACGCCGCGCACGCACGCACGTTGCTCGGCCCCATGGCCGAGGCGCTCCCCTGGCTGACCGGCGGAGTGCGCCGGTGAGCGGTCCGCTGACCACCGCCGACGTCGAGGCGGTCGCGGCGGGCAGCGAGCCCTCGCCGCCGGAGGTCGAGATCACCGACAGCCGCGAGGCGCAGGTCGGCGCGTTGCGAGTGCGTCGCGCCCTGCCGCGCCGCGAGCGCCGAACCGTCGGTGCCTGGTGCTTCCTCGACCACATGGGCCCGGTCGAGGTGCCGGCGACGGTCGAGATCGGCATCGGCCCGCACCCGCACATCGGGCTGCAGACGGTGACCTGGCTGCTCGAGGGCGAGTTCCTCCACCACGACAGCCTCGGCTCCGAGCAGGTGATCCGCCCCGGGCAGCTCAACCTGATGACCGCGGGCCACGGCGTCGCGCATGCGGAGGAGAGCACCGACCGTTCGCGGGAGACGCGGCGGCTGCACGGCGTCCAGCTCTGGGTGGCGCAGCCGTCGGCGACGCGCGACGGCGCGGCGGCGTTCGAGCACCACGCCGAGCTGCCCAGAGCCGAGTTCGGCGCGGCGACCGCGACCGTGCTGGTCGGCACGTTCGGCTCCGCGTCGTCACCGGCGCGGCGCGACACCGACCACGCCGGCGTCGACCTCGACATGCACGGTCCGGCCATGCTGCCGCTGCGGCGTGACTACGAGTACGCGCTGGTGGTGACCTCGGGCGCGATCAGCGTCGACGGGCGCACCGTCGAGCCCGGGCATCTCGCCTACCTCGGCCGCGGCCGCGACGAGCTGCCGCTCTCCTGCTCCGCGCCGGCGCGTGCGCTGCTGCTCGGCGGCACGCCCTTCGAGGAGCCGGTGCTGATGTGGTGGAACTACGTCGCCCGCACCCGCGACGAGGTCACCGTGGCGCACCGCGAGTGGACGGAGAGGACCGACCGCTTCGCCACGGTGCGCTCGTCGCTGCAGCGCATCGACGTCCCGCCACCGCCGTGGGCGACGCCGTGACCGGCGCGCCGGTTGTGGACGATACCGGCAACAACCGGCTGGTCATCGACGCCGGCGGGGTGGAGGCGGAGCTGGTCTACCGCGTCCGACCGGGCCGACTGATCCTCGTCCACACCGAGGTCCCGGCGGCGCTGGAGGGACACGGCCTGGGCGGCCGCCTGGTCCAGGCGGCGATCGACCGCGCCGCGCGCACCGGCGAGACGCTGGTGCCCTGGTGCCCCTTCGCGCGCAGGTGGATGCGCGAGCATCCCGAGCGCCTCAGCGGTGTCGCCGTCGACTGGAAGGAGCCGCCGCCCGCGCAGCAGGCCTGATGCGCGGCGCGCTCAGTGATGGAGGCCGGCGAACGGGTCGTCGTCGACCTCGAAGATGAGCTCGTCGACGTAGCACCACCACCAGTCCTCGGCCGGCTCGTAGGAGCGCATCAACGGATGCGTGCTGGCCTGGAAGTGCTTGGTGGCATGGCGGTTGGGTGACTGGTCGCAGCAGCCGACGTGCCCGCAGGACAGGCACATGCGCAGGTGCAGCCAGCGTCCACCCGACTCGAGACACTCCTTGCAGCCCTGGCCGCTCGGGGTGATCGCGGCGTCGGCGGCGTCGAGGTGGGTGCAGGTGGCACCCGGGGCGGATTCACTCATGACGCAATCACCTCAATGTGAGAAGGCCAGGTACTCGTGCACCGAGCGCACCGCCGCCGAGCCCTCGCCGACCGCGGCCGCGACGCGCTTGGTGGAGCCGGAACGAACGTCGCCGACCGCGAACAGCCCGGGGTGGCTGGTCTCGAAGGGAAGCGGCCGGCGGCCCAGCGCCTGCCAGCGGCCGTCGAGGTGCTCGTCGCCCAGCGCGCGGTCGGTGAGCAGGAAGCCCCGGGGGTCGAGGACGGCGCAGCCCGACAGCCAGCTCCCGGCGGGATCGGCGCCGATGAAGGAGAACAGGCCGATGCAGGGCACCTCCGTCTCCTCGCCGTCGCGGCTGATGCGGACCGAGCTGAGCGTCTCGGCGCCGTCGAGCCCGGTCACCTGGGCGTGGGTGCGCACCTCGATGCCCGGGTGCGCCTCGATGCGCTCGACCAGGTAGCGCGACATGCCGGCGCCGAGGTCGCCGCCGCGGATGGCCACCACCACCGGGCTGCCCGCCTCGGCCAGGTACAGCGCCGCCTGGCCCGCCGAGTTGCCGCCACCGATGACGACAACCGGCGACGGCGCGCAGCAGCGCACCTCCATCTCGGTGGCCGCGTAGTACACGCCGTTGCGCTCGAACTCGTCGAGACGGGCGACGCCGAGGCGCCGGTAGTGGGCGCCGGTGGCGGCGATCACCGCGCGCCCGGCGACGTCGGTGCCGTTGGAGAGACGCACCACCAGGTGCCCCGCCTCCTCGCGCAGCGACGCGGCCGTGCAGGGAATGGTGAGGCTGGCGCCGAACTTCTCCGCCTGGGCGAGGGCGCGCAGGGTGAGGTCCTCGCCGGAGATGCCGGTGGGAAAGCCGAGGTAGTTCTCGATCCGCGAGGTGGTGCCCGCCTGGCCGCCGACGGCCGTCTTCTCGACGAGCAGCGTCTCGAGTCCTTCCGAGGCGCCGTACACGCCCGCCGCCAGCCCGGCCGGGCCGGCCCCGACGACGATGAGGTCGAAGGAGCGGTGGGGGAGGTCGGCGACGACCAGTCCGAGGTACTCGGCCAGCTCGCCGGCGCTGGGCCGGCGCAGCACCGTTCCCGAGACGATGACCGCGGGCAGCTCCGCAGCGCTGACACCGAATTCGCGCAGCAGCGCCTCGACCGAGTCGTCGTGGTCGGGGTCGAGCCACTCGTGTCCCTGGCGGTTGCGCACCATGAACTCGCGCAGGCTCAGCGTCTCCGGCGAGAACCGCGAGCCCACCAGGCGGATGGCCGCGGCGGCGGAGACCACCAGGCCTGCCTTGCGGGCCAGGAAGGCGGCCAGGATGGTGTCGCCGAGCCGGGGATGGCCGGCGATGAGGTGGCGCAGCTCCCCCCGCGGCACCACGACCACCTCGCCGGGCTCGACGACCCGCGCCGACACCGACAGGCGGCGCCCGGTCAGCAGGTTCAGCTCACCGAGGAAGCGTCCCGCGGTGTGCCGGGCGATCACGCGGTCCTCGTCGCCGGCGCGGACGACGATCTCGACGGCGCCGCTGAGGATGGCGATGAAGTCGTAGGTCGCGTCGCCCTCGCGGAAGAGGTACTCGCCCGTCTCCGTGGCGCGCCGCGATCCCACCGCCAGGAGGACGTCGAGGTCGGCGGCGTCGAGGGTGGGGAAGGCGGTGGTGTCTTCAGCCATCAGGGGAGACGAGTGCAGAGATGCCGGTCAAGGTCGCGATCGCCTATTACAGCGCAACGGGGATCACCCACCGCCTCGCCCGACCGCGGCTGACACGTGAGGCGACCGGGTCGTCGCCCTCAGTCCGGCAGCGTCCGGCGGCTGCGCTCCAGCAACTCGCGCTCGGCGGCGTTGTCGGTGCGGGCGATCGCTGACCCGTAGGCCTCGGCCGCCTCTGCGGAGCGGCCCAGGCGTCGCAGCAGGTCGGCGCGCACCGCGTGGAAGAGGTGGTAGCCGCCCAGGTCGAGCCGGTCGACCAGGCTCAGCGCCGCGTCCGGCCCCTCCACCTCGGCGACCGCCACTGCGCGATTGAGCTCCACCACCGGCGTCGGGGTCTGCGCCTGGAGCTGGTTGTAGAGCTGGAGGATCTGCCACCAGTCGGTCTGCTCCGCCGACACTGCGTCGCTGTGCACCGCGTTGATGGCGGCCTGGAGCTGGTAGGGCCCTGGCTCGTTGCGCTGCAGGCAGCGGCGGACGATGGCCTGGCCCTCGGCGATCAACGCGCGATCCCACAGGCTGCGATCCTGCTCGCCGAGGCGCACCAGGTGGCCGTCCGCCGTGGTACGCGCCGCGCGCCGCGCGTCGACCAGCAGCATCAGCGCGAGCAGGCCCATCACCTCGGGCTCGTCGGGCATCAGCTCGACGAGCAGGCGGCCGAGGCGGATGGCCTCGGCACAGAGGTCCTCGCGCACCAGCCGGTCGCCCGAGCTGGCGGTGTAGCCCTCGTTGAAGACCAGGTAGACGACGGCGAGCACGCCGCGCAGCCGCTCCCCCAGCTCCGCCTCGCCGGGCACCCGGTACGGGATGCCCGCGTCGCGGATCTTGGCCTTGGCGCGGACCAGCCGCTGCGCCATGGTCGCCTCCGGCACCAGGAAGGCGCGGGCGATCTCGGGGGTGGTCAGGCCGCCCAGCAGGCGCAGGGTCAGCGCCACGCGCGAGGCCGGCGCCAGGGCCGGGTGGCAGCAGGTGAAGATCAGGCGGAGGCGGTCGTCGCGCACGGCGCCCTCCTCGACCGGCTCGTCCGCGGCGTGCAGCAGCACGGCCTGGGCGTGGCGGTCCTCGCGCGACGCCTCGCGCCGGAGGCGGTCGATCGCCCTGTTGCGGGCGGTGGTGATGATCCAGCCCGCCGGGCTGGGGGGCAGCCCGGCGGACGGCCAGCGTTGCACGGCCACGGTGAACGCGTCCTGGACCGCCTCCTCGGCGACGTCGATGTCGCCGAAGCCGCGGACCAGGACGGCCACCGCGCGTCCGTACTCCTCGCGGAAGACACGTTCGATCTCAGCCGTGTCGATGCCGGTCACGGAGCCGGTCAGCCCTCGGGCTCGTCCTGGAAGGGTCGCAGCTCGACGGGTGCGCCGCAGGCCACCGTCGCCTTGCGCGCCCAGGCCAGGGCGTCGTCGAGGTTGGCGGCCTGGATGACCCAGAAGCCGCCGATCTGCTCCTTGCCCTCGGCGTAGGGACCGTCGGTGGTGAGCACCTCGCCGTCCTTGACGCGGAGCACGGTGGCGGTGCTGGAGGGATGCAGGCCGCCGGCGAAGACCCAGGCGCCGGCCTTCTGGATCTCCTTGTTGAGGGTGTCGACGGCGTCGTAGGTCGGCTGCATGTCCTCGGCGGGGTACTGGCCGTCGTCCGTCTCGACGATGCGGACGCTGAGCAGGTACTGCTTCATCTCGGGTCTCCTGTGAACTGGGGGTGGCGGCGTCTCTGCCGGCCTTTCACCCTCCATACGAACGGCCTGGGCGGGAATCGACACCGCCCTGCAAGTCCCCACGCTCACGCGCGTCACCCTTGATGCTACGTTGGATCCCACCGTGGGACTGCACCACCGACATCGGAGTCTCGCTCTCGCCATGAGCGCTGCCTGACCGAGATGCGAGGCGCAGGCATCGTGATCGTCGGGGCCGGGCTGTGCGGCGGCAACGCGGCAGTCACGCTTCGCGAAGCGGGATACCGGGGCCGGATCGTGCTGATCGGACCGGAACCGCAAGCCCCCTTCGGGCGTCCGCCACTGTCCAAGACGTTCCTGCGCGGCGAAGAGGATTTGACGTCCTGGATGGTGAAACCGAGCAGCTGGTATGAGCAGAACAGCGTCGAACGCCGATATGGCCGCGTGGGATGGATCGACGTGCAGGCCCACGAGGTGGTTCTCGACGGCTCGCGGGAGCACATCGGCTACGACCGTATCCTGATCGCCTCTGGCGGCTCGAACCGAAAGCTGCAGGTTCCGGGCGCAGACCTGCCTGGCGTGCTCAGCCTGCGCACGGTTGCCGACTGCGAGGCGATCAAGGCGGTTGCCACGCGTGGACGCCGTGCCGTCGTCGTCGGCATGGGCTTCATCGGGAGCGAGGTCGCCGCCTCGCTGCGACAGATGGATGTCCACGTGACCGCGGTCGCCGGCGGCGCGGGACCACTGGCACAGGTTCTCGGCCCCGAGGTCGGCTCCGTGATGGCGGCGATCCATGAGGAGAATGGCGTCGAGCTGCTGCGGGACGATCGCGCGATCGCGTTCATCGGCGACGGGCGCGTCGAGCGCGTGGCGACCAGGAGCGGAGCATCGGTGCCCTGCGACTTCGTCGTGGTGGGCGCCGGCATCGAGCCGGCGGTCGAGGTGGCCCGGGAAAGCGGCATCCCCGTCGGTGACGGCGTCCTGGTGGACGAGCGCTGCCGCACCACCGTGCCCGACGTGTACGCGGCGGGTGATGTGGCAAGCCATCTGCACCCGCTCTTCGGCCGGGTGCGGGTCGAGCACTACAACAATGCGGAACGCCAGGGACGTGCCGTGGCGCGCTCGATGCTGGGAGACGAGACACCCTACGCCGACGTCCACTCCTTCTGGTCGGACCAGTACGAGCATGTGATCGAATACGTCGGACACGCCCGCGAGTGGGATGAGTTCGTGGTTCGAGGTCGGCTCGCGGACCGACGATTCCTCGGTTTCTATCTTCGCGACCGCGCCGTGGTGGCCGTGGTGGGACTCAACCGAGGTGGCGACCCGGAATTGGACGAGAACAGCGAACTCGCCGCTGCGAAGGACCTCGTCCGCCTCCGCGTCGAAGCGTCTCCCGGCCAGTTGGCGGATGAGGACACCGATCTTCGCAGCCTGCTCCGCTGACCATTTCGGCAAGGACGGCGGACATCAACGCGGCGTGCTTCGAATGCTGCTCGCTCCACGACATCGGTAGTTCCCGGGTCAACCGGCCGGAGCGATGTTCTGGTTGATGCGCAGCACGTTGTCCGGGTCGTACGTCTGCTTGAGCGCAGCCAGCCTGCCGTACTTGGCCTCGCCGTAGGCGAGGCGCAGCCGCTCGGGGCCCTCGTCGGTGAGGAAGTTGACGTAGGCCTGGCGTGAGGCGAACGGCTTCAGCTCGGCGTGGAGGTCCTGAGCCCAGCGCACGTGGCGCTCGGCGTTCGGGTCGCGCGGCTCGAGCCACTGTGCGTTGACGTCGACGTTGAACCTGGCGCCGCGATCGCTGTAGGCCGTCGCGTCCTCGTGGATCCTGGCGACCTGACCGCCGAGCTGGAAGATCAATGTGACCGAGTGGGGCGACGTCACCCGCGCTGTGTGGTCGACGAGCACCTCGATGACGTCGTCGGAGAGTGCGCCGAGGTTGGCATGCCGTTTGTAGTTGCCGCGGCCGAACGGTGCGGAGGGGTCGAACATCTTCTGATGGTCGACGTACGGCTTGCGGGTGATGAGGTCGGCAGCCGGTCGCCGGAAGCGGCGCAGCGGTTCCAGCACCGCATCGCCCTCGTCGAGTGCGCCGGACCAGCAGACCGCGATGGCCACGATCGGCCTGCCGTGGATCTCCGCCGGCAGGTGCGGCGACGGCGGCGCGGTTCGCAGCGCGACGACGGTGGTCATCTCGTCGGGCAGCGAGTCCGCCCAGTCGCGATAGAAGCGCAGGACCTCGGCGCCATCTGCGATCGGGTGGACGAGCATGCCGGCGAGAACCGTGGGTCCGATCGCGTGCAGCCGATATGTGAAGCGGGTGACGACCCCGAAGTTGCCGCCGCCGCCGCGCAGCGCCCAGAGAAGATCGGCGTGGTCCTCGTCGTTGACGTCGATCGTCGATCCGCCGGCCGTGACCAGCTCGACGCCGGCCAGGTTGTCGCAGGTCAGTCCGCAGCGCCGCATCAGATTGCCGATGCCGCCGCCGAGGGTCAGGCCACCGATGCCCGTGTGGCTCACCATGCCGCCGGTCACCGCAAGACCGTGGGCCTGGGTGGCCTGGTCGACCGCCGACCAGGTCGAACCGCCGCCGGCCGTGGCCGTCCCGGCGCGCGGATCGACGTCGACGCCGTTCAGTGACCCCAGGTCGACCACGAGGCCGCCGTCACACGTGCCGAAACCCGCAGCGTTGTGCCCGCCTCCGCGCACCGCCAGGGGCAGGCCGTGCTCGCGGGAGAACAGCACCGTGGCCGCGACGTCGTGGGCGCCGGCCGGTCGGACGATCGCCGCCGGGTACCGATCGACCACGCCGTTCCACACCTGGCGTGCCTCTGCGTACGCCGTGTCCGGCGGCGCGATGACCGTCCCCGCGATCCGCCTGCGCAGCGAGGCGGCGATGCCGGCGCCGGCTGTCGCGCTCCGACTCTCTTTCGTCGTTGCCATGCCGCGATCCTCTCGCGGCTGGGAGAAGCCGTCAGCGACTTTGGTCTCAGAACGCCTGCGCGGCCTGGCGGACGTAGGTCTCGGCGTCGATTCGCGCCGGGTCGAGCAGCTCCACGCAGCCGCGGCCGGTGCGCACCAGCCCCTCCGCGCGCATGTCGCGGAGGATGCGGACGATGATCTCGCGGACCGTCCCGACGGCGGCCGCGAGCTCGTCGTGGCTGGCTCGGGCAATGAGCTCGGGGCCCGACTGGCGGTCAGCGCCGAGGTCCAGCAGGTGCCGGCACAGCCGCTGGCGCAGCGAGCCGAACGAGCTCGACTGCAGCTCGTTGATGTACTCGGCGACGCGCGCGCTGGTCTCGTCGAGCAGGGCCCTGGTGACTCGGATGTCGCGGTCGGCGAGGACGCGCACAGCGGCCGGCCGCAGGGAGAGGACTCGTGAGTCGACGAGTGCACTGATGTTGCCGCGCGCGGACTCCGACCGGTTGAACAGCGTCCCCGTTCCCATCAGTGCGCCCGGGCGGCAGTAGCGGATGGTCATCGTCCGCCCGGCCGGCGAGCTGACGTAGGCGCGGAACAGGCCTCGGAGGACGAGGTGCAGGAAGGACGGATCCCCCTCGACGTGGAGGGTTGCACCGGGGGGAACGTCGCGAAGGACCGCGCCCTCGGCGAGAGGATCGACGACGGCGTGGTCGAGACCTCGCAGCGCGGAGAGCTGGAGGGCGTCGAGCACCTCCTGGGTGTCGCTGAGGCGCCGCGTGGTGGGCATGCGTGCCATGGTAGCCAGCGCAGATGCGTGCGCTGAGTGCGCACCACCCGACCACCGCGCGCAGCCGCATGCTCTCCGCCGCTACCGTGCATGGCCGGAGGCCCGGTAGGAGCGTTGCAACCAGGAGAACGATGCGGATGAAAGCGGCAGTGATCTACGAGAACGGTGACCCCGGGGTGCTTCGCTACGAAGACGTGCCCGAGCCGGACTGCCCGAACGGCTTCGTGGTGGTCGACGCCGAGGCGATCAGCATCGAGGGAGGTGACCTGCTCGCCCGCGCAGCGGGACAGCTGGCCGCCGTGCCGCATGTGGTCGGCTATCTGAGCGCGGGGACGGTGAGCGAGGTCGGCGCCGGTGTCGAGGGACGCGCGGTCGGCGACCGCGTGGTGGCCCTGAACGCAACCGGGTCGCACGCCGCCAGGCGGGCGGTCCTCGCGGCCCTGACCTGGCCGATCCCCGCCGGGCTCGATGCCGCCCGCGCGGCATGCGTGCCGGTCACGTTCGGAACCGCGTACGAATGCCTCTTCACCGCCGGCGGCCTCACCGCCGGCCAGACGGTGCTGGTCCACGCCGGCGCCGGCGGCGTCGGCATGGCCGCGATCCAGCTCGCCAAGCGCGCCGGCGCGACCGTGATCGCCACCGCCTCCAGCGACGAAAAGCTCGAACGGCTCAAGGCGCTCGGGCTCGACCACGGCATCAACTACGCGACCGAGAGCTTCGTCGAGCGCACCGGCCAGCTCACCGAGTCGCGCGGCGTCGACGTCGTCATCGATTCCATCGGCGGGCAGAACCTCGTCGACAGCGTCGACGTCCTCGCCTACCGGGGGACGCTGGTCAGCGTCGGCACCGCCGCCCGGGCGGGCTCGGCGATCGAGGCGCGGTCGCTGTGGACGCGCAACAACTCGCTGCGCGGCGTGCTGCTCGCCAGTGCCATCCTGCCCGAGTACGCCCGCATCCATCCGATGATCGGCGACATGCTGGAACGCGTCGCCGGCGGCGAGCTCCACGTGGAGATCGATCGATCGTTCCCGCTCGCAGATGCCGCCGCGGCGCACCAGTACGCCGAGAGCCGCAAGGCGTTCGGCCGGGTCATCATGACGCCCTGACAAGTGCTGACTGGTGCTGCCCCGCGTCTGTCACGCCGTGGGCCACCGAAAGGGCCGGCGTCGGGCCATCCCCGACGCCAGCACCTGGCTGTCAGCGCGCTGCGACCGGAGCGGGCATCAGCCCCAATTGGGTCATGACGTCGACCTGGTCGAAGTAGACCTGCGTGTCGGTGATCAGTCCGTCCCGGACCTTGAGGATCTGTGCGCCGCGTGCGGAGAGCCGCTTGTTGGTTGCAGGAACGTCCCCAGTCGGGGCGTGCAGGGTCGCCGTGTGGGTGCCCTCGAAGGTGAACTCCTGGACGATGGTGTCGCCGGTGATGGTCTCGTTGCGGATCACCATGCGCGAGTCGGGGAAGGCGTTGAGCCAGGCCATTGCATAGCCCGAGCTCGCCTGCGAACCGCGCAGGGCAGTGCCTCCCGGTGCGGTCAGGGTGGAATCCGGGGTGTCGAGGGCCAGCAGCGCCTTCTCGTCGTGCGCGTTGAAGGCTTCGAGGAAGCGTGCTGCGAGTTGCTTGGTATCAGTCATTCAGTCTCCTCGACTGGGGGTGTGGCCGGGCATTCTGCAGCCCGGGTGTTGGTGGTAGGATTGGTGTTGTTGTGACTGTACGCCTTCTCGACGAGGAATGTTGGGATGCCCGGGACGGACTACGTGGATCTGGTCGTGCGCGGGGAGAGGATCCGGCTGCGGAGGGCCGACGTTCTCCGCGTCGTGCGTAACGGGCCTCTTGGCGTGGTGCGGCAGCATGCCGTCGAGATCGACAGGCAGCTGTATCCGGTCAAGGAGGTCTTCGCCCGTGCGACCGGTGTCGACGTCCTCGACTTCAACACGACGCAGGCCCGGGCCGCCCTGCGCCGGTTGGGCTTCGAAGTGCGGACCGTCAGCCCGCTCGGCCATCGCCGCCGTCCCTGAGCCTGTCGGGGATCAGACGCGCCCCACCGGTGCAATGGTGCTACGCTGGCCGCAGTCGATCGATAGTCGGTCGGCGCGCTCGTGGTCGTCCCGCCTTCTCGAACGGACGCGTGCGTCTGTGCAACAACCCCTCGGGAGGGTAATGGAGACACCAGATGTTGACTGGTAGTGTCAAGAAGATCGTCAACGAGCGCGGCTTCGGCTTCATCGCGGCCGATGATGGACAGGAGTACTTCTTCCATCGCAGCGGCGTCGACAGTTCGCTCGAGTTCGACCGGCTCGCCGGTGGCGAGCGTGTGAGCTTCGACGTCGAGAACAGCGACAAGGGGCCCCGCGCCCGCCAGGTGCGCGCCGCCTGACGTCGTGACCCGCCGTCCGGCGCCCGCGGTTCGCCGCGGGCCCGGCGGCGAACCGCGGCAGGCGTCTCGAGCGAGGCAGGCATGAGATTCCTGTTTCCCCGCCAAACCACTGCGACGACCGTGCCCGGCACCGGCCACTGGCTCGCCTCGGCGTACGGAGCCGGCGCGGATCTTCTGGTCGACGATCTGCCGGCGTTGATGGCGCGGGCCACCCAGGAGGCACGATCGCCACGGACACGACCGTCGGCGACGCCGTCCGCACCGAGCACGGCCGCGGCCGAACTCCTGGACGCCCTGACCAGGCTGCGCTCGCTCACCCTGTCGGCGACGGTGACGGCCGGCGACGTCTCCCGTGACGTGCAGCTCAGGGCCGCCATGTCGGTGGCCATCGGCGCCGCCCACGGCCTGTCCCTGGCCTCCTCGTCGCAGCCGACCGCCGGCGACCTGGCACACACCTGGGCGGGCGTGAATGCCGTCCTGATCGCAGCGGGTCGACGGGGGCTGACGCCGTACGACGACCCGCGCCGCCGGGCGTAGCCTCCCCGGTCAGCGGTCGGCGGGGACCACCTTCAGCGGCGGCGGAGCGGTGGCAGCGTCGTCGAGCGCGCTCTGCCACTCGGCGAGGGCATCCTTCCGGCTGTCGGCCTCACGGCGTCCGAGCTCGGCGCCGATGAACTGCCGCTGCAATTCGGAATAGGACCTGACTGATCGTGCCATGCGTTCTGTTCACCCACGCGACGGACGCCCGAGCCGGTGGTCCGGAAGCGTCGATCCCACTGTAGGCCATCCGGCGCGCAGTGCGGGTTCCGACCGCATCTGTCACCACACCGCGGAATCTCGCGACGGCCGCTCTGTCCGCCGCAGTACAGACTGACGCCGCGGCGCCGGCGATACTGGCATCCGAGCGCGAATGGCCGCCGGCTGTCATGCCCGCGTCTGGATTCGATGAGCCGGAGCTTGACGTTCCTGCCCGGAACCCGCTCGGAGACCCTGCCCTATGGGCCAGATCAACGCCTACGACCCTTCATCGCGCCGTGCAGACTCCCCCGGCGCGATCGTCCAAGAGCAACACACCGATGCCTACGCACGGCTCAAGCGGATGGTCAGCGATCGCGGCTTGCTGGCGCGCGGCCCGCGCAATGAGATCGTTCCCACGGCAGGCATCGTCCTGCTGCTCGCGGTGGTCGCCGTGGGTGTCGTCCTCACGCGCGGCAGCTGGTCGGCGCTGGCCTGGACGGCACCCGCCGCGCTGCTCTTCGGCCAGCTCGGCTTCCTCGCGCACGACGCGGTGCACAACCAGATCTTCAAGGGCCGCCGGGCGAACCACGGCATCGGTCTGCTGCTCTTCAACCTCTGCCTCGGCGGCAGTCGCGGTTGGTGGGCGGACAAGCACAACGCGCACCACGCGCAACCGAACCGCCTGGGCACCGACCCCGACATCGAGGGAGGTGTCGTCGCGGTCAGCGACGAGGAGGCGCGGCTGGCGCGAGGCTTCATCCGGTTCATGGTCCGCCACCAGGCCACCACCATCGGACCGCTGCTCTCGCTGAGCGTCCTGCAGATCCACGCCTACAGCGCACGGTTCGTGACACACGGCACAGTGCGCCGGCGGGGCGTCGAGCTCGGTCTCATGGCAGCCCATTACACGGTGTACCTGGGCGGGCTGACGCTCGCCCTCGGCGTGGCGCACGGACTTCTCTTCGCAGCGGTTCATCAGCTCCTCCTGGGGCTCTACCTCGGCGGAGCGTTTCTTCCCAACCACATCGGCATGCCCATCCTCGCGCCCGAGACGGAGGTGGACTTCCTGCACCGCCAGGTCGTCACCGCGCGCAACATCCGCGGCGGCCGCGTCACCGACTACTTCTTCGGCGGCCTGAGCTGCCAGGTGGAGCATCACCTCTTTCCGACGATGCCACGCCGCAACCTGAGGACGGCAGCGCCGATCGTCCGCCGCTTCTGCAGCCAGCAGGGGATCGACTATCGCGAGACCTCGCCGTGGGCGGCGTATCGCGAGGTCTTCCACCATCTCAGGACGCTGGCGCGGGCTGCCGGTGCCGGGCCGCCGGTCCGCGGCGAGACGGTCGCGATCCGAGCGTGACCACCGTGAGCCGGTTCCGTGTGCTTCTCGCCCGAGGCTGACCTGGTGACCGGCGTGGTCGCCGGAACCATCGGCGTGGACGCGTTGCGCCACGTCACCCGACCGCAGCAATTGGCGCTCGCGTCGCTGCCGCTTCTTCTCGGGGCACATACGATCGACGAGTCCGTCGTCTGGTGGGGTCTGCGCGGTCAGGTCTCCGCGCCCGCCATGCACGCGGCGATCTACGTCTTCCTGGCCTTCGCCTTCCTGCTGCCGTTTCTCGTGCCGCTGGCCCTGTTCGGGGTCGAGACCGTGGACGGCCGGCGGCGATGGATGCTGGCGCTCCTGGCGCTGGGAGCGGTGACCAGCGCGCTGCTGCTCACCCAGATCATCAGCAGCCCGGCGAGCGCCAGCATCGACGGCGCCCACATCGCCTACGTGTCAGGCGGTTCGAACGCACTCCTGCTCGGAGTGCTCTACGTCCTCGCCACCTGCGGAGCCCTGCTGGTCGCCAGCAGCCGCCTGCTGGCGGCGTTCGGCCTGGTCAACCTGGCCGCGGTGATCGCCCTGACCTGGCTGACCTTCACCGGCCTCACCTCGCTGTGGTGCGCCTGGGCCGCGATCACCAGCGTCGTCGTCGCCGTGTACCTGCGACGAGTCTCCCGCCCGGTGGCGCTGCAGCCGGGCTAGCTCACCCGATCCGGCCAGGGCAGCTCTGACATGTCGCGGACTCGGCGCGCCTGCACCACGACCCGGTCCAGCAGCGCGTGCGCCGCGACGACGTTCGCCTCCGCCCCGGAGTTGGCGTTGAGCCGTCCCTCGTCGATGCCGTCGGCGACGCGGCCCCTGCTGGCGTCGTAGACCGCCAGGCCCGCCGGGTTGCGGCCGTCGAACCAGCGGCGCGCCGACGCGGCGAGGTCGGCGTACTCGACCGAGCCGGTGACGGCGTGGAGGCGGTCCATCACCTGGATCGCCGAGGCGACGTCGTAGGGCTGCACACGCGGCAGGTCGAAGCCGGTCGTGATGACGTCACGGAACACCAGCTCCGCGCTGCGCTGCGCGATGACCACGACGTCGTCACGGCCGAGCAGCGCACCGGCGTCGGCGAGGGCGGCCTCCTGCACGTGTCCCCACAGGTGGGGACGACCCGTGTCGCCGGGTGCGTTCATCAGCATCCCGTCACGGGTGCAGGCGAGCATCTGGTCGATCCAGCCGGTGAGGTGGTCGCGCAATCGGGGAATTCGGCCGGCACGCAGCAGGTCCACGGCTGCCATGACGTGGAGGGCACGCACGTCCGGTGGCGCCGGCTCACGCATCCAGATGAGACCGCGGTCGAGCATGGCGAGGGCGCGCGCGTCGCCGAGGACGATCGCGCCACGAGCCGCGGCGTGCAGCGCGCGCGCCTGCCAGAAGGCGCCGCCGGCGAAGGAGCTGGCGCCGTTGCGGTTGCGGGTGCCGTCCCAATCGGTGACGAAGTTCAGCCAGCGTCCGTCGGCGTCCTGCATCCAGGCGAGGAAGTCGAGGAGCCCGTCGCACCAGGTCCGGATCCAGGGCAGCTCCGTGGCCTCCCACAGCGCGCAGAGCAGCACGATCGCGCGGGCGGCGTCGTCGACGCAGGCGACGCCTTCCACTCCCGACTCCCGCGCGGTGATCGGCGTGTCGTCGGCTCCCGCGTACACGGCCAGCGCCACCGCAGCGGGGCCGGCCGCGGTCACCGGGCGGGTGAGCCGGGCGAGCTGCCTCAGCACGGATCCAGGTCGTCCACGATGTCGCGAACCACGAAGTCGGCCGCGCCCAGGCAGGTGTCCGCGGCGCCGTAGTAGAGACGGACCCGCTCCCCGTCGCCGTCGAGCTGCACGTGGCCGCAGGAGAACACGACGTTGCCGAAGACGCCCTGCCGCTCGAAGGGCTCGCTGGGCACCAGGATGGGACGTCGCGAGCGGGCCAGGACGTGCGTGGGGTCATCCGCGTCGAGGAGCAGCGCGCCCATCGCATAGCGCTGGTCGCGGTCGACGCCGTGATAGAGCTCCAGCCAGCCCTCGGCGACGCGGAAGGGCACGGTGCCCGCGCCGGTGCGCAGCTCGTCCCACATCCCCCAGCGGGGCAACGCCAGCGGCTGGTGATTGCCCCACTGCTGCAGGTCGTCGGAGAAGGCGATCCAGATGCCGAGCACACGTCCGAACGACTGCGGCATCGGGCGCGTGAGTGCCGCGTAGCGACCCTCGACGCGTTCGGGGAAGAGCACCACGTCCTTGTGGTCGGGGAGGAACATCACGCCCTTGCGTTCGAACGCACGGAAGTCGGTGGTGGTGGCGCGGCTGGTGGTGATGCCGAGCCGGCTGACCGAGACGTAGGTGATCTCCCAGGCACCGTCGAGCCGGGTGGCGCGGGGATCCTCGCAGCCATATTCCTCGAAACGGTCGAGTGGCGCGACGGCGGGGGCCTCGTCGACGCGGAAGTGCACGCCGTCGCTGCTGCGCGCCACGCGCAGATGGGACATCTGCGTCAGGAAGTCGGTGACGTCGTCGGCCGCCGCGGTGAAACCGCCGGTCGACCCGCGGAAGCGGATGGTGCGGGGGTCGCTGAGGTCCAGCCCCGGCATGTTCCTGGGCAGGTAGACGTCGATCACCGCCGGCGGCTCCCGCGAGGTGTCGAGAAAGGCGACGCCGACCAGCTGGTCGCGGGGAATGTCCGGTGGCAGCGGCTGCAGGCGGGGCTCGGGGCCACTCAGGTCGAAGGTCATCGAGCCCTGGGGAGGATCGACGTCGCTGCGGGGTCGCTCGCCGACGCGGAGCAGCAGGACCACCTCGCCGTCCACCTCGGCCGCGGCCGCATTGAAGACCGAGACGACCTCCAACCCCGGGCGCGACGGCGGCACGTCACCAGGTGTGATGACCGGGTTGTCCGCGACACGCCGGCCGAGACCCGCGTCGACGCGGCGAGCGGTGGAGCGTCGCTCGGCGTGTCGCGCCTGCCGGGCGCTGTCGACGGCACGGGCCAGCTCGACGAATCGCGCGGCTGCGTGTGGCCAGGCCGCATCCTTCGCGTACGCGTACGCACCGCGCTCCAGCGTCCGCTTGCGCTCCGGATCGCCGAGGATCGACAGCACCGCGCCGGCCAGCGCATCGGCGTCGCGAAACGGGACGAGCACGCCGCGATCGCCGGCGAGCGCCTCGGCCGCGTGCAGGTAGGGCGTCGACACCACCGCCTTGCCGGCCCCCAGCGCGTACGACAGCGTCCCGCTGGTGATCTGGTTGGGGTCGAGATACGGTGTCACGTAGACGTCGCTGGCCAGCAGCAGCTCGACGATCTCGCGCTGCGACATGTACTGGTCGATGAAGGCGACGTGGCCCTGCATGCCGAGCCGGCGCACGTCCTCGATCAGGCCGTTGCGGTACGCCTCACCCTGCACCTTGAGCAGCTCGGGATGCGTCTGCCCGGCGATCAGGTAGAGCGCTCGCGGATGGCGCGCCACCACCGCGGGCATGGCCTCGACCATGTACTCCAACCCCTTGCGGGGATCGACGAGGCCGAACGTCGAGATGATGGTGCGCCCCTCGACGCCGAGCTTGGCCTGGAGTCGCACCCGCCCGTGCGGCTCGATCGCCGGCATGCCGTGCGGTATCACCACCGGTGCACGGGCGATCCCGTAGTCGGTGGCGAGGACGTCGACGGCGGTGCCCACCATGACGACGAGCTCGTCGCTGCGGTCGGCGATGGAGCGCACCGCGTCGCGCACCGACGGTGGCGGGTCGGGCAGCACCGTGTGCAGGGTGGTGATCACCGGCTTGTGGAGGGTGTCGAGGAACTGGCGCAGGTGATCCTCGTAGCCGGTCTCCGTCCAGCGACCGTCACGGTAGCCGGGCTCGCGCCAGACTCCGTAGAGGCCGAACTCGTGCTGCACGTTGACGACGTCGGCGTTCGAGGCGTTGATGGCCAGGGCCGCGGTGCGGTAGCTCTCGGGTTCTCCCTGCCGGATGCGCCAGCGCACCTCCGGTCCGTACGGCCGCACCACGTTGGCCTCGTCGATGGCCGCGACGCTGCACCGGGTGCCGGGCTCGGCCAGGCGAATGGCTGCCATCAGGTCCGCCGTGAAGGTGGCGATGCCGCAGCGGCGGGGAACGTTCGAGGCGGTGAAGGCAATGCGGATGGCGGGACCACCCTAGCACCGGGGCGTGAGTCGCAGGCCGTGATGGAAACGCCGGCAGCTCACGGCCGCGCTTCGGGCGCGCGCGGACGCAATGGCCGCAGTGCGGAGCGCGCCAGCCATCCCGCGACCGTGTCGGCGGTCGCGTCCGGTGCCGTCGGCACGGCGAGGCCGAACCCCTGCCCGAGTTCGATGCCCATGGATTGCATCTGGTCGGCGGCGAACTGGTTCTCCACGCCCTCGGCGATGGTGACGGCCCCACTGGAACGTCCGAAGGCGAGGGCGGCTTCGATCGCCGCGCGGGAGGCGTCGCGCGAGGCCGTCATGGTCAGGCTGCGCGCGACCTTGATGAACTCGGGTTCGGCCGCGGCCAGCAGCTCCAGCGTCGAATGCCCCTCGCCGACGTCGTCGAGCGCGAAGCGCACCCCCTCCGCGCGGTAGCGGGCGAGCACCGCGGCCAGACGCCTGAGGTCGCTGATCGGCTCGTGCTCGCCGAGCTCGAGCACCGTCCGCGCCGCCGTCCAGTCCCCCCAACGCAGGAGCAGGAGCAACTGGTCGACGTCGTGCATGGGATCGAGCAAGGCGCTCGCGCTGACGTTGACGAAGAGGGTTGCGCCGTCGGGCAACCGGCCCGCGTCACGGAACGCCGCCTTGCGGCAGATCCAGTCCAGGTCGCAGATGCGTTCGGTCTGCCGTGCCATGCGGAACAGCGTCTCGACGCTGTCGGTGGCGCTGAAGTGGGCGGGACGCGCCAGGGCCTCGTAGCCGAGGACGTGCCCGTCGCCGAGGCCGACGATCGGCTGGTAGACGGCATCGACAGCGCCTCCCGCCAGGAGCTCGGTGAGCGTCTCGGTGTTGGAGGGACCCGAGATCCGCGGCGTGTCGTCGACGACGAACTCGCTGCCCACCACCTGGTCACGTCCGGATCGCTTGGCGCGGTAGAGATGCATGTCGGCCACCGTCCACACCGTCTGCGGGTCGGCACCGGCTGGGGCCGACGCCCATCCGACGCTGATCCGTGCCGACCGGGACGGCATGCCGTGCATGGCCACGCGCATGCGCTCGGCGACCTTGGCGGCCTCCTCACGTCCCGCGCCCGGGAGCAGGGCAGCGAACTCGTCGCCTCCGGTGCGGGCGAGGACGTCCCAGCCACGGACCAGGAGCGCGAGCGTGGTCGCGATCGTGCGCAGGAGCACGTCGCCGGCATCGTGGCCGTTGTCGTCGTTCACGGCCTTGAAGTGGTCGATGTCGATGGCCAGCACGGCGAACGGCTCGCGCGGGATGGTGCGCAGCATGCGGTCGAATTCGCGGCGGTTCTTGAGCCCCGTGAGCGGGTCGGTGGCGGCGAGCTGTTCCAGGCCCTCCGCGGTCTTCTGCAGCGCGAGGTCGGCGTGACGGCGGACGCTGGCATCGCGGACGATGCAGAGAAACCCGCAGAGCTCGCTGCTCCCGTCGCGCAGCGGCGTGGTGATGACGCTCATCCACACCCGGCTGCCGTCCCGCCGCACCCACCAGCCCTCGTCCTCGCGCCCGCCGTCGCGCGCGGCGGCGTCCAACCACCGATTGGCGTTCTCGGGTTCGTCGACCGCACGCAGGGTCGAGACGTGACGGCCCACGATGGCCCCGGGCCGGTGGCCCATGAGGCGCTCCGCACCGCGGTTCCAGCTGATGACCTGCCCGCGCCGGTCGAGCATCACCTGGGCCAGGTCGGACGCCTCGACGAGCAACCGCATGCGCGCCGCGATCTCCGCCACGCCGGAAGGCAATGCAGGCAAGGATGTCTCAGCCGCGCGGCATATGGAAAACACCAGTACCGGCCGCCGCCGCATGGCGGCCGCCTGGAGACCACCCTGCGCAGATTGCACTGATCATGCAGCGCCTGCAGACGCCGCGTCGGCACGCCACCGTACCGACACGGGCCTCTCGCACGGCGCGGGGGTGTAGCGTGGACGAGCTGAGGTTTGCGACGATAGAGACTCGCGCATGAGACCAGCCGACCTACACGACAACGTGAAGAGGAACCACGTTCTGGCAGCGCTGCCCGCCGGCGAGGCACGCCGTCTGTCGGGACAGCTGTCCGAGGTGTCGCTGGAGATCAAGACCGTCCTCTTCGAGCCCGGCCAGCCCATCGACGCCGTGCACTTCCCGCTCGACGGCGTGATCTCGCTGGTCACCCCGTTGGAGGATGGCGCGATCGTCGAGGTGGCCACGGTGGGCAACGAGGGCGTCGTCGGCGTCCCGCTCGTTCCCGGCGGCTCGCTGGCGGTGCGCGCCATCTCGCAGGTGCCGGGACGGGCTCTGCGCATGGAGGCGCCGAGGTTCCTCACCGAGATGGGCCGGCGCGGCGCGCTCTACGAGGTGGTCCAGAACTACACGTCCGCCCTCTTCGGCCAGATCGCCCAGGCGGCCGCGTGCAACCGGCTCCACTCCAACGAGGAGCGCCTGAGCCGCTGGCTGCTGATGAGCCACGATCGCGTCGGCGTCGACGAGTTCGCCATCACCCACGAGTTCCTCGGGCAGATGCTCGGCTCGCGCCGGGCCACGGTGACCCTCTCGGCGGGCATCCTGCAGGCCGCCGGACTGATCCGCTACCAGCGCGGCCACGTCACCATCATCGACCGGCATGGCCTGGAAGGCGTCTCGTGCGAGTGCTACGGCGTGATCAAGAAGGAGCTGGACGGGGCGATCGCCCGGTCGAAGGCGGATCTCGCCGGGTAACCGAGGACGGCAGCGGGATCGCGCTGCAAGCCGTGCGTACGCTGGCGGACCGACCGCCCGGTCTCCGGCCGCATACGATCGCTCCCCGTCGAGCTTGCGGCGCACCCCGCCGACGAGGGCAGGAGTCGCGTGTCCAGGCGCGCGCGCCGGCGGTTGGGTCCGGTGCGGCGGGCGCCGGACCTCGTGCAGTGGGCTCAAACCCAGGCGCGCATCCCTGCACTGACGCCGTGGTCGGTGGCCATGCCCACGCCGGACGGCCGTCACCTGAATCGGACAATCCGTGCAGAAACGCAGGGAAGGCGCCGCTGTGGCAGCGGTCGAGCACCAGGACCACGCCGCCCCCGCCCCGGCAGGCGCGGACTCTCGCCCTGCGTGTCAGGAAATCGCCGCTCGCGGCTGCTGCACTGCTGAGAGTGCCCCGAGAGAGGGCCGTTTCGAGGAAGGACCATCGAGATGCACGTTCACCGAACCCAACCCCGGTTCTCCCCGAGGCGCAGGCCGGTGCTGTTCGTCGTGGCAGCGCTGGCCGCCGCGTCGAGCGCCGTCCTGCCGCTGGCCACAGCCAGGGCGAGCACGCTGCTGACCGCCCCGTACTCGTCGACGTACACGGATCCCCAGCCTGCCTGCACCGTCGCGGACGTGCCCCTCTCCGGGCCACCGCCCGTCGGGGCGTGCAGCTTCACGCCGAACCCGACGGCGAGCACGGGCGAGATCACCGCGAGCGGGGTCCTGCAGTCCCCGGAGGACGGCACCCTGCCTTGGAATGCGTCGCTGCTCTCGGAAACGGGAGTGGTCGCGCGCTACCACCTGGACAGCCCGACGGCCGCGCTTCCCATCACCGTGACCATCCATGTCAAGAGCGCCAGCGCCACGGTGGACGTCCCCTTCCTGCCCGGCCTGGTTCCGGACACCCTCGACGAGTTCGCCCTCAACCAGACGGTGGCCGTCGACGTGAGCGCCGTTGCCGAGGAGACGCAGTGCATGCCCGACTGCGTCACGGGCGGTGACATGTCGGTGGTGGGGCGGGAGGTGAGTGGCACCAGCTCGGTCTCGGGCCAGGACTACGTGTTCCACCTGACCCTCTCGAACGCCTGCGGCGACTCCGTGCTGCCCGACACATCCTGCGGAGACCTTCCCGCCGGTGACGTGCTGGTCATGCCCGAAGTCCTCATCTTCGCCAACGACGAGCTCGCCTGGGGCTCGCAGTACGCGCAGGTGGACGCCGTGGCCACCAGCGTCTCCGTCGGTTGACCGGATCGGCTCCGAGCCGGCACCTATACTTGTCCATGAGGTGCGCAGCGCGGTGAGCGCGCATCCGGGAGGGATTCGAGGCATGGGCGACGCCTCCGCCGGCGACGGCGCGCGCGTTGACTTCGAGGCGCTCTACCGTCAGGAGCACCGGCGCATCCAGGCCATGTGCCTGGCCATCCTGGGCGATCGCGGCGAGGCCGAGGACGTGGCCCAGGAGGCCTTCGCGCGGATGGCGCAGCGGTTCGACGGACTCGACGGCGACCCCGCCGCCTACCTGGTGGTCGTGGCGCGCAACCTGTGCCGCGCCGAGCTGCGTCGCCGCGCGCTTCGCCGCGGCCACGTCGAAGACCGGCGGTTCGATCCCACGCCCGAGGACACCGCCGTGCAGCGCGGCATGCTCGGCCAGGTCTGGCGGCAGCTGGCCCGCGTCGAGCAGACCCTGCTGGCCTACGTGTTCTGTGGCATGACCATGGCGGAGATCGGCGAGCGCACCGGGGCCAGCCCAGACCTGGCCGCGCAGCGCGTCTCCCGGTTGCGCCGCCGCATCCGCCGCATGGTCGCCACGCCCGCCGTCCTGCTCTGGCCGGTGCTGAAGGGCAGCGCCATGGGCCGGCTCGCGCTGCGCTCGCGGGCCGGCGCCGCCCTGGCGCGGATGGTGCCCGCGGAGCACGTCATCGGCCCGGTGCTGCTCAGCATCGCCGCCGGCATCGCCACCTCCCCTGCGCTGGCCCCGTCACCGGCGGCGGCCGGCCGCGGCCATGCGGCCAGCGCGCCATCGCCCCCGGTGGCGGCCGGCGAGATGGGCAGGAGCCTGAGCCTGCCCGCCGCGGTCCCGTCGCTGCCCGCGGCGCTGCCCCGGCCGCTGCCGAGCGCGGCGGGCTCGGCGGTGCACACGGTGCTGCCACCGCCGGCCGATGTCGGCTTCCTCGCCTTCACACCGGCGCCGCATTACGCGAGCGACCACATCGTCTTCGCCTCGACGGACAGCAGCGGATGCACGTCCGCGCCGTGCCCCACCCTGATGCGCAGCGATGACGGCGGAGCGACCTGGAAGCCGCTGACCACGCAGTCCTTCGGCACCACCTTCAGAGTGCTGCTGCCGCCCGACTTCCCGGCCGATCCCACCATCTTCGGCACCGGCGGCAACGCCCTGTACCGCAGCGACGACGGCGGCATGGATTTCGCGCTGGTGGTGACCAACCCGGATGGCCTCGCCGCGGCCGTCGATCCCACCTCGCAACCCGGCAACACACGCATCTTCCTCGACGACATGAGCACCTCCGGCACACCTCTCGTCTTCACCGAGGCGGACGGACGGGTGCGGCCGCTGACCGGCCTGCCGCCGGCCACCACCGGCACGCAGCTCTTCGCCGCGCCGGGCGCATCCGCGGTGTACTTCGACGTCGACGAGGCGGGCCTCAGCGAGAGCCTCTACGCCTGCCCCGCCACCGCGTCCACCTGCAGCCGGGCCGGCGCCGGCGGACGGGCCAGTGCGCTCTCGCCGACGTTCGACGTCGACCACACCTACTTCGACCCGACGGGAAACGGCTCACTGGTGATCAGCACGCTGGCCGGCGGGGCCGTCGCCACCGTCCCCATCCCCGGTGCGCAAACCCTCACCGTCCTGCCCGCCGCCGACTACGCCTCCAGCCGTGTCGTCGACCTCGTGGTGAGCACCACCCAGGGAACCACCACGGGCGTCCGCGTCGTCGGCGATACGCCGCGGCCGTGGGCACTGGCCATCCTGCCCGGCATGGACTCGGCCACGATCACGCGCCTGCCCGACGGTCGTCTGCTCGCCGGACTGCGGCGCGGGCAGGTGCGCGGGTCCGCGGCCTTCACGGGCAGCGGGACGCTGTGCTCCGCCGACGACGGCGCCAGCTGGAGCCCCGCCTGCTGACGCCTCGGGCCAGCCCACAAGGAGCCGGGTCCGGCTTGGTGAGTCCGCCAACGCGACAGAGGGGACGCGGCCGATAGGATCAGGGGCGGCCGGGCACCGAGAAGGGAAGCCTGAACAGGCACGAGGAGCACCACGTCAGTGCCGCGGAGCGAGTTCGCCGCGAGAGGGCGAGAAGCGACCATCGGGCGGACGGCTGCCCGCGCGGGCACGAGGCGGCCGGGGCGCGCTGCGCTGCTCGCGGCGATCGTGGCCGGAGCGGCCGGCTTCGCCCTGGCGACCGCGCCGGGCGCGTCGGCGGACACGGGGAAGATCTCCGCGCAGTACCAGGGCTACACCGCCGCGGGCGGCCAGGACCCCTACGCCGGCAGCAACCCCCAGGACGTCCACGTCGGCGGCTTCGGCGGCCAGCCGGTGGTCACCGGGCTGATCCGGCTCAACCTGGAGTCGCTGCCCACCGGTTCGAGCATCGACGGCCTGGTCCTGGTGCTGGCGCCCAACTCCTCGCAGAGCGACAACGTCGAGCCCGGCCAGGCGGCCATCCAGGCGTGCATCCTCGACCAGCCGCTCAGCTCCAACGGCTACCAGTCCAACCAGCCGCCCTACGACTGCAACGCGGTGCACGCCACCGGCGAGCCGCAGGCCGACGGCACCTGGGTCTTCGCCCTGGCGCCGCTGGCCCAGCGCTGGGAGCAGGACGGCAACACCGGGCTGGCCCTGGTCGCCTACCCGCCAGCCAACGGCACCTCGGTGGGCGTGGCTCCGAGCGCCTGGTCGGTGGCCTTCGACCACACCAGGACGACTGCGCAGGTCGAGTTCGAGCCGCCCGCCTCCACCAGCTTCTTCGGCGGCCTGGCGGCTCCTGCGTACTCGGGCGCCGGGAGCGGCGCGCCCGCGGTCGCCCCCGCGCCGGCCGTGCACGCCGCGCCCGCGGTCAACCCGGCACCCGTGGCGCCGCAGCCCTCGCCGGCCCCGGCGCAGGGTGGCGGCTCGGGCGGCTCGACCCCGACGCAGGGAGCCGTGCCGCCGGCCACCACCGCGACGCCGCACGTCGTCGCCCAGTGGGTGTGGCTGACCGCCGCGCTCGGTGCGGCCGCGCTGCTCATGCTGCTGGTGAGCGCCATGCAGCAGGTGCTGCGCGGCGGCGCGGTGGACATGCGACTGCGGCTGGGCTCGGCGCTGCGCGCCTCGCGGTCGCAGCTGGCCACGCCGGTGGCTGTGCTGGCCCTGGCCTCGGTGTTCGCGCTCGGCTTCACCGGGCAGCTCATCGGCGGCCCGGGCGCGGCGGGCGGCGCGCTGGCCGGGGGCGCCAATGGCGGGCTGCCGGGCGGCGCGGGTGGCGGCGGGAGCGGCGCGGGCGGGCGCGGCGGGGCCACGGCGCTGAATCCGTCCGGCGCTGCCTCGGGTGCGGGCGCGGCGTCGTCGCAGAGCAGTGCCGCGGCGTCGAGCGCGGCGGCGGCGGCGGCGTTCGCCAACAGCAACGGCGGGCGCGACGGCCCGGGCGTCACCGCGACCACGGTGCGCATCGGATTCATCGACCTGACCAACTCCCGGGCGGCCAACAATGCCTTCGGCGTCAAGGTGGCCAGCCAGGGTCCGCAGCACGACATCGAGCAGACCATGGTCGACTGGCTCAACGCGCACGGCGGCATCGGCGGCCGGCGCATCCAGCCGATCTACATCACCGAGGACAACGGGCAGGCGGAGACCGATCCCACCATCAACGAGCAGGCCTGCCACACCATGACCGAGGACTACCACGTCTTCGCGGTCATCGGTGGCGGCGGTCCGCCCGACGACGCCAACGCCAACGCCTGCTACGCGGACGCCGGCACGCTCAACTTCGACACGCAGCAGGCGACGGTCGATCTCGCCTTCCTCAAGCAGGCGTCACCGTACATCTGGTTCACGGCGGACACCGCGCTCGATCGCACCATGCTCTGGGAGATCGCCGGCCTGCAGAGTCGCGACTTCTTCAAGGGCGGTCCCAATTACAAGCTGGGCGTGGTCATCGCCCAGGACCCGGTCAACGAGCGGGTCTGGCAGCAGGTGACGCTGCCCGCCCTGCAGAGTGCGGGCGTGCAGAAGCCGGACACCTTCGAGGTGCCGCACGACACCATCAGCGACATCGCCAACACCATGAAGCAGGCGGTCGCGCACTTCCAGCTCGACGGCGTCAGCAACGTCATCTTCCAGGGGGGCGGCAACTACGGCGCGGGCTCCTACGCGCTGCTCTTCACCCTCGACGCCGAGTCGCAGCACTACAACCCGCGCTACGGGTTCAACACCGACGACGCCACCACCGCGCTGGAGGGGAACGTGCCCCAGGACCAGTTCGCCAACGCGCTGGCGGTGGGCACCATCCCCGGCATCGACGCCGACGACCAGCACAACGCGCCCTGGCCGTCGACGCCCGCCGAGAAGAAGTGCGCGGGCATCGAGGCCAACACCTACCAGCCGGCCAGCCGCTCGGCCGCGTCGAGCAGCACCAGTGCGCTGGAGATGCTCGACATCTGCAGCGCCATGCTGGAGCTGCAGCAGGGTGCGCAATCGCTGGTGGGCCAGCCGCTCAACGCGCAGCTCTGGGCCAACGGCCTCATGCAGCTCGGCGCCAACGTCTTCAACGCCATGGCCTACACGGCGGAGGTCGGCCCCGACCACTGGGACGCACCGGGCGGCTACCGGTTGTTGCACGCGGTGCTCAACTGCGAGGGCAGCAACGCCTGCTTCGTGTACGACAACTCCACCGTGTACAGCTGAAGCGGGCGCTGACGTGCGACGCCGCCTCCGCGCCTCTCTCGCACTCGTCGCGCTTGCGCCCCTGCTGGCCGGCTGCGGGCCCTACCTGTTCCGCGAGAGCGACCGCCTGCAGATCACCGCGCCCGCGAACTACACGTCGGTGCGCCAGCCGCTGACCATTCGCTGGCGGGCGCAGGACTTCAGCGCGCCGCGTGACGGCCGCTTCGCGGTCTTCGTCGACCGCGACCCCATGGCGCCGGGCAGCAGCATCGGCGACTACGCGCCGCAGGATCGCGGCGGCATCTACCTCGTCGACGGCACCTCGCTGCGCCTCAACCTGCTGACGCCGCTGACCGGCGTCGACCCCGCCGAGCAGAACCACCACGACGTCACCGTGGTCATGCTCGACCGCAACGGCGACCGCATCGGCGAGTACGCGGGCTTCACCGAGTTCACCGTGGAGCACGGCCGGTGAGCCAGATCGGCGACATCATCACCGAGGTGGAGAGCGGGGGTCGCCGCCACGGCGCGGAGGGCCGCGCGGCCATGGGCGTCACGGGCGCGACGCATGTCGAGGGATTCTGGGCCGAGCTGCGCCGCCACCGGCTGACTCTCTACCCGGTGATCGCGCTGGGCCTGCTGGGCATCGTCGACCAGTTCCAGCTCAACGCGTACATCATCCAGGGACCGGAGATCAGCCGCGGGATCGGCATGCCGCGCGGCGTGGTGGCCCTGCTGGTGTCGCTGCAGGGGCTGGCGCTGACGCTGGCGGCGCTGCCCATCGCGGCCGGCGTGGAGGGCGCGCCGCGGCGCGGGCTGGTGGCCAAGACGACCGGCGTCGCCTGGAGCTTCGCCACCCTGTTCACCGGCCTGGTCGCCAACGGCTTCGGGCTGGGCGCGCTGATGCTGCTCGACGGCGCCACCAGCGGTTCGGTGATCGCGGTGCATCAGCCGCTGCTGCTGGACAGCTATCCCACCAGCCTGCGTGGCCGCATCGTCTCCATCTATCGCGCCTTCTTCGAAGCCGGCTCGGTGCTGGCGCCGCTCTTCGTGGCCCTGCTCACCGGCGTCTTCCTGCTCACCTGGCGGGGCGTCTTCCTGGCCATGGGCGGCACCGCGGTGCTGATCAGCCTGGTGGCGCTGCGGCTGCGCGACCCCGGCTACGGTCGCTGGGACGAGCAGCGCCTGCGTGAGAGCGTTCGCGCGGGCGGCGCCGAGGATTCCGGCGACGCCGACGCGCTGCGCCCCGAGGAGCACCGCCTGCACTTCTTCGAGATCACCCGGCGGCTGATGATGATCCCCACGGTGCGCCGCGTGCTGCTCGCCTACGCCATCCTCGGCATGCTGCTGGTCCCGCTCAACAGCTACTTCGTCTTCTTCCTCGAGGAGCGCTGGGGCCTGCCGCCCAACCGCCGCGGGCTGTTCTTCGCGGGAGTGGCGGTGTTCTCGGTGGCCATGCTGCTGCTCTCCTCGCGGATCACCGAGAGGCTGTTCCGCTCCAGCCCGCCGGGTCTCTTCCGGCTGGCGGCGGCGGTGCTCTTCACCGGTCTCTGCTGCATCGGCGCGGCGCTGCTCATGCCCGCCTTCGCCGCCGTGTTCGTCGCCTTCGGCCTGGGTACGGGCTGCTTCGCGCTGGTGATCGCCATGGTGCAGACCGGCTACCTCTCCATCGTGCGCGCGCAGATGCGCCCGCACGCAGCGGCGATGCTGGGCATCTTCATCTACGGCGTGGGCGGTATCGGCGGCGCGGTGGTGCTGAGCGGGCTCGACGTGCGCTACGGCGTGGTCGGCTCGGTGGCGGCGGTGCTCGGCGTCGGCCTGCTCGCCTCGCTGGCGCTCGACTCGGTGCACCGCCTGGTCGACCGCGACCTCGATCGCACCGTCGCCGAGGTGGTCGAGGAGGAGGAACTGCAGCGGATGCAGCGCAGCCGGGCGCGCCTGCCCATGCTGGCCTGCCGCAACGTCGACTTCAGCTACGGCCAGCTGCAGGTGCTCTTCGGCGTCGACTTCACCGTCGACGACGGCGAGATGGTGGCCCTGCTCGGCACCAACGGCGCCGGCAAGTCGACGCTGCTGCGCGTCGTCAGCGGGCTCGGGCTGCCGGACAAGGGCAGCGTGCGCTATCGCGGCGCCGAGATCACCTATCTCGACGCCGAGCGCCGCCTGCGCCTGGGCATCACCCAGGTGCCCGGCGGGCGCGCGGTGTTCGGACCGCTCACCGTGCTCGAGAACCTGCGCGTTTACGCCTACGCCTACGGGCGGCAGAAGCGCGAGGTGGAGAGCGGCATCGACAGCGCCTTCGCCGCCTTCCCCCGACTCGCCGAGCGGCGCAACCAGCCGGCCGCGACTCTCTCGGGCGGCGAGCAGCAGATGCTGGGGCTGGCCAAGGCGCTCATCCTCAAGCCGCGGCTGCTGCTCATCGACGAGCTCTCGCTGGGGCTGGCGCCCAGGATCGTCGGCGAGCTGATGGGCACGGTGCGCAGCATCAACCGCGCGGGCGTCGCCGTGGTGCTCGTCGAACAGTCGGCCAACCTGGCGCTCTCCCTGGTGGAGCATGCGTACTTCATGGAGCGCGGCCAGATCCGCTTCGACGGCCGCGCCGCCGACCTGGTGCAGCACACCGACCTGGTTCGCTCCGTGTTCCTCGAAGGCGCGTCGGGGACGACGCTGGCGCCGGCGACGTGACCGCGCGCGCCGTCGTGGCGGCGTTGCCCTTCGCGCCGCCGCCCATCCTGCTGCTGGGCCTGATCACCGGCGCCACCTACGGGCTGCTCGCGGTCGGGCTGGTGCTCGTCTATCGGGCCACGCGGATCATCAACTTCGCACACGGCGAGACGGGCGCCTTCGCCGCCGCGGTGGTCGGCGTGCTGGTGCTCAACGCGCACGCCTGGTACTGGCTGGTGTTCCCCTTCGGACTGCTGCTCGGCGCCGGCACCGGCGCGCTCACCGAGGTGGCGGTGGTGCGCCGCCTGCGCAACGTGCCGCGGCTGATGAGCCTGGTGGCCACCCTCGGCGCCGCCTCTCTGCTGCTCGGCTTCGAGTCCATCGCCAGCGCGCAGGCGCGCACCGGTTCGCTCTACCCGCAGCCGCCGGGGCTGCCCTCCTTCGTGCTCGGCTCGCTGCGCATCACGCCGGCCTACACGGGGATGATCCTGCTCAGTCCCATCGCGGTGGTGCTGGTGACGCTGTTCCTGCGCTACACCCGCTACGGGCTGGCCATCCGCGCCGCCGCCGCCAATCCCGACGCCGCGCGCCTCGCCGGTGTCTCGGTGAGTCGCATGTCGACGCTGAGCTGGGCCATCGCGGGCGCGCTCTCGGCGCTCACCGCCATCCTCATCTTCCCGACGCAGAGCTTCCTGAGCGCCCAGGCCTTCGGCCCCGACCTGATGCTGCGCGCACTCGCCGCGGGAGTCATCGCGCGGATGAACTCGCTGCCGCTGGCGCTCGGCGCGGGACTGGTGGTCGGCGAGGTTGAGGCCATCCTCTACTGGAACTACCCGTCCGGCGGGCCGGTCGAGGGCATCCTCTTCGTGCTCATCGTCGGTGCGCTGCTGCTGCAGCCCGCAGTGGGCGGGCGGCTCGCCGACCAGGGGACCTGGGCCGCGCTGCAGGGCTGGCGCCCCATCCCCGACGCCTGGCGCCGCGTCTGGACGGTGCGCAACGTCGGCCCGCTGACCGGGCTGGTGGCGCTGGCGGTCGCGTTGCCGCTGCCGCTGCTGATCAGCTTCGGCGCCTCCTTCCAGCTGGCCACCATGTTCGCCATCGCGGTGGTGGGGGTCTCGGTGTTCGTCATCACCGGGCTGGCGGGGCAGCTCTCGCTGGGCCAGTTCGCGCTGGCGGGCATCGGCGGCTGGATCAGCTACGTGGTGGCCCACGACAGCGGCAACTACATCATCGCCGTGTTCGCGGGCGGAGCCGCCGCGGCCGTCGCCTCGATCGCCGTCGGCCTGCCCGCGCTGCGCATCCGCGGCCTGATGCTCGCCGTCACCACGCTGGCCTTCGCGCTGATGACGTCGTCGTGGCTGCTGCAGCAACCTTGGGCGCTGGGCTCGGGCGCGGAGCCCGGCCGTCCCGCCATCGGCGGGCTGCTGCTGGGCAGCTCCAAGCAGTACTACTACTTCGCGCTGGCGTTCCTGGTGCTGGGCATGTGGCTCGCCGCCAACCTGCGCCGGGGTGGATTGGGTCGCCTGTTCGTGGCCATCCGCGACAACGAGGATGCGGCGCGCGCCTTCACCGTCAACGTCTGGGGACGCAAGCTGCAGGCCTTCGCGCTGGCAGGCTTCCTGGCCGGCATGGGTGGCGCCGTCTACGGCTTCGCGCTCTCGCGCATCTCCTACGACTCGTTCCTGCCCGCACTGTCCGTCGACGTGGTGGCCATGAGCGTCATCGGCGGCATCGGCATCCTCGGCGGCCCCGTGTTGGGCGCCGCCTACATCTTCGCGCTGCCCGCCTTCGTCTCCCTCGACGCGGTGACCACCGCGGCCAGCTCGGCGGGCTGGCTGCTGCTCATCCTCTACTTCCCCGGCGGCTTCGCGGGCATGCTGGCGCGGCAGCGCGACCGCCTGGTGCGCCTGCTGGTGCGCCTGTCGGGCAACGATCCCGACGCGCTGCTCTCGGCAGCGACGGCGGTGCCGCGCGACGGAGTCACCGCGCTCGGCCCGGCGCTCGCCCGTCCCGTTGCAGAGGTGCGCCACCTGCGTCCCGTGCACCTGCTCGAGGTCGACGGCGTGGCCAAGGCCTTCGGCGGCATCCGCGCTGTCGACGGCGTCAGCCTGCACGTCGACGACGGCGAGATCCTCGGCCTCATCGGGCCCAACGGTGCGGGCAAGACCACGCTCTTCGAGGTGATCGCCGGCTTCACCCGTGCGGACGCCGGCCGCATCGTCTTCGACGGCCACGAGATGACCCGCACCATCGCCGTCGCCGGACTGCCGATGCAGCTCAGCGTGCCCGCCTTCATGCGCGCGCGCATGGGCCTGGTGCGCTCCTTCCAGGACGCGCGGCTGTTCCCCACCATGACGGTGCTGGAGACGGTGATGCTGGCCCAGGAGGGGCATCAGCCCACCACGCTGTTCGCCGCCGCCGTCGGTTCGCGCGAGCTGGAGAATCCCAAGCGCGAGCAGGCGCGCGAGCTGGTCGCCGCCATGGGCCTGGAGGGCTACGCGCACACCCAGGTGCAGGAGCTGTCGACGGGGACGCGGCGCATCGCCGAGCTCTGCTGCCTGGTGGCCACCCGGCCGCGCCTGCTGCTGCTCGACGAACCCAGCTCGGGCATCGCCCAGGGCGAGACCGAGGCGCTCTCCCGTCTGCTGCGCCGCATCAAGGAGCAGCTCGGCGCCACCCTGATCGTCATCGAGCACGACATCCCGCTGGTGATGGGCATTGCCGACCGGGTGGTCTGCATGGAGTCGGGGCAGGTCATCCGCGCGGGCACACCAGAGGAGGTGCGCAGCGACGCGCGCGTGATCGAGGCCTACCTGGGCGGCGAGGTGGCCGCCATCGAGCGCTCCGGTGCGCGCAGCGCGGCGGCGTCGCGGGGTCAGTGACGGGCGGCGGCGAGCAGCGCCCTGACCACCCAGGCGAAGAGCTCGTCGGGGACCAGGGTGGGGGAGAGGAGGCGGTGCTGCTGCAGGCCCTGGATGCAGGCCATGAGCGCCTCGGCGACCTGTTCGGGAGTCGGCGTGGGCTGCGGGCGGGGGATGCTGCCAACCTGGTCCAGAACGCGCGAGAGATCGGCGGCCAGCGCGGCCTCCTGGGCGGCCAGGTCGGCGCGCAGCGAGGCGTCGCGCAGGGCGAGCAGGAAGAGCTCGACCTGGAGGACGAGGAGCTGGCGGCTCTCGGGTGTGTCGACGAAGCGGGCCGCCTGCACGGCCACGTCGACGAGGTGGTCGGCCGCCGGCTTGGCCGCGTCGCCGGCGGGCGGGTAGTCGGCGGGGCTGCCCATCAGCTCGTCCATGCGCCAGTCGACCAGCTCGAGGAGCAGCGCCTCCTTGCTGCGGAAGTTGGAGTAGATGGCGCCGGTGGTGACTCCCGCGCGCTCGGCGATCTCCATCACCGAGACGTTGGCGAAGCCCTTCTCGGCGACCAGCTCCATGGCGGCCTGGAGGAGCAGGCGGCGGGTGCGCTCCTTCCTGGCGCTGCGCGCGCCGCGCGGGCCGGGGGCGGCGGGTGCGGGTCGGTCGTCGTCGGCCTGGCTCATGGGTTCGGTCGAGTGTAGCGCTTGACTCTGATAATAATGATGATTATGATTTGAGACAGGGCAGCGGAGCAGAGGCACGGCCAAGGAGGGCGACCATGACCACGACGGCAGCGGCGGCCAGCCAGGAGCTGACCTCGGAGCGCGCCCAGCAGGTGCTGGAGCGGCTCATCGCCGAGCACGGCATCCCAGGCGCGGGCTTCGCCGCCCTGCGCGACGGCGAGATCGTGGCCACCGCCGCCGCCGGCGTGGCCAACCTCGACACCGGACTTCGGGTCACCGATGGCACGATCTTCCAGCCCGGCTCGATCGGCAAGACCTACTGCACCGTGCTGGTCATGCAGCTCGTCGACGAGGGCCTGGTCGACCTCGACCGGCCGGTCTCGACCTACATCCCCGGCCTGCGCTTCGCCGACGAGACGGCCACGCGCACCGTCACCGTGCGCCAGCTGCTCAGCCACACCGGCGGCATCGACGGGGACCGTCTCGACGAGGCGGGCACCCTCTTCGGTCGCGGCGACGACGCGGTGGAGCGCTACGTGGCCAGCCTCGCCGACCTCGACCAGATCGTCGAGCCCGGCCGGATGTGGAGCTACTGCAACGCGGGCTACGTGGTGCTCGGCCGGATGGTCGAGGTGCTGCGCGGCGCCACCTACGAGTCGGTGCTGCGCGAGAAGCTGCTCGAACCCGCGGGACTCAGCAGCACCTTCTGCTTCCCCGAGGAGGTGGTCGCCCGCAACACCGCCGCCGGACACATGCCGTCACCCGACGGCACCCTGGGCGTCGCGCCGATCTGGGCGCTGGGACGCTCCGGCGGGCCGGCGGGCGCGGTTCCCTACGCCAGCGTGAGCGACGTCGTCCGCTTCGCGGACGTCCTGCTGCGCGACGGCGTGGCGGCCGACGGCACACGCATCCTCTCCGCCGAGTCGGTCGCCGAGATGCGGCGCCCGCACGCGGAATGCCCCGAGCGCGAGCTGCTCGGCGGCCACTGGGGACTGGGCCTGCTCGCCAAGCTCGACGGCGGCCCCGCTGTCTTCGGCCACGACGGCAACACCCTGGGCCAGACCGCGGCGATGCGCTTCGTCCCCGAGCACAACCTGGCCTTCGCCCTGATCACCAACAAGCACCAGACCAACATGCTCTTCGCCGAGCTGTGCAACGCCGTCGTCGACGACTGGGCGGGCATCACCACCGCGCGCCAGCGCAAGCCCGTCGAGGGCCTGCGCATCGACGCCCCGGAGCGCTTCACCGGCACCTACGCCAACGTCGCCGCGGAGATCCCCGTCAGCCTGCGCGACGGCGCGCTGAGCATGGAGCTGCATCCGCGCCGCACGATGACCGAGCCGCTCGACATAGCGCCCTTCCCGCTGCGCCCGCTCGACGACACCACCTTCCTTGCCCACATCGACATCGTCGACGACGACCTGCAGGTCGCCTTCCTCGAGCCCGACGCGGAGCGGCGGCCCAAGTACCTGCACTTCGGCGGTCGACTCTACCGGCGCAGCTGATCCGCTCCCGGGCCTGCCGGCACGCTCACATACGGTTGCCCTCCGCACGCCGGCAGGCCTACTCTGGGGTGGACGAGTCCGCGCTTCTCGGGTTGGGGAGCACCGAATGGCCAACGAACTGAGGGTGACGCTGGAAGTCGGACCGAAGGGCAGGAAGGCTGCTGCGGTGGCGCCGGACTGGCCCGGCCTGGAGCGCGGTGCGACGACTGGGGAGGCCGCGGTCGAAAAGCTGCGGTCCTACCTGCCGCGCTACGCACCGGTGGCGAAGCTGGCAGGGATGGAGGCGCAGTTCGCGGCGATCAGCGACGTCGCCGTCGTGGAGCAGTACCAGGGGAGCGGGTCAACCGACTTCTGGGGCATCTCGTTCGCATTCTCGAGCATCGACAAGCGAGACATGTCGAGCCAGGAATTGGAGCGTGAGCTCAGCCTGATGCAGGCGTGCTGGACATTCTTCGATGGTGTGCGCTCGCGCGTGTCGGCCGAGATGCGCAAGGGGTTGCGCGGTGGAGGGCGTGATCGGGACGTCATCGTTCGCCACATCCTCGGCAATGAGCAGCACCACTGGGCGAACAAGGTCGGGGTGCACACTCCGCAGGAGGTGGTGATCAGCGACGACGAGGGGCTGAGAGGCTGGCGCGGCGCCTATTGCACGGCAATCAGGACCTTCCATGCCGAGGGCAGGATGGCGCGGACCTGGCCGCTGCGGTACCTGATCCGCCACACCGCGTATCACACCATGGATCACTCCTGGGAGATGGAGGACAAAGACCTCACCGGCACGGCCGGATAGGAGGTCAGCCGTCGCCTTCGCGGGTGAAGATGCCGGCGGGATCGACGACGCACGACGTCGCCGCGCCCGCGCCGTCGCGGACGAACTCGAAGCTGAGTCCCGGCGCGTCGGGCGTGCTGAACACACGGTCGTCCTTGGGCTGCAGGCGGATGCGTCCCTGGCCGACGATGTCGGCGACGAGCGTGCCGCGCGTCTCCAGCTCCACCGACATGCGCAGCGGGCCCATCACGTAGCTGCCGGTGTACGCACGCAGCAGCGCGGGATCGCTGAGCCGTTCGTCGGGCTGCCGCTCGAACACGGTGGGGGGCAGGGTCATCTCGAAGGGCACGCGCAGCCCCGACACGGCGCCGCTGGCGTCGAGGTCGAAGGTCATGTCGAACGGCGGCGCGTCGGGGATGGGGAGCTGCAGTCCCCAGGTCTCGTAGTGCAGGTGCTCCATGGAGAGTTCCATGGCGCCGAAGCGGGGCACCAGGCGGCCGTCTTCGAGCGTGATCAGCAGGTCGCCGTAGCCGGGATGGTGGTAACGGCCCGCGTACGCGTCGAGCGGATGGCTCGGCGGTGCGGCGACGGCGGACGCCTTCTTGTGCGCCGCGGCGGCCTTCATGCCGCCGAGCATCGACTCGTAGAGCTCGTGGTAGCGCTCGCCCCAGGGCAGCGGCTCGAGGCCGAGCAGCTGGTCGAAGACGAGGTAGGGGACGACGTCGCGCAGGCCGGTGGGGTGCAGGTTGGTGAGCACCACCACGCCGGCGCGCTGCTCGGGGAGCAGGCTGACCATGGCGGCGAAGCCGTCGATGTTGCCACCGTGGTGCAGCACCCTGTGGCCGCGGTAGTTCATCACGAACCAGCCCAGCGCGTAGGCCTGGTTGGCGGCCTCGGGCCAGAGCACGTCGGAGGCGTCGTCGGGCAGCACCATGGTCGGCGCGTGCAATTGCCTGAGCGCGGCCGGCGAGATCACCTGCCTGCCCGCGACGGCGCCGCCGTCGACCTGCGCCGTCACCCAGCGCGTCATGTCGGCGATGCAGGAGTTGATCGTCCCCGCCGGCCCGACGAAGTCGACGCCGAGGAAGGGCACCTCGATGAGCCGGCCGCCGTCCCTGCCGTAGGGGCGCGAGTGGTCGGGCGAGGCCTGCACGTCGTCGACGCTGAAGTTGGTGTTGTCCATGCCCAGCGGCTCGAAGAGGCGGCGGCGCACGCCCTCCTCCCAGCTGCAGCCCATCAGCGTGCCGGCCAGGTATCCCGCCGTGATGTACATGAGGTTGTTGTACTGCCAGGCCTCGCGAAAGCTGCGGCTCGAGGGCAGGTGTTCGAGACGGCGCACCAGTTCCTCGCGGGTCAGGCTGCGGTTGCCGTACCAGAGCATGTCGTGGCGGGGCAGGCCGGAGCGGTGGCTGAGCATGTCGCGCACGGTGAGCAGCTCGCCGGCCACCGGGTCGTGCATCCGGAAGCCGGGCAGGTAGTGACGGACCGGTCGGTCCCATTCCACCAGGCCGTCGTCGACCAGGGCGCCGAGCAGGCTGGAGGTGAAGGCCTTGGTCGAGGAGCCGATGGCGAACAGGGTGCGGTCGGTGACGGGCAGCTCGTGCTCGACGTCACGCAGCCCGAAGCCGCGCGAGACGATCACCTCGCCGGCGCGCACCACCGCCACGGCGCAGCCGGGGACGCCGAAGCGCTCGCGCTCCCGCTCGATGGCACGCTCCAGCTCGGTGCCCACGCTCTCGACCATCTCGGTTGCCATGATGCGACTCTCCCCTTGACGGCGGGCGTTCCGGTCAGTCTGGGACCGCCGCCATGCTCCGCGGTTGGGAACGGCCACAAAGACGAGCCGCCGCGCTCGGTGCCGGCGACGGCGTCGCGCGGCTACCCCTGCTCGATGCGCAGGAAGTTGCCCGCGGGGTCGCGCACGGCGGCGTCGCGCACGCCCCAGGGCTGGCTGGCGGGCTCCTGCAGCACCTCGGCGCCGGGCGCGCCGGCCACCTTCTCGAAGGTCCCGTCGAGGTCGTCGCTGCGGAAGTGGAGGGGGCGCAGCTCGCCCTTGGCGAGCAGCGCGGCGAGCGCGTCGCCGTCCTCCTGCGAGCGTCCGGCGTGCGGCTGGGAGAGCACGATCATGATCTCGGGCTGGCTGTCGGTGGCCAGCGTGATCCAGCGGAACCCGTCGCGCGCGACCTGGTTGCGCACGGTGAGCCCGAGGGTGTCGCGATAGAAGGCGAGGGCGGCCTCCGGGTCGTCGACGAGCACGTGCACGGCGCTGATGGAAACTGTCATGGGCGCGATGGTAGGCCGGGTGCGGGCGGCGATGCTTCTCCGAAACTGCTCAGCGCCGGAGGGGCTTGCGCGGCCGGTTCAGCACCATCACCTGGCAGCCCGGCACCACCTCGAGCTCGCTGTGGTCGCGGGCGCGGTACGCGCTCGGGGACTCGCCGACGACCTGCGTGAAGCGCGCGGAGAAGGACCCGAGGCTGGTGCAGCCGACTGCGAAACACGCGTCGGTCACGCTCATGTCGCCGCGCCGCAGCAGCGCGGTGGCCCGCTCGATGCGCCGGGTCATCAGGTACGAGTAGGGCGTCTCACCGTAGACCTCGCGGAAGCGGCGGCTGAAGTGCGCCGTCGACATCAGCGCCGTGCGCGCCAGGGCGGCGACGTCGAGGGGCTGGGCGTATTCGCGATCCATGCGGTCGCGGGCGCGCCGCAGACGCCGCAGCTCATCGAGGTCCATCGCGCCCCTGCTCTGCGCGCCGCTTGCGCCGTGGTGCAGCGCCGCCCGCCGCGTTGCGCGGCAACCAGCGCAGCTGGAGCTGCAGGGCGAGTCGCTGCTCGGCGTCTTCGAGGTCGACCCCCGGCACCTGGCGCAGACGGTCGATGCGGTAGCGCAGCGTGTTCTGATGCACCTCGAGACGGCGTGCGGCCACGGCCACGTCGCCGAAGGCGTCGAGATAGGCGCGCAGGGTGTCGACCAGGTGCGTGTTCTGCCTGGCGTCGCGCTCGATGAGCAGGCGCAGCGGCCCCAGCGGGGTGACGGGCTCGTCGGCGGCGACGTCGGCGAGGCGGTCGAGGAGCACCTGCATGTGCATCTCCTCGATGTCGGCGGGCGGCGGCGCGGTGCCGTCACCGCTGTCGACGCGGCGCAGCACGCGCAGCACGCGGTCGGCGTCGCGGCGCGAGGTGGGGATCTCGCGCAGTCCCCTGCCGTGGCCGCCGATGGCCACGATGACGCCGCGGCGCAGGGCGCTGGGGATGCGGGCGAGGAAGCCGTCCGCCGCCTGCCGCACCACGCGGCGGCTGCCGTCGGCGTCGCCGCTCACCGGGATCACCGCGTAGACGACGCCCTCGACGACCCCGCTCACCGAGCGGCGGTGGATCACCGAGAGGTGCAGCGAGAGCGTGTCCCAGATGCGCGCCAGGGCCAGCTCGTTGTCGACGGCGTCGCCCTCGCGCAGGCCCACGGCGACGACGCGGAAGGCGTCACCGGCCAGGCCCAGGCGGCTGGCCGCGTCGGCTGCGAGCGGACCGCCGCCCAGCACCGATGAGGTCAACTCTGTCTGCAACCCGCGCTGCATGTCGGAGGCGATGCGGTGGCGGAGCAGGTGGATGGCCACGAAGCTGGCGGCGCGGGCGAAGTCGTCGATGCGCGCCTGCGCCGGCTTCTCGCGCAGCGCCGCCCACACCGAGCCGAGCAGCTCGTCGCCGGCCCTGACCGCAACGGCGAGTCGGGGCAGCACGCCGGGCGCGATGTCGTCGAGGTAGATGGGCGTGCCCTGGCTGTAGAGACGGCGGAACAGCCCCCCGGTCTGGAAGGCGCGCATGAACTCGTCGGGCACCTGGCGGCCCAGGATGGTCACCATGCGCGCGTCGTCGGCCTCGTCCTGGCGCGCCGAGTAGGCGATCACCCGCGACTGCGGGTCCTCGATGGTCACCGGCGCGTCGATCAGTGCGGCGACCGCGTTGGCCACCGCGAAGAGGTCGCCCGCGGCGACGCCACCCAGCTCCTCGCCGCGGCGCGACCCGGCGGCGTCGTTCATCGCCGAGCGCAGCAGCGCGACGATCTGCATCCAGGCCGCACCGTGCGCCACCGCCACCAGCGTGGCGCCGGCGCGCTCCGCCTCCTCCGCCAGCGCCGGCGCCTCCTGCGCGGCGACCTTGACCAGCAGCACCGCGCCGTCCGCGGCGGTGCGCTGCATCACCTGGCCCAGCTCGCGCCCCGGCGCCAGCCCCACGCCGAGCAGCAGCGTGCCGCGCGAGACCGGGGGCGGGTCGGTGGGGTCGTGGATGGCCAGCGCGGTGGCCGGCACGGCGACGCCGGCGGGCGCGGCGAGCAGCTGCAGCACCCCCGGGCCCAGGGCGTCGAGCAGCCGGTCGAGGCTGGTCACCTCGGGCTCGGGCTGGGGCCTGGCGGGGCTCACTCCACTTGTCCTCTGTCCCCAAAATGATGCTGCGCCTTCGGCGGCCGCGCCAAAGCCGCTGCGGGGACCCGATGGTACCGTCGAGCGCGCATCCCATGAGTCGAGCCGCCAGCACCGTCCTCGCACCAGCAGCCCACGCGGAGATCCTCGACGGCGCCCGCGCCGCGGCCGGGCGCGCCGCCGACCGCGCCGGCATCCGCATCGCCATGCCGCACAAGCTGGAGGAGCTGGGCCGCGCCGCCGCCGTGTGGCAGCGGGTGTGGAGCCCCGACGGCGAGCCGCTCGTCCCCGGCGAGATGCTGCGCGCGCTCACCCACGCGGGCAACTACCTGGGCGCCGCCTACGCCGGCGATGAGCTGGTCGGCGCGCTGATGGGCTTCTTCGGTGCCGGTGCGCACGCCGACCGGCTGCACTCGCACATCCTCGGCGTCGATCCGCATGCTGTCGGGCACGGCGTCGGCCACGCGCTCAAGCTGCACCAGCGCGCCTGGACGCTGGAGCGCGGCATCGAGCGCATCACCTGGACCTACGATCCGCTGGTGCGCCGCAACGGCCATTTCAACCTGGTCAAGCTGGGTGCGCGCGGCGTCGAGTACCTCGTCGACTTCTACGGCCCCATGCCCGACGCCATCAACGGCGGTGAGCCCACCGACCGCGTGCTCGTCGACTGGGACCTGACGCTGCCGGGCATCGGCGTTGCCGCGACCGCGGTCGAGGATGTCGAGGCCTGGCGTGTGCGGGGCGCGATGGTCGCGCTCGACACCGACGCGAGCGGCGCGCCGCGGCCGGGCGACGGCTTCGCCGCCGACTGCGAGCTGCTGCTCTGCGCCACGCCGCCCGACATCGTCGCATTGCGCCGCGCCGATCCTGCCTGCGCCCGCGAGTGGCGCGCCGCGCTGCGCACGGTGATGCTCGACGCGCTGCAGCGCGGGCTGCGGCTGGTGGCGATGGCGCGCGGCGGCTGGTACGTGCTGGCGCGCGACTAGGGGATCACCGGCAGGATCAGCCGCGACGGCCGCGCGGCGTCGTGCCAGACGCGGTTCTCCGCGACGACCATGCGCGTGCCGGTGGCGACGGCCTCGCCGGTGTTGAGGTTGCGGTCGTACTTGGGGAACGCGCTGGAGCTAACCTCGAGCCGGATGCGGTGCCCTGCCCCGAAGACCTGGCAGGTGTTCCACATCTCGATGCTCAGCTCGTAGACCTGGCCCGGCGCCATCGGCACCTCGCGGTCGACGCCCTCGCGCAGCCGTCCGCGCACCACGCCGTCGCAGAGGCGCTGGCAGAAACCGCTGGGGTGCACGTCGACGAGCTTGGCGGTGAAGTCGGTGTCGACCGCGGACGAGCTCGCATGCACGATCAGCCGCACCGGGCCGGTGACCTCGACGTCCTCGTCGAGCGGCTCGGTCGTGTAGCAGAGCACGTCGCCGCGCTGCTCGATGGCCGAGTAGTCGTCGGGACCGCCGATCTGCGAGCTGGTCTCGTCGGTGATGAAGGGCACGGGGCGGGCGGGGTCGTAGAGGTAGGTGTCGGACGGCTCGTCGTGGCTCGGCGCCTGGGTGTCGAGGCGGCCGTCGCCGAAGCGGCTGTTGGCGTTGCCGCCGCTGTGCAGGAAGAAGTCGGTCCAGCGCGTGCGCTGCAGCGGCCATTCCTGCTCGTCGCGCCACCGGTCGCGGCCCATCACGAAGATGCGCACCGGCGCGGAGGCATCCTCGCCGCGGCCGATTGCGGCGTTGGCGAACTCGGCCCAGCGCGACTCGAGGTCGATCACCGCGTTGGGGCCGAAGTCGACCTCACCGAGCTTCTGCGACGCGTTGACCGCGTGGCCCCAGGGGCCCATGAGCAGGCGCTGCTTGCGTCGCGCCTGCTCGGTTGCGGCTTCGCGCACCATGCCGGCGAAGTTGAGCGGCGTGCCGATCTGCTCGTCGTCGTACCAGCCGGAGACGTGCAGCACCGGCAGGTCGAGCTCGGCGAAGCGGTTCTGGTAGCGCAGGAAGTCGAGCGCTTCGTCGCGCACGGCGTGCTGCATCAGGCGCTGCCAGTGGGCACTGCTGAAGCCGGCGCGCTCGTCCATGCTGCTGAGTGGCAGGTGCTCGTACACCTCGTTCCAGGGAATGCCGTCGGTGCTCTGCATCACCCGCCCGTCGACCAGGCGGCACCAGGAGATGCTCATCGGCGAGTGCCCGCTGGTGGGCCACTCGACGAAGGGATCGGAGGGCGTCACCATGACGATGAGCGCGCGCAGGTGTGCGGGATGCTGCAGCGCGGTGAGCCAGGCCGCGTGCGCGCCATACGAGGCGCCCTGCACGACCACGTCGCCGCTGCTCCAGGGCTGTGCGGCGATCCACTCCACGGCGTCGTGGCCGTCGACGCCGTCGTGGCGATGCGGTTCGAACTCGCCCTCGGAGTCGCCGCGGCCGCGCACGTCCTGGATCACCAGCGCCCAACCGCGCGAGTTCCAGGCGCCGACCAGCTTGCCGAAGCCGGGGTTGCACTTGTTGTACGGCGTGCGGCCGAGGATGCAGGGATGCGGTCCGTCGCCGGGCGGCAGGTAGAGGTCGGTGGCCATGCGCACACCGTCGCGCATGGGCACCATGAGGTTGTAGCGGCGCAGTCCCTGCCGGGTCACGCCCCGGCGCGCACGAGCTGCGTCGACGTCGCCAGCGAGTCGACGACGTCGCGGAGCACCTCGACGCCGATGCCCGGCCCCTGCGGCACCGGCAGGCAGCCGTCGGCGCCGAGCACGAAGGGCGGCGTGATGTCCTCGGCGAAATAGCGGTCGGACGCCGAGGTGTCGCCGGGCAGGGTGAAGTTCGGCAGCGCGGCCAGGGCCACGTTGGCGGCGCGGCCGACGCCGGTCTCCAGCATGCCGCCGCACCAGACCGGGATGCTCCGCTCAGCGCAGACATCATGGATGCGCACGGCTTCGAGGTAGCCGCCGACGCGCCCCGGCTTGATGTTGACGATGGCGCAGGCGCCCATCTCGATGGCCTCCTCGGCGACCAGCGCGGAGACGATCGACTCGTCGAGACAGATGGGCGTGCGCACCTGCCCGGCCAGCTTGGCGTGGGCGAGGATCTGCTCCTCGGGCAGCGGCTGTTCGATGAGCAGCAGGCCGAACTCGTCGAGACGGGCGAGGTGCTGCGCGTCATCGAGGGTGTAGGCGGTGTTGGCGTCGACCTGCAGCAGCAGATCGGCGCCGAAGCGCTCGCGCACCGCGCGCACCGGCTCGACGTCCCAGCCGGGCTCGATCTTCAGCTTGATGCGCATGTAGCCGTTGTCGAGATACCCGCTCACGGCGTCGAGTAAGTCGGGGATCGAGGCCATGATGCCGACCGACACGCCGCTCGGCACGCGGTCGCGCACCGCGCCGAGCCGTGCGGCGAAGGATTGCCCGTCGCGGCGCAGCTCGGCGTCGAGCCAGGCGGCCTCCAGCGCGGCCTTGGCCATGCGGTGGCCCTTGATCGGCTCCAGGACGCTCGCGATGGCGCCGGCGCTGACCGCTTTGTGCGTGTCGCCGGTGAGCAGGCGGGGGAGAAGGTGTTCGGTGATGACGCGCTGCGCGGCGTCGACGTACTCGGAGGAGTAGAGCGGCTCCTGCATGGCCACGCATTCGCCCCAGCCCTCGCTGTCGCCGGCGAGCACGTGGACGAGCAGCACGTCGCGGCGTGTCTCGGTGCCGAAGGAGGTGCGGAAGGGCGCCACCAGCGGCAGGCGCACGCGGATCAGCTCGACCGCCTCGACGGCGACGGGCGCGGTGCCGCCCTGGACCCGGGTTGCCATGGCGCCGAGTGTACGAGCCTGCGCAGCGCGGGGCTTGGGGCCATGGTCCAAGCGGCGGCGCCGGGGTTGGTGATCCCGCCCCAACCGGCGGGCGTGCGCTGCGGCCTAGACTGCGGCCCATGCCGGAGATGGGCGCGCCGTGAGCGCCGACCTGCTGCTCCGCGGCGGCACCGTCCACGACGGGCTGGGCTCGCCGGGACGGGTCGCGGACGTCGCCGTGGCGGACGGGCGCGTGGTGGCGGTGGGCAGCTTCGACGGCGCGGCCGCCGAGGTGGTCGACTGTGACGGGCTGATGGTCGCGCCCGGCTTCATCGACCCCCACGCGCATTCCGACCTGGTCCACACCGCCGCCGAGCCGCAGCCCTTCAAGCTGGCCCAGGGAGTTACCACCGAGATCGTCGGAAACTGTGGCTTCTCCTTCGCGCCGCTGACCGCCGACGTGCTCGACCTGCTCGGCGACTCCTGGGCGGAGCTGGCCGGCCCCGGTGAATTGCGTCCGCGCAGCTTCGCCGGGCTGCTCTCCGAGCTGGAGGAGGCGGGGCCGGCCAACAACGTTGCGGTCCTGGTCGGCCACAACGCATTGCGCGCCGCCGCCAACGGCGTCGACCGCGCCCTGCGTCCCGGCGCGCTGCAGCGCATGCGCGAGCTGGCCGCCGAGGCCTTCGAGGCCGGCGCCATCGGCCTGAGCAGCGGCCTCATCTACGTGCCCGGCTGCTATTCCGACACCGACGAGGTGGTCGCGCTCGCCGAGGTGGCGGCGCGCTACGGGCGTCCCTACACCACGCACATGCGCGACGAGGCCGCGCATGTGACCGACTCGCTCGACGAGGCCATCGGCATCGGCCGCCGCGCCGGCGTGCGCGTGCAGGTGTCGCACTGCAAGGTGGCCGGCGCGCGCAACCACGGACGTGCGGGTGAGCTGCTCGACCGCATCGCGGCCGGCCGCCGCGACGGCGTCGACGTGCTCGGCGACCAGTACCCGTACACCGCGGGGTCGACGTTCCTGGCCGCATTGCTGCCGCCGTCGGCTCTCGAAGGCGGCACGGCCGCGCTGCGCACGCGACTCGCCAACGCTTCGACGCGTGCCGAGCTGCGCGGCGTGGCCGAGAGCAGCGCGGTGGGCAGCGGACTCTGGGGTGAGTCGGAGCCCTCGGATGTTCTGGTGGTCAGCCATCACGACGCGCGTTTCGCCGGGCAGCGGCTCGACGCGATCGCGGCTGCGCGCGGTGTGGACGCCTGGGACGTGGCCTGCGACCTGGTCCTCGACGACCCCGCTGCGATGATCGTCGTCGACCTCATGTCCGAGGACGACGTGCGCCGCATCATGGTCGACCCGCTCATCGCCGTCGGCTCCGACAACGGACCGCCGCAGGGGCTGCAGCATCCGCGCACCTGGGGCTGCTTCCCGCGCGTGCTCGGCACCTATGTGCGCGAGCAGGGTGTGCTGACCTGGGAGCAGGCGATACGCAAGATGACCTCGCTGAGCGCGCGCGCCTTCGGCCTCGCCGGCCGCGGGCGCCTGCTGCCGGGAATGGTCGCGGACATCTGCGTCTTCGACCCCGTGCGCATCGGCCACGCGGGGACGTACCTGCAGCCCGATGTGGCGCCGGAGGGCGTCGAGCTGGTGGCGCTCGCCGGTCGTGTTGCGCTGCGCGGGGGGACCTACACGGGCGAGCGCGGCGGCCGGGTGCTGCGCGCCGGGCCGGGCTGAGTCCGCACCGTCGAGCCTCGGTACACTCGGGCCGGCATGGTCGCTGCACGAACGCTGGGGATTGTCGCGGTCGCTGTGTTGGTGAACGCCTGCGGGCCCGGTTCATCGCCTGCGCCGGATGCCGGCGGCGGCGACCTGATCGTCGACAGCCCGCAGATCGTCAACGGCAGCATCGCGCGTGCGCAGACGTGTGACGGCGGCGACCATGCGCCGGAGGTGCGCTGGAGCCCGCTGCCGACTGGCGGGCGCGGCGTCCTGGTGGAGATGCTCGATCCCGACGCGCCGGGCGGCACCTTCACGCACTGGCTGGCCTACAGCGACGCCGACACCGGCACCACCGTGGGTGGCACCTGGGTGCAGGGCGCCAACGACTTCGGCGGCACCGGGTATCGCGGACCCTGCCCGCCGAAGGGCCAGACGCACCACTACCACCTCACCGTCATCGTGCTCGCGTCGCCGCTGGGCTCGGGCGACCACGCGCTGGCGGCGGGCTTCCACCGCGGCGACGCGGACGCCGCCGTCGCTGCGCGCACCCCGTTGCGCTCCGGCGAGCTGGTCGCCACCTACGGGCGCTGACGCACCGGCCGGTGCACCGCCGATTCATCGATGATTCCGGCGCACCGCCGACGTCATCCCCGACGAACCGATCACCCACCGCAGCTCACAGGAGCCAGCAGTCATGCCGCGCAAGCTCGTCGCCACCACCTACGTGACCCTCGACGGGTACATCGACGACCCCGGCCAGTGGTCCTTCCCCTTCTGGTCCGAGGAGGCGTCACAGTTCAAGTACAAGGAGCTGTTCGACAGCGACGCGCAGTTGCTCGGCAGGATCACCTACGAAGCCTTCGCCGCCGCCTGGCCCACCATGCAGGGCACCGGCGACTTCGGCGAGCGCATGAACGCGATGCCCAAGTACGTCGCCTCGCGCACGTTGACCACCGCGACCTGGAACGCCACCGTCATCGATGGCGACGTCGCCGACGCGGTGCGCCGGCTCAAGGCGGAGGACGGCGGCGACATCCTGCTCGCCGGCAGCGGCCAGCTGCTCGACTACCTGACCACCCACGACCTCGTCGACGAGTACCGCCTCATGGTGCATCCCGTCGTGCTCGGTGGCGACGGGTCGAAGCGGCTCTTCGCCACCGCGCCGCGACGCACCCTGGCCCTGGCGGACAGCCTGCGCCTGCCCAACGGTGTGATGGTCAACACCTATCGGACTACCACGGCCTGAGGCTTGGTTGGACGAGCTACTGGCCGATGCGTCCGTCGATCCGCTCACGCAACAGGTCGGCGTGACCGAGGTGGCGGGCGTACTCGTGGATCATTTCGAGCAGCACCTCGCGCAGCGAGATCGGCCCTTCCCCCTGGCCGATGCCGCTTCGATTGTTGCCGGTGATGTCGAGACTGGATGACCCGGCCACGAATCGCTCGGCGAAGTCCACCTCTGCCCGCCATGCGTCCCACGCCTCCGCAACCACCTTGGGGTCGGGAACGGCGCCGTCGAAATCCCCGTCGCGGTCGCTGTCGGAACAGAACAGCCGGGGTGCGTCCTGCCCTGCCATCACCTTCCGGAACGCATGACGCTCCATCTCCGCCAAATGTCGTACCAGCCCCAGGAGCGACATGGTCGACGGCTCGACGGAGCGCCGCGCCAGAGCCTCGGCATCGAGGCCTGAGCACTTCATCTCCAGGGTGAGGCGCACGCAGCGCAGGTACTCGACCAGCGCGGTGCGCTCGTCACTCAAGGGTGGTCCGCTCTCGCGCGGGTCGTCCTGGAGGTCGAGAAACATGTCGGCTCGTCGGGTCGTGGCCATGGCCGCAATTGTCGGTCTTCTGCCCGATGCGTGTGGGGATTGAGCGGAGCAGGCAGCCGACGAGGATGTGGCCCCCGCAGAGGCGAGCGCCGAGGGGACGTTGGGTGGCGAGGCGGCAATGGGAGGTGTAGAGATCGGCTATCTTCACTTCACTGAAGGTGATCATTGACCGTTGCCTATGGAGCATTGAGAATGGCCGCGGAGATCCGTCTCCCCCTACAGTGGGATTCAGACCAAGACTTGGCGCACCTGCGGCTGGGTTCGCTCGGAGATGAGGAAATCCAGACGGTCACGTGCGACATCGCTCAGGGGTCCGTGCTGCTGGTGATGGATGTGGGGGTGTCAAGTCATAGGATCGCCGGTTTCGAAGTGGTGCCTGCCAGCGCAGCGTTCTCGTGGATGACCGTTGAACAGCGAGAGGACGCCATTGCGAAATTGGAGGTCGACGTGAATTGGGCGTGGGCCGATGTCCGCTTGTTTCAAGACCCGACGCACCCATCAGACATTGTGCCTTTTCGCTGTGAGGGTGTGCCCGGGGTTTTCGGGTGTATTGGCGGCGGTGGGTGTAACGTGCGAGGGTTCCGTATTCCAGACCCGAAGAACCGGCTGCCGGAGCGTCTGGTGGCGGCGCTGAACAGGGATGGATAGCCCTGGCAGCGGAGCCTGGTCCGCGGTACGACCTCACCCCCGGCGCGCGCCGGGCAATTCCTCGAGAAACGCCTGCGCGGCCGCGAACGAACGGCGGTCCGTGGCTTCGTGGTACTCGACGCCGGGGGTGGCGCCGGGCACCGCGTTGCGGTGGGTAAAGCCGTGCACGGCGCCGCCGTAGGCGATGAGCTGCCAGTCGGCGCCGGCGTTGGTCATCTCGTCGGAGAAGGCGACGACGTCGCTCCAGGGGACATGCGGGTCGCTGGCACCGTGGCAGGCCAGGATCTTCGCGCGCACCGCGCCCGGTTGTGCCGGTGCCTTCGTGGCAAGAGCGCCATGCATGCTGATCACACCCGCGATGTCCGTGCCGAAGCGGGCCAGGGTGATCACCGTCAGCCCACCGAAGCAGAACCCCACCGCGGCCAGGCAGCCATCCGCCTCGGGACACGCCACCAGCGCAGCCACCCCGGCACGCGCACGCTGCACCAAGCGCGTGGGATCGTCGCGCATGCCCACCAGCCGCGCGATCATGCGCTCGCGGTCGCCGATGACGCCGTCGCCGAACATGTCGCAGGCGAACACGGTGTGACCCAGCGCGGCGTAGCGCCGCGCCTGCTCGCGCGCGTGGTCGTCGAGGCCGGCGCCGCCGTGGACCAGCAGGATTCCCGGGAGCGGCGCGCCGGCCGCGTCGTCCCAGGCGAGAACGCCGTGGAGGGCGACGTCACCGTCGCTGTACGGCACGTCGCGGGTGGTGATCGCCATGGGGCTGCATCCTACGTGCCTTGAGTTTCCCGGCGTACAGGCCCATAGTGCGTGACCTGCGGGCCTCGTTTGGAAGGCCCGAGGGCCTCGCCAGGGGGACGGGCGAGGCGGAGGGCAGCCACATGGCGGAAACGCCGATCCTCGACATGGCGGTAGGCGGCTTCGGTCGATTCAGCTCAGTCTGGGACTTCGAGGACTTCTGGACACGCGGCAACACCTTCGATGCCGCGCTGCGCTTCGTCACAGCCGCGCAGCGGCGATGGCCGGACGACCCGCGCGTGCAGGACATGCAGATGTTCCTCCGCACCATCATCGGCGCGGACAGGGTGTATCTCCGCAAGGAGATCAAAGGCGGCTACTGGGCCGACGACTACGGCTGGTGGGGCATCGCCTGCGTGACCGCGCGCAACTACCTGATGAGCGTGGCCGACCCCAACGGCGCCGCCGAGTTCCTCGGCCTCGCCGAGCAGTGCTGGGCACAGATGATCGCCAGGGGCTACGACAAGCTCGATACGGCACGACCCGTGCCGCACGGCTGCGCCAACGCAGAGAGTCCCACGAGCAACGGAACCAAGAACACGGTCACCAACGCCAACCTCTTCGTCCTGTCCGTGCGCCTGGCCGCCGCCATCGGCGGCACCACCCCCGGTCCGGCCGACCCCTACCTGGCCATGGCCTACGCGCAGTACCTGTGGTTCAAGGCCTGGTTCACCCCGGCGCACGGCTACCTGTGGCCGGTGAACGACCCGGTCGCCATGGTCCAGGAACGCCCCATCGGCGCGCCCGACTACGAGCACAAGGACCGTCCGACGTGGGAGCCGGGGTGGGTCTGGTCGGCCGACCAGGGGCTGATGCTGGCCGGGCTCATCGGCTGTCTCAGCATCAGGGGCCAGCTCTTCGAGTGGGCCAAGCGCAACGTCCCGGGATTCGATCCGCGGGCCTTCCAGAACGACCTGATCGCCCGCGCGAACACCATCCTCGCAGGCGCCAAGACCCTGCTCTTCGGGCTCGGCTTCACCGGCTCCGACCACGTCCTCCGCGAGGCGCCGTTCAACTCCAGCTTCAGCGACGACGCCAAGGACTACGTCTGCGGACGCGGCGTACTGCTGCGCTACCTGGCCGAGATCGACACCGGGAGCGCGCTCGACGAACCCATCAAGCTGACGGCGGATGCCCTGTGGGCGACGCGTGACACCTCGAACAACCAGTTCGCGCCGCAGTGGAGGCCCGCCGGCGACGCCGGGTTCAACCAGCAGTTCAGGGCTGCCTGGGGATACGGCGACGGCAACACCACGTGGGAGTTCGACCCGAGCTGGCCGCAGAAGACCATCGACGGCATCGTGCAGGCGACCGGGCTCGACGTGCTCCGTGCGGCGATCCTGGCCGGCCAGGGCACCGTCGAGCACGCGGACTCACTCGTGGCCACGGAGACCAATCCCGGCGGCCGATGATTCCTCGTCGCGGGTGGCGTCCAACCCGTGTGACGCCACCCGCTGAGGAGGATCGACCCCGCCATGGCTGACGCGCTGACACCCGACGGCCTGCGCCGCTTCGGCGAGGTTGCGGCCGAACACGTCGCCAACGGCGGCGTGCCCGGCCTGGTCGCGCTGGTGGCGCGCCACGACCAGGTGCACGTCGAGGTGCACGGCAGCCTCGACGCCGGCGGCGGCACACAGCCGCGCCCGGTGCGGCGCGACTCGCTGTTCCGCATCGCCTCGACGACCAAGCCGATCATGGGCGCCGCCACCATGGTGCTCATCGACGAGGGCCGGCTGACACTCGACGGTCCGGTCGACACGTTGCTGCCAGAGCTGGCCGGAGCCCGCGTGCTGCGCAGCCCGGACGGCCCGCTCGACGACACCGTGCCGGCAAAGCGCGCCATCACCGTGCGCGACCTGCTCACCTTCACCTTCGGCTTCGGCATGGCCATGGAGATGTTCACCGCGCCGCAGCCGTGGCCGGTGGTGCAGGCCGCCAACGACCTCCATCTGGCCACGCTGGGACCGCCCCAACCGCAGGAGCCGCCCGGCCCGGACGCCTGGATGGCCGCGCTCGGCTCGCTGCCCCTGCTCGCCCACCCCGGCGAGCGCTGGCTCTACAACACCGGTGCGCAGGTGCTCGGCGTGCTCGCCGCGCGGGCCGCGGGCATGCCGCTCGACGACGTGCTGCGCACGCGCCTCTTCGAGCCGCTCGGTATGCGCGACACCGCCTTCCACACCGCCGACACGAGTCGACTCGCCACCGCGTACGTGCCCACGCAGCACGGCCTGCAGACCTGGGATCCGCCCGACGGCCAGTGGTCGACGCCGCCGCGCTTCCCCGACGCCGCGGCCGGGCTCGTCTCCACCGCCGACGACCTGCTCGCCTTCGCGCGCATGCTGCTGCGCAACGGTGACGGCGTGCTCTCACCGCAGAGTGTGCGCGCGATGACCACCGACCAGCTCACCGCAGAGCAGAAGGCCCAGGCGGGCAGCGGCATTCTCGGCGACAGCGGCTGGGCCTTCTGCCAGGCCGTGGTCATCGACGGTCCGCGCACCGGTGCCTACGGTTGGGCCGGCGGTCTCGGCTCGACCTGGCTGGTCGACCCGCACCGCGACATGGTCACCATCGTGCTCTGCCAGCGACTCTTCGACTCGCCGCAGCCGCCCGCGGTGCACCGCGAGCTGCAGGACGCCGCCTACGCGGCCGTGGCTTAGTCGCGCAACGCCGCGTCCAGCGCCTCGCGATCCTCGGCGCTGAGCACCCATTCGCCGGCGCGCGCGTTGGCGATCACCTGCTCGGGCGACGTCGCACCCGCGATCACCGATCCCACGCCCGGTCGCGAGGCGAGTCCCGCGACGGCCACCTCCAGCAGGGATCGCCCGCGCGAGCGAGCGAAGTCCTCCAGCCGCTCGAGCAGATCGAAGGTGGCGTCGGTGAGCATCTCCTTGGCGCGATGCGGCTGTCCGCCGAGTCGCGATTCCGGCGGCGGCGGTTCGCCGCGGCTGTACTTGCCCGTCAGCACCCCGGCCGCGAGCGGATAGAAGGGCAGGATGCCGACGCCGCAGTGCAGCGACGCGGGGACCAGCTCGCGCTCGGCGTCGCGCTCCAGCAGGTTGTAGCGGTTCTGCGCGCTGATGAAGCGCTCGCCGTGCGCACTGCGCGCCAGCCACTCCGCGTCGACCACCTGCCAGGCCGCGAAGTTCGAGGAGCCGATGTAGCGCACCTTGCCCTCGTCGACCAGCTCGTCGAGCGCGGCCAGCGTTTCGTCCAGCGGCGTGACGCCGTCGGGCTGATGGTACTGGTAGAGGTCGATCCAGTCGGTCTGCAGCCGGCGCAGCGATGCCTCGACGGCCGAGCGGATGTAGCGGCGCGAGCCGCGGGCCACGGCGCCGTCGCCCATGTCCATGCCGAACTTGGTGGCCACCAGGGCGCGTTCGCGCCGGCCGCGCAGGGCCAGGCCGAGGGATTCCTCCGAGCCGCCGCGCCCGCCGTAGATGTCGGCGGTGTCGAAGAGGGTGATGCCGGCGTCGAGGGCGGCGCCGACCGTGGCCTCGACGGTGGCGTCGTCGATCTTGCCGCGGAACTGGTTGCACCCCAGGCCCACCACCGAGACGCGCAGGCCGCTGCTGCCGAGCTGTCGCTGTTCCATGGGCCCTGATGGTGGGGCATCGAGCGCGTTCGGCGTACGCCGAACGATCTGTTCGATCAACCACTTGTATCGAACACAGCGTTCGAGTATCATCGAATCGAGATGCCAGCCACCAGCCCCGGACCCCGAGTCCTCGACCTCACCGTCCCGCAGCGGGCCGCCCGCCTCGAATTCGACGTCAGCCCCGCCTACGAGCTGATCGCCGTGCTGCAGGCGCTGTCCAGCCCGCACGAGTGGCGGACCTACGAGCAGGGCGCCGGCTGGTTCGACGAACTTCGATCGCGGATGTCCGACCAGCTTCGAAGCCAGCTCGAGCTGGTCTCCGGCGAAGGCTGCCGCGCCGAGTGGGGCCACCTGGCCGGGCTGATCGCCGAGGCCCCGGATCGCAGCGACCTCGGCAAGGTGATCGACCACCTCGCCGGGCTGCCCGCCGCCGCCATCTGCCGCTCGCTCATCGAGAGCGGGCTGCCCGGCGCCGCGCGTCGCGAGCACGCCGACCTCATCGACGCGGCCGCCCAGGGCGACAAGGTTGCCCGCGCGCGGCTGCGCGAGATCGTCGCCAAGGACGGCGACGAGCACGACACCCGGCTCGCCGACGCCATCCTGGCCATCGACTCCCGGGACCTGCGCGACCGCATCATCGACGGCCTGCGCGAGGCCGCCGGACTGCTCGGCGAGCATCTCGCGGAGGTGATGCCCGCGCTGCGTCGCGACCTGGAGCTGCGGCGTGAGCGGGTGCGCGGCCTGGCCATCGAGGACGCCGTGGAGAACGCCACCGACGGCATCCACTACGCGCTCCTGCCCGGCATCCGCCGCGTGCTCATCGTGCCCCATGCGGCGATGCGGCCCTGGGTGCTGATCAGTGAGCGGCTCGACACCAAGATCTTCATGGTCGCGGTCAGCGAGGCCTGCCTCTCCGCCGACCTCGACACACCGCCGGCGCGACTCCTGCAGATGTTCAAGGCGCTCGCCGAGGAGCAGCGGCTGCGCATCCTGCGCCGTCTCGCCGTCGACGGGCCGGCGACATTGCAGGAGATCGCCGACCATCTCGGCGTGGCCAAGTCGACGGCGCACCATCACCTGGTGCAGCTCCGCGCCGCCGGACTCACCGTTGTCGACCTCGGCGCGGAACGCGACTTCCGCATTCGCGACGGCGTCGGCGAGGACGTGCGGCAGCTTCTCGAAACCTATCTGCGGGCGGGCGCGAAATGACGCGCAGGACAGACGACGCTGCTGGGAGGTGCGACCGATGAGCCCCTTGATCACCATCCTCATGGCGGAGACGCGCCACCGCGACCGGATCGCCACGGCCTCGCGCTTCGCGCTGCGGGCGCGGCAGCTCTTCGCGGTGCGCGGCGGTGACTCCGTCGAACCTCCCGAGCTGCCGCTGACCCTCCCCGGCATGGGGATCCGCCGCCCCCGCTGGTGGGGCGCGCTCGACGGCGGCGAGCTGTCGCGCGAGGCGAGCGTCGGAGTGGGCGACGCGCGCTGCGCGCACTGCTGAAGTTCGGCACACCTCGGCAGGCGGCGCCATCGGGCAACCGGTGACGCCGCCTGCAACTTTTCGCCGCCGCCACGTGTTTCGGTGGGCGAGATGATTGCGACAAGCCTCTTCCGCATCGAGCCCATCCCCGCCGCCGCCCTGCGCCGCATCCGCGCCGCGGGCCGCGACGACATCGGCAACCCTCTGCGCCTCAGCGTGGCGGACGGCCCCGGCGCTCCACTCCGCTGCTGCCTGCGCGAGGCGCAGCCCGGGGAACGCCTGGCGCTGATCGCCTGGCAGCCCTTCGAGAACGGCGGTGCCTATGCCGAGGTCGGTCCCGTCTTCATTCATGCCGAGGAGTGCGCCGACTACACCGAGGTGCACGCCTACCCCGCGGGATACCGCCACCGCAACCAGGTGTTCCGCCCCTACGACGCGAGCGGCGACATGGTCTACGAGGCCATCGAGGTCGTCGAGGGCGCCGGCGCCGAGGCGGCCATCGCCCGCATCTTCGCCCGCACCGACGTTGCGGTCATCCACAGCCGAAACCTGCTGGCCGGCTGCTGGATGTTCAGCATCCACCGCGACACTCCGGCGGCCTGACCCCGCACTCGCCACGGCCTCGGGGGGACAGGCCCATTTGGGGAGGGGGCTCGTCCCTTGGGTAAGACGGGCGCGGGGGAGAGGGGCCGCTGTGCGTGGCGGTGCGCAGAAGGAGTGGTCAACCGACGTCAGGCGGTGAGCCGGCGCCGAACAGGCCGCATCACCTCGAAGACGGCCGCCGAGCGCTGCACCGAGTCGCCGAGTTCCGCGGCGACAGCCATCACCTCGATAGTAGGCTCCGCTGAGCGGTTGGACCGACACGGGGGGCAACATGGCCGGCGGCGACGGACCGTTCCGGTCCCTGCTTCAGCGACACGTCTCCGCGCTGCCGCCAGTGCCGGCCATGGGAACATCCCAAGGGTTCTTCGGAGGCACAGATTGAGCGATACGAGCACCGGAAGGGGCAAGGTGGTCGTGAACAGGTCGATGTCGCTTGACGGCTTCATCGCCGGTCCCGGTGACGCGATGGACTGGGTCTTCGACTTCGTGGCGCCAGACGAGTTCCCGGAGATCGCGGCGGCCACCGGCGCCATGCTCGTCGGCCGGCGGACCTACGAGGTCGGCAACAGGATGAACGCCGGCAAGGAGCGGGGGTCCTACCCGTTTTCCGGACCCGTGTTCGTCCTGACCCACGAGCCACCGGCCCCGCCGGACCCGGCGGTCACGTTCCTCACCGGTGACATCGGGGAAGCGGTCGCCACGGCACTGGACGCTGCGGGCGAGAGGAACCTCGAAATCCTCGGCGCCGACGTGGCCGGCCAGTGCCTGCGGCGGGGTCTCGTCGACGAGATCCTCGTGTATGTCCTGCCGGTGTTGCTCGGCGACGGCATCCGCTTCTCGTCCCCGGGCCTCGGGAGGATAGACCTAGAACCGGTCAGCAGCACGCGGTCGGGCGCCGTCAGCATCCTCCGGTTCCGCGTCAGCAAGTAATCGGAAAGCTCGACACCTCAGGCTCGGGGAAGCTCGCGGAGTTGGCATTCCAGCCGACGGGAAGCCGCACCGCGTCGGGCGAGTAGGCCTCGCGCCCGGCTAGGAGGGACCGTTGCCCAGCGGCAGGTGTCATGCGCTTCCTTCGTGATCAGGCCTTGCGGAGCCCCCGTGCGATGTGTTCAGCCAGCATGATGGTCGGCAGGTTCGTGGTCGCGGTCGGAATGGCCGGCATGACCGAGGCATCGGCGATGGTGAGATTGTCAATACCGTGGACCGAGCCGCGTGCGTCGGTGACCGCGCCGTGGTCGGGGTCGGGACCCATGGCGCAGGTACCCACGGGGTGATGGTAGGTCGACACGGCGTTGCGCACCCATGCCGCGAGCGCAGCGCGGTCGTCGGTCGTCACTGCCGAACCGGGCGAGAGTTCCGGGCCGGAAATGATCGCGGCGAGCGGTCGGCTCTGCGCGAGTCGGCGTGCTTCCGTGATGGCGTCGAGCATGCGCTCGAGGTCATCGGCATCCTCGAGATGGGCGGGATGGATTCGGGGTGGGACCCTCGGATCGGCGGAAGCCAGGCGAACCCAGCCGCGTGATCGCGGTGCCATGAGGCCGGCAACGAGTCCGAACACGGCGCCGCTCGGGACCTGATCCGGCCCGATGTCGAACGGGCCCGCACAAAACAGCAGCAGGTCGGGCGGTCCGGTGGGGTTCGCCGAGCGGGAATGGAAGCTGACATGAACCTGGAAGCGGCTCGGGCCCGGAGACGGTCGAGTTGGAAGGTCGACGGCGAGCAACGGGTGGTCGCTGAGGTTGCTTCCGACACCGCGGAGATTCACGACGGGCACGATCCCGAGCGCCCGGAGCTCGTCAGCCGGGCCGATGCCCGAGCGCGCGAGGATCATGGGGCTGGCGTAGGTCCCGGCGGCGAGCACCACGCGGTCCGCTTCGATGACGCGTCCGTCGGTGAGACGGATTCCCGTCGCACGCGATCCCGAGGTCTCGATCTGCGCTACGACGGCCTCTGGGCGCAGGGTGAGGTTCGGGCGTGACCGGGCCCGAGCGAGGTACGTGACCGCTGTGCTCATCCGCATCCCCTCACGAGCGTTGCGGGGCGTCGGCCCGACGCCGACCGCGCCTGGCCGATTGTGATCCTCGACGTAGCGATGGCCCGAGGCGGCTGCGCCATCGAGGAACGCCGCTTGGGCACGGTTGAGTTCGCTTGGCGGGTGACGGCGAATCGGAATCGCGCCATCCGACCCGTGCCACTGGTCATGGAAATCCTCGTCGTTCTCCAGCCGGCGGAAGTCGTCGAGAACGTCGGCGAAGCTCCAGCCGGGGTTGCCCAAGGTCGCCCAGGCGTCGTAATCGTCCGGCGCGCCTCGCAATGCGAAGCATGCGTTCGTGGCCGAGCACCCGCCCATGATCCGCGCTCGCGGCAGCTGGATTCCCCTGCCCAGCTCCGCGTCAGCGGTATAGCCCCAGTCGTGATCGACCGTCGGCTCCGACGCGTCGAGGACGTCGCGCGGCAGCGTGCCCACATCGGGATGATCGGGGCCGGCCTCGACGAGCAGCACGGATCGATCGGAGTCCTCGCTCAATCTGTTGGCGAGAACGCACCCGGCAGAGCCGCCACCGACAATCACGATGTCGTATCCCATCGCCCGACCATAACGGTCGACCTCCGCGATGTTCAACGCACTCGTTAGCTGTCGGAGGCACGAACGGATGAAGCGGCGACGTCAGGAGGCCGGAGCGTCGGGCAGCGGTACGGTGTGCATCAGGGCGATGCGCCAGTCGCCGTCCTCGCGGCGGAGCAGCAGCGTGGTGGGTGCGATGACCCGCTCATTCCTGCCCTCGTACCGGTAGGTCTGATCGATGACGCAGGTGATCACGCCGGTGTCTGCCCACTCGCGCACGGCGATGTCGCGGAGGTCGGTGTGGACGTTCGAGA
>Ga0207699_10000092_pt1 | contig 66083 bp, 41 predicted proteins | sample LARL51metaG_FD_184344 | JGI IMG/M metagenome (GOLD analysis project Ga0207699, IMG submission 184344) | Corn, switchgrass and miscanthus rhizosphere microbial communities from Kellogg Biological Station, Michigan, USA - LAR L5-1 metaG... | ecosystem: Host-associated > Plants > Roots >...
CGAGGCGAGCGTGGTTGTATAACCCGGGCCAGTAACCGTCGAAGTGAGGAGGTTTACCGCCGAACCGCTTTGCAACCACGCTACTTCGACTGTTGCGAATAGCGCATCGGCCGGTACGTTGAAAGACGTCGAGTAGCTCGAACCCGGGGCAACCGAACTCGTTGATCCGGACAATTGATCACGCGAAAAACTTACTCCTGCAGCGCTCAGGTTAGGTCGGAACGCCCCGTAAGCCCCACCGAATGCAGCCTGTCGCACCGCGGCGTAAGTGTTCAGATTCCCCGCGCCGACTTCGTATCTTGAATAGCCGAGCATCGGCGTCGAGGTCCGCTGAAGAATCTGACTGATCTGATCTACGGTCAGGCGCGGGTTTGCTTGCAGCATCAATGCGATGGTCCCGGCGACTTGCGGCGCGGCAAAGCTTGTACCGGAGCTGCAGGTGTAACGAGGCAAGTAGGCGGATGGCACTACTTGAAGATCATTGTCCGGAGAGGCAAGCCCGGCACTCAAACCCGACGTGCCGACTACGTTGACTCCCGAGGCGCGAACTGAAACGACGGACTCACCCGGCGCGACCAACGTGGGATGATACACGCCGTAGCCGGCGGCTCCGCGCGAGGAAAAGCTCGAAAGCGATCCGCTCTTATTGACCGAGCCCACTCCGATCACCCACGGAGCGACTGAGTACGGATTCAGAGAGTTCGGCTGATCGCCGCGATTGCCCGCCGAGAAGACAACCGAGATCCCGGCGTCATGCAGAATCTTTGTCGCGATGTTTACCGGATCGTCACTGTCGAATACGCCGGCGATGCCGAAGCTGCAGTTCACAACGCGAATGTTCATAGCGGCGCGATGTGAGAGGATGTAGTCCATGCCTGACAGCACGAAGAAGAGGCTCGCGTCGCCGCCCGATACTCCAAGAAGCCGCGCTCCCGGAGCCATCCCGCCGTAGTAGCCACCCGATGCAGTGCCGGTTCCGGCGATCACGCCGGCTACGAATGTCCCGTGGCCCATCACAGGATCTGAGTTATTCAGCCCTTCGACAACTTGCGGATAGAGGAATGTGGGTGAGCTTCCCTGCAGGTCGGCTACCCGCACGTTCTGGATCACCTGAGAACCATAGCTCAGGTCAGGATGCGTTGCGTCGATCCCGGTATCGAGCACTGCAACCGTAACGCCCTGGCCGGACAAGGGCATCCCGCCATTGCGTTGCGTCAATCTGCGGTCGGCGGTCACTTTGGTTTCGCCAGTGAGGATTCGCGTGTCGTGAGTGAAGAACTCAAATGTCTTGTTCGAGTAGATTGTCCGGATGGAAGGTAGAGTCGAGAGCGCTGCGATCTGAGACCTCGTAGCGTTGACCAGCACCATCGGCAGGTTGTTGAAGATCGTGCCACCGAAGATGCCAACCGAGCGAATCGAATCGAAATCCGAGGCCGTTGGCATCCCGTAAAAGACCAGGAACACGTTGACCGCGCTCGAATCAGGAAGCGTGTTGAGCAACCATGCGAGCTCCGGGTCAAGACTTTGGATGCCGGTCGAAGCACCGCCCACTGGGAGGACTTCATCAACTCCGGTGTAAGTCAGCGCGTCTGCCCCGGTCAGCACCGTGCCATCGGCGCCGGTTAACACAACTCCATCCGCGCCGGTCAGCACAACTCCGTCGGCGCCGGTAAGCACAACTCCATCCGCACCCGTAAGCACAACTCCGTCGGCGCCTGTGAGCACAACTCCCTGACCCGCTGTGAAGGAAACGCCTGCAAAGGCGCTGATTGAAGAATGAAGAATTAGAAGTACTGAAAGGAGAATAACAACGACCGGGGAGTGCGCTTTTCTCATCCGTCCTGCCTTCTTGTTTCAGCCGTTTTCAGATGATTCTTTCGTTGTTTCTAAAGCACTTACATGGTTGTTTCTAAAGCACTTACTTGAAGGCAGCATTATCCATGGCAGCCTTGAAAAAACCTTGAAATTCACAGGTGATTGTACCTGGACTGCCGGGCGGTTGGTTCACGACGCGCCGGATCAGAGGGATCGCGCACGAACTCGACGAGCAATCAGACCGGAGATGGTCGATTCGTCGTGGTCCGTTATCTCCTACCCGACATTAGGGGTCAGGCCTGAAATATTGACATTCCAGTTGTCCTTCACCCTAAACCAGACTCGATCTCATTCCTTTCAACAGCTTTGTCATTTGGGCCGATCGATTAATTCTTGTATCTGCTTCCCGACGTTTGCTCACGCCGAAGCGTTCACCCCTAACACGTCTGCCAGGTCTCGAGTTCGAATACCATTCTCTCGACACGACATTAGGCAACACGACATTTCGACATTAGGGGTCAGGCCTGAAATATTGACATTCCAATTGTCCTTCACCCTAAACCAGACTCGATCTCATCGCTTTCAACAGCTTTGTCATTTTGGCCGATCGATTAATTCTTCTTGCTGCTTCCCGACGTTTGCTCACTGCCGAAGCGTCCACCCCTAACACGTCTGCCAGCTCTCGAGTTCGAATGCCATTCTCATCTCCTATTACAATCATCGCCTCCTTGATCAGCACCAGCCTACCGGACTTGCTCTTCGTACAGAATTCTTTACGGCATAATCCGGTCGCTTTCTCCGCGGCTTTCAATATGGCTTCAAGGTCAGCATTTTCTGCTCCTCTTTCTCGTCTCCCCAAGTAATCGCCGATTCGGTGTTTCACATCATCCCGGAACTCCTCGGTACCCAACATCCGACCCTCCGCCGCCAGGTAATATTCCTTCTGACTCTTCTCTCCAAGCGCTGCGTTCACAAACTCACAATAGGTCGCCACAGCTCTCTGTTTGTTCGCGCCGAAATGTCGCAGCACTGGCTCAGCATCTACCAACCCGAGCTTGTCCAGCCCAAGATATGCCCGGTGCCCGCTATACTCAAAGTCCTCCGGCCGTGCGACGATCTTAGCTCTAACAGGATTCAAATGAATGTACCGGACTAGTTCTCCAAGGTACCGATCTGTTTGACACAGAATCGCTTTATATCGGCCCTGAAACAAGTGCCCAACCTGCTTGTACTTTCTGTTGTGATACTGACTGTAAGCCGTGAGCAGCCCGTGCATAACGCGACTCATTGGATCGTCCATCATCTCACCCAGTATGTGTACATGATTGGGCATCAGGCAGTAAGCGTAGAGGTAAAAAGGACGCTTGGCTTTCTGTGATTCCAGGAAAGCGAGGAACTTGCGATAGTCATCTTCCGAACGGAAAATGCGCCCTCGATTATTGCCTCGAGTGATGATGTGATAGAGACCGCCGGTTATTTCAATTCTCGGTTTGCGAGCCATGGTTCGTCCCAGTATCGCGCCCTTTTCGGAAATGTCAATATTTCAGGCCTGACCCCTCTCGTAGGACCTTGATCGTTGCCTCAAATTCAATCTTGAACTGATCCGTTTCAAGGTTACTTCAAGAATCCGCCAACCCCCTCCGACTACTCTAGTCCTCGCTAGTTAGGCTGCTTTCAGCTTTTCTCAAAGGAGATCTCGAAAATGACCCCGATCATGAGCCCGCGCATGATAAAAACCAGAATTCACTCCGCCGTAATAGCAGTAGCACTAACCATCACTAGCAGCGGTTTGCTGGTTGGCCGCTCCTCTCTGACGCCTCCTGTCAGCGCTCAAACGGCGCTCAAATCAATAATAGTTGAACTGAGCGGCGACCCCGTCGTAGTCGCTAAGGCCAGAGCTCAAGCCGCGGGCCGGAGTTTCAACGAAGCGACCTATCGCCAGCAGGTCATTGCTGAGCAGCAGCAGTTTCTCAACCGTTTGACGCTTGCCGGTGTGCCTTATACGATCTCGAGCGTCACCGCGCCGAATGGACCCGTCACACCTAACCTTCAGTTTCGATACACCTATGTCTTTAACGGCATCGTCCTGGACGTGCCCGAACAGACTCTCCCGATCTTCTCGACCGTCCAGGATGTGCTCGCAGTTTTTACAAACGATCCGATCGTCCCGCATCTAGATCACGCAGTCGATTACACGCGAGCGCCGCTAGCTTACGGCAATCCTCCGCGGCTCACTCAGTTCGACACGTTGAACACGGGCGGCGTTGAAGGTGACGGCGTGAACATCGCAGTCATCGACACCGGTGTCGATTGGTCACACGAAATGTTCGGCGGCGATCCGACTCCGCCGCAGTTTGGAGCGAGCCCGAATGTCGCCGCTTTGAACACAAACAAGAAAGTTATTTACTACATGAACTTCACCGCGGGACCTCTCGGGGTCGGCGATGATTTCGGACACGGCACTCATGTCGCCGCCGATTGCGCGGGCTATCGTGGATTCTCTCCTGGAGCGGACGGGACTCCGGGGACCGGTGACGACGTTCCGATACACGGTGTCGCCCCACAGGCTCGCATCATGGCTTACAAGGTGCTTACATCCGCGGGCGCCGGCGTGAACGCTTCGATCATCGCGGCGATCGAAGACGCGGTTCAGCCGCGCACTATTACTAATCAACCGAAGCCAGTCGCTCATATCATCAACATGAGTTTGGGCAGCCAGAACCCCGCAGGTCCCGACGATCCGTCGTCAGTGGCAGCCGACAACGCCGCGCTCGCAGGCGTAATCGTAGTCGCCTCGGCCGGCAACAGCGGCCCCGCCGAAGCCACGATCGGATCTCCCGCTTCCGGCCGCCGGGTGATCACCGTCGGCGCGGACACCGATCCGGCTTCGACACCAAACAGCGTGGACATGATCGGCGGAGGCCGCACTGACATGCGCGCGTTCTCGCTTGATGGCGCCGCGCCGCTCACCGCTGACATGATCAACAATTATGTTTTCTGCGGACTCGCGGACACACCGGATCAGGTTCCCGATTCAGTAAGCGGAAAGATCGCTTTGATTCAACGAGGCAGCACCGCAAGCGCACAAGGCCAGGGCACTGGATTGTTCTCAAACAAAGCCGCAATCGTAGCAGCGAAAGGAGCCGTCGGGGCAGTGATCTACAACAATGTCGACGGCGAGCTGAATGCTGCGACCGTCCGTCGAGCCGTGATCCCAGTATTCGGATTGTCGAAGGACAACGGCGAGTACCTCAAAGCGATGCTCGGCTCGACCACCTCCGGCGCGATATCTGTCCAGCAGATTCGAATCAACAAGGCGCTCCGAACATCTCCCGATATGGCCGACTTCAGCTCCCGCGGACCGGTGTTGGGTTATGGCCAGGTCAAACCGGATGTAACCGCTCCGGGGATCAATATTCTTTCAGCTACGGTCGCGGTGGGAGGCGCAGAGACGAGCACCGCGACGATGTTCGATCCTACTCGATACATCTCCGCCTCGGGCACGAGCTTCAGCGGCCCAATCACGGCAGGCTGCGCGGCGCTCATCAAGCAGAAGCATCCGGATTGGGGACCTTCGCAGATTCGCGCGGCTCTTGTGAACACGGCTACAAACCTCAGGTACCCCGATGGCACCTCTGTCGCCGATGGAACTAACTCCGTCAACGAGCAGGGCGGAGGTTTAGTCGATGCCGTAAGCGCAGTAAACGCAAAAGCGCTGATGGGTGTTGGCCAGCCCGCGCCCGCCGGACAACCTCAAGGGCGGACATACGGAATCTTCACGCAGCCATCGGCAGGCAATCCGGACTTCACTCCCAGCTACAGCTTCGGCGAAGTGCCGATCGCGAACGTCATCGGCACTGCGAGCATTTCCCAAACCGTGACGATCTACGATGTGACGGGCGGCAACGGCGCGGGAGCCTATCAACTCAACGTAATTCCGGTGCGCGCGGTTGATCAAAGCGGGTTCCGAGTGAGCGTCACCGACGCGCAGGGCCACTCGATCTCATCAGTGACCGTTCCTTCGGGCGGTGGGGCCAGCTTCAACGTGAAGACCGACGTTGATGGTCAAGCGATCACGACCAGTGGCACGCAAGCTCAATGGTACGTGACTGCAGTTCGCAGTGACGGCGGCCAGCGGCTCCGAATGCCTTTCTTTTATCGCGCCATCACTCCGGCGGTGACGCTTGCCGCGCCGGCGCTTTCTCCGGCAGCCGGAACCGAAGTGAGCGGCAACCCGCCGATCGATATCAACGGCAGCTATTCTCTTCCTTATTCATTCGCGGCCTCACCGGCTCCGGCGAAATTTCGCATTGAAGAACAAACGAACGGCGGGGCATTCGCGATACTCGGCGACGTGAACGCCGGTCAGACTAACTTCGCGATTAGCAATCGAAGCAACGGGCTGTACACCTATCGGGTATCCGGACTGTTCACGGTCCAGTATGGCTTGCTGCAAGGTCCAACCAGCGCGACACAAACATTGCAAGTCGATCGCCGTCTCGAATCGGAAGTCACCGCAATGATTCAGACTGCCGTCTCGAACGTAAGCTTCGCGGCTGGTCTCTTCGAGTTTGACCAGACTCTCAAGAATAAATCCACGGATACTGCGATTCTTCCGCCGCTGCGTTTCAGCATTACCGCGATCCAATCCACGAGCGGAACCGTGCGTTCTTCCAATGCAGACAACGGAGGCAATGGAGTGGAAAGCTCCGCGCTCTGGGATTACTCGAACATGCTTGGACCGGATCGAACATTAACGCCTAACGAGATCAGTAGCGCGAGGCATCTGAAGTTCAACGACGCCGCTGGTGAGTTGTTTACGTTCACGGCGACGATCAGAGGCAACTTCCCCGACCCGGCATTCGCTGCTACATCGGCAAACCACGCGAACGGCGCAATAAAGTTCAAGCTGAAGCTTCGCTTTGTGGCCGATCCGGCGAGAGGCTCAGTCGAACTCGCCGGTATCGAATGAAATGTACCGTGGACTGACCAGTCTGCGGCACAGATGGTCAATGAAGACATCCTTTAATGACGACATCCGCAGACTGGACAGTCTACGGTACTGCCAGGGAGTTGCGCTCATCGCAGGCTCATGATCTTACTCAAGAGTCGGTAACGCGCTTAGCCGTACGAACTCTTTCCTTTATCCGCCGAAGCGGTTGTTCTCCAAATTCGCCAGGCGGCAGGACGCTTAATCACGAATTGCTTGTGAGCTCTGGCGTCCGTCTCCCTGCAGACGCGAGCAACAAAGGAGTACCAATGAGACCAGGAATACGCTCGTTCTCAATCATGAGGCGCGAAACGCTCGACACAATCTCCCCGGAAAAAACCGCGAGACACAGAGTGGGTAGTTCAGCGGCGAAGCTCCGCGCGTTTGCTTCACGGCCAGCATTCTATCTTTTCGTACTTGGGTGTCTGGCTGTAGGCGTGCTTTTCGTCTCGATTGGTCAGACCGCGACGCCGCCGGGTGGGACGCTCACCGATGCCAATGACGAGACTAACCCGCTCACTTACACATCGGGGCCGTTCTTCGTTTCGAATGCTACAGCGCAGGCAAATGGAACTCCTATCTGCAACGCAGCGACTCAGTGCGATGACTATATGTTGACTGTAAATGTGTCGGCGGGTGTTGCGGCAACTAAGAATGTGAAGATTCAGATTCAATGGGCAACATCAACAGCCGACTTTGATCTGTACGTTCTCGATTCAATGAGCAACGTCGTCAGTCAATCGGCTTCGTCTGCCGACCCGGAGACTGCATTCATCACCGCGGTTCCAATCACCGCGACGACATATACAGTACGAGTTGCCCCTTTCGCGCCTTTGGGGCAGAGCATTACGGGCAGAATCTCTCTTGTGCCGAAACCTGTTCCGCCTCCGCCCGCCGCCGGACTCGCGCCAAGATACAAAAACTACGTGTCTCCGCCCGGCGGCGGGGATTCGGCAGGCGAGCCCTCCATCGGAGTTGATTGGAACCCTAATGTCGCGAGTCTCAAACACGGCACGGTTAACACAGGCGGCGTAGCTTTCTTTACTGCAAACGCAGCCGAGTTTCGCGCAAACTTCGATGACTGTTCGTCGCCCGCCAAACATACCTGGGAAAATGTGACCAGCCCTCAGACGAGCGCCGGCGGACTCGATCCGATCGGGTTTGTCGACCACTTCGGCGCGTCGCCGACTCCAGGCCGCGTTTTTCAATCACAACTCGCGGCTGCCGCGGGGAGCATACTCGCCTATTCAGATGATGATGGACAAACCTGGACGCCGTCTCAAGGAGCAGGCCAACCCGCGGGTGTTGATCATCAGACCATAGGCGGTGGGCCTTACTCAACGATGGGGCCGGGTGGTGTCGTTCCGCCGCATCCAACTTATCCCAATGCCATTTACTACGCTTCGCAAGATGCAGCGACCGCATTCTGCGCTCGAAGCGACAACGGTGGATTGACTTTCGGCCCTGGTGTCCCAATCTACAATCTAACGCAATGCGGGGGTATTCACGGTCATATCAAGGTCGCTCCGGATGGAACCGTTTACATCCCGAACCGAGGTTGCAGCGTCGGGACGGGCGCACAGGGCGTCGCAGTCTCGACAGATAATGGATTGACCTGGACGGTGCGCACAGTCCCAGGCAGCACCAGCTCCGACGGCGACCCTTCGGTCGGCATCGCGACCGATGGCACGGTCTATTTCGGATTTCAGAACGGAGATGGTCATCCGCATCTCGCGGTCTCTCACGATAGAGGATTAACCTGGGCTGACCAGGATGTAAGCGGTCAGGCCAATATTCAAAACTGCGTCTTCCCGGAAGTCGTGGCCGGCGATCCGCAACGCGCAGCATTCGGCTTTCTCGGCACGACGACGCCGGGAAATTATCAGGACACCACGAACTTTCATGGTGTCTGGTACTTCTTTATTGTGACGACCTACGATGGTGGCAACACCTTCATTACGGTCAACGGAACGCCAAATGATCCGGCCCAGGTCGGATCGATTTGCACTGCAGGCACAACCTGCGGAAACGACCGGAATCTTCTGGACTTCAACGACATCACGATAGACAAAGAAGGTCGCGTGCTTGCTGCGTTTGCCGACGGATGCGTAGCCCCGGGCTGCACGGACAGTTCGCCTTCGGCCGCATCCCGCAGTGCGAAGGCAACAATCATAAGGCAGTCGGGAGGCCGCAGGTTGTTAGCGGCCTTTGATCCGGTCGAGCCTGCCCCGCCGCCTGCGCCGAGACTGATCTCCGCGCTAAAAGACAGCGCTGGAGTCGTCACAGTCAGATGGGATGAACCCGATGATGCGGGTTCGCCTCTGACCAACTACAAAGTTTATCGAGGAACCGTGAGCGGGGGTGAGACTCTGCTTGCAACGATCTCCGCCGCCAGTCCCAAGTACATTGACTCTAGTGGGGTCCCGACCACGCAATACTTCTACCGGGTCACCGCGGTCAATGCTCAGGGCGAAGGCGCCTTCTGCGGAGAGCTGGCTACGACAGCTGCGCCCCCACCGGAGACGCCTTGCCGATTACCCGGCTTAACGATGGCCGATGATCCGGCCGGCGATCAAACCGGCGCTCCGGCGAACTCGGAGTTGGACATTACGAAGATTTCGATTGCCGAACCTTTCCTGAATTCCTGCTCCAACCAGCTCGTATTCACCATAAAGGTTTCTGACCTTACAGTAGTTCCGCCTCAAGCCCGCTGGACGATGTTCTTCACGCGAACCAACAACGGGATGAGCACGGAGTACTTCGTCAGCATGAACTCCGACAACACCGGCAATCCGACCGGCGTCACCTTTAACTATGGGCACACGTCGATTGGCACGGGGGGAGTGAGGACCCTGACCACTGATGGCGTCGCTGATACCGGCAGCACTTTCGGGGCCGACGGAACCATCGTCATTCTGATTTCGAACAGCAAGCTTACTTTCAACTTGAATCCGCCGCCTGCGACTCTGCCTCCGCCCGGACCGGGTGAGCAGTTCACCAATGTCAACGCGATAACTCAGCAGACGATCGGAGTCCTGCTTGCGACGCTCGATTCGACCGGCAGCAACAGCTACACACTTGTGGGCAATCGCTTTTGTGAGCCTAATAACCCGCCAGTAGCTTCGCTCTCCGCGACGCCTACTACCGGCGATGTGCCGCTGATTGTCAGCTTTGATGCTTCCGGTTCCTTCGATTCGGATTTGTGCGACACCGTAGCGGCGTACACTTTCAACTTTGATGACGGCAGCGGCACGGTTGTCACTCCAACGCCGACCATCATGCATACGTACAACGCGGCCGGTCAGTACAGGGCGACTGTAAAGGCGATAGACTCGCGCGGGTTGATCAGCAGCAATACCGCATCGGTCAATATCGAGGTTGATAACTGTCTCTCGACCTCGACTGTCTCCTCTACGGGAGGCTGCTTCACCGGAGATGCATTCAACGGGACGGTTGATGTCACGGCAGAAAACGGATGTGGCTGGATTGCAACGAGCAATGACACCTGGATCACCATCACCGGCGGAGGCAGCGGATCGGGCAACGGAACCGTCAGTTATTCGCTTGCGGCAAATCCGACCAGGACGCGCCGGCAGGGAACGATGACGATCGCCGGGCACACGTTCACTGCGCTTCAGGGCGTTACATTCCTCGACGTGCCGATGTCTAATGTGTTCTACACGGATATCGGAAAGATTTCTGCGAAAGGCATAACCGTAGGGTGCGACTCGCAGAATTATTGTCCAGCGCAATCGGTGACCCGGGCGGAGATGGCAGTATTCATCATCAGGGCTCTGGGCATATTCAATCCGCCGCCGCCAGCGAGTCAGCGATTCGCCGATGTGTCGCCGTCTAACTTCGCTTATGCGTTTATCGAAGAGCTCGCGAGGCGCGGCATAACGGTCGGCTGCAACGCCAGCAACTACTGCCCGAACGATCCGGTTACTCGCGAGCAGATGGCCGCGTTCATCATAAGGGCGCTGGGAGAGTTCAATCCGCCGCCGCCTGCTTCACAGCGTTTCCAGGACGTGCCGCCGTCTAATCAGTTTTATGCGTTCATAGACAGGCTGGCGGCGTTGAACATCACGATGGGCTGCACGACTTCTCCGCCGTTGTTGTACTGTCCAAGCTCTCCTGTTCCTCGCGAGCAGATGGCCGCGTTCCTCAACCGCGCCTTTGGTTGTCCGTAAGGACCAGTCAGTTAGGTCCCGTAGTGGGCGACTGGAGTTTGGACATTTCAGCCCACGTAGTGGGCGGCGGCATGTAACCCAGGGCGAGTCCGCGAGCCCTGGGTAGCAGGGTTGCGCCACATTGCCTCCGCTCTACTGTCCGGATGACCCGGTGACACGCGAACAGATGGCTACGTTCCTTGTGAGAGCGTTCAATCTGTAGTCGAATTCAAGGCCGATGACATGTAAGGGCGGCCCTCCGTGGCCGCCGCTCTTCGGATAACGCTACAGCGCACGGCGAAGGTGGGCGGCCACGGAGGGCCGCCCTTAATGTACCGTAGACTGTCCAGTCTGCGGCTTGCTTAGCTATTCAATACCAACCGCACACTACAGTCTACGGTACACATTCTCGTCTTCAAGGTTAGTTCAAGAATCGTTCAATAGCTCGATATTAGTCTGGCGCTGCTAGGAACTCGGAATTCACTGGCACCGCGCGAATAGAAAGGAATCGCGCCAGACGTCTAGCCCTACCTTTAGGAGGTATCTCAAATCATGCTTCGTATTCTTCGCTTCGCCGCCATCGCCGTTCTCGCTTGCGGCCTGTTCCTTCTACCTGGACGTCAGACGTCCGCAAATCTCGGCGCCAACGTCTCAATCATCGTCGAGCTTCGCGATGACCCCGGCGCCCTCTATGCGGCAAAGGCAAAACAACAAAACGGAACGGCGCTCTCCGATGATCAAATCCAGGCTTATAGAACGCAGCTCAGCGCGACCCAAACCCAGTTCATCAGCGCGCTTACAAGCCGAGGCGTTTCGTTTCAAGTGCAGTCGATCAACATAAAAGGCTACGACGGCAATATCGCGGCTACGGTGCCGCTGAAGTACACGCTCGTGTACAACGGCATAACGATGAACGTCCCCGAATCCTCGGTCGCCGCGATCAAGAGCATGTCTCAGGTGAAAGCCGTGCATGCCAACGCATCGCTTTGCACCGATTTGAACACGAGTGTTCCTTACATTCGCGCGCCTCAGCTTTATGGGAATCCTCCGCGGCTGACTCAGTTCGACAACCTTGAAACTGGTGGCTATGAAGGCGAGGGAGTCTACGTGGCGGTGATAGATACCGGCATCGACTGGACTCATGAAATGTTCGGCGGCGATCCGACTCCTCCGCGACTGGCGGTGGCGCCTTCGGCCGCGGCAGTGAATACAAATCAAAAAGTTGTTTACTCGCTTCCGATGGCCGACATCGTTACGGACGGCTTCGGACACGGAACCCATGTTTCTTCGACGATTGCCGGTTACAACAGCCTTGCGCCCAATGCGGGCGGGCTCGCAAGCGGCGGAGTCGGAGGCGATACCTGGATTCACGGCGTCGCACCCCAAGCGAAGCTCATGACCTACAAGGTCTGCAGCGATGTGCTCTCAACCGAAGGCGCAGCCGGCGGTCCGGTCGGCGGCTGCTTAACTTCAAACATAGTCCTGGCGCTGGAAGACGCGGTCTCGCCGCGCACGCTTAACAATCTCGCGAAGCCCGTCGCTCACGTGATCAACATGAGTCTTGGCGGCGGAGGCGGACCCGAAGACCCGACATCGGTTGCCGCGGATAACGCGGTTCTCGCAGGAGCGATCGTAGTCGCTGCAGCCGGTAACTCCGGGCCCGGAGAAGGAACGCTCGGTTCGCCGGCGGCGGGACGCCACGTCATAGCAGTCGCTGCGAACACCGATCCGGGCTCGAACGCTAACTGGTCGACCGATGTGCTCGCGGCTTCCGCGGTCAATCCCAATCAGACGGGTGCTGTAACCCCCGCTACCAATCTTCCCGCGGCCCAGGGTCAGCGAAGTCAAATCTCGCTTGCGCCTTTGGCGGGGACTCCGGCGCCGCCGAACGGGTCGCTGGCTCAATATTACGTCTTCGTACGGAATGGCCAGACGCTTGATGAGTGGCCAACGAACGTGAGCGGACGAATCGCGCTTGTGAAGCTGACCGACCCAAGGATTCCGCAAACGCTGTTTGCCCAAGTCGCAAACAACGGCGCGGCCGCCGGCGCGGTTGCGGTCTTGTTTGTCTCGAGCACGGAAAACGGGACGGCGGTTCGAGGCACGATTCCCGCGGCTACGATTCTGCCCGCGGACGGGCAGTACCTGATAAGTATCCTGCCCGGCGGCGCGAATGGGGATCCGGCTAACGGCACGATGTCGACTTTCCCTATTCGAATCAATCCATTCTTCGGAACAACTTTCGTGGGCCAGATGGCGGCGTTTAGTTCTCGAGGTCCAGTTCAAGGTTACGGGCAGGTCAAACCTGACGTGTCCGCGCCTGGAGTCAACGTTCTCGCGGCCATGCCCCCGGCCAGCACGCTGGGCGCGCTCGCGGGCGGGAACTACGGGCGCATCAGCGGGACCAGCATGGCGACTCCGCATACGAGTGGCGCCGCGGCGCTTATCCGCCAGGTTCACCCGGCCTGGACTCCGGCGATGGTTCGCACCGCGTTGATCAATACCTCAACCAACATGCGTTACGGTTCCGGAGACCCAAAAGCCGACGGCGCGACTGCTGACTCGATCATCGATCAAGGCGGCGGGCTGATAGATGTGTCCCATGCCGCGCACGCAAAGGCTCTGATGGGAGTCGTCGGCGACGGGATCATTCAACCTTCGATCCTCGGCAGCCACTCATTCGCGGAAGTGCCGGTGGTCAACAATCGCGTGATCAGCACGCAAAGCGTTGCGGTCACCATCCAGGATCTTTCCGGTCAGGGCGGCACTTACAACCTCGCGGCGGTCAACAACCGCGACACTCAAATCAACGGTATCGGGATATCGGTATCGCCTTCGAGTGTCACCGTTCCCGCGGGCGGTACGGCTACCTTCAATGCCAACGTCACTTTTGATGGAAATCTGATTCGCGATCCGAACATTGCCGAAGTGAATGGCAACACGGTCACCTTCCGCCAGATCGAAATGCAGTGGTACGTGACCGCAAGACGATCAGACGGCGCAGAGTCATTGCGAATGCCGTTCTATTATCGGCCGGCGCCATCTCTGCCGGCTTCCAACGCTACATCGACTGACACTCAAACCTATCCGGGGACGATAGTCGCCGGCGACGCCGACAACCGGACTGTAGCCGGGGTTACTTATGTTGATATTCCGTTTCAGGTTAGCAGCACCACTTCAAAGATCAACGCCACACTCGACTTCTTCCAGGTTGTTGACGGGACCTTTGCCGATCTGGATCTCTTCCTGATCGATCCTGACGGAAATGTCATCAAGAGCTCAACAAATCCGGGTGGCCCTGAAAACATAGACGTCTCAGTCAGTCGTGGCGGTACTTACACGTACGAAGTTCAGGGCTTCCTCGCCGCCGGCACCGACTTTACCATCACGAGCATACAGACAAAGGGCAACACCGCGGCGCCCTCTCTCGCTCAGATACCGGGCGACTTCGTTGACGGGCAGGGAAATCACATCGACTTCGATGGAACCTTCAACTTGCAGTGGTCACCAAACGGCGGCGAGCAAGGCTTCGAAGTCGAGGAGTCCACTGACAATCAAAACTGGCAGATCATCGCTGATCTCGCCGGAAATGCTGCGAGTATGGCTCTGTCAAATCTCGCAAACGGCCATTACTACTTCCGAGTGCGAGCGATGTATCCGGGACAGATCGGCTTGTTCGTTACCAATCCGGGCAACGTGGTAAGCGTGCTGGTCGATCAGCGCACGAAAGCCGAGATCACCAATCTTGTGCGAACGGCGATATCAAACGTGTCGCTTTCGGGCGGCGTCTTTCAACTCGATATGAACATGTTGAATCAGTCGAGCAACAACTATGTCCCGCTGGTCGAGTTCAAAGTTGTCAGCATCACTTCAAGTTCGGGTACGGTTGCCGTAATCAACTCCGACAACGGCGGCAACGGGACCAGTACGGCGAGCGCTGCGCTGTTCGACTACTCGCATCAACTCGGCTCGGATGAACAGTTCAGCTCGAACGAAGTCACCGGCAACCGCACCCTTAAGTTTCAGGATAACAGCTCCGAGTTGTTCACCTTCAGCGCAATTATCACTGCTTACCAACGCGTGGGAGGCGGAGGCACGCCGGGCAACGCTCCGCCACCTGGTGGCGGGTCGAGCAGCACCTCCGGCTCGAACACGACACTTCAGGGGCTGACTTCGCTGATGCGGTTCGCTGTGAATCCGGTCCTCAGAACCGTCTCGGTCAGCATTGTACCGATACACCCATAGCCGAAATTGGCTTGTCGGGCGGCCCTCCGTGGCCGCCCCTCTTTGGATCGCGAGGGGGTTCATAAAATGATCGAGCGGCGGCCACGGAATGCCGCCCTGCATGTGGTCGTGAAAAGTCCTTGTTAAAGACCGCCAACCAGTACGGGAGACATCGGATATGAGAGAGAATACTCCAACCAACGAAACTCGCAGTAAAGATCTCCGATTTCAAACGCTCTTGAGACTCTGCTGCGGCTTAGCCATCGGCGCCGCAGTGGCGGTCCTGCCTCTCTTTCATGCGAGCGCGCAAAATCCTGACTCCGGAACGATTCACGGCACCGATACAAACGCCATAACGTGGACAGGCACTCACGTCGCGCCGGGAGTCGTACTGAACGACGAGTCTCAGTGCGTGGATGGCGTGAACTGCGAAACCTTCACGCTGACCGTCGCCGGAACGAGGGACGATTGGCAGGGCAAGAGAGTTCAAGTGCTCCTGACCTGGACGAACGGCGCGAACGAATACGATATCTATATTCATCAGGGGTCGAATAGCGGACCGCTGGTGACCTCAGCTTTTCAAGGTCCAGGTATAACAAGTCAAATCGCCTACATCGACATAGCTCATTGGGGCACCGGCGTCTTTACCCTACACGTTGCTCACGATCTGACCCCGGTCTCGCCCGCTGATCCATATCACGGCGCGGTGAGTGTGGTTGCAGAGACACCGGCGCCCGCTCCCGCAGCTCAACAGGACGCGGGTCCGAAAATTGGTTATCAAAACTACGAGGCGCCGGGAGTGCTGACCCAGGTTAGTCAGACAAGTTCGGGCGGCTTGACGGTCGAATACATGGGACGCGGCGCGGGAGAACCATCCATCGGGGCTAACTGGAACACCGGCGTTGTGAACATGCAGTCCGATCTCGAAACGCTATTCATCACGTTCAACGACAATTGCCCCCCGGGAGGACAGCTATCGACATGGACGAACCGCCGCGCAACTACTTCGCAGTTTGTTGATTCAGATCCGATCGGCTTCACTGATCGGCAAACTGGCCGCATCTTCGCAGGTGAGCTGACGCTGCTCTCGCCAACTTGTAAGACCTCCTACTCGGACGATGATGGTCAGACGTGGATACCAACCAATGGAAGCGGCATTGCATCGGGCGTCGATCACGAGACGATCGCCGGCGGTCCGTTTCACGCGCCGTTGACAAGGCCAACTGGTGTGCCGGGTCTTTATCCGAACGCAGTGTATTTCTGCTCACAAGACATTGAGACCGCCTTCTGCTCGCGAAGCGATGATGGAGGACTCACCTTCGGCGCCTCGATCCCTATGTATACCTTTACCGAGTGTGCCGGAATCCACGGCCACGTAAAGGTGTCTCCCAAAGACGGAACGGTCTTTGTGCCTAACAACAACTGCAACAATGAAGGGGCTGTTGCCGTCTCGGAAGACAACGGTCAAACCTGGAGCGTTCGACCGGTGCGCAGCTCTACAACCGATACGGCATCGGGCCACGGTGATCCGGCAGTCGCCATTGACGCCAACGGGCGGGTCTACTTTGCCATCGCGAATAACGACAACTCTATTGCGGTTGGATGGTCAGACGATCTCGCCAGAACGTGGAACAACATCGTCGACGTCGGCGCCGCTTATGGGCTCAACAACATCAGGTATCCGGCGGCCGTCGCCGGCGACGCAGGTCGCGCCGCCGTAGCTTTCTATGGTTCAACGACACCCGGAGACGCAAATGCGAACAGCTTCAACGGCGTGTGGCACCTTTACATCGCGCACACATTCGATGGCGGGCAAACCTGGACGACCTCTGACGCAACACCGAACGCGCCGATTCAGCGGGGCAACATCTGGACCAACGGCGGCGCGAACATCGGACGCAACATGCTCGACTTTTTCGATATGACCATCGATAAAGAAGGGCGAGTCCTGGTCGGCTATGTCAACGGTTGCGCCGGCGGCGATTGCGCTCAAGCCGCGCCCAGTGCGAGCGGTAATGCTTACACTGCGACCGCAACCATCGCTCGACAATCAAGCGGCCGACGGCTGCTCGCGGCGTTTGATCCTCCAAACGCAATGACCGCAACTTCAGCACCTGGGATTCCGACGGTGACGACGCGTCGTGTTGGTCCGGTCGTTCATCTCGGTTGGTCGGAAGCCGATACCGGCAATTCCCCGATCACCAGCTATAGGGTCATGAGAGGCATATCGAGCGGAGGGGAGACTCTGCTGGCCACCGTTCCGGGGACTCAGACGAGGTACGATGACACGGCTGCAACAGACACCAGTAAGACTTATTACTATAAGGTGCTGGCGGTAAACGCTGTCGGCACGTCATGCGGCGCCAGCGAAACTGCTGCTCCCTATATTGGCGATACCTGCAGCGGAATCATCATTCACCGGAATGACCCGACTCATCCCGAAGCCACCGGAGGAACCGCTACGAATCCGCCGCTCCCCTCAATGCTTATAGATTACATAGCAGTCGGCGAGCCCCCTGACACGAACAACCTTATGTTCAAGATGAAAGTCGGCGATCTCAGCACGATTCCGCCTAACAGCAGGTGGCGAATTGCCTGGGACTCTTTCTTATCTCCCGGTCAGCAGTACTACGTGGGCATGACTACCGGAACGTCGGGAGCGCCGACGTTCGAATATGGAACGCTGGCCGACGCAGGCGTACCGGCCGTCCTCGTCATAACCGAGACAAGAGTCGGAGCGCCAGACCCCGCAAGCAACTTCAATTCGGACGGGACGATTACGATCTTTGTTCCAAAATCAGCAGTTGGAAATCCTCAGCCCGGGGATCTTCTCGGCGCAGTGAATGGAAGAACCATCACCGCCGACACGCCGCAGACAAACACGCTCGAGCGCTCGACGCTGTTCGTCGATCACACGTTTGTCAAAGGACAGGCCGATAACAGCTATCCGGCTTCGACCTACACGATCGCCGGCAACATACAGTGTTCAGCGTTCATCGAGCAGGTGGTCAATTCAATGGTGAGCTTGCGCACCAGCAACCCGAGCCTCGCAGGCGGCGTTGCCTCTTACAACCTGGCGCTGAATAACACATCGTCGCAAACGATCTTTACCCCGCTGCGGGTCGAGATCGCCGCCATCAGCGCTAACGCGACGGCGGCGAATTCCGACAACGGTCAGACAGGAGTCGGCGCGTTCTGGAGCTACAACAATCTGGTGGGGTCCGATTCAGCCCTCTCACCGGGAGAGACTTCCGCCGCAAAGAACCTGCGCTTCAATGATTCGGGAGGGCCGTTCTCCGTAACCTTCAACGTGGTCGGCAACCTCGCCAGGAGCACTCAATCCAACAGCGCGAATGGCAGCTCCTCGAGCGGCAGTGCTGCGGGAGGCGGGTCAGGTTCAGGCGGCGGCACTTCATCAGCAACCGGAACGGTGACCGGCTTGATCTTCCGCGTCACGTACAATCCATTGCTGAACACAGTGACGGTTGAGCTGCTGCGGACATGATTGAGGTTGAGGATTTCAACTGAGGATTGAGAATCGAGAGGGGCGGGAGGCTGACGCCCCCCGGTATTCGAGCGAATCACTCCTTGCCCTGCCCTGGCTGGCCATAATTGGCGCGCGTTGACATCCGCTCGTGGGTAAGCGGGGTCTTCGTCGCCCTCACCTGGCCTGGGCAGGATATCTGTCGATCGCATGCTTTCTGCTTTCCTTCGGGCGCTCGGATGGGTCGCAGCTATTCTATCTATGGTAACTACCTACTCGCCGTAGCGCGGTCTCTTACTGCATGTTAGCCGTCAGGAATAACTCGCGGAAATCAACTATGCCCTGTAGGTCGTTGGTCACAATGGGGAGAATATCGGGAAGCGCTAACTCTGCTACTACATTCACTGGCTTGTAAGTCAAAATATTGCACATTTCTCTTACATACCGGTTTACAAACTCGTTGGGCAAGTCATCAAACAAACGAGGTAGGCGGTCCAGTTCAGGCGGCAGTTTTTGATAATTAATGACGGAGGACATCATATGATAATCAGGCCCCTCGGCGTGAGTCGAACGGGTGTAAGTATAAATCCTCCGATGCTCCCCGAACCAACCGTGTTCTCTTGCCAGTGGAGCGATCAACTTTGGGAGCGTAACCGAGAAAAACGTTGGGAAGTCTGCAACTCTGAGAGCCCCAGGATCGGTATGGCCGAACTTGGCATTGAATGCCTCAGAGAACTCCCTATGGTTCGCAATATTATCCCGAACTATTTCCTCCATTTCACCCACGGCTTCCGCTTTCAGGAAGCCTTCCTCTAAGTGGGTCGTTAGCATAAGGGTAAATCTCTCACAACGATGATTATCTTCGCCGGACAGGCTCTGCTCCTGCCATTCAAAGATTTTCTTAACCGCTCTCAACATAGCGCTATATTTATTTTCGTGCTGAGGAAAGAAAACGCCGTGAACGTCAAGATTGATTACGTCGAGCGGGAAGAGGTTGCGAAATCGTCGGTGAAGTTCTTTGTACCGGAACTTATCACGCACTGCTTTATCCGGTGTGCGGCCTTCCATATCCACTGCGTCTTTACCATGTGTATCATCGTCGTCTTCAAACAAGACAATTTCTTTGAAGTCTCCGTTGAGACCGGCTTGCTCAGACTTAATCAGATTGACGATCTGAGCAAACTCTCCGTCGTCTTTCTCACAGAAGTAAACATGATTCAACCTTCCGCTTGCTTCATCTCGGACAAGAAAGCCTTCTTTCTCCAGCATGAAGACGTCGATTGCATTTGAAGCACAAAACGTGAAATAGGTAAATGGTTGCTTACGTCTCTTATCGCGAATCGCAGTATCGACTCGGTCATGCTGATACCTAAATGCCTCTAGCCAACCATCATATCGAACATAATGCTTGATTGGGTCCGAATCATAGTCAATGCGTTCTCTTGGTGGCATTCTCGAAGACCTCTCGCATAATGGCCAAAGCTCTTTCTTCAATATCGTCTCTAGACTTTTCATGCGCCTGAGCCAACTTGAAGGACATAAGAACTCTTTCGGCTATCCAACGCTCGCTCTTGCGCTTCGGCCAAAGGGGATGCTTGTCATGTACAATCAACAAGCCCTTTCTGGGGTGAACTTCAAGCGGCTTATCACCGGGGGCATATTCTTCGATCCGGTGGATTCTGTAGCTTACTTCTAAAATCCTTCGAACGACCTTTAAGAACTCTTTATCTGCTTCCTTGCTTAGGGTTCGCGTGTTGAGTTTGTGTTGGGTCTCTGAGGCACGTCGCGCCTCAGAAAAGACTTTCCCTTTTTCAAGTATGCGATGTATCTCTTTTTGTAATGTGAGATAGTGTGGGTGAACTTCGTTAAAACTATAGCGATCAACATTCAGCGCTTCTTCTAAGCCCTGCTCAACGTAGATCTCTCCCGTCACCCAATCAAATCTAAAACCCTGTACACTCTCATAATCTAAGCAAGACCAATCATAGCCACCGATAGCCACATTCTTGACACGGATGAGAATGCCTCGCAACTCTCGCGGATAGATTGCTCCGTTTTGAGTGTAGATGTAGCCTCGAAATTCCAGGGGCAATCCGATTACTCTGTCGTTGCAGGTAACAGGGGTTATGCGACCTTCAATTCTGTCTTTCTCATCATTGGGAATCGAAACTGGTTTACGCAACGAGATGCCATCCACAACAACCTTGAAGTTGTATCCTTTGAGCTCCTCGACTAGAGCCTTTATGATCTCTGGTGCTTGTTTGGCCTCTTCTCTTGAATCACTTTCAACAGCCGCTTCGATCAACTCTCGCCGCAATGGACTATCTTCCATATAAGTGATCGGACACGAAACAGATAACTCCCAGAAAAGCCGCCAGTAATCTCCAAGCGATCTAATAGATTTATGTTTCTTCTTGGTAACTTCTTTTATGAACCCGGCAAAAGTCTTGGGCGTCTTGCGAAATTTTTCTCGCTGCACGTCTTCTCGGTACCGCTGAATATAGGTAGGTAGAAGATCATTGGTGCTTATGAGCACGCCCGCCTGCCTGGCATTATAAGTAACCGCTTCGCACTTATAAAAGCCGATTTCATATTCGTCCTTTTGCTCGTCGACAGATGCTTCCAGTAACCGATAGGGCCTCAAATTCAGGACCGCCTCAAATGCTGTCTTAGATTCTTTGTGATGTGAGACTATCTTGAATTCATAACAGACTTGCGCAATCGCGAGCATACCAATCCCGATACGACCAATAATAGGTCGGCCCTTTTTTGTTCGCGGAGAGTCCAGGGTTTCATCAGTCGTCCCTGTTCGTTTATCACTGTCGCCAATACCACCGTCCATTAATCGCTTAAACTCTTTTTCCGTCATTCCATTCCCATCATCCGAGCAAGTCAAAACATCGAACTCTGGGTAGTTGGTGTTGATGCGCACTACGTTTGCGTCAGCATCGAAAGCATTGCTGACCAGTTCCTTCAGGGCATTCGCCGTGCTGCGATATAGTCCTGAACTTATGTGAACGAGGGTTTTGGAGGACAGCTTAATCGGATGCCCACCTTCGGGCAGTGCTTCGACTGCGTGTCCATCTTCCTCTATTGATGGCTGCTCACTCGATTGCGACATCATCGGATCCCGATTTTGACCAATGTCTTCTGTTGCTGCTCGATTACGTGCACAGATGGGCCGCTATATCCATCTAGTTCCCAGAGTCTCTGGACCTCCTGTTTTTCCTCTCTCGGAATTAGTTCCATGCCGACTTCCTTCTCTACCTCCATAAGGCGACGAAACATCATCTCACGCGCGCGCAAGGTAAAAGGGCCAGGAGCTTCTTTGCCGTTGCGGCGTTTGCTTTCACGAAGTTCTTTGTCCTCGCGTATCTCTTTCAACCAATCTCGATATTCTAACAATGGCTCCATCCAATCATCGCCACTATCGATCAAACCCTCCATTGACTTGTCTTTTCTAATGACTGTGCATGTCCAGCATCCAAAGCGGCTACTACCGCACGGCTGCGTGGTAGAGTCGACAACTAATGGACAATCACGTCCTCCAGCCTTGCCGTACAACTGCCATAGGTCGCGGTTAGTCTTGCCCCACGGTGGTTTCACCTGTAATAGATACGTCCAGACATCTTCTAATTCCAGTTCCTGAATTGGCGGATACAGGTACGCGCCGGCCAATGACCCATGAGGGCGTAACGGACCGTCACCATGTAAGTCTTGATAGTGCTGAATAGTTCTGGCGCGTTGGGAGCTCTCTGATCTTCGCGTACCAATCACTATGATGACGGCGCCAGTTTTTGAAATCTGCTCCTTAATATATGCGTTGGTTGGGCGGATCTTCATATGATCCGTGCACCAGCGAAAAACGCGTGTTGGGGCAGGATACCCGCGTCCAATTACTTTTACAAAAAAGCGAGACTTTAGAGGCGGTATGGTTTTCTTGGTAACGATGGGCAGCGAATCTTTTCTCGCTCTAGCGGCGACAGCCTTCAATGTCTTCGTCATGTGCTCAACGATCGGCGGTGTTTCGACAAGTGTATCGTTGCAAACGACATGCACTGTTTTGTGTCTTTGCTCAGGCGGCAAGTCTCTCAACATGTAGTAAACCATCTGTAAGACTGCCGTTGAATCTTTGCCACCGCTATATCCGACTATCCAAGGGCGTTCATCAGCAAGATAGGTGTTGCGAATCTGTCCTATGACTCCAACGATGTCAGTGATCATTCGGTTTCCTATTGTTATGCTTGCCTGACTTTGGTGGCTCGGCTTTCCTCAGAAGCACTCTTCATTCAGCTAGATCGCCGCATTATGGCACGTTCCCAAATGTCACTTCAACGTGAAATGGTTTTCATGAGGGCGAGTTGACGAGGTATATATGATTAGACGCAGTTGTGTCCCCTCCCCTGCTGCTTCTCCGCCTTCACAGAATCACCATCCAAGACGGTTCAAGTTTAGTTCAAGAATCGGTCAACACCTCACGACTATCCTGCGCTTGTAGCCCGAAGAAAGGAGCATAGCCATTAACACTCGAAAGCGAACATTCACAATCGCAACGGTGATCCTGGTTGTTGCGTCGTTTGGTCTGGGGCTAACCGGGCTCAGACATTTTCTAACTGTCGCAGCTCAGATAAGTCAGTCATCCATAGTCGCCACGGTCGAAGGCCATCCGATCAGCGCGAAGCTCTACACCATGTATGTGAAGAACGGCATCGACTCGCTTTCTCTCGATGAGCGAACAGTTGAGGGCCGCGCGAAGATAGATCGCCTCAAAGAAGGTGTTGTTTCCGATTTGATCGACCGCGCGCTCATCGAGGCCGAGTGCCGCCGCCGAAAGCTGGTCTCTCCTGACGACGTTTTCAAGCAAGCCTATGAGAAAGCCGTTGCCGAAATGGGCGGCGAACGCCCGTATCGAACTTATCTTTCGGAAAACAACCTGACCGACGAGGAGTTCAGACAGACTACCAGACAGAATGTCTATGGTGAGGCTCTTCGAAACGAGCTCAACAAGGAAGTCTCGGTGAACGATGTCGAAGCCGCTGATTTCTACGCAAGGGAATCACACAACCGCGCGCTTGAGAGATTATTCAATCAACAGGAGCGCGTTAGCGCTCGGCACATACTCATTGCAGCCCGCAATTCTCAAATTGCTTCTGACATTCAGTGGAAAGAAAAGGTGAGCAAGAGCGATCTCGATCGCCGGGTCACCTCGGAAATTGCTGCTAGACGCCGTCGTGCCGAAGCGATCCTTGCTCGCGCGCGTGCCGGTGTCGAATTCGATCGGCTTGCGAAAGAGTATTCAGATGACGTTGCGACGAGCGCTCGTGGCGGCGACCTCGGATCGTTTACTTTCAACACTCACACGACGCCGTTCGACGAGGCGGCTTTTGGTCTGAATGCGGGTCAGCTTAGCGGCATAGTCGAAACCGACTACGGCTTTCACATAATCAAGGTCACCGAACACACGCCGGCGCGCTTGCGAACTTTCGATGAAAGTCGATCAGAGATTCGGGAACATCTGCTTGCACGCAAGCAGGCCGCGCACCTCCGGGCCTGGCTCGACAGCAGGCGACGTGAGGCAGACATTCAGATAAACCCGGCGTATCGCTTCGGCCAACTTCAAGCCGTCGGCTCTCAGGAGAAACACAACTGAACACCATATTAGTCCGACAAGCTGCCAGCTTGTCGAAGAATGCCGGAGTTTCGACTGGCTGGCAGCTTGTCGAACCGTTTAGATCGCACTCTCGAGGAAAGGAAAGAATCATGTTAACAACTCTACGACGACTTACGTTTGTCGCGGTGTTAGTCTGTGCATTCAGCTTTGTTGCTTCTGCCGCGAAGCTCAGCCCATCACTTTCATCTCAACTTGCAACGCTTCCGGATTCCGCGAGCGTCGGAGTTGTTATCGTCTCCTTCAACACGACGAGCGGTCTCAGCGCCACACACCTGGACACGCTCCGAGCTGTCGGAATAAACAAGGGAATCACGCTTCAGCGGCTCGGAATGGTGGCCACTCCAGCGACTGCCGGGCAAGTCAGAGCGCTTGCAGCGAGCAGTGCTGTGCGCTCCATCTGGTTGAACGATCAGCTTGCTTACTTTAATAATCAGGCTCGCGTGCTGGTCGGCGTAGACAAGTTGCGCGCCGACCCGGCCTTCAGGATCGGCGGCTTACCCATCGCAGGCCAGGGCAGCTTCTCAGCGGTAATCAACGATACAGGCATCGACGGAACGCACTCGGACCTCAAGTATCCCAATCATGTCATCCAGAATGTTCAGATCGTGATGGACGACTGCATTTTGTCGCAGGGGTCGCCTACGCCGCCCTGCCCTCCCGCTCCCGAGCAAAGATTCACGCCGCTACTGGTCGTCGAGAACATCCCCGATACTGACACTCACGTGGGACATGGAACGCACTGCGCTGGAATCCTCGGCGGGACGGGCCAGGCCTCGGGCGGACTCTACACCGGCGTCGCCCCTGGAGTGAATCTGATCGGTTGCGGATCGGGAGCCGGATTGCTTGTGCTCAACGCGCTTGGTGGCTTCGAATGGTCGATGACCAACCAGTTTCTCTACCACATCCGCATCATCTCGAACTCCTGGGGCGGTGGAGGCCCGTTCGATCCGGATGATCCGATCAACATCGCAAGCAAGAAGGCTTACGATGCCAACATTATCGTGTGCTTCGCTGCCGGCAACGCCGGACCCGGGCCTGACACCGATAACCCCTACGCCAAAGCACCGTGGGTTATTGCCGTAGGCGCCGGGACGAAAGAAGGAGGATTGGCCGGCTTCTCCTCGACCGGGATCCCCAAAGAGGAACGGCTGGCCGACAGCGATCCGAATAACGACTTCGACGCGCCGACCATAGTAGCTCCAGGCACGGGGCGCGAGTTCGCCACGGATTCGTCGAAGTTCTCGGCTCGAATCGTTTCGACCCGCTCGCTCTCCAATGTCGTAGCTAACGGCGCTACCGACGACATAGAGATTCCTCCGCAGTTTCTTCCGTTCTACACGCAGATCGAGGGCACCTCGATGGCAACGCCTCATGCGGCGGGCATAGTTGCTCTAATGCTGTCGGCCGACGTGACGCTTTCGCCGGATGACGTTAAACAGATCCTCCGACAGACCGCGACCCCGATGCCGGGGTATGAAGAGTTCCAGGTCGGCTCGGGCTATGTCAACGCGTACGCCGCTGTAGACAAGGTAGTCAATCGCACAAAGAATTTCGGCGCGGTCAACAATCCTGTTTTCAATGCGCAACTGACGATCACGCCCGACCCGAGTCCCGAAACTTGGGGATTCGATTTCAGTTACATAGATGACACCGTGAACACGCATTCGTTCACGGTTCGCCAGGGTACCGGTATTCTCGATGTCAGGATCGATTTCGGAACCACGATCCCGACGAGCCAAGGTAATGTGTTTTTCCTTACCTTAACGGATCCTACCGGCAGACAATTTGTTGGAGGCCCGTCTTTGCCGGTGCTGACGCTGCCCAGACTCGAACTCCGATTGAGAAATCCGCTGCCAGGCGGGTGGACTGCGCAAGTATCGGCAGGATTCCTCGAAGGAGTTGTGCCGGCTACGATCCCGGAGCACGTGACCGGGATCATCAAACAATCGGTGGTGACGCTTCAGAACGTGACGGACATTAGCGGTAGGCCGGACGAACAACTGATCAAGGATCTGATGAAGGTCCGAAGGATGGACATCTTCGCTGACGGATCTTTCAGACCGGATGCTAACGTCACTCGCGACGACTTCGCGCGAACGATCGCGCTGAACACGCCGCTTCGTCAGACGCTCGGGGCGACGCCGAAGTTTACCGATGTGTCGGGCAGTCTGGCCGCAATGGCCGAAGCCGTAACGGCAAGCGGCTCAAACCTGCGTGATTGGAATTTCGTGCCGCAGGGACTGATCAGCGCAAGCGGCTCACTGTTCAACCCAAACGGTACGGTTAACCGGTTGGATCTCGCAGTTGCCTTTGTGAGGGCGCTTGGACTGGACACGGAAGCAAGGGCGTTGGCTAACACTACCGTCACTTCCGGAGGACAGCCTCTAGTCGATAACGCCAGCATTCCGATGGCGCTTCGCGGCTACGTTCAGATCGCGCTCAATCGTGGATTGCTCGAGGCATTTCCGGCCGAGTTGCGTCAGGTCGCGCCGGGTCAGTATGTCGCCGTGCCGGGCCCACGATTCGAGCCAAACACAGTGGTAACTCGAGCAGTGCTGGCGGCTAAGCTCTCGCTGTTTGCGCAGGCATTTGCGGCGGGAAACTAGTAAACTACGGAGCGTTCAGTCTGCAAGATTGTACATTGTGAGGCCCGCCGAATGATCATGTGAGGAGCGGTAATGAACCGCTCCTCGCGCTTTCCCGAGATAGCGCATAACCACATGGGGCACCGTTCGATACTCAGGAAAAGAGGTTTGCCCCTTCCGGTTCCTTAGGTTGACGTGGACGCATGAATGAAATTTTGATCGTCGACGACGAGGAGTTCATACGAACCCTCTTGTCGGACTACTTGAGCGCCGAATTTGCCTGCAGCACTGCTGCGAATGCGGCCGAAGCGAAGATACTTCTCGCGACCGGCTCATTCAAAGTAGTGCTGACGGATATAAGCATGCCGGGCGCCTCTGGACTTGAATTGCTTGCGCATATCAAGGAGGAGCATCCCGCGGTAGTTGTGGTGATGATCTCGTCTGACACGCAGGCCGCGACTTACGCTGTAACGCAAGGTGCTTTCGACTTTGTTCAAAAGCCATTCGACTTGTCGCTGCTTCGCGGTGTGGTCGAGCGGGCTTTGAAACAGGTTTCTTCTCAGGGCCCGACACTCGACAAGGAGTGAACCATGCGGTAGGTGCGCTGTAAAAGGACGCGGTTCTCCAAGAAACAAACGATTGAATCTGGCTCCTGCCTATTGTAATCTGCTCTTCGGTTGCAAGCTCTCGTGTCTGCCCTTCCGGGTCGGTCTTTAAGCCAACGGAACAAACGCCATCTCGCACCAAATCGTAGAAGCCATCAGGTCGGGGACAGCCCCGCAGCCGATAAAGCTCGCGGCTGCGCGGGGCTTGCTGCCTTTCTCCAACGAAGACCTGCTCGAATCGCTGGTGGCCCTGGACTCCGACTCAAACGAAGACGTTCGGGCCGCTCTCAAGTCCACGCTGGCAACAGTCGAGCCCGAAGCGTTTTCTCATATGGCAGCCCAGACCGACGCGCACCCGGACGTTCTGGGCTTCCTCTGCCTTTGGCCTCGTGCGCCGCGAGAGCTGGTTGAGGCCGCGATCTTTAATCCTTCGACACCCGATGCCGCGATCGGCCAGCTTGCCGCGCATAGCCGTGACCCGAAAATCATCGAAGCCATATCGCTCAAACAACAAAGCCTGATTCGGTCACCGGGAATTATCGAAGCGATCCTTGCGAATCCGGCGCATACGTTTGAGGCGGAACGTCGCGCGCGCGAAATACGAGAAGAGTTCTTTGAGAAACAGTTCGGCGCCCAGATGATCGCCGATGAGCAGCGAGTCCGCGATGACGCGGAGCGTGAGGCTACCGAAGCCAGGCGGGACACCGTGTCCATCAGCGGCATCGAGGACCTGATCCGTCTCGGCCTTATCGAAGAAGGCGTAGATGATCGGCTGATCAGCGATTATGAAGATGAGTACGGTCCGCTTGATTCGACTACAGCACCGCAAAACGAGCAGTTCGACGTCGAGGGCATGATTGGCGAGCTTGCGGATGAGGGGACTGAGCTGTCCGTTGATCGTATTCCGGTGTTTCAGCGAGTCGCTCTGATGAGCATAAAGGAACGGGTGATGCTTGCAATCAAAGGGACGCGCGAGGCTCGAATGATTCTGGTCCGCGATCCCAATCGTATTGTCGCCGGCGCTGTGTTGCGCAACCCGCGGCTGACTGACACCGAAATCGAAAGCATCGCTTCCTTCAAGAGCGTTCCGGAGGATGTGCTTCGGCGAATAGGTCAGAATCGGCAGTGGGCGCGATCGTATGTTGTGATACACAATCTCGTAAGAAATCCCCGGACCCCCATTGCCACCAGCCTTGGCTTTATGAATCGCATCCAACTGCGTGACCTTCGCGTGCTGGCACTAAACAAGAACGTCCCGGATGTGATTCGTCAGACTGCGAATCGCCTGTACTTGAAGCGCGCGGGCAGCTAAATTATCTATCCTAATAGGAACTGTGAGAGATATAGGACCTATAGGACGTATAGGACAGATAGGACATATTGGCTGCCGGAGAAGCTCCGATGTCTTTCTTGTTATCTCGACGTAGATTCATTGAATCCGTTGGTGCCTGCGCTGCGGTGTCATCAACCTCTTTTCGATCCTTGAGCGAGATACTCGAGCCCCCGTTGTATCCTCCGATGGATCTCTGTTCCTTTGATAAACCGATAACGCCCGCCCCATTTGAAATACGCTTCGGTTATGCGGCGATCGCGTGGAAAGGAAACGATCGGCAGGCGATCACGGAGGTCTCGGAAGCCGGCTATCGCGGAATTCAACTACGGGCAAATGTCTTAGCGGAGTTTGGCGACCGTCCAACTGCTCTGCGCGACCTGTTGCAGCAGCATAGACTGGAGATGGTCGCATTATCGAGCGGAGATGTGCCTATCGCGCCGGGGACCGGACCCGAGCGGATCGCCTATCACACTCATCACGCCCAGTTCGTTCGTGACGTTGGAGGATCTTATCTGCAGTTGATTGACTCCGCGCGTACGACAGGTCGGAAACCAATTGCTGAGGATTTCAAGATACTTGGCACGCTGCTCAGCGAGATCGGGAGGCGCGCGGCCGACATCGGAGTCAGCGTTGGTTATCACAACCACATGGATTCGCTCGGCGACTCTCCAGATAATGTCGATCGCGTGATGAATGAAGTTGACCCGCATTATGTAAAGCTCCTACTGGACACCGCTCACTACCAGCAAGCCGGCGGCGATCCGGCAAAAGCAATTAGACAATATCGAGACCGCATTCTCTTCTTACACCTGAAGGATGTTGCGAGTTCCGCTCCGGGCGGGGCCGCGGATGCCGGCCAGTCATATCGGTTTGTTGAACTCGGTGCTGGAAGAGTCGACCTGCGGGCGGTGTTCGCCGCGCTCAAAGAGATCAAGTTCCGGGGCTGGGGAGTCGTCGAGCTTGACGGGGCAAGCGACAACGCGCGGCCGCCAAAAGAGTCGGCAATTATCAGTAAGAAGTATCTCGAAGAGAAACTGGGGATGAAGGTCTGAATTAAGGGCGATGGCGTATTTCAAACTGTCAGTCATAACCGACGAGATCACGCAGGACTTTGCGCACGCGCTCGATGTCGCAGCGAAAGAGTTCAAACTCGGGTACGTCGAGCTCCGAGAGTTATGGGGCAAGAATCTCATGAAGCTCGATGCAAAAGAAATTGGGGAAGCAAGACGCTTGCTCGAGAGACATCGACTGCGTGTATCTTCGATTGCGTCGCCGATCTTCAAGGTCGACTGGCCAGACGCACCGACGTCGAAGTTCAGCCCTAAGCGCGATCAGTTCGGCGCAGACTTTACGTTCAAACAACAGGATGAGCTTCTCGGCCGAGCGCTGGAGCTGGCTCGCGCTTTCAACACCGACCGAATTCGCATATTCGATTTCTGGCGGCTCGAAGATCAAAAGCCCTATCGCGCGGCGATAGACCAGAAGCTGATCGAAGCTGCCGAGAAAGCCGGCAAGCACGGCATAAGGCTGTTACTGGAGAACGAGCAGTCCTGCAACACCGCAACCGGTGCCGAAGCCGCGCGAACTCTTTCCGTGGTTCGGGCTTCAAACTTCATGCTGAACTGGGACCCCGGAAACGCGGCCGCGCGCGGCGAGACGCCTTTTCCTGACGGGTACTCCCTTTTGCCGAAGACTCGAATTGGTTATGTGCATTGCAAGGACATCGTCCGCGAGCCCGATGGCAAAACCGAGTGGGCGGCGATGGGACGCGGTATGCTGGATTACGTCGGGCAGTTTCGCGCGTTGAAGAGGGACGGTTACAGCGGGGTGCTGAGCCTCGAAACGCACTGGCGCGGCGCGGGGACCCCCGAGGAGTGCTCGCGCCAGAGCATGGCCGGAATGAAGGACCTTCTGCGGCGCGCCGAGAGTCGGTGACCCTTGCGTCTTTGCGTATAACTGTTTCTCGCCGGTTTCGCGGCGGGGATTGCTTGAATAAGAGATCATGAATCAATGTCTGAAATGATATTTCGCCTCACCAACGCGCATAAGGGACGGCGCGTCGTTGTCACGCCCGAAAACAGCTCGATGAAGCATCTCTGTTATGGACGAATCATTTTGGATCGGGATACTCCAGCTGCTTCGTTTGAAACCGGGAATTGCGAAACGGGCCTGATTTGCCTTTCGGGACAAGCAAAGATCAGAGTCAAAGAGCGCTCGTTCGACTTGAGTCGCTTCGATTCGATCTACCTGCCCAGGAACTCGACCCTGTTGGTCACAACTCAAACAAGTGTAGACCTCGCCGAGTGCTCCGCGGATGTTGATGGAACTTATCCTGTGCAAGTGGTGCGCTACGCAGATGTGGAGAAAGATGGCTCATTAAAGTTCACAACTGGCGGCTCCTCTAACAAGCGCACGGTCAGTGTTCTGCTTGGCAAGAACATCGAAGCCGGCCGCATTCTCGCGGGCATAACGACCTCCGAACCCGGCAACTGGACAAGCTGGCCGCCGCACGAGCACGCCACGATGCTCGAAGAGCTCTATGTTTATTTTGACATGCCCGCGCCCGCGTTTGGGGTTCAGTTTGTCTATACGAACACACAGGATCCGGAGATTGTCGCGCTCGTGCGTGATGGCGATGCTGTGCTGATGCCCCGAGGGTTTCATCCAAACGTTGCGATCCCCGATCACAAGATACAGTTTGTATGGATGATGGCGGCGCATCGCGAAGTTGAGGATCGGCGGTACGGAATTGTGAACGTGCAGCGGGGCTTCGATGAAGCGGGATCGGGGCTCGAGGCGAGTCTGAAATAAAGCTCCGAAAACCGTCACCCGACGAAACATCGCTTGACACTTCAGGAGACTTTTCTATGAGTGCCTTTTCCAAATTCGTTTGCGTTGCATTGGTGTTAGTGATGGCGTGCGTCAGCACCGCCTCACAATCTCCGGCTTCGTCTCAAGGCTCGCAGGACTGCGCCCAACTGAAGGAGACTTTGGACCGCGTGCAGGCGCGACTCCGTGACTGGCCCGAGCTCAGTCGCTATCGCGATGCGAATGCAAAAACAATCCCGCCCTCCAGGGAGGAGATGAGGGTTGTTTTCATGGGAGACTCGATCACCGATTTGTGGAGCAGAGCGGCCGGCGGGTTCTTTCCCGGCAGGCCTTACATCAATCGGGGCATCAGCGGACAGACGACGCCGCAAATGATGATACGGTTTCGGCCTGATGTAATCGCGCTCCAACCGAAGGCAGTTGTGATTCTCGCCGGCACAAACGACATTGCCGGAAACACGGGGCTAATGACGCTCGCGATGATCGAGGATAATCTGGCAACGATGGCCGAGCTGGCCCGCGTGCATGGAATTCGAGTAGTTTTAGGGTCGCTTCTGCCGGTCAGCGATTACAGTACCAATCGCGACGGCAAGCCCATCAAACAAACCGAAAGGCGGCCGCCCGGTCAAATAAAGGCGCTCAATGAATGGATCAAGCGCTACGCTAACGAGAACGGCTACGGATATCTCGATTACTTTACAGCGATGGTTGATGGGATTGGGATGTTGAAGAAGGAACTCAGCGATGACGGCTTGCATCCGAACGCCGCAGGTTATGCGGTTATGCAACCTCTGGTCGAACACGCCATCGCCACGGCTCTCCGAAGGAAGCGCTAGCAATTCGGTGGTTCCGCGGTGGAAGTCTGGAGTTTGGACGTTTCAGCCCACGCAGTGGGCGACGGCAGCGACGAGCTGCCGGCAGTTGCCCAACTTCTGGCGCCCGCTGGGAGCTAGCGCGGGAACACACGCGGAATTCCCAGGCTTCGCGGACTGGCCGGGGGCTACACGCCTTCGCCCCGCTACGCGGGCGTAACTTTCCCCTGGAGGCGGATCTATCGAGCTTCCTTAGCTGAATAAGGACGCGCGGTCATTGATTCATTCCGCTTGCTAGAAGGCCGCCATCAACCACCAGAATTTCTCCGGTGACGAAGCCCGCAGCGTCCGAAGCCAGGAACACCGCCGCGCCCGCAAGCTCTTCCACTTTGCCGAATCGCTTCATCGGTGTGCGCCACAGGAATTCGCGCCCACGCTCAGTTTCGTTCAACAATGTTCGATTCAACTCGGTCGGAAACACACCGGGTGCGATTGCATTAACGCAGATCCCATGAGGAGCCCATTCGATCGCAAGTGATTTTGTAAGCGAAGCCACCGCCGCTTTGCTCGCACAGTAGGCCGCAACCTCCTGGAGCGCTACTAGCGAGGCGATCGAAGCGATGTTGATGATTCGCCCGTATTGCCGTTCGATCATGTGACGCCCGAAGACCTGGCAGGCCCTGAGTGTCCCGGTCAGGTTTGTGTCAATGATTTGATCCCACTCTTCTTCATCGAGGTCAGCGGTGGGCGTGCGCTTTGTGCGGCCGGCCGAGTTTATCAGGATGTCGACTTTGTTGAATTGCTTAAGACATTCGGCGAGCAGCCGCTCAAGAGAGGAGCGGTCGGATACATTTGATGTAACCCGCAATGTGCGCTTGCCGAGTTCTTCGATTTCGCCCGCGACGGCTTCTACCTTGCTGAGCGAACGCGAAGTAGCAACGACATCCGCGCCTGCATCCGCCAGTCCATGAGCCAGCGCTCGACCGATGCCCGACGTGCCGCCGACCACAACCGCTACTTTTCCGTTAAGTTCTAAAGGCGCATAACCCATAAGATTCACAGCTTCTCGCTCGATCTTCCTTATTCCATGCGGCGCAAAGCTTGTCAAATTGTGTAGTGCGGACTGATTGACCCCAAGTGTAGCGTAGACTGTCCAGTCTGCGCATGCTTCCCAAAATTGCGCCAATGGGGAGGCATGCGCAGACTGGACAGTCTACGTACGAAGCGTTGAGTCTCAGTCGTCGTTGATTCTGCGCGAGAGTCGGGATAAGCTACGGACCTCAGCGGTCAGACATTCCGCGAGTGAGTTGACACATTATGAACACCGCTACCGTTCTGGCGCTGGCTTTTGCAATCGGGCTGATAGACGGGCTTCGTTCGATGACCGCACCAGCGGTAGTTGCCTGGGCTGCTCGGTGGAAGTGGCTCGATCTTCACAACTCGTTTCTCGCTTTCATCGGCTCGGCCGTCGCGGCTTACATCTTTGCCGCGGCAGCGATTGTCGAGCTCGTCGTCGACAAGCTTCCTAATACGCCGAGCAGAAAAGCGGCGCTCGGTCTCACTGCTCGAATCGTGTTCGGTGGATTGTCGGGCGCCGCCGTTTGCGCAGCGGGCAATCAAGCGGTTGTCGTTGGCGCAGTGCTGGGCATTGCGGGTGGAGTGGCAGGCGCTTTTCTCGGTTATGAGGTTCGAACGCGGCTGGTCAAAGCGTTGGGCGTTCCTGATTATGTGATAGCAGTATTGGAAGACGCGTTCGCGGTCGGCGTTGGGTTCTTCATCGTCTCTCGTTTCTAAACATGCAGGAGGATATTCAGATGAACAACGGCGCGATTAGAAGAAGAACATTTCTGAAGCAGGCGGCGGCCGGCGCTGCACTGGGACTCACATATTCACCAGGCCGAGTGTTAGGGGCTAATGATCGAGTGCGTCTGGGCATAATCGGCGCGGGCGCTCGCGGCCAGGAGTTGATGGCCGAGTTTCTGAAGGCGCCGAATATTGAGTTCGTCGCGGCCGCCGATGTTTACACTCGCCGGCATGATGAAGCCAGACGACTGGCGCCGGCCATGAAAGGCTTCGACGATCATCGTCGCTTGCTGGACTTGAAAGACCTGGACGCGGTAATCGTGGCTACACCGCTGCACTGTCATGCGCGCCACTTTATGGACACGATTGCCGCGGGCAAAGATCTTTATTCCGAGAAGACGATGACCTGGTCGATTGATGAAGCGGACGCTTGCCGAAACGCGGCCCGGAGTTCCGATCGCATCGTCAGCATCGGTCTTCAACATCAAAGCTCAGGAGCGCTGGCAGACGCGAAGCAGTGGATTAAAGACGGGCTCGTCGGCAAGGTTACTCACATCGAATCATGGATGAGCCGCAACACGCCTCGGGGCAAAGGGCAATGGGTTCGCTCGGTTCCTCCGGATTGCACGGTTGGCAACGTCAAGTGGGATGCGTTTCTGAACGGCAGGCAGATGCGGCCATTCGACGGGTTCAAATTCATCAACTGGCGACTGTACTGGGAGTTTTCCGGCGGGAACGTCACCGAGAATATGGTCCACCAGATTGCGTGGATAATGCGCGCGCTGGACTTGCCGGTTCCAACCGCAGCTTATATGTCGGGCGGCGTGTTCTCCGAGAAGGACGGCCGCGAAGTGCCCGACACGATCGCGGTGACGCTTGATTTCCCGAACGATGTTGTAGTGACGTGGCAATCGACTTTCAGCAACAGCTACTACGGACTCGGGGAGCGGATCCTTGGTTCGCACGGGACGATCGAACGATTAGCGGGCGCTACGGACATGGTGACCGGCAAGTCGCAATCCGGCTTGCGATACTATCCTGAAAAGACGAATCGCGCCGATGGAGTCGCAATCGAGGGCCAGGCCAGGGATCAAAGTCACATGGGGAACTTCATCGACTGCGTGCGCTCGCGACGCGAGCCAAACGCGCCGGTCGAGATCGGCTATCGCTCGGCAGTCGCTGCGCATATGGCGAACCTGTCTTATCGCCAAAAGCAGCGAGTGACGCTCCCGGCGTCTTCGCAAGCCGCGCGAACGTAGCTGTCAATCGTCTTGAAGTTGATGAACTCAGTATTCGTCCTGGGGCGTCTCTCCGTGGGCGGCCCCTCCCTGGCTAACGAGAACTTTACGACCGAGGGGCGCCGACGAAGGGACGCCCCTACACGTCCACAACCATGATCATCGGCAAATCTCGCGAAGATGGCTTCCTATCAGAGAGCGAGATTCGGGAACTAATATGCAACGCTTTGGATCAAGAACCCATCGACGGCCGGCGTGTGCTGATCATCATTCCGGATCGCACTCGCACCGCGCCGATTCCCCTGATGTTTCGTTTGTTCTTCGAGCTGCTGAAGGGACGCGTCAAACGACTTGATTACTTGATTGCCCTCGGCACCCATAAGCCTCTAAGCGAATCTTCAATCAATCAACTCATCGGCGTCACCCCGGATAAGCGCGCCGGCGCCTACCGCGATATAAGAGTGTTCAATCACCGTTGGGATCGGCCCGAGACTTTCGTTAGTCTGGGCGAGATCTCCGCCGCCGAGGTCGAGGAATTGAGCGGCGGTCTGATGAGCCGGCGTGTTGACGTTCGACTCAACCGGATGATTCTCGATTACGATCAGCTCATAATTTGCGGGCCGACGTTTCCGCACGAGGTTGTCGGCTTTTCAGGCGGGAACAAGTATTTTTTCCCGGGCATCGGTGGCCCCGAGGTGATCAATTTTTCTCACTGGCTCGGCGCGCTAATCACGAGTTCTTCGGTTATCGGAACCAAGTACACGCCGGTCCGCCGCGTGATCGACCGCGCAGCTTTGCTAATCGACAAGCCGAAATTGTGCTTCAGCATGGTGGTCAAGGACGAAGGGCTTGCGGGGCTTTTCATCGGCTCGCCCGAAGAAGCTTATTCAGCGGCGGCTGATTTGTCTGCGAGATTACACATTCGCTTCGTTGATAAGCCGTTCGACAGGGTGCTGACGGTAATGCCCCGGATGTATGAAGACATCTGGACCGCGGCAAAGGGAATGTACAAGCTCGAGCCGGTTGTGGCCGACGGCGGAGACCTGATCATCTACGCGCCTCACATCGAAGAGGTAAGCTACACGCACGGCCGCGCGCTCGACGAAATCGGCTATCACGTTCGCGACTACTTCGTTAAGCAGTGGGACAAGTTCGAACACTATCCGGGCGGTGTCCTTGCGCACAGCACTCATCTGCGAGGGCTCGGCGAATACAATTCGGAGAGCCGCGAAGAGAAGCCGCGGATACATGTTACGCTTGCTACAAAAATCTCCGAAGCGCGCTGCCGCCAGATCAACCTCGGCTACCTGGATCCCGAAACTGTGAATCTTGATGAGTGGAGCGATCGCGAAGATGAAGGAATGTTACTGGTCCCGAAAGCTGGCGAGTTGCTGTTCAGGCTTCGCGGGTAATCTGAAACGTGAGTCCCACGATGATTATTGTTTTGATGGGCGTTACTGGAGCCGGGAAGACGACCATCGGACGGTTGCTGGCCGAAGAACTCGGCTGGAGCTTTTATGATGCTGATGATTTCCATTCTGGATCAAACGTGGCGAAAATGCGCGCGGGCGAGCCGTTGACGGACGAAGATCGAATCGCGTGGCTTGAAAGACTTGAACGGCTGATTCGCGACAAGCTTCGCGCCGAGTCAAGCATCGTGCTCGCTTGTTCCGCATTGAAAGCTTCGTACCGCTCACACCTGTTGATAAGCGCACGGGTGAGACTCGTGTATCTGAAGGGCGCGCGGTCATTGATTCAGGAGCGTCTCGCCGCGCGGCGTGGCCATTATATGAACCCGGCATTGATCGAGAGCCAGTTCTCGATACTCGAGGAACCGCAGCAAGCGATCACCATCAGCGCAGCAGCTTCGCCTGAAGAACTCGTTGCCGAGATCAGAGAGAAACTCAGGATCTAACAGCCTGCTTTAAAGTCGATGAGCTCTCTAGGTGGGTACAATCCACCAACTGCGTTGGTGGGATTCGGGAGCATCCCAGGGTGAGAGCCTTTCCTGACTTTCAGCGACGTGCCGGGCATTGAGGCATCAACCGTCATTCAACTTCGCCAGAAAAGCCGCAAGCTCCAGAGGCAACGGCGAGATGAACTCAAGCCTGTCGCCGCTTTGAGGATGGTTGAAGGCGAGCTCGGTCGAGTGCAGGAAGTGACGCCCGAGCGCATGCACGGCGCGTTTGATCGAGACGTTGTAAATAGAGTTAATGCGTCCGCCTCCGTAATTTGCGTCGCCGACGACCGGGTGACCAATGTGCCCGAGGTGGACGCGTATCTGATGCGTGCGGCCGGTTTTTATCTGGACCTTGAGCATCGTGAAATCCTGATAACGATGCGCGACTTCGTAAATCGTATGAGCAGGGCGGCCGGCCCCTCCCTTGAGCACAGCCATACGAGTTCGATTGTGCGTCCCGCGCCCAATGCGAGCTTCAATCTCTCCGCGGTCCTTCGAGAGGCGCCCATAGACGAGCGCGATGTAGACCTTGAAGACCTCCCGTTCGCGGAACTGATCCGACAACCGCTGATGAGCTGGATCGTTTTTCGCAACAACAAGTAATCCCGACGTGTCCTTGTCTAAGCGATGAACGATGCCCGGTCTAATGTTCCCTGCGGCGCCAGAGAGAGTATTGAAGTGATGAACGAGTGCGTTGGCGAGCGTTCCAGAGTCGATTCCTGCTCCAGGATGAACGACCATTCCCGCCGGTTTATCTACGACTATTAGGTCGTCGTCTTCAAAGATAATGTTGAGAGGAATCGCTTCGGGAATGAGCTCAATCGGGGGCGGCTCGGGCAGATCGATTTCTATTTGATCGCCGTCGTGCAGACGATAGCTTGGCTTCGAAACGTGCTGGTTGACCAGAATGTCACCGTCTTGAATCGCGTGCTGGACTCGTGTTCGGCTTATGTCTTTAAGATGGGAAGCAAGGAAGGAATCGAGGCGCAGTGCTTCTGCTTCGGCGCCTACGGTCAATAACTCAGAATGAGGTTCAGTCTTCAAAACAAAAAATGCAGGGGCGGCCCTCCTTAGAAACCACTCGAGCACAATCGCTCACACGAGGAGCAAAAAGAGCGAAGATCTAACTCGTTTCCTTTCAAGCCACGGGGCTGATGAGATTCTTTGCGAGCTTTGCGGTCCTTTGCGAGCTTAGCGCAAAAGGAAATCCGCTCGAGAAAGAGAGATACGTTGGCGCAATGCTCGCAAAGGACGCAATGCTCGCAAAGCTGACGTAACCCCATGACCTGGATACCGCCATCCGATTGGACTCGCATAACGACTAAAGCCCCGTTAGCGGAGCTACGAAAACTGGTCGTTGCTCGGGAAGACCGTCCTCCGACCGCACGCCAGCGGTTTCTTTCATGTTATCGGCTCGTTAATACGAGCATGGTTACTCCGTGGCCCGCCCCTGCGTGCAGTTTACGTTACTTGTGCGGCTATGTCCGGGCCATGAGCTACGTGTTCAGATGATGACCGTCGCCAATGATAAAGGATCATCCCAAGACCAAACACAAACATGATAATCGAAATGAACTGCGAAGTTGAAAGCCCGAAGACCTGTCCGCGCGGATCATCGCGCCAGAACTCGATCGTGAATCGCGCGACGCTGTAGACAATCAGGTACGAATAGATTATTTGTCCTTCGAATCGCCGGCGCTTACCCAGCCAAAACAGGAAACCGAAGATCGCGAGATTCGCCGCGGCTTCAATCAACTGCGTTGGAACAAGCGCGGAATCGATCGGGACGCCGGTCAACTCGCTGGCCTTCTGAGTAAAATGGACGCCGATCCACGATGTCGTCGGCTTGCCCCAGCAGCAGCCCGCCGAAAAACATCCTAGCCTTCCAATCGAATGACCAAGGGCGACGCCGGGCGCGAACGCGTCGGCGGTCTTGCGCCACGGCAGATGCCAGCGTCGCATCAGAATCACACTCACCAGGAGCGCTATCAGAAATCCGCCGTAATAGACTCCTCCCGAACGCCAGAGATCGAGCGAGAATATTCGGTGCCAATCTCCGCGATAGTCATTCCATTCGGTGATGATCATCAGCAGCTTTGAGCCGATCAACGACCCAGCCAGGATATAAAGCCCTAGGTCATATATACGGTCTTTTGGAAGACCGTCGCGCGCAGCGAGCCGGGCGGTAAGCCACAGCGCCGTAATAAAGGCGATAGCCAACAGCACGCCGTAGGTCGCGATCGGGATCCCGAGCCCCGGTATTCGAAATAATTCTGGAAACATTACTACTCCAAGAGTCGGTCGTCGGTGCCCGGTGGTCAGTGGCCAGCGCTGAGCTACTGACCACTGACCACTTCATTCAGCATTCGGCGGTTCTACCAGCGGTGTTCGGTCTGCCTGGGGAGACATGAACAACTCTATGGCCATCAATGCCGCGCCGATTGTGATGGCAGTATCGGCCACGTTGAACACCGGCCACTGATAATCTTTGTAGTAGAGCAACAGGAAATCGATGACACGGCCCAGCCGGAAGCGATCGATCAGGTTACCGCAGATTCCGGCAGCTAATAGAGACAGCGACCACAGCAACAACGTGTTCGAGATCGGAGTGCGGCGCATGTAATAGACGACCACCATTATCGCCGTCACCGAGATCGCTACCAATAGCCACTTCACGTTGCCGTTGTTCAACATGCCAAAGGCGATTCCCGGGTTCTCGGTGTAACTGAGTTTGAAGAACCCGCGGATGACGTCGACCTCGTCACCTTCGCGGAGCTTTACGGAAACCCAGTACTTCGTGAACTGATCGAATCCCATCACCATCACGGCGCCGGCCAGGTACCAGAGTTTTTGTGAGCCGGCTCTTGTGTTTATTGCTTCTGCGCTCATTAACTTCCTTGCTCCTGCTTCGAGGATGAACGTTCCGCCTCTTCGCCAGTACTGACAGTTTAACCTAAAGTGGTCATCGAGCGCCCCATCCTTCGTCAATCTGCCGAACGCAGCGCGCATCGATCGTCGGGAAACGCCGGTCCGCGCCGACTGATTCGGACCAGTTCCAACAACGCTCGCATTTCCTTCCGTCGGCGTGTTGAACTTCAACCTGTAAGTCGCCGATCTCCGAATGTTGGAGGCTGACTTGCGACACGATGAAGATCGCAGGCAACTGATCCTGATATCGCTCGAGCAGGCTGAATAACTCGCCGCTCGCGCGCAGGGTCACCTTTGCTTCGAGCGACGCGCCGATGAGCTTGTCATTTCGTTTTTCCTCGAGCGCCTTCTGCACATCGGAGCGAACCTCGAACAACCGCTCCCAGGTCGATAACAGCTCGACGTCGCCGACTGCCGCATCTACAGCCGGGAACTCCGCCAGGTGCACTGAAGCTTCGCGCTTGCCGGGAAGACTCTCCCAAATCTCATCAGCAGTGAACGCGAGCAGCGGCGCAAGCAAACGCGCGAACGCATCCACAATCTGATACAACGCAGTCTGAGCGCTTCGACGTCCTTCCGACTTTGGCGCGAAGGTGTAAAGCCGATCCTTCAATATGTCGATGTAGACGTTCGAAAGCGTCACCGTCGCGTAATGGTAGAGAGAGTGATAAACCGTCGTGTATTCAAAGCGCCGGTAAGCATCAACAACCTTGCGCGTTACTTCCCGCGTCGCCGCAATCGCCCATCGATCGATCTCCCACATTTGATCACGGTCGACGAGGTCGTGTTCTGGATCGAAGTCGCCGATGTTTCCCAGGGCGTATCGCGCTGTATTGCGAAGCTTGCGATAGGCATCGATCATCCGATTCAGAATCTCGGGCGAGATGCGAACATCTTCCTGATAGTCAGAGGACGCTGCCCATAGTCTGAGAATCTCCGCGCCTTGCTTGCTTACAACTTCGTCGGCGGGCATCGCGTTGCCCGTAGACTTGTGCATCGCTTTGCCTTCGCCGTCTACGGTCCATCCATGAGTGATGACCGTCTTATAAGGAGCCTGATCGCGAGCGGCGAGCGAGACCATCAGCGACGAATTGAACCATCCGCGATGTTGATCGGGACCTTCGATGTAGACGTCCGCGGGCCAGGGCATATGCCGTTCAGCCACCAGCACTGCAAGCGACGACGAACCCGAATCGAACCATACGTCCAGAATATCGGTGTCCTTGGTCAACTTAGAGCCGCGGCACTTCGGACAAACAAAACCATCGGGCAACAAATATTCCGCCTCGCGTGCGTACCACGCGTCGGCGGTCTCTCTTTCGAAGATCGACGAGACGTGGTCGATCACTTTTTCATCGGCGATTGTTTCGCCGCAGTCCGAGCAGTAGAACGCCGGAATCGGCACACCCCACACTCGTTGGCGTGACACGCACCAGTCGGGACGCCCCTTGAGCATGTTGCGCATCCGCTCACGACCCCAGGCTGGAACCCAGTTGACGCGCTCGATTTCCGCAAGCGCGCTTGCCCGCAACGCGCGACCATCCTCGGCGGAGCGGTCCATAGAGATAAACCATTGCGGCGTTGCTCGAAAGATGACCGGGTTATGACAGCGCCAGCAGTGAGGATAGCGATGCGCATAGTCCTCTGTGTAGACTAGCGCGCCCGTCTCTCGGAGGAAATCGACTATCAGGGGATTCGCCTCGAACACCTGCAGCCCGGCAAACCGCTCAACATCCGGGGTAAATCGACCCGCGTTATCGACAGGGCAGTAGACTTCAGATCCTTCCAACTGTCCGGCAAGGACGCCAGTCTTTCGCAACTCGTCGTAAATCGGCGCAAGCTGCACGCGATACTGCTGACCCATCACAAAGTCGTCGTGCCCGTGACCGGGCGCCGTATGCACGCACCCGGTGCCGGCCTTACCCGTGCCTTTCTTCTGAGCGAACGCGACATCGATTTCGGTTTCGGCGTCCGCTTCTCCGCCGAGCGTTACGTGTTCTCCCAACATCATCAGCGAATCGCGATCGAGCCAGGCGTGTCGTGCTCTCAGCCCTTCGAGGGCCGAGCCCGGGAAGCTGGCAAGAATTCGAGGTTCGCCGAGTCCGCACTTTTCGCCGACTGCCGCAACCAGATCAGCGGCAACTATATAAATCTCATTACCAACGTCGATGGCCGCGTATTCAAAATTCGGGTTCACCGCGATCCCAAGATTCGCCGGGAGCGTCCACGGCGTCGTTGTCCAGATCAGCACAAAAACCGGCTCGGCCATTGCGGATTGCAGATTGCGAACTGCGGATTGATCGACCGCTATTCTGTTCTCAAGCGCGCGGACCTGCTCCTCAGGCAGCGGAAACTTGACATAGACCGATGGGCTGGTGTGTTCACTGTATTCGACTTCGGCTTCGGCGAGCGCAGTCTGATCATGTATGCACCAATACACGGGACGCGCGCCTTTGTAGACGTACCCGCGCGCGACGAAGCGCCCGAACAACCTCGCGGTTTCTGCTTCGTACGCGTTCGACATAGTGAGATAGGGATTGTCCCACTCGCCAAGGATTCCGAGTCGTTGAAAGTCGCGAGTCTGCCGCTTCAATGCGGCAGCGGCGTGCTCGCGGCAGGCGTGTCGAATCGAAACCGGACTCATCCGGGCCTTCTTGGCGCCGAGCTTTCTGTCGACAAAAAGCTCGATCGGCAAGCCGTGACAGTCGTAGCCGGGCACGTAAGGAGCATCGAAGCCCATCATCGAATGCGACTTGACGATGAAGTCCTTCAGGATTTTGTTCATTGCGGTGCCGATGTGAATGTCGGCGTTAGCATAGGGCGGGCCGTCGTGGAGGATAAACATCGGCCGGCCGGCCCGGACCCGGCAGATCTCATGATAAAGATCCATTTCCTTCCAGCGCGCCAGCCGTTCAGGCTCGCGCTGGGTGAGATTCGCCTTCTGCGCGAAGCTGGTCTTCGGCAGATTTACTGTTGCCTTCAAATCAAAAGGCGTTTCAGTTGCCATCACAACCTCGGGTGTCGATTCCTGGGAGCTGCAGGCAACTTACCTGCCCGGCGATGCATTCGGCATCTTTTCAAAAACAGGGGGCAAGATCCCTGCGCTCCCAAGGCGCTACGAAAAGCACCTGGCTCCTTTTAGCTAAGGAAGCCAGGTGCGATTGAAAACAAATCCCCGCTCCCGTGAAACAGGCTACAGGAGCCGATTTCAGGAATAAACTAAATGAACAGCTCCTCGTCTTGATATGCCTGATCGATTGGTTTGCGATGCCTGCCAAACAGGGTTTCGATGATTCGCCGCAAACCGACCAGCATTGCTGAAAGCTCGCGCATCGGCTGCAACACGGTTGCCTGAACTTCTTTGGTTGTGTCCTCGAAGCGGTCCTGCGTTCGCACCAGCAAGCCGTCGAGTTCACTGACCTGGCGCTGAACGGTGCTGGTCGTGTAATCGAGGGTCTGCGACAGTTGCTCGGCCTGATGGCGGGCGAGAAGCGTGATCTCTTGCGAAGACGCTGAGACTGCTGCGGCGACCGCGCGCGTCTCAATCGTTACCTTATCGAACGCGTCTTTCGCCTGCGCGCTGATCTTCTCGACGGAATCCTTGACCGTGCTGACCGCGCTCTGGACCTGATCGATGACGGGACCGGCCTTGGCGATGACGGGTTCGGCCTTTGCCTGAACCGAAGCAGCTATGGCAGTCAGCCGCTTTATAGCGCCATAGATAAACATGAACATCGCCGCTTGAACGATGAAGCTTATGACGATGACTGCCGCGGCCACCGTCATGACGATGTAAAAGTTTTGTTGATCCATGAGTATCCTTGCGTAGCCTCCTTGCGAGCTGCCGGACCTTCTCGCGAGCCGTCCAAGTGGAACACAAGAGGACTGCCGACAACCCGCCAAAGGATGTGACGAGAAGCTTGATAATCGAAAGACCAGCGCGCCGATGTCGAATCGCGCTAAAATTACTTGTCAGAAGGTGACTGCGCCAAACACCGAAGACCGCTAAGGAGCGCGAAGTCCTTTGGGAGCGAGGCTCGATTAAGCCTCATCTCCTTCGCCGGCGGCGCCCGCCTTGCGCTTCTCCTCTCGATAAGCCTGTTTGCCGGCTTCGATCGCAGCCGCGATCTGGTCCTTTTGGCGTGCCGCAACGTCGGTTACTGACTCGGCTCCGGCTGCGACTCGCTCGCGCGCGGTCCCGTACGCCTCAGAAACCTTGCCAGCCGCCGTTCCGTAAACGTCGGACACTCTGCCCGCTGCAGCGCCATAAGCGTCGGAGACTCTTTCTGCGGCAGTCCCGTAAAGCTCGCTCGCGCGCTGGCCCGCCACACGCGCCTGTTCTCCGGCAACGTCGATGCCGCGTTTGGTGTAGTCTGCGATGTCGCCGCGCAGTTCGCGGCCGGTCTTGGGGGCGAACAGTAAGGCAAGGGTCGCTCCAATCCCGCCACCTATTAACAAGAACGTTAGTTTCTCAGCTGCTGACGATCCCTGATTCTCTGCCATCTCATCCTCCAAATAAGAAGATTCGCGCTATTGCCGTCGCCCACCTGTGATAAACAACAGTTCAATATATCACTTCGATTTGACTGCAACAAGACGATCGACTGGAGGGTGAGCTTCGAATTCAAGCTTCATCCTACACATCGTTGTCAGCAGTCTGAAGGCTAAACTCTGTACGAAGATCTACTCTCAGATCATCGCTGGGAACCGATACTCAATTGGTGAATGACTGAAGGGAGTTGTGCGCTCTTCGGATCGATGTTCTGAGCCATAGATTCTAGTGCACAGTAGAGTCGGTTCGGAGTCGCCTGCGCAACAAGTAATCGATGTGTGCCCGGAGCGAGGTCAGCGTTAACCAGCGCGACATGATTGCCACGTGTGTGCCCCTGCACGAAACCTTTTTCAGCGGCGGGACCCTTAACCAGGACCTCGACTTCGCGACCGATCCACTTGCGGTTCTGCTCGAGAGAGATTTCCTTCGACAATTCGATCAGGCGGGTCAAGCGATCTACTTTTACGACGCGATCGATATCATCGAAATGAATGGCAGCCGGCGTTCCTTCGCGCTCGGAGTAGATAAACATGTAGGCCATGTCATAGCGGACCTCGCGATAAAGCGAGAGGGTCTCCTCGAACTCTTCTTCGGTCTCGCCGGGAAAGCCCGCGATCAAATCGGTCGAGATCGTTGCGTCGGGCAGAAGCTCGCGCACCTTGCGCACGCGATCGAGATAAAACTCACGCGTGTATTCGCGAGCCATTCGCTTCAAAACGCGGTTTGAGCCTGACTGCACGGGAAGATGAATGAACCTGCAAACAGACGGCGTGTCGGCGACCGCTTCGATTATTTCATCGTCGAAATTGATGGGATGAGATGTTATGAATCTAACACGCGGAATTCCGACTCGGCCCACCATTCGCAGCAGCTCGGCGAACGAAGGGTAACCCGGCATAAGCGCCCGTCGTGATCCGGTGCCCGAGGCCATTCCATAGGAGTTCACGTTCTGGCCCAGGAGACTTACTTCGATGACGCCGGCTTCCTTTAGCGCGCGCGCTTCATTGATGATGTCTTCGGCCGGGCGCGAAACCTCCGGGCCTCGAGTGGCGGGCACGATACAATAAGTGCAGCGATGATTGCAGCCCCGCATGATCGTCAGGTGCGCGCTCAGCGTACCGGTTTGAGGTGGCGGTGAGTAAAACTGCAGCTCGCGGTTGAACTCGAATGATTGAAACTTGCCTCGCTCGATTGCCGGGACTATTTGAGTAATCGCCCCGGGGCCGAGCATGATGTCGACGCCGAACCTTCGACCCATTCGCTGACCTTCCGGAAGCTGAGCGAGACAACCCATCAGACCGATCGTCAGGTTCTTGCGCCGGTTCCTTTCTTTTCGAAGCTCCCCCAGCAAGGTCTGGACTTTTTCGACCGGCTTGCCTCGCACCGCGCAGGTGTTTACCAGCACTAGATCTGCTTCGCGAAAGTTATCGACGAACGAGTATCCGATTCCCGCAAGCTCCGAGCGGATCGCGTGCGAGTCGTACTCGTTCATCTGACAACCGAATGTGACGACGTGAGCAAGCATAGGAAATCTAATCAAATGCCCTGGTTTGAGCGCGGCAAGCCGCATCCATTGCGAATATCTTCCACGAGCCGAGATACGCATTCTAGCATCGAGCGGCGAGCCCGCGACAAGTAGCCGGCGAAGAGGTAGTGGTTCGGGTTCAGAGTTCAAGCTTTAGCTTGCCGTTTTTCGAAGGCTCAAGAGCAAGCTAAGGTTGAACTCTTAACATCAAACTGACTACCGCGAAAAGCGCTCTTGAAAACCGATTTAGTGCTCAGGCCGCGAGGCAGCTCGAATGACCTGCAGTCATGATCGGGTATCTTTCGGAGAAGTCGCCCGAAATCCGATTTCCTTCCTCTTCGGCGCCGGCGGCGTCATTAGTTCGCGAATTGCGTCGAATACTATTTTGAACTGTCGATCGTATTTCTTTTCAAGTTCGTAGAGCTTGCCCGCAAGCTTGAGATTAGAGGAGAGCATCTGACGAAGAAGAACGAAAGCCCGCATGATTTCTATGTTCGCTCGAATGGCCCGTTCGCTACTCAAAACGCTGGATAGCATTGCGACGCCCTGTTCGGTGAATGCCATCGGCGGATAGCGAAGTCCTTTTCGATCAGCGTTGGAGGTCACAAATTGTGACCTCCAGGACCCGAATTCGTCCTTACTGAGCACAAACATAAAGTCATCCGGGAACCGGCCGAGGTTACGACGAACAGCCTGCTTCAGTGCTTTGGTCTGTACGCCGTAAAGCGCCGCCAAATCCCGATCCAGCATGACTCTCTCGCCCCGAATGACGAAGATCGTTTGTTGAATTTTTCTACCGGGAGCTTTACCAATGATTCGGTCATATCACTTTAGGCTGGTGTCGTTCGCGACACACGAAGCAGTGATCAGACCATCATTCCTCCCAGGATAGGAGATGGCTGGACGAATCGAGTTTCAACGAGCCTTCGACTTCAGAGCTCGTTAGAGAATACGATACACTCAAATCTGTCTTGCGGTTTCGCATACTACCACAAGATCGCAGTCACATCCCGATACAATATCACAGCGGCCGATTTGGATGAGTCTATGGATGCTTACAACACCGATCTCGCTTATATTCACGACGTTGGTTTCGGCGATTTCTCGAGAACATCGGCCCCCTGGCTTCTCGAGACGCTGCGGACGAACGGCATTGATAACGGACTCGTGGTCGATCTCGGCTGTGGTAGCGGGATATGGGCGAGCGAACTCTTACACGCCGGTTACGATGTGCTTGGAATAGACATCTCGTCTGCGATGATCGAAAGCGCTCGCAAGCGGGCGCCTCGCGGAGAATTTCGACTAGGCTCGCTCTTAAGAGCCAGCATACCGCGGTGTGAAGCGGTGACCGCGCTTGGGGAGTGCTTCAATTATCTGTTTGATGAGACCAATAACATCGCGCGGCTTCGGCGCGTATTCGAGCGCGTCTACTACGCGCTGAGGCCCGGCGGTATTTTCATATTCGACATTGCCGAGCCCGGCCGCGGAAAAGGCGTGCGTCAGAGACACCGGCAAGGGAAGGATTGGGTGGCGCTTAGCGATGTGGATGAAGACGCCAAGACCAATCGGCTGACGCGTCGCATAACAACTTTCCGTAAGCGTGGTAATTCTTACGTCCGCGACGAAGAGGTTCATACGTTACAGCTGTACAAGCGATCGGAAGTGGCAAATGAACTTCGTCGCGCGGGCTTTCGAGTGCGCACTCTTCGCGGATATGGAGAGCAGACGATGATCGATGGCTGCGTGGGGTTTATGGCTCGGAAGTCCAGTGCGAGGTAAGGCCGCTGAATCAACCGCTGATTAGCGCTGACTGGCGTTACGCCGATTTTCGCGGATCAGCGTGGATCCGCGGACCGAAGGCAGCGGCGATCAGCGGTGCATCGAGTCTATGTGTAAAGGATGTTCTGATAACGCAGACTCAACAGGCGTGTCACTACGCCAGCCGCTCCGCGCGATTCGACCTGACGGCCCTGCCCGAGCCTGTGAAATATGCTTCTCCATAGCGGATGACAGGCTGACCTTCAACAATCACGTGCTCGATTCCGACCGGATATTGTTTCGAATCTTCAAACGTAGCCTGGTCGATCACACGCTGCGGATCAAACACAACGAGGTTTGCCTGCGCGCCTTCTTCGAAGCGGCCATAACGTGCGAGGTTGAATGTCTCCGCCGCGAGGCTCGACATCTTGCGCACTGCCTCTTCCAACGTAAGAACATTCAATTCACGCACGTAGCGTCCGAGAATTCTGGGATACGTGCCATATGCGCGCGGGTGCGGCTTGCCGCCCAGCAACCCGTCAGTGCACACATTTACGTAAGGCTCGCGCATGATCTTTTGAACGACCTCCTCGGATTGGCTGAACGAAATCATGCCGACGCCCATGCGCTCGTGTGCCAGGAGATCAAGCGCGAAATTCACTGCCGCTTCTTCGCCTACTCCGTTGTCAGATTTGGCTGAGATCGCGGCTGCCTCCGCCAGGTGTTTGCCGAGGTATTCCGAATGATTGCCGGAAGGAATGTCCGAGACGATGATTCCCTCGGGTCCGGACCATTTCCAAAAGTTGTCCCACTCCGAACGCGAACGATCCAGCATGTTTTCTCGTATCCTTCCGCGCTCATCCGCATTTGTGAGGCGCGCCAGTGTCGCTTCAACTCCCCCCGCATGAGCCCACGGAGGCAGGATCGCGCCGAGCATCGTCGAGCCCGCAATGTAAGGATACTGATCCGCAGTCAGGCGCATACCTTCGGCTTGCGCTATGCGAACCATCTCGAGCACGCCGTCGATGACCGGCCAGTTCTCACGTCCGGCGACTTTGAAATGCGAGATGTGAACTCTGACACCCGTGTGCTTCCCAATGTCGATCATTTCGGCGACGGCGTCTTCAAGGTAGTCGCTTTCACTGCGCATGTGCGCGACGAATACACCGTCGAACTCAGCTACTGCCTTGCATAACTCGATCAGCTCCGCTGTGTCCGCGAAACAACAGGGCGGGTAGATTAATCCAGTCGACATGCCAAGCGCGCCTTCTTGCATCGACTGACGAATGAGGTCCTGCATCGCCGTGATCTCAGCTGATGTTGCCTGGCGATCTTCCATGCCCATCGCGTTTAAACGAACTGCGCCGTGCGGTATCAGGTAGCTGCAATCGAGTGACGGCTTGGCCCGTTCGACCGCGGCTAGATACTCGCCGACGGACTCCCAGTCCCATTCGCGATCAAGCTTACCGAGCAAGCCCGCAAGCGAGCGCTCCATCTGCGGTCGGTCGGCCTTGCGAATCGGCGCAACCGAGATCCCGTCCTGCCCGAATACTTCAAGCGTGATGCCCTGCCGGACTTTCATTGGAAGCTCGGGCTCCGAGAGCACTCGCAGGTCGGAATGACTGTGCGTGTCAATGAAGCCCGGGGCTATAACGAGCCCGTCGCAATCGAGTTCTTCCGGCGCGCCTTCAAGTGAGCCTGGAGCGTCAATCGCCAGAATCCAGTTTCGCCTGATCGCCACATCGCCGACGACGCCCGGACGGCCGGTCCCGTCGACGATGAGTCCTCTCTTCAGTATCAAGTCGGGGCTTTTGTTCATTATTCTTCCGTTCTTGTGTTTGCCAGGAGTTCTAGAGCGTTGCCGTCGGGGTCTTCGAAGTAAAGCGAGATACCGGGCATCCATTTATGAAATACCGGTCCTTCGACTTCCACTCCCCGCTCACGGAGCATGGCTGCGGCGCGATTGATATCTGCCTCGTCGACGGTGAAGGCAAAATGTTGCAACGGCCACTCGCTTTTGTCTTCCTGAAGCACGACCATACCGGCGTCGCCTCCCGCCCGCAGAAACAGCCAGTTACGCTTTTCATCTCGAATACCGACCTCGAGGTCGAGCACTTCGCGATAGAACGGTTCGGCTCTCGCGAGGTCTTTGACTCGAATTGCCACTTCATAGACGCCCCGGATGGGCAGGTGGATAGGTAGCATGATCTCTCCTTAGCGAAGTCACCGCGTTCACCAGAGACGAAGACAAAAGTCCTTTCCCGCGAGCCCACGGAATAACTATCTACGACTTGCGTGCTGCGTCACCAATTGTATAATGCCGCAGTCAATTTCGCTAAAAGGACATAGAAGAAGATGACTGGTTCTGGCAAACGCCTTGCGCTCTACCTTCAGGACAAACACCCGCTCCGTGAAGCGATGGACTATGTGCGCTACGCCGAGTCGCGAGGTTTTGAAGCCGTATGGCAAGCAGAATCAAGACTCGTTCGCGATGCGATCGTCCCGATGGCCGCTTACGGCGCGACCACCGAGCGAATCAAGATCGGCTCGGGGGTGATCAACAACTGGACGCGTAACGCCGCCTTGATTGCCGCTACCTTTTCAACTCTCGACGATCTGGCTCCCGGGCGAATGATGTGCGGATTGGGTGTTTGGTGGGAGCCTCTCGCGACTAGAGTCGGAGTGAACCGGCGCAAGCCGCTCCAGGCAATGCGCGAGACAGTAGAGGTCGTACGGCGATTGCTCGCAATGGAGAAAGTCACCTTCAAAGGCGAGTTCGTTCAGGTGGAAGACATCGAAATCGACATCGTCCACGGCGACCGTTCACCGAAGGAAGTTCCGATCTACATCGGAGCGACCGGAATGAAGATGATGGAGCTTGCTGGTGAGATCGCCGACGGGGTGTTGCTCAATTATCTCGTTTCGCCGGCTTACAACCGTGAGGCGATGGAGCATCTGAGTGCGGGAGCCGCGCTCAGGGCTCGAAAGGTCGAACAGATCGATCGCCCCCAACTAATCGTCTGCTCTCTGGATAGAGATCGTTCGCGTGCCCTGGACAACGCTCGTGAGCTTGTGACTCAGTACCTCGGCCAGCAACCGCACATTATGAAAGCGAGCGGCGTAAGCCAGGAAGTGCTCGACGATATTGGTCGCGTACTGACGTGGCCGGCTGAAGAGCATCAGATTCGCGAAGCTATGAAGCTTGTTCCCGACGAAGTTGTTCAGCTCATCACTGCATCGGGCACGCCTGACGAGTGTCGAGCAAAGGTCCAGGAGTACATCGACGCGGGGTGCACCTGCCCGGTTCTCTATCCGCTTGGGGATGACGTGAGAGCGATGGTCGATGCTTTTGTACCGTAGCGGCCAAAGGTACCCTAGACTGTCTAGTCTGCGGAGAGATGTGTGCTTCGACGATCGCGGGAACAAAGGTAGTCTGAGGCACTAACGCGCTGTTACCGGTGAATGTTCGGTTAGTGAAGACTCCCGCAGACTGGACAGTCTACGGTAACCTTTGGGGGCGACCGGAGCAGACAAGGTACCGTAGACTGTCCAGTCTGCGGAGACATACGCAATCCGAATACTGCCATTACGAGTTCACGGTCTCACACAGCGCGGACGCCAGCCTGAGCAGTGCGCCGAGTTGACTCGGAATAGTTGTTAGATAGAAACTCCGCAGACTGGACAGTCTACGGTACCTGATTGGACAGTCCACGGTACATTGAGAAAAGCACGATGACAATAACGCTGCGCCCTGCAAGCCCTGAAGACGAGCCGTTCTTATATGAGTTGTATTGCAGCACTCGCGCGGAGGAGATGGCGCCGTGGGGGCTGGACCAGGCGCAGCAGAAGGCGTTTCTCGAGTCGCAATTTACTGCGCGTCAGCGGCACTACGATATCGCGTTCTCGGGCGCGGAGCACAAGATCATTCTTTGCGACGACCATTCGATAGGTCGTATGCTTGTTTACCGATCCGAACGCGAAATACGGCTTGTCGACATAGCGCTGCTTCCCGAACATCGAAACGGCGGTATCGGAGCGTCGTTGCTTCAAGCCCTGCTTGAAGATGCGAGATCGACGGGCAAGACGGTGACGCTTCATGTTGATAAGCTCAGTCGAGCTGCGCGGCTTTATCAACGACTTGGCTTTTCGGTAATCGATGACGCGGGAGGCAGCTACAAAATGGAATGGCAGCCCGAAGGCAATCAAACGACGGAGACTGAATAATGCCAGAGATATTTACCATTGAAATGTTCGAAGGGCATCAGAACAGCAAGTTTCAAATGCACTACGGCGATTCGCAAACGGCCGAGCTCGAGTTGGTCAGCGTAAAGGACGTGGGTTCATCTGAGAGACAAAAGCAGTTCGCGCTCATGTTCCTGGGACCGATGGAGGCGCCTATCTTGCAGGGGATCTACAGACTAGACCATGACACGCTTGGCTCGCTCGATCTGTTTCTTGTTCCGATCGCTCGAGACAATACGGGCGTCACCTACGAAGCGGTCTTCAATCGAATGGTTGAATCGTAGATGGTCGAGTGTACCGTAGACTGTCCAGTCTGCGGAGAAACGTAGCGTAGACTGTTCAGTCTGCGGAGAGATCCGCCGTTCACGGATCGCGGTAAACGAGTTTGCTCTGGCCGGTGTGCGCAGGTTACCCGCAAGGGTTCGTATAATGAAGACCGCCGCAGACTGGACAGTCTACGGTACCTTGACCCGCAGATGGACAGTCTACGGTACATTCGACAGTCTACAGTACATTGGAAGATGCAATTCTCCGCAAACCAAATCTCACTGGGCGGCTCAAGGCTCCTAACTTTTCGTCAGGCTAATGCGGATGACGAGCCGTTCTTGCTTGTGGTCTATGGAAGCACGCGGCTCGAAGAGCTCGCGCTCACCAATTGGGACGAAGCGCAGCGCGACGCGTTTGTTCAAATGCAATTCACCGCCCAGCAGGCCCACTACCGCCAGAACTATCCCAGCGGCGAGCACCTTATCATCCTGCTGGACGGCGAGGCCATCGGACGTTTGTACGTAGCTGAGATTGCGGCCGAGATTCGGATCATCGACGTAACAATCCTTCCCGAGCATCGTAATGCCGGCATTGGCACGCCCCTGATCCGACGGCTCATGGAAACAGCCGCGGCGGTAGGAAAGCCGCTGCGGATTTACGTCGAGAGCTTCAATCGGTCCCTTCAATTATTCGAGCGGCTTGGATTCAGGAAGATCGACGAGAGCGGCTACAGCTACTTCTTAGAATGGCGATAGAGTGGCGAGGCCTGCCGCTCGGCATCGCTTGAGCCAGCGTTGGTGGTTTCAACCACGAAGTGGTTGAAACCAGAGTTTGGACATTTTCCCCGAAAGGGAACAGTCCTCCAGCCCGGGGTTGCTGTACTCGGCTTCCCTGGTAAAAAGACGGCGAGCAAGTCCCGCAACCCGAACGGGGTTGTGACGAAACCCTGCCTGCGTACACCGACCCAACCGATTGCCTTTGACGTAGAGCGCTGCCGCAACCCTGTTGGGGTTGCGAGGAACATTGCCCTATTCCCAAGGTAGCTGAGTGCAACCTTTGGCTTTCGGCCTCAAACACTACGTGGTTTGATCGCACCTCTGACGGTGCACACAGCCAAGGCGTTATTGTATCTCGTCACGTGGCGACGATAATCCGAAGCGAGCGAAGCTGAGGCCACGTTGAGGGTCACTTCGCTCGCCGAGGGATGTCTGTTGCGACCGCGCGCTTATGGATCGAGCCGATTGATCACCGCTTCGTAGTGCCTGCCTGAAGGATCTTTCTGGTCCGCCGGCACTAACAGCAACTGGAACGTTCCCATCGCGCTGTGCTCGATCGTATAGGTTTCCTGTCGTAGAGCCAGTTTTCTGGGCCCCTTAAACACAAGCGAAAAGCACTCTCTGCCGTTTGTCACTTCGCTCTTAACATAAGGCGGATTTAGGTTGTGGACTTCGATCAGCACCATTTGTCCCAGTTTCACTCCTCCAAGCGAAAAGGCAAATTTCGTCTTGAGGTTCTCAGTGAATATCTTACTGCTGAGACTGTAGAGCGGGTCGGCGTACATTTGTTTCGGAATCACGTTGCCGATGCCCGTTCCGAGTTCCTGTTTACTCTGTCCAAAGGCGAGCGGGGCAATGCCTCCCCTGACTATTGCCGCCAGCCCCATCATGCTTCCCACTTGCAAGAAACGTCGTCGTGATTGATTCATTTGTCATCCCCTTCCATATTCTTTTGCGAGATTTGAACCCTGCGCCAACGAGTGTAGGGTGGGTGGGCGATCGCTTCAACACTAATTGAGCGCTTTGAATTAGCTGGTCCCACGAGCGGTCCGCCTGACCCCCGGGGAGTACCTAAGAGCTATGAACCTGATGTGGAATGAGAGTTACGCCAGTGAGAAATCATTACTACTGAACCGTTTTCCCACGTTTTGTAATTGACATGGTTTTCGTTCGGCGATAGAATCCGTCCGCCCGAAGCTAAGACTACCCTCAGGTTGGTCGGCTCATCGGGAAACCAGTGGGGATTTCGGAAACGTTTTCTTTCGCGGATGCGAATACTTCAAATCGGTGAATGAGAAAACCCTCAATTCCGATAGGTGTCTAAGCCTATCGCTCTGACTATGACTCGACTGTTGAATAGTCCGCAGCCGAGACCGCAAGGAGGAACCTTAGAATGGCTGAACCGTTTTTGTCTGAGATTAGGATCATGTCTTTCAGCTTTCCGCCCAAGGGTTGGGCGCTTTGCGATGGGCAGTTGCTGCCCATCAATCAGAATCAACCATTGTTCTCGCTGCTGGGGACTACGTACGGTGGTGATGGACGAGTGAATTTTGCGCTGCCCGATTTGCGAGGACGAGCATCGATTCATATGGGCTCCGGTCACACGCTTGGCGAGCGTGGTGGCGAGCAGGCGCATACACTGTCGATTTCGGAGATACCGACGCATACTCACAGCGCCATGGCCACCTCTACGAATGGCGGCGTGATTATTCCGACCGGCAACCTTCTCGCAGGTGGTACGCCACAGCTCTACCATGCACCGGATGCAAACCTTACGGCGCTTAATGCGGCGACACTGGGGAACGTCGGTGGCTCTCAAGCGCATTTGAATATGGAGCCGTTTCTTGTGTTGAGCTTCTGCATCGCGCTGCAGGGGATCTTCCCATCGCAAACCTAAGGAGAAAAGAAAATGGCACAACCGTACGTTGGTGAGATAAGAATGTTCGCTGGCAACTTCGCACCCGCCGGCTGGATGTTTTGTGAGGGGCAGTTGCTTCCGATCTCGGAGAACGAGACGTTGTTCAATCTGATTGGCACGACCTATGGCGGCGACGGGCAGTCTACGTTTGCTCTGCCCGATTTGCGGGGCCGCTTACCACTCCATCAGGGCAATGGCTTTACCCTGGCTGAGACTGGCGGAGCGGAAGAGATAACGCTTACCGTGTCGCAGATTCCAGCTCACAGTCACGCGTATTTAGGTACGTCGAGCAATTCGAACGACGCAAACGCTTTGAACAATGTGGTGAGCCAGCCTTCCTCGGGCTTTCCTTATATCAATGCAGCGCCTCCCCTCGCTATGGCGCCCGGGAGCGTTAGTTCCACCGGCGGGAGTCAGCCGCATACCAACTTTCAGCCATACCTGTGCGTAGACTTCATCATTTCGCTGTTCGGGCTTTTCCCGTCGCCGACATAAGAAGTCGGGTAGCGCAGACAGTCGGGTCTGCGCACGACTTTGATACCTCCGAATGCTGGAACTGCGAAGACTGACAGTCTAACGCCACATCTTGATAGGAGAAACCAATGGATCCATTTGTTGCTGAAATCAGAATCTTACCCTTCAACTTTGCGCCGAAAGGTTGGGCTTTCTGCGACGGGCAATTATTGCCGCTCTCCCAGAACACGGCTCTGTTCTCATTGCTTGGAACTACCTACGGCGGAGATGGGAAATCGAATTTTGCCTTGCCTGATATGCAAGGCAACGCTCCGATGCACCCCGGTCAGGGGCCGGGGCTGTCGCTACACGACCTGGGTGAAACCGGCGGATCGGAGACCGTAACGCTGTTGGAGTCGGAAATACCCGCACACAGTCACTCGCAAATGGCAAACAGCACGACCGCTACCAAATCGCTGCCGACCGGCAACAGCTTTGCGAAAGGGTCGGCAATGATCCCCTATCTGGCTCCCGCGGGGGCGCCACTGGTGAATCTATCGGACCAGACGATTGCACCGGCGGGCGGTGATCAGCCACACAACAATATGCAGCCGTACTTAACTCTGAATTTTTGCATCGCGCTGCAGGGAGTGTATCCCCCGCGAACTTAGAGTGTGGGTTTGACGTGTTCGGGCACCGCTTTCTGGCCGCGCACGTTTCAAGACGCTTCGCTCTCCATGCTGGCGAGCCAGTGTTGGGGCCGCCAGTATGGTGGGGCAAGCAAACCATGGACTTAGTGGAACGCGACTAACGGCGCCACGGGCCATACTGCCCGCGCGCTTTTGTACTCGTGCTGCAACCTCAATGCAGCAGTATGATCCTTCACGCATCCAGCTGTTCTTAATCTAACCAGTGGTTCTTTGAGTGTGCCTGGGTTTCAAGAAATCCACGCTCGCTCCACAACGCAAAGTTGACGAGTAATACCGTGGGCTCATCAAATCTCTATTTCAATGAAGTATAGAGATAACGGTGCAGCCCTGAAGAATCTAAACGAGGCAGACGGATTAATCAGCGTCTGCCCATGCCGCTAAAGGAGAATACAATGAGAAGGAGATCGATTTGTCTTATCAAGTGTGTCATCGGATTGTCAGTAGCTTTCATTGCAATTAGCAATTGCTTCAACGTGCAGTCCAGCTCTTCGTCGCCGACAATTTCGCCCGCTGACTATGGGACGCGATTCATTGGGCAGAAACTGAACCAGACGCGCGCAAGCGCCGGTGTGTTGGCTGACGCAACTCGAGATAGAAACCCGGTAGATTCGCTTGGCGAACGCGATGTCTACGGACTGACCGGACTGATAACCAGAGCTTCTGTACTCTCTCCGTTCGCTCCTGTCGTCACGGCAACCAAATCGCACACGCCATCCGGCAGCGCGCAGCCGGGCGACACGTTGACCTACAGTATCGTAATTACTAACTCGGGAAGTACGGATGCAACCGGAGTGAATTTTACTGACACCATCGACCCAAACACTACGCTGGTACCGAGCTCGGTTAAGGCGTCGCCTATCGCGGTCAACGATAACTATCAGACAATCGGCAACGTGAACATCTCGGTGCCGGTCGCGCAAGGCGTGGTTGCGAACGATTCAAATTCGGGCTTCGGCACGTTGAGCGTTACAAAAGTCAATGCGACGTCTGTCCCAGGCGGCGGAAGCGCCACGGCCTCCACCGCCAACGGCAGTGTCACCATGAGCAGCGATGGGAGCTTTTCCTACACTCCCAACGTCGCGTTTCGTGGGCCAAGCGACAGCTTCACCTACACGCTGGACAACGGCTCTGGATCGACCGACACCGCGACTGTGACGATCGCAGTAAACGGATTGATTTGGTTTGTTGATAGCTCCGCCGCGCCTGGTGGTGACGGTAGACTCAGCACTCCGTTCAATTGTCTGGTCGGGGCAGGCTGCTTTGATCCGACAGCCGCTGATATCGCAAACGATAACATTTTCGTTTATAGCGGCGCATATATCGGTGGACTGACGCTCCTGTCCGGGCAAAGATTAATAGGTCAGGGCGCGAGCCAGTCACTGCTGACGATAACCGGGCTCTCCACGCCATCGGGTACCAGCCTTCTTCCTTCTACGGGTGGAAGCAATCCTACCATCACATCGAGCACCAACGGTCTTAATCTCGGCTCGAACAATCAGATATGGGGAATGACTTTCGGCAACAAGACAGGCGCGGGCCTCTCAGGAACCGGGTTCGGAACGCTGACCGTCAGAGACACGACTATCAACGGCACCGGACAGGCTCTGAATCTTAGCACCGGCACGCTGGACGCGATCTTTCAGAGTCTCTCTTCGACTGCCAGTGCGAGCACAGGCATGACTGTGAATGCCGCTGCCGGCAGCATGTCCGTCACTGGCGCTACCAGCGTCACTAGTGCAACCGGGGCCGGCGTAAACCTCACTAACAATACGGGGACCATCAGCTTCAACGCGCTCAATATCACCGGCGCGACTCAGAGCGGTCTAATCGCGACCGACAATTCAAACACCATTACGACGACTGCTGGAGCCATCAGCACGGGCACTGGGACCGCAGTCAACATCTCTCGTGCCAGCGGTACGACCCCTCTGAATATCACTCTGACGAGTGTATCAACCATTGGCGCCGTAAATGGAATCAAGCTAGTTAACACCAGCGGCAGTTTCACCGTCGCCGGAGACAACGGCGCCAGCAACAACGGCTCGGGCGGGACTATTTCAGCGGCGACCGCAGAGGGTGTTCTAATAAACGTCGCCTCTAACATCAGTCTCGGCTACATGATTATTCAGAACAGCGCCACAAAAGGAATATCTGCTACTGGCGTGAACGGCTTTACTCTGAATCGCAGCAATGTTACCGATCTGGCAGGTGGGGCTACCGACGAAGGTGTTAAGCTTGCCAACACCTCCGGGACCGTCACGTTCTCAAACGACACGATCAGCGGGGCTCCACACAATGGTGTCTTTGTTGACAATAACAACACCAACATGAGCTCGTTCAACATGACGAACACCACTATTACGTGTCCGGCTGGGGGAGCGTGCGTGCCGAGCGGCTCGGTTGGCAACGATGGCTTACTGCTCCAGATGCGCGGGACATCGGTACTGACGAGCGGATTAGTCTCGGCCTCTATTTTCAGCGGCCTGAGAGCGACTGGTGTTCAGATTCAGACAGCCGATACCGCTAGAATCGGTTCAAACTCAGCGGGGTCGATAGTCAACAGTTTTACCGTCCAGACCAGTACGTTTACCAACAACGGACAGGCCATTGACATCGACGAATCTCAGGTCTCGAACCTGACGTTTCAGGTGTTGAACAACACCAACATGACGGGAACCGATGGGACTGTCATCAATGCCTTCACATCGGCTGGATCCGACACCGGCCCGGCCAGCCATACCTTCGTGGGGAAAATCGATGGCAACGTTATCGGCACGCAAGGTACAAAGGATTCGGGTTCGGTTTTTGGCAGCGGCATCCGAGTGGTTGTGCAGGGGCAGAATACTCAGGGCAACGTCACTGTAAGCAACAACACTATTCGTGAAGTGGTAAACGCCGACATCATGACCTTCTTTGGTCAAAACGGCGCCGGTGCGAGTGGGACCAACGCTGCCCGCTTTAAGATTACCAACAACGCGATGCCAACGCCGTCAGGGTCAAACCAGTCTTTCTGCGGCCCTCCTGCCACTCCGTGTGCCAGTAATGGGATATTCGTTTTGGCAGATGAGGGCACTCCGGTATGCACCGTCATTACCGGAAACAGTGTCTACGACGTTTCGACTATGAACGGGAGCTTTGACATTTATCTTGCGGAGCGCACCGGTCCCCCAGCGGGCGCCCAGTTGACCGTTGAAGGCACCGGCGGCTCGAACTCGGCTTACATTATCGCCAACAACACCCTGGCCGGCGCCTCTGACTTCTTCGATGAGAGCGGCACTACTTCACAGGTGGGAATCGGAAGTTGCGGAGTCTTCCCGATGAGCATCCCGCAGCAAGTTGAGATAATGTCTGCGCCGAATGCGCAATCCGACGGCCAGGCAGGAGAGGTTCCGACCGCCGGTGACGCTCTTACGCTGGTGAGAACCCAGCAACGATTTGAAGAGCAGGCTCGGCGTCTATCACCAGCCGAACTGAATTGGATGGTCGAGGCTGCGATTGCTCGATGGCAACAGGCTGGCGCTTCCGCCGAAGACCTCGCGAGGCTTCGAGGCGTCAGTTTCGAGTTTGCTGGGTTACCGGCTCACCAGCTTGCGAACGCCAATGGAATGCATATCAAGATTGATGAAACGGCTGCTGGGTACGGATGGTTCTTCGATCAAACTCCCCTCGAGGATTCGGAATTTGATGTTGAGGTACTTGGTAAAGAGCGTCAGACGAGCGACATCAGTCCAGCACACGGCAGAGTGGACTTGCTGACGGTCCTGGTTCGGGAACTTGGCTCTGTTTACCTGCAGGGCAAGGATCGGATTCCAAAGAGACTCCGCCCGCTCATGGAGACGACACTAGCTCCGGCCGTCAGGCGCATGCCGGAGTTCAATATTCCGGATCGCTCGACTTCAAGTGTCACACCGTCAACGGGTCAATCGGTCACCGCCAGGTTGTCGGCACCGGCCCCTTCACCCTCAAAGAATGCTGTAGTCGCACCGACTCCGGCAGTCTTCAATCCGAGTGAGGACCTGATGCCGGGCTCGTACGGCCGAAACGCAAAACGAATGAGCTATGCGGCGAACGCGCGCCGAGTTGCCTCATTCGTTGCGGCTCCCTTCAGCGGCGAGACGGTAAACTTAAACATCGGCACAATTCCCGCCGGCAAGAGCGTCACGATCATGTTCCAGGTCACCGTCGACAACCCGTTCCCGAACGGCGTCTGCAATGTGACCAATCAAGGTCATGTGACCGGCTCCAATTTCAGTCAGGTTGATACAAACAGCGATGTCACACCCATTAACAAGGCTGTGACAATCGGTGCTTGTCCGGCAAACATTACAACGAATACTGACGCTGGAGTCTGCACCGCAGTTGTGACATTCTCGACACCGACGGGCGATGGCTGTCCGACGCCGACCGTTACTTGCAGCCCGGCATCTGGCACCGCGTTCGCAAAGGGAACAACGACGGTCACCTGCACGGCCACAAACGGCAACCCGCCTGATGCGACCTGTACGTTCACGGTGACGGTGAATGACGCACAACCACCGACGATCACGTGTCCGGCGAATGTGACTCAGGGAACCGACGCTGGTCAATGCACTGCGGTCGTGACGTACGCAAACGCAACTGCTACCGATAACTGCCCTGGGGTTGGCACTCCGGTTTGCACTCCTGCATCCGGCTCGACCTTCAACAAAGGCACAACCACCGTTAGTTGCACGGTAAGCGACGCATCTAGCAATTCAGCTAATTGTTCTTTTACCGTGACGGTCAATGACACAACGCCGCCAGTGATTACATGTCCAGCGAATGTCACGAAGAGCACCGATCCAAATCAGTGTACGGCCGTCGTGACATATACGAACGCGACCGCAACTGACAACTGTCCGGGTGTCGGAACTCCAGTGTGCTCGCCGTCATCTGGCTCGACGTTTGTTAAAGGGGTCACGACCGTGACTTGCACCGTAAGCGATTCGTCGGGAAATTCGGCGAATTGCTCATTTACTGTAACGGTGAGGGATACTCAAGCTCCAACTCTCAGTCCCTGCCCGTCGAACATTAGCGTGACTTCGAGCGGTGGCTGTCAGGTGGTTAACTACACGCCGCCAACGGCGACCGATAATTGCGGAACCGCGACGGTCGTCTGCTCGCCGGCATCCGGCTTCTGCTTCCCGCCCGGCACGACGACGGTGACTTGCACGGCTTCTGATAATAGCCCCGACAGTCCCGATACGAGTTGTTCGTTCACGGTGACGGTGGTGCCTTGCGCCATCACCTGCCCGAGCAACATCTCGGTCAGTAATGATCCGGGCCAGTGTGGGGCAGTGGTCACCTATGCTCCAGCCACCAACGGCGGCTGCGGCACGATTGTCTGCACGCCGTCTTCGGGTTCGTTCTTCCCGGTGGGTACGACGACTGTAATCTGCACCACAACGGCGGGCCCGGGCTGCAGCTTCACGGTGACGGTGGCGGACACTGAGCCGCCAGTGATCACTTGTCCGCCGAACGTCAACGTGTCGGCTAGTAGTTTCCCACAGTGCACTGCCACGGTTAATCCGGGAACTGCGACGGCCACAGACAATTGTGGCGTCGCTTCGGTCGTTGGCACGCGCAGTGATGGGCACGCGCTGACGGATCCGTATCCGCCAGGAACCACAACCATCACATGGACGGCGACCGATACATCGGGTCACACCGCATCCTGTACGCAGACCGTAACCGTGACCAATGATGTGTCTATAGCTTCCAACTTCAACGGCACTGCGGTTGGAGCAGCCAACTACATTTGGTTTAACTCCGTTCTTGATGTCACCGGACTGGGTTCCAGCCCTGTGACGATCCGTTTCTTTAATCAGACGGTAACGAGCGCAAGTTTTACCTTAACGGTACCGGACGCGGTTGTGACCTTTGACCCATTGGCGACGACGGCGACCACGACGTTTAGTGGAGGTCAGTGGGTGACGCGCGTTCCGTCATCCGGGCTAGCGGGCAACACCTTCCTTTCGGGTCTGGCGTACCAGCTCCCAGGGAATTTGCCCGGTGGTCTAAATCCTGTGACGTGGAGCGGCACATTCGTAAGCGATACCGCGGGTGTGCAGGTCAAGTGGAAGTGGGCCGCGGCAGCCTACAGCAACTTTAGCACCAACTACAATCTGCTTGGCGTCAAACCGGTCGATGATAACCATGCCAGTCAGTACCAGAATTCGGATCACGCGGGCACGCCTGAAAACTTTAAGGCGTATGTGATCGGAGGTGCACGTGGGTCCGGTGGCTCGAACTATACCGGGGGGTACAGCGGCACAAAGTCAGTGACGCCGTGCGTCGAATAGGTGTTGCGCCTAGGCACCCTTGATCGACCTAGGCCTGTGAGAGTCACAAGAATTGAGCGGGCCGTGGGAAGTCTGATGCGGATGTTTGAAGCATTGCATCAGGCTCCCACAGTCCCTTTTTTTTCCCGAGAACGACTGAAAGGCCGAGTCAATTGGTGCAAAGGCATCGCATCCAGACATTAGTGACGCCACCGCAAGCCGGTAGGGTGCCAGTAACAATCAAATCAATGATCAGAGCCATGACGCTCAATCTGCCAATACGAACTCGGAAAGGAAGCCGCTCTTATTTCAAGCTGTTGAGCGATGATGACAACCAAAGATTCTCATCTTCAATCGTCCTAGCCTGCTCGCACGCTTCCACGGTGCGTTGGTCTGTTGCTTCCTTCTCCGGTGGTGTCGCTTTGCTCGACCACCGGCTAATTGTCCTCCAAGCCTCCCAGCTTGGAGGACGCGGCGAGGCTCCGGGAGCATGAAACTAATTGGCTTTATTGCTTGACTCGGTAGTCTTTGCAACATAAAATCACGCTTTCTCAATTTGCGCCACTAGCCGCGAAGGCGCAGGATGGTCTCTCAGGGAAAGGTATTCGCGGCAACGAAACCGCAGCGTAGGTGAATCGAAAGCGGCGATGCTGATTTGGCCAAGACCCCTCAGGCATTGCCGTAACAGAATTGTGATCCCGTGATGATGCTGCAATCGTTCGCAGCAACACTTTTGAAAGACGGCGATGAGTCCAGTGATTCGAATGACTACGGACACGTTGTGCGATACTGACGAACCAATCGGCCGGCCATCGCGCCAGCCTATAAGAATTGAAAACCAGGAGAAGAAAAAACATGAAGCCCCCCTCAAACCTCACATCTCGTTACTCGATAGCATTCATTCTTTGTCTGAGTTGCTCGATGATACTGTTGGCGTCTGCTCTTTCAGTATCTCCGAGTTCATCGCTTGGCACACCTTCTACAATGGCGTACGACGCGAACATCGCCTCTACCACGCGTGAGATGTTTGCGAAGCCGCTGGTGTCCCCGCTCGCGCCAGTAACCACGACCACGGTGACTGCAACGAAGACGCACACGCCGGTGGGCAATCGCGCGCCCGGTGATACATTGACCTACACCGTAGTCATCACGAACACCGGGGGAGCGGACGCAACCGCGGTGAACTTCACGGACACGATCGATCCCAACACGACTTTAGTAGCGAACTCGCTCAAGGTTTCACCGATCGCGGTGAACGACACATACAACACTATTGGCAACGTCAATATCTCAGTGCCGGCAGCAGGCGGCTTGCTCGCCAACGATCTCAATCCGGGAGGTATGGGGACGATAGGCTTCACACTTATTAACGCAACGCCTTTCGTCAGCGGCAGCGCGGTCGCTACGACTCACGGCAGCGTGACCGTGAATACAGATGGCAGCTTCACCTACAATCCAACTGCGGGGTTCGCGGGACCGTCAGACAGCTTCACGTATACGCTCGGCAACGGGACGGGCCTGACCGATAACGCGACGGTGACGATAAACATCAGCGGGATGATTTGGTTCGTGAACAATGACCCGGCTGCGCCAGGGTCTGCCCCGGGAGACGGACGACTCAGCAATCCATTCAGATCATTCGGAGGGGCGAACAGCTTTAATACGCTGGCAACCGATGCCGCGGGCGATGCCATCTTTATTTATACCGGCACCAGCACCTACACCGGTGGAGTAACGCTTCTCAATACTCAAAAACTAATCGGGCAGGGCGCGGGCGCTTCGATACTGAGCATTACCGGGTTTACGACGCCATCGGGCACGAATCTTCTGCCTTCGACCGGCGGCGCGAATCCGACTATCACTGCCGCTGCCGATAACATCACATTAGGTTCGGGCAATACAGTTCGCGGCATGACGCTCAATGTCACCGCAGTTGGAGCAACGGCCCTGACTGGCAGCAGCTTCGGGACTCTGACCTTAGCCGAAACAGGCATCGGCGGGAGCAACGGGCGAGCGCTGAGTCTCACAACGGGAACCCTGAGCGGGCCGGTCTCTTCAACTGCCGCGTTCACCAGCATCTCATCAACCAACAGTTCTTTGACGGGCATCACGTTGACAAGCGTCGCCGGTTCAATGACGAGCGGTTCAACCACCATCACCAACCCGACCGGCATCGGTCTTAGCGTTAACACCTCGAGCGCTGCTTTCAATTTTGCCGCCACCAGTTCAACCGGATCAGGAGGCGCCGGAATCAGCCTGCTTACCAACACTGGCACAATTACATTTGGCGCACTAACAATCACCCCCGATGCGAACCAAAAAGGATTACTCGCGACCGACAACACCAATACCATCACAGTACCGACCGGCACCATTACAACAAGTGGTAACACGGCTGTCGAGATAACCAAAGCGAGCGGCGCCACTCCACTCGCAGTGTCGCTGACGAGTGTATCAGCCAGCAGCAGCGCAGCCAATGGAATCAAACTGACCAACGTAAGCGGCAGCTTCACGATCACCGGCGACAGTGGTGGAAGCAATAACGGATCGGGCGGAACAATTTCAGCGGCGACTGCAGAGGGCATTCTGATAAACGTCGCGTCCAACGTCAGTCTGGGCTATCTGAATATCAACAACAGCGGGACGGATGGGATCAATACAACCGGGGTGAACGGCTTCACTTTGAATCGCTGTAACCTTACCGATTCGGCGGGCGGGGCGGCCGACGATGGCGTCGCGCTTACTAATACCAGCGGCACTGTGTCCGTAACCAACTGCGTGATTACAAGCAGCCCGCACAACGGTGTGACCGTCGATAATAACAATACCAACATGGCGGGTTTCACGTTCACCAGCAACACAGTTTCATGCGGGGCTGGCCAACCCTGCCAGCCTTCCGGGTCGATCGGCAATGACGGACTGTCGCTATCAATGCGAGGTACTTCGGTGCTGCCGAATGGATTAGTCTCGGGCTCCAGTTTCAGCGGTGTCAGGGCGGTTGGGGTCCAGATTGAGACAAACGATACGGGCAGGATAGGGGCAAACAGCGGAGCGGCGTCAGTGTTTGCGCTGGACGGGACCAACAGTTTCGTGGTCCAAAATAATACCTTCACCGGTAACGGCCAGGGCGTCGATAT
>Ga0207699_10000094_pt1 | contig 65720 bp, 59 predicted proteins | sample LARL51metaG_FD_184344 | JGI IMG/M metagenome (GOLD analysis project Ga0207699, IMG submission 184344) | Corn, switchgrass and miscanthus rhizosphere microbial communities from Kellogg Biological Station, Michigan, USA - LAR L5-1 metaG... | ecosystem: Host-associated > Plants > Roots >...
CAGGGGAACCTCCGGGGCGGGCCAGCGCCGCCCTTCGAGGCTGGCCGCCGACCCCGCCACCGCCAGGGCGACGAGCATGGCCAGCAGCAGGTAGCCGCCGGACCAGCCGCCGCCGGGCACGCGGGCGGTGGCGACGTCGATGGAGGTGGCGGTGGCCCCGGCCACGGAGGCGACCGGCTGGACGAAGACGGTCTGGGCCAGTCCCGGCAGTAGCCCGGCCACGGCGGAGACGCCGAGGGCCAGCGCCGCGTCGACTCGCGCGCCGCGCAGGCGGCCGCGCGGCGGCGCTTCGACCAGGGCCGCGCGTGCGGCCATCGCGCCCGCCGCCGCGGCGACCACGGCCGTGGCCGCCGTGAAGACCGCCACCACCGAGCGGGGCAGCCCGTCCGACGCCACCGCGCCACTGGAGAGGATGGCCGCGGTGGTGCCGAAGCCGAGCGGCAGCCCGCCCATCACGGCCAGCGCGGCCGCCCGCGTCCAGACGGCGCTCCGCCCCGAGCCCTCGTCGCCGCCCGCGCCCCAGGCGGGCGCCGCGGCGATGCCGAGCAGCAGGGCCAGGCCCAGCGCCGCCAGCGCGGTGATGGCGGCGGGGGTGCCGGCCCCGACCATGGCGATGGCCTGTCCCGCCACCACCAGCGCCAGCGCCCGCCCCGCGCGCGCCGGCACGCGCGAGTGCCGCGCCGCGCGCACCGCGGCCCAGGCAGCCGCGGCGACCCCCACTGCGAGGAGCCACGCCGACACGCCCGCGGGCATCTGCGTACCGGTCACCTCGGCGAGCCGCAGCAGCACCAGCAGCCCGCACGGCGCCGCGCCCACCGGCAGCCAGGCGGCGCTCGCCGTGCGTCCGGCGCGGTCGGGCAGCGCCGCGGGGGCCAGCAGCCGGACCACGCCGGTGAGCGCCCAGGGTCCGGCGATCCACCAGTCCATGGCGTCCGCGGGCACGGCGGTGAAGTCCGACGTCTGCAGGTTGCTCTGCAGTGCCACGGCGGCGATGAGCAGTCCCAGCGACGAGGCGTGCTGCACCGCGAAGGCGATGCGCGCGCGCAGTCGCAGCCGCGGCGCGCCGCCCGCGGCGAGCAGCAGGGCGCCGACGTTGGCGATCTCCACGCCGCCGAAGAGCAGCACCGCGTTGCCCGCCAGCGCGGCCACGTAGGTTCCGGCCAGACACAGCAACAACGCGCTGCGCTCCAGCGGCTGGCGGCGCCGCTCCGCCAGCGCGGCGAGTGCCAGCACGGTGGCGAGCAGGGCGATGGCCAGCGTGGCCGGGTCGGCGCGGGCGACGAGCTGCACGCCCGGCGCGAACTGGCCGAGGTCGCGCTCGACGCGGCTGGAGGGCAGCACCAGCGAGGCTTCGGAGAGCAGCAGCGCGCCGGCCACGACGGCGGCCAGCACGGCGATCAGCCGGGCGCGCCCGGCCATGCGCGCGGGAAGCAGATAGCAGAGCAGCGCCGCGGCGAAGAGCAGTGCCGGCGCGGCGAAAAGCCTGATGCCAGGGCTCACCGCGCGGCCCTGCCGCTCAGGACGATGCCGCCCGCCCCGAGCGCCCGAAGGACTGCACGCCGACCTCCTCGGCGCAGTAGGGGCAGACGTGCCAGCCGAGGCGCAGCCACTTGCCACAGGCGTTGCAGCGGCGGGCGAACTGCGTGCGGCAATAGGGGCAGATCACGAAGTCGGGCTCGATCTCGCGCCCGCAGGTGGGGCAGGGGCGCGACATCGGCGTGGCGTCGAGCGGCTCGCCCTCCTGCAGCGCCTGCTCCTCGAGCAGCAGGGCGCGCTCCTCGTCGAGGGTGCGCGGCGGGCGGATGACCAGGTAGATGATGACGCCGAGGAAGGGCAGGAACAGCCCCAGCATGCCGGCGAAGGTGGCGAAGAACCAGGACTCGCTGCGCCGCCGCGCGTCACGCACCACCCAGAAGGCGACGGCCACGTAGAGCACGGCGACGTACAGCGCCGCCGCGACGACGAGGGCGACCACGGCGCCGTTCGAGGTGTCGATGAAGCTGGCGGCGATCACGCGGCGTCCTCCCCGAGCAGGCCGCGCAGCCGCTCGCGCTCCGCTCGCGCCTCGTTGAGACGGGCGCGCGCCTGTTCCACCACCTCGCGCGGGGCGCGCTCGGTGAATCCTGCATTGCCCAGCTGGGCTTCGAGACGGGCGATGCGCGACTCGACGTCGTCGAGCTGCTTGCGCAGCCGCCCGGTGTCGTCGGCGCCCGCGCCGCCGGCGAACAGCGTGGCGTGCGCGCCGCCGGCGACCACGCGCACCGCGCGCATGCCGCCGGGCGCCACGTCGACGACGTCGAAGGGCGCCAGCGACTCGACGAGCCGGCGCACCTCCTCGCGCGGCAGGCGGCCGCCGGTCTCCAGCAGCAGCGGCTGCCGCTCGCGCGAGGCGGCGGGAATGCCCGCCTCCTGGCGCGCGGCGCGCAGCGCCTGCACCAGGTCGAGCACCTCGTCCACCGCGGCGCGCGCCTCGACGGTCTGCGCGTCCTCCCACGACTGCGGCACGCCGGGCCAGTCGCGCTGCTGCAGCGTCGAGGCCGCGCCGGGCAGGCGCTGGGCGCACTCCTCGGTGATGAAGGGCATGAAGGGATGCAGTAGGCGCAGCAGCACGTCGAGTGACTGCGTGGCCGTCCAGGCCGCGGCGCGGCGCGAACGCGGATCGGCGTCGTCGCGCAGGCGCGACTTGCTCATCTCCACGTACCAGTCGCAGTAGGCGTGCCAGGTGACGTCGTAGAGGCGCTCCATGGCGTCGTGGAAGCGGTACTGGGCGATGGCCGCGTCGCAGGCGCGCACGGTCTCGGCCACGCGCGCCAGGATCCAGCGGTCCTCGGGCGCCAGGTCCTGCGGGTCGACCTCGCCGGTGGCCGCGATGCCGTCGCCGCCCTCGCCGAGTCGTGTCACCAGGAAGCGGGTGACGTTCCAGAGCTTGTTGGCGAAGCGCTGATAGGAGCCGATGCGGTCCTCGTCGAAGCGCATGTCCTGGCCCGAGGTGCCCACCGCGCCGGCCCAGGCGCGCACCGCGTCGGCGCCGTATTTCTCGATCATCTCCAGCGGGTCGATGGTGTTGCCCTTCGACTTGCTCATGCGCGAGCCGTCGGCGGCCAGGATGGTGCTGTTGATGATCACGTCGTGGAAGGGCACCGCAGCGGCGAACCGGATGCCGGTCATGATCATGCGCGCCACCCAGAGGAAGATGATCTCGCGCGCGGTGACCAGCACGTCGGTGGGATAGAAGCGGCGCAGGTCCTCGGTGCCGTCGGGCCAGCCGAAGATGGCGAAGGGCCAGAGCGCGCTGCTGAACCAGGTGTCGAGCACGTCGGGGTCGTGGGTGAGCCGCGTGTCGCCGCATTCGGGACACTGCGCGGGCTCCTCGATCCAGGCGAAGCGATGCCCGTTGCCACACGTCGACACCGGGATGGCGTGCCCCAGCCAGATCTGCCGCGAGATGCACCAGTCGAGGATGTTGCGCATCCAGGAGAGGTAGACGTCGTTGAAGCGCCGCGGGTGGAAGACCACCCGGCCGTCGAGGTTGGCGGCGATGCCCGGCTCGGCGAGCGGCTTCATGGACACCCACCACTGCTCGCTGACCAGCGGCTCCAGCACCTCGCCGCAGCGATCGCAGTGGCCCACCTCGTGCACGTATTCGTCTTCCTTGACCACAACTCCCGCGGCGCGCAGGGCGTCCATCACGGCCTCGCGCGCCTGTGTCACGGACATGCCGTGGAACTGCGGCAGCTCGGGCACGTCCATGGTGCCGTCGAGGGCGATGGCGCCGACCACCGCCAGGCCGTGGCGCCGGCCGATCTCGAAGTCGAGCGCGTCGTGGCCCGGCGTCACCTTGAGCGCGCCGGTGCCGAACTCGCGCTCCACGCCCGCGTCGGCGACGATGGGAATGCGGCGACCGACCAGCGGCAGGATGGCGGTGCGGCCGACCAGGTCGCGGTAGCGCGGGTCGTCGGGATGCACGGCCACGCCGGTGTCGGCGAGCATGGTCTCGGGACGCACCGTGGCGATGACGATGTCGCCGCCGCCCTCCAGCGGATAGCGGAGCTGCACCATCGAGTCGGTGTGCTCCAGCCAGTCGACCTCCTCGTCGCTGATCGCGGAGCGGTCGCGCGGGCACCAGTTGACGATGCGCGGCCCGCGGTAGATGAGTCCCTCGTCGTAGAGCGCCTTGAACACGGTGCGGATGGCGCGCACGTACTCGGGGTCGAGGGTGAAGCGCGTGCGCGACCAGTCGAGACTGAAGCCGAGCGCACGCATCTGCTCCAGGATGCGGCCGCCGTACTCCTCGTACCACTGGCCCACGCGCACCTGGAAGGCCTCGCGGCCGAGCTCCTCCTTATTGGTGCCCTCGGCGGCGAGCTGGCGCTCGATGACGTTCTGGGTGGCGATGGCGGCGTGGTCGGTGCCCGGGCACCACTCCACCTCGTAGCCCTTCATGCGGTGGTGGCGGGACAGGATGTCCTGCACCGAGCCCATCACCGCGTGGCCCATGTGCAGCACGCCGGTGATGTTGGGCGGCGGCAGCGCGATGACGAAGGTGGGCTTGTCGCTGTGGACGTCGGCGATGCCCAGGCCCAGCTCGCGCCAGCGCTCCATCCAGCGCGGCTCGACGGCACGAGGATCGAAGGACCTGTCCATGGAAGGACCCGAGTATAGAGAGGCGGGGTCGCGCTCCCTCCGGCCGCCGACCGGCCGGTCAGGTGGGCGGCCCGGCCGCCAGGGTGCGCCGGCTGCGCGGGTCGAGCCAGAGGGGCTGGAACGGCGAGTCGCGCCAGACCTGGAGCAGGTCGGTCGTGCCCAGCTTCTCCGCGGCCGCGGCTCTGCCCACCACCGGGAACGAGGTGGGCAGCAGGGTGGGGTCGGTGCGCAGCAGGTCGTCGACGTCGTCGTACCAGGCGCGGCCGCCGCAGTCGCGCAGGTAGGCGACCAGGCCGGCGATCCGCGGCGGCGCGCTGGGGTCGGTGCCCGGTTCGGTGAGCGGGACGACCAGTGCGTCGTAGCGCGCCGGCGGGTCTGCGGCGATGGCCACCGGCGTGCCCGCCCTGGTCCCGGCCAGGTCGGCGTGCAGGGCGGTGGCGGCGCGGATCGACGCCTGCTGCAGCCCCTGCTCGTCGGCGGCGTCGAAGGGCTGGTCGAACTCGCCGAGCACCTTGAGCTGCTCGGGAAGGGTCACCTCGGGCGGCGGGACGGCGCAGCCCGGCGTCCCCGAGCGGGCCGCGGCGACGACCAGCGCCACCAGCGCCGCGGCCAGGATGCCCACAGCGACGAGCACGCGCGGACGCCGGAGAAACCTCAGCACCGCTCGGCTTGTACCACTTTGGGTGCATTCGGCGTTAGCGTGAGCGACATCCCGCCGCAGCGGGCAGGAATCGTGTGTGGGAGACCCTGGCGAATGACGGCCGCAGGCCCCCGGCTCGCCCTGCCGGTGCTCGCCCTCGCCCTCGCCGCCTGCGCGCCGCCGCACGGCGCGGTGCTCGGCCGCGCCACACCCCTCGCCCCCTCCCCCACTCCCACACCGCGCGCGGCCCTGGTTGCGGTGCTCGACCACCCCTTCGGCGCCACGCCGAACACCCTGCGCCTGCTCCGCCCCGACGGCGCCGAGGTGGCCGAGACGGCCGTCGATCCCGACGCCGAGGCGATCGCGGTGGCCGGGTCGCACGTGCTCATCGCCGGCGCGGGTCGCATCGAGGAGCTCGACAGCGACGGCACCCGCGTGCCGCTGCCGACGCTGCCCGGCAGCGCCACCGACGACATCGTGCGCGGGCTGGTGGCCGATCCCGGCGGGACGCGCTGGCTCTGGTCGTCGGTGGGGCAGTCGGCAAGCGGCGCGGTGAGTCGCCTGTACCTCGGCTCGGCGGCGGCGCCGGGCTCGCCGTCGCTGCTGCTGGAGAAGTCGAGCGCCGGCACCGCGCTGCAGCCCGTCGCCTGGACGCGCGGCGGGCCGGTGGTGTCGGAGGAGCCGCTCGGCATCGGCGGCTACGTGCTCTTCCGGCGCACCTTCGGGGCGACCAGCATCCTCGACCTGGTGACGCACGCACTGCGGCCGCTCACCGGCGCGGAGTGCGCCTTCAGCGACATGGTGGCCGACGGCTCGTACGTCTGCGTCGCGGACGGACGCGAGGGGCCACACGGGAGCGGGCCGGTCACGCTGCGGCTGGTGCGGACGGGGCACGCGGTGGTGAACATCGCGCTGCCGTCCTCGGTGCAGCAGGCGGGCGCGGCGTTCTTCTCGCCCGACGGCTCGTCGGTGTCGCTCGGCACCTCGCCCGCGCTGGGCGAGGGACAGGAGCGCATGCAGACGGCGCTTGTCGACGTCGCCACCGGTGCGATGCACGCCTTCGGCCCTGACGGCATCATGCCCGCGGCCTGGCTGCCGGATGGACGCCTCGTCGCGGTGCGCATGCCCGGCGTCGCGGGCGGCGACGTCGGGACCTACCTGCTCGACGGCACCGGGACGCCGTCCCTGCTCACCCCGGCGTGGACGGTGCTGGGGGTGCTGCAGTAGGCGGCGCAGCCGCGTTGCCGTGCATGACGTGCGGGCGTAGGCATTCGGATGCCAGGCCGAAGCGCACGACAAGTGGCGTCGTGAGACGGACCTCGCTCGTGTGGTGCCAGCCCATCTCGTCGTAGTCGACGGTGAGGTCGTCGAGCTCGGCGGTGGTGCCGACGTCGGCGATCTCGCAGTGGCTCATGAACATGTGCAGCTCGAGAACGCCCTCGTCCGTCGGCCCGAGGTGCATGGGATGGAAGCCGGTCGCGGCCCAGGTGGCCTTGTCGTCGATGTCGCAGCAGGATGGCGGAGTGTGCATGGCCGCCGGCCGCGCTGCAGCGAGTCGTGCCAGTCCCACCCACCAGACCGGATCCGTGTGCACGCCGGTGACCATGACCGGAAAGCGGCCGAGGTTGGTCAGTGTCGTGACCACGGTGATCGTCCCGCCGTCAATGTAGTCGGCGACATACGCGTCCGAGTCCGAGAGTGGTCCGTGTTCGGGATGGGCGGGGTAGGCGCCGCTGGTGCCACCGCTCCCATCGAGCGGCTGGTCGCGCACGACGAGGAACAGGTACGAGAGCGACAGCCCCACCACCGTCGTGACCAAGAGCGATGCCGCCACGCCGATGAGGATGCGCCGACGGCGCCGCCTGGGCCTCCCTTCCCCTTCCATGAGGGGCCGAGTATAGAGCGGTCCCTGTCTAGGCCGGCTGGTCCTGGATCTCGGGTTCCTCGGTCACCAGCAGGGGTTCGAGGCCGTCTGTGATCGATTCCTCGGTGATCACGCAGCGCTTGATGTCGGGCCGCGAAGGGACCTCGTACATCGAGTTGAGCAGCACGTCCTCGATGATCGACTTGAGTCCGCGGGCACCGGTGCCGCGGGCCAGGGCGCGCTGGGCGATGGCGCGCAGGGCGCCGTCGTGGAAGACCAGCTCGACGTCGTCGAGGGCGAAGAACTTCTGGTACTGCTTGACGAAGGCGTTCTTCGGCTCGGTGAGGATGCGGATGATGTCCTCTTCGTCGAGGTAGTCGAGCGGCACCACGATGGGCAGGCGGCCGACGAACTCGGGGATGAGGCCGTACTTGAGCAGGTCCTGCGCCTGCACGTCGCGGAGCAGCTTGCTGGAGTCCTTGGTGCGCGACGGGCGCGGCTGGGAGCCGAAGCCGATGGAGCGCTGCCCGATGCGCTGCTCGATGATTTTCTCAAGACCGTCGAAAGCGCCGCCGCAGACGAAGAGGATGTTGGTGGTGTTGATCTGGATGAAGTCCTGGTGCGGATGCTTGCGGCCGCCCTGCGGGGGCACGTTGGCCACCGTGCCTTCCAGGATCTTCAGCAGCGCCTGCTGCACGCCTTCGCCGGAGACGTCGCGCGTGATGCTGGGATTGTCCGACTTGCGCGCGATCTTGTCGATCTCGTCGATGTAGATGATGCCGCGCTCGGCGCGGGAGATGTCGAAGTCGGCGGCCTGGATGAGGCGCAGCAGGATGTTCTCGACGTCCTCACCGACGTAGCCGGCCTCGGTGAGCGAGGTGGCGTCGGCGATGCTGAACGGCACGTCGATGATCTTGGCCAGAGTTTGTGCCAGGAGTGTCTTGCCGCAGCCGGTGGGACCGACCAGCAGCACGTTCGACTTCTGCAGCTCGACGTCGCCCGCCGCCTTGGCGTGGGCGATGCGCTTGTAGTGGTTGTAGACGGCGACGCCGAGGACCTTCTTGGCGTGGTCCTGGCCGACCACGTACTGGTCGAGCGCGGCGACGATCACCTGGGGGTTCGGAATCAGCCCGCCCTTGCTGCGCTTCTGCGTGGTGCTGCGGTTGTCCTCTTCGAGGACTTCCTGGCAGAGGTCGATGCACTGGTCGCAGATGTACACGCCCGGTCCGGCGACCAGCTTGCGCACCTGCTCCTGGCCCTTGCCGCAGAAGGAGCACCGCGTGTGGCGGCGGCGATCGTCGCGCTCGTTCATCGCGTCTCTCCCGTGGGCGCCTGGGTCATCGCGTCTGTCGTGGGAGAGCCGCGCATCGGAGTGGTCCTATCCCCGCGTCGAGGCGCTGCCGCCGTCGGTCGACGGGCCGGCGCCACCGCCGTTGCCACCGACCGGGGCGCCGCCGCTGCCCGCGCCCACGGGCGCGCCGTTGGTGGCGTTGAGGCCGTGCCGGCTGGTGATCAGGTCGTCGATGAGGCCATAGGCCTTGGCCTCGTCGGCGGTCATGAAGAAGTCGCGATCGGAGTCGCGGTGGATCTCGTCGAGCGGCTTGCCGGTGTGGAAGGCGAGGATCTCGTCCAGCCGGCGGCGCACGTTGAGGATCTCCTGCGCGTGGATCTGGATGTCGGCGGCCTGTCCGGAGAAACCACCGGATGGCTGATGGATGAGGATGCGCGCGTTGGGGAGGGAGAAGCGCATCCCCTTGGCGCCGCCGGCCAGGAGCACCGCCGCCATGGAGGCGGCCAGGCCCATGCACATCGTGCTCACCCGCGGGCGCACGTACTGCATGGTGTCGTAGATGGCGAGGCCGGCGTAGACGGAGCCGCCGGGAGAGTTGATGTAGAGGTAGATGTCCTTCTCGGGGTCCTCTCCTTCGAGGAAGAGGAGCTGCGCCATGACGACGTTGGCTACCTGATCGTCGATGGGGGTCCCGATGAAGATGATGCGGTCCTTGAGCAGTCGGGAGTAGATGTCGAAGGCGCGCTCACCGCGGTTGGTGGATTCGACCACCATGGGGATCAAGTTCGACGGCGTCATCGTGCGGCCATTATAGGGGCGGGTTTCGAGCGTGCCGTCCTGATGGCTTGGCCACTTCGATGAGGGGCCGGATCAGGACGCATGGCGGCCCTGCTCGGACAGTCCTCGTCGCCGGCGCGCGCCTGGCGGCGCTCGGCGGGCCGGCTCCTGCGGAACTCGCCGGGCCGCCATGCGTCCTGCACCGGCCGGCAACAGAGTGGTGCGCCTTCAGGGTGGGGCGCCGCCAAGCTGCGCCCTGGGGGCCGCACGCTGACATGGGGCCGTTTGGGCGGTGCCCTTCGACGGCGGCCTACTCGCCCCCGCCGTGGGTGCTCCACCTGGCTGAGCCGGCCACCCCGCTGGGCGGCGCCTACCCCTCAGACCTGGCCGCGGGCGATTTCGAGGGCGCGCTGGCCGGCGCCCTTGAGGAGGAGGTCGTGGTGGACGCCGCGGTGCAAACGCCTCTTTTGGTCGGCGGTGAGCTTGCGGCCGGTGGCGACACGCTTTTCTTCGCGCTCGACGTCGGCCTCGTCGACCTCGACGCCTTCGGCTTTGGCCAGGGCCTGGAGGGCCAGGTCGAGCTTGACGCGCTGGACGGCGCCTTCGCGGCGCTCGCCGCGGACCTGTTCGATGGTCTGGCCGGAGTATTCGAGGAAGCGTTCGAGCTGGAGGCCGGCCTGGGCGAGCTGCACGGACATCTCGGTGAGCTGGTTGTCGATCTCGCGGTCGACGAGGGCCTCGGGGACGTCGACGGAGACGCGGTCGCGCAACGCTGAGAGGACGGCGGATTCGTAGCGGTCCTCGTCTTCGCGGGCGGCGACCTCTTCGAGGCGGGCGCGGTAGTGGGCGCGCAGGTCGGCCACGGTGGGGCCGTGGCCGTCGAGCTCGGCGAGGGCGTCGTCGAGGGGTGGGAGGTGGCGCTCGCGGATCTCGTGGATGGCGACCTCGACCTGGACCTTGGCGCCGCGGAGCTCCTCGCGGGAGTAGTCGTCGGGGAGGGTGAGGTTGGCGGTGTGGGTGTCGCCGGCGTTGAGGCCGACCAGGGCGTCGGCGAGGCCGGGCAGCAGACGCTCGCGGTCGACCTCGACGTCGCGCTCCTCCTGCTCGCCACCGAGGACCTCGCCGTCGCGGCGCATGGTCAGGGTGGCCTTGAGGACGTCGCCGGACTGGACGGGGCGGTCCTCGACGCGGACGAGGTCGGCGTGGCGCTTGCGCAGCTCGTCGATGATCTCGTCGACGCGGTCCTCGGTGATCTCGGTCTTCTCCTCCTCGACGCGGAGCTCGTCGAGGTAGTTGCCGAGGTCGACCTCGGGGAGAACGGCGACGCTGGCGGTGAAGGAGAAGGGCTGGCCGCGCTCGAAGTCGCCGAGCTTGACGTCGGGCTCGCCGACGGGGTCGATCTCGGCCTGGTCGAGGGCGCGGGAGTACATGTCGGGGAGCAGCGCGTCGACGGCCTCCTGCTTGATCGGCTCCCAGCCGACCACGCGCTCGACGATCTGGGCGGGGGCCTTGCCGGGGCGGAAGCCGGGGATGCGGATGCGGGCGCCGAGGCGGCGGATGGCCTGGGCGACGGCGGCATCGACGTCGGAGGCGGGGGCCTCGACGCGGAGCTCGACCAGGGAGCCGGGCTTGCGCTCGGTGGTGACGGACAGCTCGGAGGCGGTGGTGGCGGGGCTCACGGAGGGCTCCTCGGTGGGGCGAACCGGGCGCGGCCGCGGGGCGGGCGGCGATGCGCCGGCTGATGGCGACCTGCGCGGACCGAGACTCGAACTCGGACGGGTCACCCCACGGGATCCTAAGTCCCGCGCGTCTACCAGTTCCGCCATCCGCGCTCGGCGGGGGCGAAGTCTACTACTCTCCGCTGACGCGGGCCCCGCGGCGTCGCAAGACCTCGGGGCGGCGCGGCGTCTTATACCCGTGAGGAGCGCCTCCCGCAGCTCCATGAACACACGGTTTCCCATGCAGCTACCCGCATTCGCACATCTGCCGCGCGGCCGCGCCCGCCGCGAGCCGGTCAGCCTGCGCAGCCTCGCGCGGTTCACCGGGCTCCACGCGCTGGGCTCGCGGGTGCGCCACGGCTTCCTGTTCCGCACCCGGCAGCGCGCACTCACCACGATGTGGAGCACGGTGGCGGTGGCCGCGGCGATCGGGCTGGTGGCCCTGCTCATCCCCGGCTCGCGGGCGCCCATCGCCGCCGTCCTGCGCGCGCCGGGCGCGGTGTTCAGCGCCATCGTCGGGGGCAGCTCGGACGACACCACCGTCAAGGGTTACCCGCGCCTCTACAGCACCCAGCTCGACATCGACCTGGCCGTCAAGCCGGGCGACGGCAAGGCGCCCCCGGCGCTGCCCATCGCCTACGAGTACCCCCACACGGCGCCGCTGGGCCAGCCGGGCAACACCTATCTCTATGCGCACGACCGGCGCGGCATGTTCCTCGGGCTGCACCACGCCAAGGTCGGCGACGTGGTCATCGTGGCCACCTCGGCGAGCGACAAGCTCTACTACCAGATCACCGAGATCCACGCCAACGTGCGCTGGAACGACTTCGAGTGGCTGCGGCCGAGCAGCGACAACCGCCTCACGCTGCAGACCTGCAACTACTCGGGGGACTTCGATCCGCGCTTCGTGGTGGTGGCCAAGCTGATCCCGGCCGGCCTCGGCGAGCAGCTCACCAACAACGCGTAGCCCGGCGCGCGCTACCGTTCGCGACCTATGAAGCCGGTCGCACACGGCAACGTCGTGGTCAAGCTGCCCATGGTCGACGTCGAGGAGGAGATCGCCCGCACCCTGGGGGCCGACGAGAAGACGCTCATCGAGCGCATGGGCGAGGGCGAGTACCGGGCCACCACGCGCGCGGGACTGGCCCGCGTGGTGCAGGAGTTCAGCCTCGACGAGGAGGGTGAGGCGGCCACCGGCGTGCACGCCACCATCTACGTGCGTCCCGCCTGGCTGGGCTGGATGGTGCGGCGGGTGATGCGGCGGCGGCGGCTCGAGGAGGGCGTGCAGGCGGCGCTGGAGCGCATGGCCCGCGCGGCCACGGGCGAGCCCGAGCCGGAGCCTGAGTTCGGGCCCGAGGACTTCCTCGACGGCGAGGACGAGGACGACAACGACGCCGGTGCCGCCGAGCCGCCGACCGCTCGCTGAACGAACTGTCGGACGAAGGCGACTTTCGCGAGGGCATCGCACCCGATTAGCCTTCGCCGCCTGATGGACGGCATCGGTGACGTCGACTGGGTGCGCAGGTGGCACGACCTGGTGCGCGCCCGCGAGGAGCAGTGGGAGCGCCTCGGCATCCTGCACCCGGGCGGCGACTTCTGGACCCGCCGCGCGGCCGCCTTCGCGCGCTTCAGCCGCGGGGTGCGTCGCGACGACCCGGTCGTCGAGCGGGTGCGCGCCCAGATGCCCGCCGGCGACGGCCGGGTGCTCGACGTCGGCGCCGGCACCGGGCGTTACGCGGTGCCGCTCGCCGAGCTGGGCGCGCGGGTGACCGCCGTCGAGCCCAACGGCGCCATGGCCGAGCACCTGCGCGCCGAGGCCGACGCGCACGGCGTGTCGATCAGCGTCGAGCAGGCGGAGTGGCCGGAGGCGGAGCCGCGCACGGGCAGCGCGGAGGTGGTGCTCTGCGCCCACGTCGTCTACCCCATCGCCGACGTGGTCCCCTTCATCCGCGCCCTCGACCGCGCGGCGCGCTGCGCGGTGGTCGTGGTGGCCCGGCTGGGACAGCCGGACGAGGCGGTGACGCCCGTCTTCCGCGCCGTGCACGATGAGGAGCGGGCGCCCATGCCCTCGCTGGCCGACCTCTACAACCTGCTGCTCCAGCTCGGCATCCCGGCCAGCGTGACCATGCACCCCTTCGAGACGCGCTGGAACTACCCCGACGCGGAGGCGGCAATCAGCGACGTGGCGACGCGCGTCGGCGTCAGCCCGGACTCGCCGCGGTGGGCAACCCTGGAGGCCGCGGTGCGCGCCCGCCTGGTGCCGCGCGGCGGCGAGCTCTGGCTGGCTCCGCGGCAGGCCTACCAGGGGGTGATCTGGTGGGAGGCGGGCACCCGCGTCGACCCCGGCTGGACCCTGGCGTGACGACGCGAATTCGCCACGTTCCGCACGACCGGTGCGGCGGCTGACCACCGGCCGGTGACGAGGTTGCCGATGGACCTTGCCCTTGGCCTCCGCACCCCGTAGCATCGTCGGCGAAGGCCACCCCGGGTGCCTGCCCGGAGTGCGCCGGCAACATCCGCGACGGCGCGGTCACTTTCCTTCCCCCCGCGCCGCCCGGCCACGGAGGAGTGTGGATGGAGCCGAACGAGCTGGCCGCAACGGCCACCCAGCCGCAAGAGGTCGTTGCGAAGATCGAGCAGAAGGCGCTCCGGTTGTCGGCGCTGTTGCGGGAAGTGGACAACCACCCGATCGAGCTGGCCGGCCAGATGAGGCGCCAGCTCGATGACGTTCTGGAGCTGCTCGCCTGCCGCGTGGCAGCCACCCGGGCACTCCTGCACCAGCCCGCGCAGGCGGAGGCGTAGACCTCCCGACACTCGCCTCCAGCCGCCCGGCCGACGCTGAGCTGAACGTCTCGCGCGACCGGCTGGGGGGCGGCCACCTGCGCAGTTGCGGTGTCCGCCCCCCGGTGCGGCGTCACCTTGCTGCGGGTTCGGCGCTCGTGCAATCACCGCAGTCCTCCGCGCGTCTGTCTCTCTGAAGGCGGACCGGCGGACAGCAGCACCGGAGACGGGCACCACGGCCGCGGAAGGGATGTGGCGATGCGCCTCTTCAATGGTCGGCGTGCGGCGACTGTGCTGCGCGGAGCAATGGCGCTGTGCGCCGCGGCGCTCGGTGTGGTGCAGGCCGCGGCGCCCGTCTCGGCGGGCGTGTACGCGGAGACAGGCAGCCTCACCGGGCTGATCACCTACTCGAACATCGGCATCCAGCCGGGCTGCCCCTACGGCTCCTTCCACGCCGGCGGCATCGGCGCGGGCGCGGGTGCCGACACCACGGCGGGCGCCGTCGCCGGTGAGCCCTTCGGCGACCTCGACGCCACCGCCGTGCAGTGCTCGCTCGGCGTGGTCACCGGCAGCATCTTCGTGACGCTGCAGAACACCGGGGTGGGCTCGATCTTCTGCAACGGCATCGGCGGCAGCTACACGACCATCGGCGTGATCTTCCGGGCCACCGCCAGCGGCGACTGCACGGTCAACGGTGTGACCGAGTTCCTCACCTTCGACCTGGTCGGCGTGCTCGAGGGACCGGCCTACTCGGGGGTCTTCGCGCTGGCCAGCTAGAGGACGATGTTGACGATCCTGTCCGGAACCACGATGACCTTGCCCGGCTCGCCGCCCGCCAGGATCTCCACGATGCGCGGCAGGGCGAGCGCCTGGCGCTGCAGCTCGTCCGCCGCGGTGCCGGCGGCGACGTGCAGCTCGGCGCGCCTCTTGCCGTTGACCTGCACCGCCACGGAGACCTCCTGCGCGGCGGCCATGGCCGGGTCGAACTCCGGCCAGCGCGAGCGGTGGATGGAGCCGGTGTGGCCGGTGCGCTCCCAGAGCTCCTCGGTGACGTGCGGGGCCAGCGGCGCGAGCAGCTGCAGCAGGGTCTCGGCGTCGACGCGGCGGCCCCTGCCCGCGGCGGCCTCGCCGTTGAGCTCGTCGGCGAAGGACATCATCAGCGCGATGGCTGTGTTGTAGCGCAGCTCGTCCATGCGCTCGGTGACCTGCGCGACGAGACGGTGGCGGCGGCGCTCGCGGGCGTCGTCGTCACCGTCGTCGACGCTGGCGGCGAGGGTGGCGCGCCAGACGCGGTTGAGGAAGCGCACCGCGCCGGCGATGCCCTCGTCGCGGAAGTCGCCGCCCAGGTCGTAGGGACCCAGGAAGAGCAGGTAGACGCGCAGCGTGTCGGCGCCGTGGCGCTCCATGTAGAGGTCGGGCGAGACCACGTTGCCGCGGCTCTTCGACATCTTGGCGCCGTCCTTGATGATCATCCCGTGCGCCCGGAACTTGGGGAACGGCTCGGGCGCGGGCACGTGGCCCAGGTCGTACAGCGCGCGCATGACGAAGCGCGAGTAGAGCAGGTGCAGGACCGAGTGCTCCTTGCCGCCGATGTAGATGGTCACCGGCAGCCAGGTCCAGGTGCGCTCGCGGTCGAAGGGCACGCGGTCGAACTCGGTCGACGGGTAGCGCAGGAAGTACCAGGAGGAGTCGAGGAAGGTGTCGGAGACGTCGGTCTCGCGCCGCGCCGGGCCGCCGCACTGCGGGCAGTCGACGTTGACCCACGACTCCACCGAGGCCAGTGGTGACTGCCCGGTGCCGATGGGCTTGAAGTCCTCGACCTCGGGGAGCAGCACGGGAAGCTGGTCCTCGGGCACCGGCACCGGCCCGCACTGCGGGCAGTGGATGATCGGGATCGGCGGGCCCCAGTAGCGCTGCCGCGAGATCAGCCAGTCGCGCAGGCGGTACTGCACGGCGGGCTCGCCGCGGCCCTTGCCGGCCAGCGCGGCGACGACGCGCTTCTTGCCCTCCTCCGACGGCGTCCCCGTGAACTCGCCGGAGTTGACCATAACTCCGGCGCCGACCCAGGGCTGCTCCCGGATGTCGCCCTCGCCGCCGCTGATCACCTCGAGGATGGAGAGGCCGTGCGCGCGGGCGAAGGCGTGGTCGCGCTCGTCGTGGCCGGGCACGGCCATGATGGCGCCGGTGCCGTAGTGGCCGAGGACGTAGGGCGCCGCGTACACCGGGATGCGCTCGCCGGTGAGCGGGTGCACGCCGTGCGCGCCGAGGTCGATGCCGACGCCGAAGTCGGGCTCGTCGGTCTCGGCGGGCAGTGTGGCGCGCCACCGCTCGACGGCCTCGCGCCGCTCCGGCGCGGTGAAGTCGAGCAGCTCGGGATGGTCGGCGCCGACCACCAGGAAGGTCGCGCCGTAGAGCGTGTCGGGGCGCGTGGTGAAGACGGTGACGTCGCGCCTGGCGCAGTCCTCGAGGTCGAAGCCGATCATCGCCCCCTCGCTGCGCCCGATCCAGTTGCGCTGCGCGGTGGTGACCACGTCCGACCAGTCGATGCTGTCGAGCCCGTCGAGGAGTTGCTGCGCGTACGCGGTGATGCGCAGGAACCACTGCTTGAGCACGCGCTTCTCGACCAGCGCGTCGCAGCGCTCGCAGTGGCCGTTGATGACCTGCTCGTCGGCGAGCACGGTGAGGTCCTGCGGGCACCAGTTGACCGCCGCCTCCTTCTGCTCGGCCAGGCCGGCCTTGAAGAGGGTGACGAAGATCCACTGCGTCCACCTGTAGTACGCGGGATCTGTGGTGTTGACCTCGTGCGACCAGTCGAAGCCGGCGCCGAGCCGCTGCATCTGGCGCTTGAAGTTGGCCACGGTGCGCGGGGTGAGGCGGGCGGGGTGCTCGCCGGTCTTGAGCGCGTAGTTCTCGCTGTGGATGCCGAAGGCGTCCCAGCCCATGGGCTCGAAGACCTCGTAGCCCTGCATGCGCCGGAAGCGGCCGTGCGCGTCGGCGCCGGAGAAGGTGAAGGTGTGTCCCGCGTGCAGCCCCTCCGCCGAGGGGTAGGGGAACATCATCAGGTTGAAATACGGGCGCTGCGGGTTGTCGAGCTGCGCCGCGTAGGTCTGCTCCTCCGCCCAGCGCTCGCGCCACTTGGCCTCGACCGCGGTGTGGTCGTAGGTGTCGGGGTTGCGCTGGGTGCTCTCGGCGGGGTCCTGGGCCATGGGGTGGAGAGGGTACCGCACCCCCCGGCGCGCCCTGCGCACCGCGGGGTCCCCCGCCCTCCAGGGGGACGTCGCGTCCCCCTTTCCGCGGCGCCGGGACCCGGCTGCCTAGACTTCCTCCCCGCGCCGATGACCTCTCCCCTGCTCAGCCCGACCAGGCACGACCCGCTGCGATGGGCCCGTGCGCGCATCGACGAGGACGAGAGCGCGGGCCTGCGCCGCGCGCCGCGGACGCGCGCCGGCGGCAGCGGGCCGCACGCCGAGGTGGATGGGCGGCGGGTGGTGGTGCTGAGCGGCAACGACTACCTCGGCCTTGCCGCGCACCCGCTGGTCCGGCAGGCCGCGGCGGAGGCTGCGCTCGCGGACGGCGCGGGGGCGACGGGGTCGCGGCACCTCAGCGGCTGCCACGCGGCCATCGACGCGCTGGAGGCGGAGCTGGCGGAGTTCGAGGGCGCCGCCACGGCGACGCTTGCGCCCAGCGGCTACGCGGCCAACCTGGCCGTGCTGCAGGCGCTGGGCGGGCCGGACGCGGTGGTCTTCAGCGACCAGCGCAACCACGCCTCGCTCATCGACGGCTGCCGGCTCTCGCGCGGGCGCGTCGAGGTCTTCCGGCACGGCGACCTGTCCGACCTCTCGGCGCGGCTGCGGCGCTGCGCGGGGCGGCCGGTGATCGTCAGCGACACGGTGTTCTCCATGGACGGCGCCGTCGCCGGCGTGGCCGGGCTGCACGCGCTGGCCCGCGAGCACGGCGCCTGGCTGGTGCTCGACGAGGCGCACGCCACCGGTGTGCTCGGGCCCGGCGGGCGCGGCGCGGCGGCGGCCGCCGGCGTGGACCCGCGCGACCCGGCGGTGGTGCGCGTGGTGACGCTGTCGAAGGCGCTCGGCGCGGGCGGTGGCGCCATCTGCGGCTCGGCGGAGCTGCGCGCGCTGCTGCTGCAGCGCGGGCGGGCGCTCATCTTCTCCACCGCGCTGCCGCATCCCACCGTGGCCGCGGCCCGGGCGGCGCTGCGGCTGCTGCGCGAGGACGCCTCGCTGCTCGACGCGCTGCAGCGCAACGCGCGCGTGCTGCGCGAGGCGCTGCGCACGGTGGCGCCGCCGGGCGTCGAGGGCATGCCGATCGTGCCGGTCCTGGCCGGAACTCCCGGCCGCGCCGTGGCCCTGGAGGCCGCCATGCTCGAAGCGGGGTTCCTGGTCCAGGCGGTGCGGCCGCCGACGGTGCCGCGCGGCACCAGCCGGGTGCGGCTGGCCGCGTCGGCCACGCACACGCCCGACGAGCTGCGCGACGCGGCGCGCGCGCTGCTCGGCGCACTGGAGGTCCTGCCGCTGTGAGCGCACCCATCCTGGCCGTGGTCGGCACCGACACCGAGGCGGGCAAGACGGCGGTGTCCGCCGCGCTGGTGGCGGCGCTGCGGGCGCGCGGCTGCGCGGTGGAGGCGGTCAAGCCGGTGGCCACCGGAGTCGCGCCCGGCGAGGCCGGCGAGGACGCGACGCTGCTGGCCCGCGCCGCGGGCATGGAGCCGCGCGACGCGCTGCTGGTCGGCTTCGCGCTGCCGCGCTCACCGCTGGCCGCCGCGCGCGCCGAGGGACGCACGATCGACCTCGACGCGCTGGTGCGCACACTGCGCGAGCGTGCGTCGCGGCCGGGCCTGGATGCGCTGCTCGTCGAGGGCGTCGGCGGCGTGCTGGTGCCGCTGACCGAGCGGGCCACCGTACGTGACCTGGTGCGGCGGCTCGACGCGCGCGTGGTCGTGGTGGGGCGCGCGGGCCTGGGCACCATCGGTCACTGCGCCATGACCGTCGAGGCCTGCCGCGACGGCGGCCTGCACGTCGCCGGCGTGATCCTCTCCGACGTCGACGGCGCCACGGCCGCGGACTTCGCCGCCGAGAACGCAGTGCAGATCGCGGCGCAGTGCGGCGTGCGCGTTCTCGGCGTGCTGCCCCATGTTGCTGCCATGTCCGACCTCAACGCGCTGGCCGCCGCCGCCGAGTCGTCACTCGACCTCGACGCATTGCTGGCCGCACTGCGGGCGCCGCTGCTCGACGAGGCCGAGGTGGTGCGCCTCGACAGCGCCCACGCCTGGCATCCCTTCACCCAGACCACGGAATGGCTCGACGAGGACCCGCTGGTGGTGCACCGCGGCGAGGGCTGCTGGCTGGTCGACGCCCAGGGTCGCCGCTACCTGGACGGCGTGTCCAGCCTCTGGGCCAACCTACACGGGCACGCCCACCCGCGACTCGACGCCGCCCTGCGCGAGCAGGCCGGACGCATCGCCCACAGCACCTTCCTCGGTCTCACCCACGAGCCCGGCGCGCGGCTCGCCGCCGAGCTGTGCGCCGTGGCACCCGAGGGGCTGACCCGCGTCTTCTACTCCGAGGCGGGCGCGTCCGCCGTCGAGGTGGCATTGCGCGTCGCCCTGCAGGCGCAGCGGCATCGCGGCGAGGACGGGCGCACCCGCTTCATCTCGCTGGTCGAGGCGTACCACGGCGACACCGCGGGCGCGGTCAGCGTCGGTCGCTCCGAGCCGTTCCACACCGGCCTGGATCCCATCCTCTTCGAGACGCTGCGCGTGCCGCCGCCGCACCGTTTCGAGCGCGACGGGTTCGATCCCGCGGAGGCGGAGAGGCGCTCGTTGGCGGCGCTCAGCGACACGCTGCACGACAACGGAGGACACGTCGCCGCGCTGGTGGTCGAGCCGCGCATGCAGGGCGCCGCGGGCATGTGGCCGCACAGCGACACCTGGCTGCGACGCGCGGTGTCGATGGCCCGTGACGCGGGCGCGCTGGTCATCTGTGACGAGGTGGCCACCGGCTTCGGGCGCACCGGCGACATGTTCGCCGCCGCGGGCGCGGGCGTCGAGCCCGACATCATGGCGGTGGGCAAGGGCCTCACCGGCGGCTACCTGCCGCTCTCGGCGACGCTGGTGCGCGAGGAGCTGTTCGAGCTCTTCACCGCGCCGTACGCCGAGCACCGCACGCTGTACTACGGCCACACCTACACGGGCAACCCGCTCGCCTGCGCGGTGGCGCGCGCTTCGCTGGCGCTCTTCGGCGAAGAGGACACGCTGTCGCGCGCCCGCACCCTGGCCGATCGGCTGGCGATGCTGCTCGCCCCCGTCGCGGCACTGCCGCACGTCGCGCAGGTGCGGCAGCGCGGCGTGATGTGCGGCATCGAGCTCTGCGCCGGCGGGCTCGACGAGCCGTTCGACCCGGCCCTGCGCGCCGGCCGCCGCCTCATCCTGGCGGCGCGGCGCCGCGGCGTGGTGGTGCGCCCGCTCGGTGACGTGGTGGTGCTCAACCCGCCGCTGGTGCTGAACGACGCCGAGGCGTCCCTGCTCGTCGAGGCGGTGGCGGAGTCGATCGTCGAAGTCTGTACGTCGCTGCCGGCGACGCAGGCGGCGGGAGCGCGCTCGTGAGCACACCGCCGCGCGGCGCGGTGTACCGCCTCGGCGACCGCGTGCCGCGCATCCATCCCGACTCGTTCATCGCGCCGGGCGCGATCGTCGCCGGTGACGTGGAGATCGGCGCGCAGGTGAGCATCTGGCCCGGCTGCGTGCTGCGCGGCGACTACGGGCGCATCGTCGTCGGCCGCGGCAGCAATGTGCAGGACGGCACGGTCATCCACGCCACCGGCCGCCTGACCACGGTGATCGGCGAGGACGTGGTCATCGGCCACGGCGCGCGGCTGGAGGGCTGCGTCGTCGAGGACGCCGCGCTCATCGGCATGGGCGCGATCGTGCTGCACGAGTGCCGCATCGGCGCCGGCGCGGTGGTGGCGGCCGGTGCGGTGGTGGCGCCACGCACGCAGGTGGCCGCGGGAGCCATGGCGCGCGGCGTGCCCGCGCAGGTCGCCGGCGCCGACGAGGCCACGCGCGACGAGCGCATGGCAGCGCACCGGCGCACCAGCGCGCACTACTGGGAGAATGCGCAGCGCTGGATGCGGGAGATGCAGCCGCTCGACGGCTGAGTCAGACGGCGGTCCAGCCACCGTCGACGGCGATGGTCTGGCCGCAGACATACGTCGACGCGTCGGAGGCGAGGAAGAGGAGCACGCCGTCCAGCTCGTCCTCGCGGCCGGGACGCATCATCGGCACGGTGCGCTCGATGAAGCGCAGGCTGCGCTCGTCGCTGAACATCCCGGCGGTCATCTCGGAGGGGAACCAGCCCGGCGCGATGGCGTTGACGCGCACGCCGTGGCGCGCCCACTGCGCGGCCAGCTCGCGGGTCAGGTTGACCACGCCGCCCTTGCTGGCGGTGTAGGAGGCCTGCGGGATGCGGCCCAGGCCGACCAGGCCGAGCGCGGAGGCGACGTTGACGATGCTGCCGCGTCCCGCGGGGATCATCACCCGCGCGGCCTCGCGGCAGGCGGCGAAGAGCGCCACCAGGTTGACCTCGAGCACCTCGCGGAAGCTGTCGGTGCTCTCGTCGACGGCGCGGCTGACCCGGCTGATTCCGGCATTGTTGACCAGAACGTCGAGGCCGCCGAAGCGCTGCACGGCGGTGTCGATGACCTCGCGCAGCGCGCGCTCGTCGGTGACGTCGGCGGGCACGGCCACGGCGCGCTCCGCGCCGAGCTCGGCGGCCAGCGCGGCGATGCGCTCCTCGCGGCGCGCGGCCAGCACCACGCGGGCGCCATGGTCGGCGAGCACCCGGGCGAAGCGGGCGCCCAGGCCCGACGAGGCGCCGGTGACGGCGGCGACCCTCCCCTCCATGTCGAAGGCTGGCGGCACGGTGCGGCAGGATAGCCCCCGGCGCCTCCGCCGCGCCCGCTCGGGAGCGGCCACGCCTCTGGCCGGGACGGGTACCATGGCCGCCCGCGCCGACGTAGCTCAGGGGTAGAGCGCCCGCCTCGTAAGCGGACGGTCGGGGGTTCGAATCCCCCCGTCGGCTCCACGCGCGCAGCGGCTGTCGAACGCCGGCAGCAGCCCCCTGCGACTCGGTTGCGAACGGTCACGCCGCGGTGACGATCGCGGCGCGCGGCCCCCGCGATGTGACCGATGTGCGGCGGGCGATCGGATCATCGGCGCCATGTCGCGGGCTCTGCGCCTCCCCACCATGCCTTCGGTTCCCCCGCCGGTCCTGGCACCGCTCACCGCCATCTCCTTCGTCCTGCTGCTCGGCGGCGGCATCCCGGTGGTCGCCTTCCCGTTCGCCTCGGCGGACGCCGCCACCTACCGCCAGGCCATCGTCGACCCGGCGCGCCAGTGCGCGGGCAACCCGGTTCCGGCGGCGAACGGGTGCTGGAGCGCCGCCGGCGCGCGCGTCACCATCACCGGTGTCGACCACCTCGACAGCGGCGACGTCGCCTTCCTGGTGGTGCAGCCCAACGGCGGCGACGCGGTGCGTGAGAACCTCGTCGAAGGCGAGCGCACCACCGGCATCGACGTCGGCAACACGGTGACCGTGCGCTACTGGCACGCCGACATCGCCGAGGTCCTGCCGTCCGCCGCGGCCGGCATCCCGCAGGCGGTGCTGGCCACGCGCGACAACCCCTCGTACCGCACCGCGCACTTCCCGACGGGCAGTGCCGTCACCGCCGTGCTCGGCAGCCTCGGCATGCTCGGCTTCGGGGTGCCGCTGGGCTTTGCGATCAGGCGCTGGCGCCGCCGCCGGCAGATCGAGGCCGAGGCGGACGCGGCTGCGCGCGAGGCGACCTCGAGGCCCGACTTCGGGCGCGGCCTGGCGCGCTACGGGATGTCGTTCGCACCCGCCACCCCTGCACCCACGCCCACGCCCGCACCTGAGGCAACCCTCACCGGGCAGCGCGCCTGGAGCGCGCCCGAGGCGGAGACACCTCCGGCCGCCGAGCCGGAAGCCCCCACGCAGGCGGCACCGGCGGCGGCAACCGTGGAGCCGCCTCCCGCGGAACCCGCGGAGCTGCCGCCCGGCCTCAGGCCCGGCGGCGCGGGCTGGAACATCCGCGAGCGCTGACACCGCCGCGTTGCTGCCAGCCACGGCAGCAACACAGAGAGCTCAGCCCCGGTTCTTCCCCACCACGACGCGCGTCACCGCGCCCGCGCCCTCACGCAGGCTGCGCACTTCCCCGAAGCCCTCGCGCCGCATGATCGCCGCCACGCTGCGGGCCAGGTCGGGGCTCACCTCCACCATCAGCCAGCCGCCCGTGCGCAGGTAGACCGGCGATTCGGCGGCGACGCGGCGCACCAGTCCGAGCCCGTCGTCGGAGTAGTCGGTCAGCGAGTGCAGCGGCTCGTAGCGCGCGATCTCGGCCGGCAGGGTGCGCAGCAGCGGTCGCCCCACGTACGGCGGATGGATGCTCATCACGTCGACGCGGTCGTGCAGCCGCGCCGGCAGCGGCGCCAGCAGGTCGCCGGCCTTGAAGGTGATGTTGTCGAGGCCCAGCCGCCGCGCGTTGTGGCGTCCCAGCTCGACGGCGTCGTCGGAGATGTCCAGCCCCCACACCTCGGCGGCGCGCACCGAGTGCGCCACCGAGAGCGCCACCGGGCCGGCGCCGCAGGCCACGTCGACGAGCACCGCATGGCCGCGGCGACGCAGCCGCCGCACCGCCTCGGCGGCGGTGAACTCACTCGACAGCCGCGGCGAGAACACGCCGGGACGCAGCTCGATGCGGATGCCGCGGAAGTCGATGTAGCCGCGCAGCAGCGTCATCGGCTCGCCGGCGACGCGGCGCACGGCGAGGTCGTGCAGCCGCTTCACCTGTCCCTTGGTCAGCCGGACGTCGACGTCGCGCTGGCGCACCGCGCGGTCGAGCACGATGCCGGCCAGCTCCTCCGCGTCGCTGCGCGCCACCCAGGGCTTCCACAGCTCGACGTGCTTGGAGCGGCGGATGGCGTCCTCGGCGGCGTCGATGAAGTCACCGACGGTGCAGGGCTTCGGCAGCGTGAGCGTGGTGGAGGGCATGGCGTCGGTCCCTGCTGTCGCGGCGGATGGGAGGCGCGGCAGATGGTGACACGCGAACGACGCGCTTTGCGCCCTTCGCGTTCACCCCGCAGCCCTCAGCACGTCGCGCCGGTCGCCGGGCGCGGGCGGCGCGGCGGCGTCGAGCAGGCGCTGCCGCTCACCCGGCGACAGCACCCTGGCCAGGGCGCGCACCACGATGGCGTAGCGACGCCACCGGGCCAGCGCGAGCAGCCAGTCCAGGTCGGATGCGGGCCCTGCGCTGCCGTTCGGCGTGGCGGTGGCGAGCGTGTCGAGCGGCTCCATGGCCGCCAGGTGATGTCCGATCAGGGCGACGACGACGTCGCGCTTGGCGGCGGGCAGCTCGCCGCCGCCGGCGGCCGCGCCGCGCAGGGCGCGGTCCCAGGCGGCCGTCAGCGCGGGCGCGTCGGGGCCGGGGAACCCGTCGCCGGCCAGCGCGAAGACGCTGCGCGCCAGGCGCGCGCTGTGCAGTCGCTCGAAGTCGGCGTAGCTTGCGGCCAGGCTCCGGTTGACCCGCGCCAGCAGCGGGGCCCCGTGTGTTCTGGCCAGGATCGCCTGCAACCGATCGCTCGCCTGGCGAGAGATGTCGTGCAGGGCAGGTGCTTCGGCGGGACGCAGGCCGAGATGCGGCAGCACGCCGTCCACGCTCGCCGAGGCGAGCGCGTCGAAGAGGCGGAGCCATTGCGCCGCCTCGTCCTCCGTTCGTGCCTGTCGCAGACCGGTGCCGGGACCTCGTCTACCCAAGGATGCTCCCGTGAGCCAGCCGCCGCCACGGAGGTGTGGCATGCGTCGAACCTGGGTGTGCGACGACGCACGCCCGGCCGCAAGCGGTGCGGGGCGTGAGTCGTCCACGGTCGAGTCGCTGCATCACAGCGGGGTGGCTCCCAGGAGCAACGCGTCGGATTCGGACGCGCCCCGCCATGCGCAGCCGAGATGGAATGTGCAGGCAAAGTACCACGCGCCGGGACGTCTCACAACGAGAGGGACCGGCGCTCACGGGATGATTTGCAGACGCTGAGCCATTCGTTACCGGACCGTCGTTCAGTCCTGATGCAAATGCATCAGGGCGGCGGCGCGAAGGGCGGACGGCTGGCGGTGGCGGATTCCAAAGCGGGGGTGATCCGCACCCTGCCCGCCCGTTGACGCCACGCGCAGTCAGCCCGCGTACACCTCGCGGAACGGGTACCACTGGTCCGGGTGCTGCCGCACCACCGGCTCGATGGTCGCCGCCACCTGGGCCATCAGGGAACGCTCGTCGTCGCCGGGCTGGTGCCGGACCGGCTCCATCACGAGCAGCCGGTACTTCCCGTTCTCCCGCCAGCAGGCCGTCGGGAAGAGCGGCGCGCCGGTGCGCAGGCTGAGCCAGGCGGGCACCGAGCTGAAGGGCACCAGCCCGCCGCAGTAGGGCACCTCGACGGTGGGCCCGCCGTCGGGAATGTCGCTGAGGATGGCCACGAAGCGCCCGCGCTTGATGGCCCGCACCAGGCCGAGCGCGGCGTGGTCGGCCTCGTACACCTCCATGCGGTTCTGGCGCCGTGCCCAGATGACCAGGTCGGTGATCGCCCGCGGCCCGGTGGTGGCCATCACCGTGGTCAGGTCCAGCTCGATGGCGAAGGCCAGGTTGGCGGCCATGTCCCAGTTGCCGAAGTGGGTGAGCGCGAAGATGCCGCCGCGGCCGGCCTGGCGGGCCGCGGTGGTGATGGGCAGCGTCTCCTCCACCGCCATGCCCTCGCGCAGCGACTCGTCGGGGCCGAAGCCGCAGGCCCAGACGAAGTCCACGCCGCTGCGGGCGAAGGCGCGGAAGGACGCCCGCGCCCGGCGCCGGGCCTCGCGCCCGTCGATGGCGGGGTCGAGGCGGAGGTGGTTGGTGACGGCGTTGCGCCGCCGCCGCCCGGAGACCGCGTAGCCGGCCAGGCCGAGCGCGTCGGCCAGGCCGTAGCGCGCCGGGCCGAGCAGCCGGGTCAGGGTGCTGGCCGCCTGCAGCCCCGCCTTGAGCGGGGCGGGCGGGTGGGGATCGATACCGCTCACCCCACCATGATGCTCAACCGCAGGCGGTGAGCACCGAGGGCGCGCCACCGCGCGAGGCGGTGAAGCTCGCCCCCACCGAGTGCGCGTAGTCGCCCAGCGCCGAGTCCAGGTCGGCCTGGTCGGCGGCGCGGTCGGCGATTACCGCCATGCGCACGCAGGCGCCTGAGCCGTGGTTCCAGGCCACGTACTCGTCGCCGCCCCAGAGGTCGGCCGCGCTGCGCGCCTGGTTGGGCGTGTCGCCGGCGGCCTCGAAGAGCAGGATCAGCCCGAACTCGCCGTTGACGCCGTGGTCGAAGGGCGTGCCGTCGGCGTGCGGCACGGGCACCGTCCTGGGCTGGCGCCCGGCCAGGTAGGCGTTGACGTCGAGGATCTGCTCGGAGCTCACCGGCGGGTGCAGGAAGGCCTGGTCGACCTCGGGGTTGCCCCCCGCGTGGTCGAGCGCGTCGACGAAGCGCGGACCGGCGATGTAGGGGAAGGTCAGCATCTCGATGAGCACCGGCGGCACGCTGCCGGGGATGCCGCCGGCCTGCGACTGCTCCTCGCGGTCGGCCTCGTCCTGCTCGGACGCGCTCATGGCCGCGTGGTACTCGTCCTCGATGCGCACCGCGTCTCCCTCGACCACCGCCTGGAAGGCGGCGGCCTGCTCGTCGTCGGCCTTGTCGAGATTGGGCCGGTCGATGCTGAAGTACTGGTCCTGCAGCGCGTGGGTCAGCTCGTGGACGAGCACCTGGCGCACGTACGGCGTGGCCGACACGCCGCGCACGTAGAGCGCCTTGGCCTTGGGGTCGTAGAAGCCGGAGACGCCGGCGCCGAGCAGGTCGTCGGAGGCGCTGTTGAGGTCGACGCCCTGGGCGATGAGGTGCAGCGCCTTGAGCTCCTTGCTCGCGTCGGCGATGGCGGTGCCGCCGCCCGTGTCGCCGAGCAGCTTCCGGCGGAAGGCGGCGTCGTCGAGCAGGGTGACCTGCACCGGCGTCTTGAAGGCATGCCCGCGGTGCTCGGCCACGAAGCTCTCCGCGACGGGGATGAACTGCTCGATGGTCGGCGCGCCGGCGTCGGGCGTGGACCGGTCGGCGGGCGGGGTGGCCAGGGCCTCGGCGGAGGGCTCCGGCGTGGCCTCGGGCCCGGCCACGGAGAAGTGCAGCCAGGGAACGTTGACCTGCGTGCTGCTGCACGCGGTCAGCAACAGGGCGGCGGCGGCGGCGCCCAGCAGCGGCGCGGCGCGGCGGCGCCTCGGGGATGGAGCTCTCATATGGGTGGCCAGGCGACAGTCTGCCCGAATCCCGCCGGCGGCGCGCCTCCGTCAACGCTCCGCTACGCGGGCACCGCTACCGACCACCAGGCACGCAGGCCGGAGGGCAGCACCGCGGCCACGTCGCCGGCCTCCTCGGGCACCCGCCGGCGCAGGGTGGCCAGCACCGACTCGGCGACGGGCGCCACGGTGCGCTCGTCGAGATGCGCAGTATCGGCCACGATCGCCAGGAACTCGTCGACGTCGCGGACGCGATGGGCGCTGCCGCGCCGGGCCGGCGGGCGCAGCATGTGGCGCACGTCGAAGGGCAGGTGCGAGGCGAGGTGGCGGCGCTCGTCGTCGGGGATGCGCTCGGCGAGCGTCTGCAGCACGGCGCGGACGGTGCGGTCGGCGGCGCCTCCCTCGACGCCCCAGGCGGCGGCGCCGGCGAGCAGCTCCTCGAGCAGCGGCGAGGCGTGGCCGGTGGTGCGGCCCACCGAGGGCGGCGTGTCGCCGGAGGCGAGGCCGACGTGCAGGTAGGAGCGCACGCCCCAGACGCCGCTCACCTGCAGCACGCGGCGCTCGACGGCCTCGACGTCGGAGTCGCTGATCACCTCGCCGTGCAGGGTGGCGACGTGGTGGCGCACGGTGACGTGCAGGTGCGGGACGTCGAGGTGCCGCTCCAGGCGGCCCAGCTCGCTGCGCACGCGGTCGGCCAGGGTGATGTCGTCGACCATGGGGTCGGGCTGGTGGCCGGCGGCACGGTATTCGGCGCCCTGCATGACGCCGCGGAGATGGCGCGCCCGCCGGGTGGCGAAGTGTGCGGCGGCGCGGGTGCGGCGGCGCAGCTGCGGGCCGCGCGCCACCAGGACGGCGCCGGCGACGAGCACGCCGGCCGTGCAGAGGGAGCGTCGGCGGGACATGGCACGCACCTCCGGTCGCGAGTGTTCGTGGCCACCGCGTTCGCGCGCGGCCTGGGACGGCTCCACTGTCGTCGCGGCGGGCGGCGCGGGACAGAGGCGAAGGTCACCCGGCGCACGGCTGGTGGGCCCGGGGGGCTTTGGACCCTATGGACTTCCGGTGCCCCGCTGGGATGATGGCCTCGATGGCCGTCGACACCGGACGACCCGACACGCCGTCCACGCCTCCCCCGCCACCCGCCACCGCCGCGCCGCGTGGCGATTCGGCGCGCGGCAGCGGCTTCATGGGCGAGAGCCTCTCGCTGGGCCGCGTCGCCGGCATCCCCGTGGGCGTCAACTGGAGCATGCTGCTGGTCTTCTGGCTGGTGGTCTGGAGCCTGGCCGGCCAGCTCCTCCCCGACGCCGCGCCCGACCAGCCCGCCGCCGCCTACTGGGGCGTGGCGCTCTTCGCCGGCCTGCTCTTCTACGTCTCGCTGCTGGCCCACGAGGTGAGCCACGCGCTGGTGGCGCGACGGCGCGGCGTGGTCGTCGAAGGCATCACGCTCTGGCTGTTCGGCGGCGTGGCCAAGCTGAAGGGGGAGGCGGGCACCGCGGGCGCGGAGCTGCGCATCGCCATCGTCGGGCCGCTGACCAGCCTGGCCATCGCGGTGGTGTTCGGGCTGCTGGGATTGCTGCTCACCGCCACCGGCGCGCCCGCGCTGGTGGTGGCGCTGCCGGTGTGGCTGTCGCTGGTCAACGCCATGCTGGCGGTGTTCAACGTGGTGCCGGCGTTCCCGCTCGACGGCGGCCGCGTGCTGCGCGCCTACCTCTGGCGGCGGCGCGGTGACAAGCTGAGCGCGACGCGCAGCGCGGCGCGCGCGGGATCGGCGTTCGGCTGGCTGCTCATCGCCGGCGGCGTGCTCGAGCTCTTCACCACGGCCAGCATCGGCGGGCTCTGGTTCATGTTCCTCGGCTGGTTCCTGCTCACCGCGGCGCGCGCCGAGTCGACGCAGTCGATCATGCGCGACGCACTGCGCGGCGTGCGCATCGGCGAGGTGATGACCGCCGATCCCGTGGTGGCGCCGGACTGGGTGGTGCTCCAGGAGTTCCTCGACTCGTACGCGCTGCGCCACCACCACACCACCTTCCCGGTGCGCGACTTCGACGGGCGCATCACCGGCATGGTGTCGCTGGCGCAGGTGCGCATGGTGCCGCCCGAGCGGCGCCTGGCCGTGCGCGTGCGCGACGTGCAGGTCCCGCTCAGCGCCGTGCCGCTGGCGCGTGCGGACGAGCCGCTCACCGAGCTGCTGCAGCGCATGAACGGCTACACCGTGACGCGCGCGCTGGTCTTCGACGCCGAGCGGCTGGTGGGCATCGTGACGCCCGCCGACGTCACCCGGATGATCATGACCGCGGAGTCGCGGCGGCCGTAGGGTGCCTGGACCAAGGAAGGCGCTGGCGGCCTATAGCCCCACCCTTAGCGATTCGCTCACAAATTCGGCGCGGACCGATCAGGTCAGGGGGGCCGGCTCCGGAACTCCGCCACGATGCACTTGGACCATCGCGTCGTGAGTGGCCGGCGGCGTGGGCTATTGGGCCGAGACGCGCCCCACGATCTCTTCAACCACTGGGACGCCGTCGATCTCCTTGGGGAGTGGCCGCCGCGGTCGTCGGGTCAGGTTGACCTTGAGCGCCCACCCTCGCCCGCGCCTCGTCACACCGACGCCCGAGACTTCAGGATGGCTCTTGAGGAGCATCTGGAGGGCGTGAGGCGTGGCGCCGCGGGCGGCGTCCAGCGTGACCATGGCCGGAATCATACGCGGTGCCCTGCCAGCTGGCCGCTTTGCCGTCTTCACATCGTCACCAATTCCGCGCCCAGCTGAGAGAGGACCGTGTCCAAGCGGGTTGCGTACGACCAGACCCCGGTGCCCGCTATGACCATCCCACAGGCCCGATTCCCGTCGCTCGGGGAAAAGACGAGGGAGCCACTGTCACCGGGTTCGCTGAACGGGCGTTTGCGCCTGCCGCGGATTTCCATGAGGTCGTTGAAGAAGAAGCTGCCGAGACCCGCGTAAGCGACCCGCTGAGTCAGGGCGATGGCAGTAATGTGTCCTTCGGTAGGGCCGGTCGTCCGGCCGAGCTTGGCGACCGCCCTACGCCGGACGCCAGTCTCAAACCACCCAGCAGGCACCACTCCGCCGAGAGGACCATAATCCGTCAGCGTTGTACGGTCCGATTCAATGCCGGTCGAGAGGCCGACCAACGCACAGTCCACCAGATTGACGGTGCGCTTCTGCAGCGGAATGATGTGGGCAACCTGACCGACGGTGTTAGCTGCTTCACCATTGTCAGCCGGCCCCGGTTGAAGTACGGGATCTAGGAGCGCTCCACCTTTGACTGTGAGCACGTGGTTGCAACTCAAGGCCTCAAGGCTACCGTCGCCGCGCTTGACGAAGCCCGTGAGTGTCCCCGCCGTTGAATCACGGTGGGCGATCGACGAGCCGATGAGCAACGGTCGCTGCCTGCCCCGATGCCACGGTGGCACAGTTGCCGTGGACTGAGCAACAACGGGTCCTGTCCACTGCGGATCGATTTCACCTCCGGCCATCTGTTGAAGCTCGTCTAGGTTGGGACGCATCGATTCGTCGGACCAAGGGTATCGGACGGCAAGTCCGAATTCACCGTTCTCACACACAGCAACGCCGAGCCCGTAAAGGCGTCGCATTGCGGAAACCTTGGAACGCGCTGTGTCGACTACTCGCCCTACAGTCTCCACAGCGGGGCCGCCGAAGCGTTCTACTGCTCGGTCGACCCGCGTCGCCGCGGCAACCGACCCACCGATCGACATCGCCCTTGAAACCGCATCATGGAGGCGGAAAGCCTGCGCCCCTGGCAGTATGTCGAACTGGTCGAGCGCCTGCTCCTTGAGCTCCAATGCCGTCTGAAGATTCATCGATCTACAATATCGACCATTGGGGTTTGGGAGGTGTTATCGGGGCCGGAAGCGGAACCCCGATAGCGTTCAAGTGTGCCGTAATACTCGCGACGCTCTGCGCGTGAACCTCAGCATCATGCTGGTTTCGGATGACCGAAGGGACCGATGTCCCAACATAGTAGATCAGGAGGCAGGCACAGATGGCGAGCAACACCGTGAAGAGGGTTAGAGCTCCGGACGGTGCCTGCAAATCGCCGAACAGTAAGAGGATCGTTACTACTTCGCCTGCGACGGCCCAGACGGTAAGGGCCGTAGCGACCAGGAAGCCGAGGACGAGACCTTGATACTGGGTGTCTGCCACTCCTTGCGGTCCGGTGACTTTGACAACTCTGCTGCTGGCGCGAAAGATGAATGGCGAGAGGACGACCACAATACCGAAGAAGAGATTGAGGGCAGCGTATTCGGTCTGACTCAGGCGCGGCGTCGACGCAATCACCTTCTGAGCATTCAGGATTGTGCCCAATAACGCGCCGACTACCGTGATATTCGAGGCCCAGCTCTTGGAGAAGTCGTAGTTCGGCGGTCCCATTGCGTCGGTCAGGACGCCGAAACTGGTGACGCCGCCCAGCCAGCCGGACAAGGCGACAAGAACGACGGCGCCAACGAGCGGTCCGAAGATGAGCCACTCTTCACTCGTCAATCCGAACATCGACCGTGCGCCCGCCTCCAGATCTACGTTGCAATCCTCGTCCTGCTTGGGAGGGACAATAGCCCACGGACGGTCGGTTGGGCAATGGGCTGCCGACCAGGCTGCTTCCTGACCTTCCGGTCAGGCGGCACTGTATGGCGCCTCAGCGCGCCGCGGTGTGGCGGCCGAGCAGCTGCACGCTCAGCAGCGGCGCCTCGACCGCATGCGGTGTGACCAGCAGCGGACCCTGCGCGGCCCGCAGCACCTGCGTCGAGACGCTGCCGGAGCGCAGCCGCTGCAGCGCGCCGAGCCCGCGCGAACCGCAGGCGATCAGGCTCTCGCCCTCCGCCGCGTCGAGCAGCGCCTGGGCGGGCGCCGCGACGCTGATCTGCACCGTGGTGCGCGCGGCGACGTCGTCGGGCAGAGCGGCGGCGTGGTCCTCCAGCTCGCCCTGGGCGAACTCGAGCACGTCGTCGACGACGCGCGCCTCCAGGGCGTGGGCCTGGCGCAGCTCTTCTTCGAGATGCGGCAGGGCGCGCACCAGGGTCAGCCGCGCGCCGTAGATCCCGGCGAACTCCGCGGCGAGTCGCAGCGCCGCGGCGGCGTCGCTCGAGGAATCGTCGCCGACCACGATCTGCCGCGGCGGCCAGCAGGTGGCGCTGCCGCGCATCACCAGCACCGGCACGCGCGCGTGGTGCACCACGGCTTCGGCGACGCTGCCCATGACCAGGCGGTGCACACCGCCGTGGCCGCGGCTGCCCAGCAGGATCAACCCGGCGCGGACCTCGGCCGCCACCTCGATGATCGCGCTGCCGGCCTGTCCCTGCCGCAGGTGCGCGCCGGCCACCGCACCGCCCGCCTCGCGGATCAGCGCCAGCTCGGTGTCGAGCAGGTCCTGCGCGCCCTGCTCGTGCAGCAGCGGGTAGGCGACGGGCACGACGCCGCCCATCCCGTAGTAGTTGTCCCAGGCGTGCACGACGTGGAGCGTCGCGCGGGTGCGCCGCACCATGTCGGCGGCGGCGCGTCCGGCGGCGCGCGCGTCCGGCGACCCGTCGGTCGCCAGCAGGATGGTGGCGGGGATGCTGGTCATCGCGGTCTCCGGTCGTCGTGCACGGGACCACCGTGCGTGCGGCCCAGTCTGCGGGCGCCTGGACCGCGCGCACAGTGCCGCGCGGCTCGACATGCGGAGGACCTTGGTCCCGCGGCCGCGGTGCGGGGCAAAGGGCCTTGCGGCAGGGGTCGGAGGACCCTGGCGCGGCGCTTCGACACCCGCACAGGATGGTGGGCGAGTAGGAGGACGGTGATGGTCCAGCCCGAGAGCACGCTCACCGTCGCCGCCCCCGAGCACCGTCCGCGGCGGATGGCGGCGCGCGGGTCGGTGTCGGCGAGCATGCGCGCCGCGCGGCTGCACGCCTTCCGCGAGCCGCTGCACGTCGACCATGTCGCCCGTCCCACGCCACGCGGGGACGAGGTGGTGGTGCGCGTCGCCGCGGCCGGCCTCGGCCGCTGCGACATCGAGGTCATCGACGGTGGCGGGCGGGGCATTCCGCTGCCGCTGACCCTCGGGCACGAGGTGGCCGGACACGTCGCCGCGGTGGGTCCCGACGCCGGCGGCCTTCGCGTCGGAGAGGCGGTGCTGGTGCACAGCGCCTGGGGCTGCGGTCACTGCCCCGCGTGCGTGCGCGGCGACGAGCATCTCTGCCGTCGCGGGCACATCTGCGGCACCACCGCGCCGGGCGGCTTCGCCGACTTCCTGCTGGTTCCCCACGCCCGCCACGTGGTGCGCATCGACGGCCTGGACCCGATCCATGCCGCACCGCTGGCGGGTGCCGCGCTGACTCCGTACCGCGGCGTGCAGCGTGTCCGCGAACGCCTGGTGCCGGGCAGCGCGGCCGTGGTGATCGGCTGCGGAGCGCTGGGTCAGTACGCCATCCAGATCATCGACGTGCTCACCCCCGCGCTGATCGTCGCCGTCGACGTCAACCCGCGCAAGGAGGGTCCCGCGCGCGAGGCGGGCGCCGACGTGGTGCTCGACCTGCTCGACCACGACGCCGTCGACGCGGCGCTGGGCGGCCGTCCCGCGGTGGCGGTGTTCGACTTCGTCGGCTCCGATTCGACGCTCGGCCTGGCGGTGCACCTGGTGGCGCCGCAGGGCGACGTGGTCGTCGCCGGATTCGGTGGCGGCACGCTGCGCGCGCCGCTGCTCTCCCTGCCGCCGGAGGCGGGCATCAGCACCGTGCGCGGCGGCAGCCGTCGCGAGCTGGAGGAGGTGGTCGCCCTGGCGCGCACGGGGCAGCTGCGCATGCGCGCACAGCGCTTCCAGCTCGACCGTGTCAACGACGCGGTGATCGCGCTGCGGGCGGGCTGGGTGAGCAACCGCGCCGTGATCGTTCCGGCGATGACGTGATCGCCATGCCGCGCCGGGCCGACGAGCACCCGGACGCGCCGGGCCGCGCCGCGGTGGCGGAGACGCACGTCTCCACCGTCTTCTTCGCCGGCGACCTGGCGGTCAAGGTCAAGAAGCCGGTGCGCACCGGGTTCCTCGACTTCTCCACGCGCGAGGCGCGCCGCCGCGCCTGCGAGCGCGAGGTGGCGCTCAACCGGCGGCTCAGCCCCGACGTCTACCTCGGCGTCGCCGACGTGCGCGGACCCGACCGGCGCATCTGCGAGCACATGGTGGTGATGCGGCGCATGCCCGCCGAGGCGCGGCTCTCCACGCTGGTGCGGCAGGGCGCGCAGGTCGACGTCGCGCTGCGCCGCGTGGCCCGCGCGGTGGCCAGCTTCCACGCGGCGGCCGAGACCTCGCCGCGCATCGCGCGCGCGGGCAGCGCCCGGGCCGTTCTGGCCAACTGGTGCCAGAACACCGAGCAGATGCACCGCTTCGCCGGCAGCCTGCTGGAGCCCGCCCTGCTGCAGGGCGTCGACGCCATGGCCCGCCGCTACGTCGCCGGGCGCGGCCCGCTCTTCGCGGCACGTATCGCCGGCGGCAAGGTGCGCGACGGCCACGGCGACCTGCTCGCCGACGACATCTACTGCCTCGACGACGGGCCCCGCATCCTCGACTGCATCGAGTTCGACGACAGCCTGCGCCACGGCGACGTGCTCGCCGACGTGGCCTTCCTGGCCATGGACCTGGAGCGGCTCGGCGCGCCGCAGCACGCCTCACGGCTGCTGCGCTGGTACCTCGAATACGCGGGCGAGACCGCGCCCGCGTCGCTGGTCGACCACTACGTCGCCTATCGCGCCCAGGTGCGCAGCAAGGTGGCCTGCCTGGCCGCCGAGCAGGGCGACGTCGACGCCGCCGCGGACGCCATGCGACTGCTGCGCCTGGCCGCCGCGCACCTGTCCGCCGCGCGGGTGCGGCTGGTGCTGGTGGGCGGCCTGCCCGGCAGCGGCAAGTCGACGCTGAGCGAGGGCATCGCCACCCAGCGCGGCTGGATGGTGCTGCGCTCGGACGAGATCCGCAAGGAGCTGGCCGGGCTCGACGCGCACGCCAACGCGTCGGCGCCCTACGGCCGCGGCCTCTACACCGCCCGCTGGACCGCCACCACCTACCGCGAGATGCTCTCCCGTGCCGAGCGCGCCCTGCGCCACGGCGAGAGCGTGGTGCTCGACGCCTCGTGGACCGACGCGCGCTGGCGCCGCGCCGCCGCCCGGATCGCCACCACCACCGCCGCCGACCTGGTCGCCCTGGAGTGCCAGGCCTCCAGCGGCATCGCCCGCCAGCGCCTGCGCGACCGCGCCATCCGCGGCCCCCGCATCTCCGACGCCACCCCGCAGATCGCCGAGCGCATGGCCCTGGCGGCGGCCACCTGGCCCGACGCGGTGCAGATCGACACCACCGGTCGCGCCGACGTGGCCCTGGCCACCGCCATACAGGCCGTCGACACCGAACCCGACGTACTCCGGTTCGGCTTGACCCGCTAGGGGTCCCCAGAGCTTACCGTACTGTTCCGTACGCTTCCGTACGGTGGCAAGCTATACTGGCGGGCATGTCCACCGTCAACGCCGAGGACGTCCGCATCCCACGGGCGGCCCGCGAAGCCCTGGCGCGGCACGAGGACGTCGTCGTCCTCAACCGCGAGCGGCCCGTCTACGTCATCGTCAATCCCGAGGACCGCGGCGGCGGCCGAGGGCTGCCCTCGCACGGCAGGCCTCTCGGCGAAGCGCTGGCCCTGCTCGCCGGGGCGGCCGCTCCCGACCCCGAGTTCGCCGCCGACATGGCTTCGGTGCGCGCCATGGTGGGGGGCATGCCCGAGGATCCGTGGGCACCCTCCTAGACACCACCGTCTTCATCGAGATGGAGCGGCGCCTGCGCGGGATGGAGACCGCCGGCGCCATGTCGACGGTGGCGGCGGAGCTGGGCGCGGCGCTCGGCGCACACGAGCAGGTCGGTATGGCCGCGATCACCGCGTCCGAACTGCTCCACGGCGTGCACCGGGCGACGGTGGAGCACCGGTCGCGGCGCGAGGCCTTCGTCGAGGCTGTGCTCGACGCCTTCCCGCCGCTGAGCTTCGACCTGCTCTGCGCCCGCGCGCATGCGCGGTTGTGGGCGACCCTGGCGGCGTCGGGCGCGGACATCGGGCCCCATGATCGCCTGGTCGCGGCAACGGCCATCGCCCACGGGTGGCGTGTGGCCACCGCGAACGTGCGGCACTTCGACCGCGTGCCGGGTTTGGGCCTTGTCGAGCTGAAACTCGGCACCGCATAGCCGCATCGCCGCGTCGTTGCACTGCGCCTGTTGTGCGCGGTGAGTTCAGGACAGGGTTGTCAGGGCGCGGTTGCCGCGGAGCCAGTGCGGCAGGGCGCCGAGGAGGACCTGGGGGCGGGTCTGGGCCTTGACCAGGTATTCGACGGCGCCGAGGGCGAGGGCGCGCTCGACCAGGGGGCGGTCGCCGACGTTGGAGAGGACGACGACCGGGATGTCGGCGGAGCGGGGCCAGCCGCGCAGGGCTTCGAGGAACTGGATGCCGTCCATGCGCGGCATCATCATGTCGAGCAGGATCAGGGCCGGGCGCTCCGCGCGCACCATGGCGATGCCCTCGACGCCGTCGAGGGCGTGGCGGCTGTCGTAGCCGCGGGTGCGGAGCAGCACCTGGTACATGCCGGCGATGGTGACGTCGTCCTCGACGAGCAGGATGTCGCCGCTGCGGATGCCTTCCTGGCGGGGGGCGGGCAGGGCCGCGGCGGCGGGCCTGGGCGCCGCGGTGCCGAGCAGCTCGCGATCGCCGGATCGCGGGCGCCGGGGGGGCGGGCCGCCGGCCGACGCGGTGACGGGGGTGGCGGAGTTCCAGCTGAGTGACGGCAGAGGGGTGCTCGCCGTGGCGCGGCGGGGGCGCGCGGCCGGGGGGTCGGCGAGCGGGACGGCCACCTTCGCGGCGGCGCGGGGCGCCGGCTTGGCGGCGGCGACGCTCGCGGACGGAGGCGGTGGGACCGCGAGGGCCGGGCGGGCCGAGGCCGTGCGCCCGGGCGCGGCGGCACGCGCGGTGGTTGCCGCCGGGCGCCTGGCCGGCGGGTCCGCGTCGGGCTGCGAGGTCGCCTGGGCAGCCCGGGCGGTCGAGGTCCCGTTCGACGGCGCCGTGGCGGACCGGTGCGCCGCGGGCAGCGGGAGCCTCCCCGGCCGGGCGGCGTTCGGGCTCGGCGCGGGCGGCCGCCCGCCGGCGGGTGCATGGCCGTTGGCGCCCTCGCGCGGCAGGGGCTCAGCCCTGCGGCCGCGCAGCAGGGGGACGTGGATCAGCGGCTCGTCGTCCTCGTCGGGGCCGAAGATGTGGAAGCCGTTGAGGCGCTTGAGCGGCTCGTCCGCGATGCGGCGGGCGGCGCCCACCCGGCGGGTGACCACCAGGACGGCGAGCAGGCCGACGAGGGCGAGCAGGATGGCTGCGACGAGCAGCCGGCCAGGCGAGAAGGCGATCGCCGGGGCGATGTGTTGGGGGCGCATCGTCACATATAGCAACGCGCGGGACACCGAACCTCCTGCGATATTTCACGATACGGACGAACGCAGCAAACCGACCAGCGCTCGGCTCAGGCGTGACCCGCGCCGCACCGCCCAGCCGCGGATGGCTGCTCGTCGGTGGGGATGGCACCTCGCCGCGGGCGAAGGGCTGGTCGAGCACCGCCATGGCCCCGCCGTACCGGCGTTTCAGCCAGAACCGGCATCAACCGGCGGTCGTTGTCGAAGGGCACCGGCGCCAGGCTCCCGCGGCGCGCGGTCGAGGACGTCGCGTCACCCGCCGCCCCCGCGCGGCCGGTGACGAACGTCGCGCAGCGCGATCCGGGCACAACCGTGCTATCACCAATGCAAATGAAGCGCGACAGCGATGGGTACGACGGCGCGCCGTGACGGTCCATGTCGGCACCTGCGGCTGGCAGTACCGCGACTGGCGCGGCCGCCTCTACCCCGCGACGCTGCGCCAGGCGGACTGGCTGGAGCACTACGCGGCGCGCTTCCAGACCGTCGAGGTCGACAACACCTTCTACCGCCTGCCCGAGGCAGACACCTTCGCCACCTGGCGGCAGCGCACCCCGCGCAACTTCTGCATGGCGCTCAAGACCAGCCGCTTCCTCACCCACGTCAAGCGGCTGCGCGACCCCGCGGAGCCGGTGCAGCTGTTCATGGAGCGCGCCGGCACGTTGGGTGACAAGCTGGGCCCGCTGTTGCTGCAGCTGCCCCCGACCTTCAAGGCCGACCCGGTGCGGGTGGCCGCCGCCCTCGACTGCTTCCCCCGCGGCGTGCGCGTCGCCTTCGAGCCGCGCCACGAGTCCTGGTTCAGCGACGCGACGCGCGCGGTGCTCGACGAGCGCGACGTCGCCCTCTGCCTCGCCGACTCCCGGCAGAAGCCCGCCGGTCCGGTGTGGCGCACCGCGCGGTGGACCTACGTGCGCTTCCACGAAGGGCTGGGTCACCCGCATCCCTGCTACCAGGAGGCGGCGCTGCACGAGTGGGCGGAGCGCATCGCGGCGGAGTGGGGCCCGCGCGCGCAGGTGTTCGCGTACTTCAACAACGACCCCGGCGGCTGCGCGGTGCGCGACGCGCGGCTGTTCGCCGGCGCGGTGCGCGCCGCGGGACTCACGGCGACTCGGGTTCCCGCCGAGGACGAGACTCCGGCCGGCTGACCGACTGTCCAGTCCTCGTTGCACGTTGCCTGCTAATCCAACTGTCACCAACCAGTCAACCATGACATGGGGATGTGACATGGTGCCGGTCGAGGAGTAGAGTTGCCTTCCGGCGGAACCGACCTGGAAGGAGATCGCGGGACACAATGAGCCTCTGGCACGCGCCGCGCGTCGACGGGGACATCGACACGGCCTGGCCGGGCAGAGCTCCGGGCAACGGCCCGTGCGCGCTGCCGCGCTGTCCTTACGCGGTGCGCGGCATCGACGACGACGCCGTGCGCGCCTGCCCGGGTTTCAGGCCCGCACCGCTGCCCTTCCACGGCGTCGGCGCCGGCGAGTCGATCCGCCCCGGCGAGACCTGCGCGCACCTCGACGTGCAGGCCAGCCCGCGCGGCTACGTCAGCGCCTGCACCCATCCCGGCGGCCTGCCCGACGGCGCCACCGAGCTGGCCGGGCGGCTGCCCCGCAAGCTGCGCGCCCACCCGGTGCGCTGAGGCTCGGCGTCCGGAGGATCGCGGCGGCGGCGCGCGGGGGCAGGGCCTATCCTGCACCGCGATGGACGGCGAGGTGCTGCGACGGCTCGGTGCGGCGCTCGACCCCGGCGCGCTACTCACCGCGCCCGAGGACGTGCGCCCCTACGAATGCGACGGCCTCACCGGCCACCGCGCTCTCCCCGCCGCGGTGCTGCTGCCGGAGAGCACCGAACAGGTGGCCGTCTGCGTGCGCATCTGCCACGACGCGGGCGTGCCGTATGTCGCGCGCGGGTCGGGCACGGGCCTGTCCGGCGGCGCCCTGCCGGTGGCGGGCGGGGTGGTCGTCTGCCTGGCGCGCATGAACCGCGTACTCGCCGTCGACCTCGACAACGAGCGCGTCGTGGTGCAGCCGGGTGTCACCAACGCGGCGGTGACGCAGGCGGTGGCCGCGGCGGGCTACTACTACGCGCCCGATCCCTCGTCGCAGCAGGTGTGCAGCATCGGCGGCAACGTCGCCGAGAACTCCGGCGGCGCGCACTGCCTGAAGCACGGCTTCACCGTCAACCACGTCGTCGCGGCGACCTTCGTCACCGCGAACGGACGGGTGGCCCGGCTCGGCGGTGCGGTGCCGGACGCGCCGGGCTACGACCTGCTCGGGCTGGTGGTCGGCAGCGAGGGCACGCTGGGCATCGTCACCGAGGTGACCCTGCGCGTGCTGCGGCGCCCGCAGTCGGTGCGCATGATCCTGGCCGCCTTCGACTCCATCGAGCAGGCGGGCGCGGCGGTGTCGCGCATCATCGCCGCCGGTGTGCTGCCCGCCGCGGTGGAGATGATGGACCGGCTCACGCGCGAGGCGTCGGAACAGGCGGTGCATGCGGGCTATCCCGACTGCGAGGCACTGCTGCTGGTGGAGCTGGACGGTCCCGACGTCGAGTGCGATGCGCAGGTCGAGTCGTGTCGCGGCATCTGCGTCGACGCCGGCGCGGTGGAGATCCGCCTGGCCCGCGACGACGCCGAGCGCGCCCTGATGTGGCGCGGGCGGCGCGCGGCCTTCGCGGCCATGGGGCGCGTCAGCCCCGGCTACTACGTGCAGGACGGCGTGGTGCCGCGCATGCGGCTGCCCGAGGTGCTGCGCGGCATCGAGGCGCTCGCGCGCGACTACGGGCTGCGTGTCGGCAACGTCTTCCACGCGGGTGACGGCAACCTGCATCCGCTGGTGCTCTACGACCGCGGCGTGGAGGGCGAGGCTGCGCGCGCCCTGGAGCTGGCCGGGCGCATCCTCGACGTCTGCCTCGCCGCGGGCGGCTCGATCACCGGCGAGCACGGCGTGGGGCACGACAAGGCGTGCTACATGCCGCGCATGTTCAGCGGCGCGGCGCTCACGGTGATGGATCGCGTGCGCGCCGCCTTCGATCCCGCGGGTCTGTGCAACCCCGGCAAGCTGCTGCCCACGCCGCGGCTCTGCGGTGAGGTGCCGGGGTTCCACCGCGTGCATCCCGTCGAGGCGGCGGGGCTGGCCGAGCGATGGTGAGCGCCGCGGGGGTGCGCGAGATCCTGGCGGGCATCACGGGTGATGACTTCGTGCGCGAGGCGTCGGCTGAGGATGCGGTCGCGGGCGTGCAGCCGTCGCTGGTGGTGTCGCCGGGCACCGAGGCAGAGGTCAGTGCGGTGCTCGCCTGCGCGTCGCGCGACGGGCTGGCGGTGGTGGTGCGCGGCGGCGGCACGAAGCTCGACTGGGGTGCGCCGCCGTCACGCTGCGACGTGCTGCTCTCGACGGCGCGCCTCGACGCGGTGGTGGAGCACGAGCCGGGCGACCTCGTCTGCGTGGCGCAGGCGGGCCTGCGGCTCGACGCCCTGCAGGCGGCACTGGCCCCGCACGGGCAGCGGCTGGCGCTCGATCCGGGCCACGGAGTTGCGGCCACACTCGGCGGAATCGTGGCGGCCGGTGCCTGGGGGCCGCTGCGGGCGCGGTACGGCACCGCGCGCGACCTGGTCATCGGCGCCCGCTTCGTGCTCGCCGACGGGACGGTGGGATACAGCGGCGGCAAGGTGGTCAAGAACGTCGCCGGCTACGACGTCGCCAAGCTGCTGATCGGCTCGCTGGGCACGCTGGCGGTGGTCACCGAGCTGTCGCTGCGGCTGCATCCGCTGCCGCGCGCCTCGTGCACGCTCGCTGTCGAAGGGCTCGACGCGGCGGCCGTCGCTTCGGTGTGGCGCGCCGTGGAGGGCGCGGCGGTGGTGGTGAGCCGGGCGGTGGCTCTCTGGCCGGACGGCGTGCTGCTGCTGCAGGTCGACGGCACCGAGGACGGCGTCGAGGCGCAGGTCTCCGCGTTGCATGCCACGGGCAGACTGCGCCGCCTCGATGCCTCGGACGCCGAGACGGCCTGGACGCAGGCGCAGGCGGCGGTGTGGACCGAGGGCGCCACCGTCGCGGCCATCGGCGTGCCGCGCAGCGAGCTGGCGGCGCTGCTCGACCGGCTCGGTGGCGTCGCCGAGCGCACGCTGGCGTTGCCGTCGCTCGGCATCGCGGAGTCCCGACTCCGACCGACCATCAGCGAGGACGACCTGCGCGCCCTGCGCGCCTGGACCGAGCAGCGCGGCGGCCACCTCCTGCTGCGCCGTCCCCCCGCATCGCTCGCCCGCCTCGCCTGGCCGCAGCGCGACGACCCCGCCCTCGACCTGATGCGCGCAGTCAAGCGCAGCCTCGACCCCACCAGCACCCTGGCACCCGGACGGTTCCTCGGTGGCATCTGAACCCGCGGTCGCGCCGGTTTCGGCCTTCGACGACCACAACCCTCCCGCCCGCGAGCTGCTCGACGACTGCGTGCACTGCGGCTTCTGCCTGCCCGCCTGCCCCACCTACCAGCTCTGGGGCCAGGAGGCGGATTCGCCGCGCGGCCGCATCCTGCTCATGGACGCCGCCGCGCGCGGCCAGCTCACCCTCAACGCCGAACTGGTGCAGCACTGGGACGCCTGCCTCGGCTGCATGGCCTGCGTCACCGCCTGCCCCTCCGGGGTGCGCTACGACCGGCTCATCGAGCAGACCCGCCAGCAGGTCGAGCGCCACCACCGCCGCACCCCGCTCGACCGTGCGCGCCGCGCCGCGGTGTTCGCGCTCTTCCCCCACCCACGGCGCATGCGCGCCGCCGCCGCGCTGCTCGTGCTCTACCGCACCACCGGTCTGCGCCGGCTCCTGCATCGCACCGGCTCCCTCGCGGCGCTGGCTCCGGCCATCCCGTCCGCCGCCGTCACCGCGCGCGTCCCCGAGCATCTCCCCGCGACCACACCCGGCGCGCCGCGCCGCCGCGTCGTGCTGCTCACCGGCTGCGTGCAGCAGGGCCTGTTCGGCGACGTCAACGCGGCCACCGCGCGTGTGCTCAGCGCCTACGGCTGCGCGGTGCACACGCCGCGCGCCCAGGGCTGCTGCGGCGCACTTGAGCTGCACGCCGGTCGCGAGGCGGCGGCGGTGGCGCGGGGCCGGCGCCTGCTCGACCTCCTCGACCGCGACGCCGAGGCGCTCATCGCCGTCAACTCCGCCGGCTGCGGCTCGGTGCTCGAGGAGTACGGCGAGTTGCTCGGCGGCGAGCGCGCGGCCGCCTTCGCCGCCCGGGTCCGCGACGTCAGCGAGATCCTCGCCGAGCTGGGCCCACCGTCCCCCGACGCCCTCCATCCCCTCCCCCTCCGCCTCGCCTACCACGACGCCTGCCACCTGGCCCACGCCCAGGGCGTCCGCGAGCAGCCGCGCACCGTGCTCGCCGCCATCCCCGGCCTCGACCTCGTCGCCCTCGCCGAAGCCGACACCTGCTGCGGCAGCGCCGGCATCTACAACCTGGTCCAGCCCGCCGCCGCCGCCGCCCTGGGCCGCCGCAAGGCCGAGCACATCCGCGCCGCCGCCCCCGACGCCCTGGCCGCCGCCAACCCCGGCTGCCTGCTCCAGATCGCCGCCCACCTCGACGGCGCCGGAGGCATTCCCACCTTCCACCCCGTCGAGCTCCTCGACGCCTCCCTCCGCGGCATCCCCGCCGCGACGCTGCTCGCCCGGCGGCGCAAGCTGCAGGGGCTGCCCCCAGGGCGCTGATTCGATCTGTGACACGGCGTGCTACGCTGTGCCACATGGCCAAGAGCCATCTCTCCATGCGGGTGCCGCCCGATGTCCTGCAGGGTATCGAGCGCGAGGCCAGGCGCCTCGGCCGTCCCCCGACCGCGCTCGCCGCCGACCTGCTCAGCGAAGCCCTGGTGATGCGCCTCTACCCGGGCGTCGGCTATCGCGAGGGTGCCAGTGGCCGGCGGCCCGCCCTGCTCGGCCATCGCATCGACGTCCACCAAGCGGTCGAGAGCGTCAGGGCCGCGGGGGGCAGCGTGGAACAGGCCGCAGCCACCCTCGGTGTTCCGGCCGGGGCGGTGCGCTCCGCGATGGAGTACTACGCCGACCACCGGCCCGAGGTCGACCGCTGGATCGAGCTCCAGGCCGAGCACGCCCGCGAGGCGGAGCGGCGCTGGAGGGCGAGCCAGGCGGCCACGGAGGCGTGAAGCTCCTCGTCGACGAGATGTACTCGCCGGCGATCGCGGTGGAGCTGCGCCGCGGGCACGACGCGGTCGCCGTGCAGGAGATCCCCGGCGGCCCGGGCCTGTCCGACGACGCGCTGCTTCGCCGCGCCCGTGACGATGGTCGCGTCCTTTTCACCGAGAACGTCGCCGACTTCCTGGCCCTCCACGCCATCTTCCTGCAGTCGGGGGAGCGTCACTGCGGGCTCGTCTTCGCCTCCAACGCGACCTTCCCGCGGGCCCGGGCCTCGACCGTCGCTGCCCTGGTCAAGGCCCTCGACCACCTGCTGACCACCACCGCCGACCTCGACACCGACGTCCACTGGCTCCCCTAGGGCGCGCTCGCGAGACCAGCCTTAAACGCAGACGGCGCCCGGACCGTTGGCTGGTCCGGGCGCCGCGCTCTCAGGGCGGAGCTGTGTGCTCAGCCGCCCGTGGTGGTCGAGCTCTCCGACGTGCTCGAGCTGGACGAGAAGGTGTGGCGGTGGGTCTGGCCGGTGCTGCTGGCCACCTTGGCCACGCAGGGGCCGATGCCGTGGGTGCCGGCCGCCGTGGCGGACGACATGCAGCTGCTCACCGCCTGGGTGACCACGGAACCGTGGTTGCTGCTGCTGCTCGAGCCGGAGCTCGAGGTGTCGCTCGACGTGTCGCTGGAGGTGTCGGTCGAGGTGTCGGTGCCGGTGGTGGTGTCGGTCGAGACCACCGTCTGGTGCTGATGGCTCGAGGTGGGGCTCGACGTCAGGGCGACGGCGCCGCCGGCACCGGCCGTGACCGCGACAACGGCCACGCCCGCAGCCGCCCTCGACGAGATGAGGCTGATGAGCTTGGCGAGATCCAAAGTACGATTCCTCCTCCGCGACCGGTTCGGGGGGCTCCGCGTCTCGGGCCGGCCGCTGTTCACGAGTGACAACGCTGAACCGCGACCCAGCTTACGGGCTGACCTGAAACGGGACAGTTGCGACGGGATCACAGGCTGCAGTAGCGCTGTCACCTGTTGAAGTGTCCCCGCTCCCCTCCCAGCCTCATACAGACATGTCGAACAAGCGCTCCAAGGACACCGGCCTGCTCACCTCCCAGAACTGGAAGGAGCACGCCACCGCCAGCGGCGAGGGCTGGTACACGCTGCCCGCCGAGGCCACCGGTGGCGTGCCCGTCCGCCTCTTCCTCACGCCCGCGCTGCTCGATGCGGTGGAGCCGGAGATCCTCCCGCAGATCATGGTGGCCACTCGCTTCCCGGGGGTGCGCATGGTGGTCATCACCCCCGACGTCCACCACGGCTACGGCGTGCCCGTCGGCTGCGCCATCCTCACCGACGCGCGCGAGGGCGCCCTGGCGCTGGGCCCGGTCGGCTTCGACATCGGCTGCGGCATGGCCTCGCTGCGCAGCGAGGTGCCCGCCGGCGCCGCCACCCCGGCGCGCCGCCTCGACTTCAACCGCAAGGTGGCCGGGCGCATCGCCCTGGGCGTGGGCGGGCGTGGCGTGGAGCGGCTGGGCCGCATCGACAAGGGCGAGTTCCAGCGCCTCGTCCGCGGCGGCGCCGACTACTACCAGTCGCGCTTCGGCGCGCGGCTCGACCGCAGCGTCGCAGAGCGCCACCGCATCCCCGTCGACGACGGCTGGGAGATCCCCTGGGGCGGCCGCGGCCGTCCCGAGCGCGGCCTGGTGCAGCTCGGCAGCCTGGGCGGCGGCAACCACTTCATCGAGCTGCAGCGCAGCCGGCAGACCGACACGCTGTTCGTGCAGGTGCACACCGGCAGCCGCGGCTTCGGCCACGGGCTGGCCGACAACTACTTCTCCATCGCCAGGCAGGAATTGGGCGGAGCTGTCCGCAACGTCGACGAGGCCTACTTCGGCGTGGAGAGCCCGCATTACGATGCCTACCGCAACGCCGTGGCCGCGGGCGGCAACTTCGCCATCGTCAACCGGCTCATCCTCGCCGAGGAGATCGCCGCCGCCTTCCGCGAGGTGTTCCACCGCGACCTGGAGATGGTCTACGAGATCAGCCACAACCTGGTGCAGAGCGAGTGGCATCCCGACTTCGGTGAGGTCAACGTGCATCGCAAGGGCGCCACGCGCGCATTTCCCGCGGGGCATCCGGGACTCGAGGGCACGCCGTGGGCGGCGACGGGCCATCCCGTGCTGATCCCCGGCAGCAACCGCGACCACAGCTACATCCTGCGGCCGACCGCCGGTGCGGTGAAGAGCGCCTTCACCGTCAACCACGGTGCGGGGCGGCGCATGAGCCGCGCCGAGGCGAAGCGGCGGCTGATGCAGGAGAAGGTCGACGCCGACTACAAGCGCGCCGGCATCGTGGTCAACCTCGACGGCCACGTGCCCATCGACGAGGCGGGGCCGGCGTACAAGTCGTCGCGCGAGGTCATCGAGGCCATCACCAACGCGGGGCTCGCGGAGGTCGAGCACGAGCTCTGGCCGCTGGCCTCGCTGAAGGGGACGTAGAGCGCCGTCAGCGCGTCGAGGTGCGCAGCAGTCCTTCCTGCACCACGGTGACGACGAGGCGCCCGTCGGAGGCGAAGATGCGTCCCTGCGACAGGGCGCGCGCGCCGGACATGGTCGGACTCTCCTGCACGTAGAGCAACCATTCGTCGGCGCGGAAGGGACGATGGAACCACATGGCGTGGTCGAGACTGGCGCCCATCACGCCGGGATCGCTCCAGGTCAGGCCGTGCGGCATCAGCGCGGTGTCGAGCAGCGACATGTCGGACGCGTAGGCGACCACGCAGGCGTGCACCAGCGGATCGTCGGGCAGCGCGCCGTCGGCGCGGATCCACATGCGCTGGCGCGGTGCATGCTTCTCGTTGCGCAGGACCCAGGGCTCGCCCTCGACGTAACGGATGTCGATGGGACGCGTGCCGTACCACTCGGGCACGCGATCCCAGACCGGGTCGAGCAGCTCCCGCAAGGTCGGCAGCGACTCGGCGGGCGGCACGTCGTCGCCGATCTGCACCGTCTGGTGCTCGATGCCCTCCTCGGCGACATGGAACGACGCGGAGAGGTTGAAGATCGCCTGCCCGTGCTGGATGGCCACCACCCGACGGGTGGTGAAGGAGCGGCCGTCGCGAATGCGGTCGACCTCGTAGAGGATGGGGATGGTGGGATCACCGGGGCGCAGGAAGTAGGCGTGCAACGAGTGCACGGTTGTCTGCGCGCTGGCGCGCGCGCTCGGGGGGACTCCCCCCACGCCAGCATTCGCCAGCGTTCCCCCCTGCCGTTCGACGGTGCGCCCGGCCGCCACCAGCGCCTGCCCCGCCACCTGCCCGCCGAAGACGCGCTGCCGCTCCTCCTTGGGGCTGTTGCCGCGGAAGATGTTCTCCTCGATGGGTTCGAGGTCGAGCAGGACGAGCAGCTTGTCGAGGGCTTCGGTCATGACCGGGCATCCTGCCATGCGAGGCCGTCGCCCCACCGGCGGGCCGCTCGGTAGAGTGCGGCGACATGTCCGCGCTCGGCCCGCTGCACGCCGTCGAGCACGGCGGCCGCGCGCCCGCGACGGTCTGGCTGCACCACGGGCTGGGCTCGACGGCGTCGTGGGCGTCGTTCCTCCCCGCCGCCGCGGAGGGGCGCCGTGCCATCGCGTACGACCGCCGCGGGTTCGGCGACTCGCCGCGCGATCGCGGCTTCACCACGGCGCTGTTCGACGAGGGCGCGGACGACCTGGCGCGGCTGCTGCGCGAGCGCGTCGACGACGGACCTGCGCATCTCGTCGGCCACAGCGACGGCGGCACCGTGGCGCTGCTCTGCGCGGCCCGCGAGCCGTCGCTGGTGCGCAGCGTGGTCGCCGTGTCGGCGCACGTCCGCGGTGACCCGGTGACCATCGGCACGCTGCGCTGCCTGGGGCCGCCGGAGACGTGGGACGAGCCCATGGTGAGCGCGCTGCGTCGCGACCACGGCGACGACTGGCAGGCGGTGGCCGCCGGCTGGTGGCGGCTCTGGACCGCGCCGGAGTGGGAGTCGTGGAACATCGAAGCCGAGCTGCCCGCGGTGCGCTGCCCGGTGCTGGTGGTGCACGACCGCCACGACGAGCTGGGCCCACCGCTGCATGCCGAGGCGGTGCTCGCCGCCGTCCCGCACGCGCGCGCGTCCTGGTGGGACACCGGTCGCCACGACCCGCACGTCAGCGACCGCACGCGCTTCACCTGGGAGCTGCACGAGTTCTGGAGCGACGTCGAGCGCGGCGGCTAGGCGCCGTTCGGACTCGTAACCGCGCCACCACGGCGCGGGGACGGGCGCTTTCCAGAATGGTCGGCATCACGGCGCACCGGCCGACAAGGCAGCGGCTGGAGCATCGACTCACAGGGAACCGGTATCGCATCGGTGGTCGACATGCGCTCAGCGCGCCGGCAGCCTCGGCTGCCCTTCGCCCTCGCTCGGCGGACGAGAGGATGAGGATCCTCTACGTCTGCGCGGACCCGCAGGTCACGCCGCACGGCGTCGACGGCGAGGCCGCCCACGTCCGCGCGGTGACGGGTGCGCTCACGGCGCGCGGCCATGCGGTCACCCTGGCCTGCCGCCGCACCGACGGACCCAACCCGCTGGCGCGCGGCGTGGCCATGCAGGTCATGCCCGAGGGCTGGCAGGAGCAGTCGCGCTGGCTGGCCGACCAGATGCGCCGGCTCGGCATCGACGCGGTCGTCGAGCGCATGTCGCTGCGCTCCGGGCCCGTCGTCGAGGCCACCCAGCGCTGGCCCATCCCACTGCTGCTGCACGTCACCGCGCCGCTGGTCGAGGAGGCGGCGCGGCAGGACGCGCTCGACGACGTCGATGACTGGCGCCGCTGGGAGGCGCGCCTGCTCAGCGCTGCCGACCACGTCGTCGCCGTGTCCGAGATCGTCGCCTGGCACGTGCTCGGCTGCGGCGTGCCGCGAGATCGGGTCAGTGTCGTCCCCAACGGGGTCGACCCGATGCGCTTCGCCGGCATCCAGGGCCACAGCGTGCGGCTGGAGTACGACCTGCGGCGCAGCTTCGTGGTCGGCTGGCGCGGCGAGATCGACGGGAGGCACGGGCTCGACGAGGTGGTCGAGGCGCTCGACATGCTGCCCCGCTCGGTGCGGCTGCTGGTGGTCGGTGACGGCCCCGCGCTCTACTCGGTGCGCGCCTGGGCACGGTCCCTGGGCGTCGCCGACCGCGTCGCCTTCGCGGGTTCCGTGCTCGAAGCGGAGGTGCCCGCCTTCCTGGCCGCGTGCGACGCGGCGGTGGCGCCGTGCAGCGCCGCCGACCGGCTCTACCGCTCGCCGCTCGAGCTGCTGGAATACTGCGCCGCCGGGCTGCCGGTGGTGGCCACCGGGCAGGAGGACCTCGGCCTGCTCGGCGGCGCGGCGCTGCTGGTGCCCGAGGGCGACGCCACCGCGCTGGCCGAGGCGATCTCGCGGCTGGCCGGCGACCGGCGGCTGCGCGAGCGCATGGCCCGCGCGGCGCGCACCCACGCGTCGAGCCGCACCTGGGAGCGGGCCGGGGCGCTCATCGAGGAGCAGGTGGCGGCGGTGCTGGCGCACTGGCGGGGGCAGCGGACGCCGGCCTGAGCCCGGTTCGCGGCTTGACCCCCGCGGCGGGCGGAGCTACGGTCTGCGCCGTCTTTCGTGCAGCCCAGCCCCGGGAGGACCCGCGCCATGGCCAGCGCCGCCCCGCCCACCGCCGCCGGGTCGCGAGTTCCGGCCATCCCTCTCCTCAACTCCTGCGCCTGGCTGCTCGACCGCCGCATCGAGGCGGGTGACGGCGATCGCATCGCCCTGCGCTGCGCCGGCGTCGACCACACCTATGCGGACGTGGCCTCGATGGTCGCATCGGTCGCCGAGGCGCTGCGCGTCTCCGGCGTGCGCCGCGAGGAGCGCGTGCTGCTGCTGCTGCCCGACACGCCCGAGCTGGTCGCCTGCCTGCTCGGCGCCATGCGCATCGGCGCGGTGCCGGTGCCGCTCTCGACCATGGTCACCGCGGACGACCTGGCCTTCATCGCCTCGGATTCGGGTGCGCGGCTGGCGGTGGTGCACGCGCGGTTCGGCCCCGCGGCGGCGGGACTGATGCGCGGCGATGCGCTGGCGGGGATGGTGGTGGTGGGCGACCCCGCGGCCGTGCCGGTGCCCGCGGGACTCGCCGTCGAGTCGTACGTCGAGTGGACGCAGCCGGCCACGGCGCCCGTGGCGGTGGCGCCGACGACGGCGGAGTCGCCGGCGTTCTGGCTGTACACGTCCGGAACCACCGGGTCACCGAAGGCAGCCATGCACCGGCACGCCGACATGCCGTTCACCGCGGAGTCCTACGCCGCGCAGGTGCTCGGCATCCGCCGCGACGACCGCTGCCTCTCGATCGCCAAGCTCTTCTTCGCCTACGGGCTGGGCAACTCGCTGACCTTTCCGTTCTCGGTCGGCGCAGCGACCGTGTTGAACCCCGATCCGCCGACGCCCGCATCGATCGCCGCGCTGGTGCATTCCGAGCAGCCCACCCTGTTCTTCGCCACCCCGACCTTCTACGCGGGACTGCTCGCCGCCGACCTGCCGCCCGACACCTTCGCCTCGGTGCGCCAGGGCGTCTCGGCGGGCGAGCCGTTGCCGGCCAGCGTCTTCGAGCGCTTCCGCGACCGCTTCGGCGTCGAGATCCTCGACGGCATCGGCTCCACCGAGGCGCTGCACATCTTCCTCAGCAACCGCCCCGGCGCGGTGCGCCCCGGCACCAGCGGCACGCCCGTCCCCGGCTACGAGGTGCGCATCGTCGACGACAGCGGCGCCGAGGTGACCGTCGGCGACACCGGCCACCTGCTGGTGCGCGGCGAGTCGCTGGCCACCGGCTACTGGTGCCGCACCGCCCTGAACCGCCGCACCTTCCTCGGCGAATGGATGCGCACCGGCGACGTGTACACGCGCAGCGACGACGGCGTCTACACCTACTGCGGCCGCTCCGACGACATGCTCAAGGCGGGCGGCATCTGGGTCTCACCCGCGGAGGTCGAGTCCGCCCTGGTGGCCCATCCCTCCGTGGTGGAGGCGGCGGTGGTCGGACGCGCCGATGCTGACGGCATCGTACGCCCCGTCGCCTACGTCGTCCTGCGCGACGACGCCACCGCCGACGAGTCGACCCTCATCGCCTTCTGCCGCGAATCCCTCGCGCCCTTCAAGCGCCCGCGCGAGGTCATCTTCGTCGCCGAGCTGCCCAAGACCGCCACGGGAAAGATCCAGCGCTACAAGCTCCGAGGCTGAGCCGCCGACGCCTCAGGCGAGGCGGACGTACTCGTAGTCGAAGGGCTTGTCGTTGATGCCCGTCTTCGGTGGCGCCAGCCAGCCCGCGATGCGGCCGGGTTCGAGGACGGGGTGCATCAGGGAGGCGACGTGGGCGCGGTCGGCGGCGGTGGGGAGCCATTGCGCTTCGTGGGAGCGCCAGTCCGGTTCGGGGATGACCTCGCCGTCGGGAGTCACGTGGCTTGCGGAGAAGGCGCCGACGCGGCGGTTGAAGGCGCGGTGGGGCAGGCCGAGGGGGGTGTCGATGCCGTGTTCGGCAAGGATGCGGTTCCAGCGGGCGACGCCGGATTCGCAGTCGGCGATGTAGCGGTTGCGCAGGTCGTGGTTGAGGCCGATGACCGCGGGCACCTCGATGGAGGAGCAGCGGCCGTCGACGACGGCGTCGACCTCGGCGGCGCTGTCGACGAGGACGTGGTCGTCGCCCCGCGTGTCTTCGGCCCAGCGGCCCTTGAGACCGGCGGTGAAGTAGGCGGCGACGTTGGTCGAGGTCTCGCCGCCGAAGAGGTCGAGCGACACGCTGTAGTGGAAGGTCAGGTAGCGCTGCAGCATGGACAGCGGTACACCGCCGTGCGCAGCGATGTCGTCGGTGTCGTGCTCCTCCATGAGCTGGGCGGTGCGCTCGACGACGCGGTCGACACCGGTGGTGCCGACGAACATGTGGTGCGACTCCTCGCGCAGCATGAAGGCGCAGGTACGCGCCAGGGGATCGAACCCGCTCTCGCGCAACGTGCCGAGCTGGAACTTGCCGTCGCGGTCGGTGAAGTAGGTGAACATGAAGAAGGAGAGCCAGTCGGGCGTCGGCTCGTTGAAGGCGCCCAGGATGCGCGGCTGGTCGGCGTCGCCGGAGCGGCGCATCAACAGCGCCTCCGCCTCGTCGCGGCCGTCGCGGCCGAAGTAGGCGTGCAGCAGGTAGACCATGGCCCAGAGATGGCGCCCCTCCTCGACGTTGACCTGGAACAGGTTGCGCAGGTCGTAGAGGCTGGGCGCGGTGGCACCGAGCTGGCGCTGCTGCTCGACGGAGGCGGGCTCGGTGTCGCCCTGCACCACGATGAGACGGCGCAGCTCTGAACGGAACTCGCCGGGCACGTGCTGCCAGGCGGGTTCTCCGCGATGCTGGCCGAAACCGATGACCCGGTCGGGGTCGCGCTCGGCCAGGAAGATGCCCCAGCGGTAGTCGGGCAGGGCGACGTGGTCGAAGTGCGCCCAGCCCTCGCGCCCGGCGTCGACGGCGGTGCGCAGGTAGACGTTCTGCACCGGGAAGGCGGGCCCGGTCTCCTGCCACCACTGCAGGAACTTCGGCTGCCAGGACTCCAGGGCGCGCTGCAGGCGCCGGTCCGAGGCCAGGTCGACGTTGTTGGGGATGCGCTCGCCGTAGTCGATGGCGGTCATGGCGCCGTCCTCACACCCGTGTCCTGTCGAAGCGCGGGCGCTGGCCCGTGCCGTAGCGGCGCAGCGCGCCGTCCGGCCCCGCCGCGTTGGGCCGGCTGAACACCCAGTTCTGCCAGGCGGTCAGCCGCGCGAAGATCTTGGTCTCCATCGTCTCGGGACCGGCGAAGCGCAGGTTGGCCTCCATGCCGGTGAGCGCGTCGGGACTGTAGCTGGCGCGCTCCTCCAGTGCCAGGCGCACCTCGTCGTCCCAGTCGATCTCGTCGGGCGCGGCGGTGACCAGTCCGAGCCGCAGCGCCTCCGCAGCGTCCAGCGGCGAGCCGATGCGCGCGCGCAGCTCACCGTCGAGGTGCGACGGATCACCCAGAAAGCGCGTGGCCAGCCGCGAGAGTCCGTTGCCCATCGGCAGCATGCCGAAGTTCGACTCGCCGAGCACCAGGGCAGCCGGCGCAGCGGCAGACGAATCGTCGAGCATGTAGGTGCGGTCGGCGGCAAAGGCCAGCTCCAGCAACGGTCCGGCGAAGCAGCTCCCGGGTTCCACAAGCGCGATCAGGGTGCGGCTGCTCACGTCGAGCCGCTTCAGGGTGCGCGCCAGGTAGAGGCGCACCTCGTTGACCAGCCAGTCGTCAGCGCGTGCCAGCAGGTCGGCTTCGACGCGCAGCACCGCGCCGGCGTCACCGCGCGTGCGCAGCGTCCAGGTGCCGAACCGGGCCTGGTTGGTGCGCAGCCGCAGCACCAGGTCGTCGAGCTCACGCGCCATGGCCAGCGGCCACCACGCCGCGCTGCGCGAAAAAGCCTCGTCCGGCGACGGTCCGGACACGATGATGTCGACCACGCCCGCATCGGCGTCGAGCCGCGCGCTCACATGCTCGTAGCTGATCGCCGCGTCCGACACCGAGCGCCGCAGCGGCGTCAGCGCAACGCCGTCCGCAGCGCCGCGCGGCCGCGACGACCGCGCCGCCGCCTCCCGCGCGCGCTGCATCACCACCTCGTCGAAGCGGCTGCGCGGCACCACCTCGTCGACCAGCCCCCACTCCACCGCCGTCTGCCCGCGCACACCCTCGGCGCGCGTGGCGAACACGTCGGCGAGATCGCGCCGCACGTGACGCTTGTCGACGACGCGCGTCAGCCCGCCCGTGCCCGGCAGCACACCGAGCAGCGGCACCTCCGGCAGAGACACCGCGGTGCTGCCGTCGTCGATCAAGAGGATGCGCTCACAGGCGAGCGCCAGCTCGTAGCCACCGCCCGACGCGGTGCCGTTCAGCGCCGCGATCCAGGTCTGCCCCGAATGCGCCGAGGCATCCTCGATGCCCAGCCGCGTCTCGTTGGTGAACTTGCAGAAGTTGACCTTCCACTGGTGCGACGCCTGCGCCAGCATGCGGATGTTGGCGCCCGCGCAGAACACCTTGTCGCGCCCGCCCGTCACCACCACCGCGCGCACCGAGGGATGCTCGAAGCGCAGCCGCTGCACCGCGTCGTTGAGCTCGACGTCGACACCGAGGTCATAGGAGTTGAGCTTCAGCTCGTAGCCCGATTGCCGGCCGCCCTGCTCGTCGACGGCGAGCAGCAGCCGGGCCACCTCGCCGTCTATCTCCAGCCGCCAGTGGCGGTAGCTCTCCGGGTGGGCGTCGAAGCTCACCTCGGGCTCGTCGGCAACGGCGGGAGCGGCGCTCTCGACGGTCATGGGCTGCCCGCCATTGTGGACCAAGCCCCCGAGACGAAGAAGGCCCGGCAGCCGAGAGCGGCTGCCGGGCCCGGTGGATCAGCGGATCAGGAGGGTGGAGCCGGCGCCTTGTAGCTGGTGGTGTTGATCGCGCCGTCGTTGGTCGAGGTGTAGACCGGTCCGACGTTGGTGAACGCGCCACCGCTGATCATCACGATCTGCCCGCCCTGGAAGCCGTAGTGGTCGGTGTGCGAGTAGGCGAGCGGCACCAGGCCGGGGCCGCCGAGGGTCGCGCCCTGGCTCTCCAGCGTGGAGATGATGCTCTGCCGCGTCGGGTTGCGACCGGCCGCCTTGAGCAGCTGGACCATGCTGTAGCCCACGGCCAGGCCGTACTCGGTGTTGCCGTCCCAGGGGTTGCTCGAGTCGTACTGCTGCCAGACGGTCTTCAGGAACTTGATCCAGGGATCGCTGTCCGAGCTCTCCGGCGGCAGGTAGGCCTCACTGACCATGCCCTCGAGCAGCGCGCCGCCGGCCTTGCCCTTGGAGAAGGAGGTCAGCAGCCCGGCCAGGGTGGGCGGGTCGGCGCCGACGCTGGAGACCACCCAGGTCGGGTGATAGCCGATCTCGGCGGCGGCGAGCAGTGCCAGCGCGGTCGCCGCGGGGATGGTGTACATGGCCACGGTCTTGACCCCGGCGGCCTTGAGCGCGCCGACCTGGTTGCCCAGGCCCGCCGCCAGGGTGGTGACGTCGTAGGTCTGCCGGCTGACCACTGCCGACCCGGTGAGCTGCTGGTCGAGGCCCTTGGCGCCGTCCTGGCCGAACTCGTCGTCCTGGTAGATGTAGCCGACGTTCTGGCCGCCCAGCTGATCCTTGATGTACTTGCCGAGGATCTTGCCCTCGATGATGTAGTTGGGCTGCCAGCCGAAGGAGTACGGGTACTTGTCGGGCTGGCTCCAGCAGGCGCAGCCCGAGGCGATGAAGAGCTGCGGGACCTTCGAGGTGTTGAGGAAGGACTGCACGGCCAGCTGGGTCGGCGTGCCCAGCGGGTCGAAGTCGGCGAAGACGTTGTCCTGCAGCACCAGCTTGCGCGTCGCGGTGGCGGTCAGCGACGGGTTGTACTGGTCGTTCTCGATGAGCAGGTTGATGTCGCGCCCGAACACCTTGCCGTGCGCGTTGGACCACTTGAACATCGCCTCCGCGGCGGGGGCGATCTCGCTGTAGCCGGGTGCCGCCGGGCCGGTCACCGGCTGGGTGGTGCCGAGGGTGATCGTCGACGTGGTGATGCCCGGTGCGGAGGCCTCGTTGGTGCCGCCCCCGCCGCCGCCACCGCCTGAGCCGCAGGCGGCGATGGTCAGCGCGGCAGCGGTGCCCAGCGTTCCCCGCCGCAACCAGGTCGTTCTCCTCGGGGGGTTGTGCATCGGGACTCCTCCTCAGCGGTCGATGGATGGTGGGTGGTCAAGGTCTGGATTGCACATGCGGGTGGCGGGCTGTCCGCGCATCAGGTCTGCTGCTGCTGCTGCACCCGGGCCATGGTCTCGCCGCCGATGCGGCGGAGCACGCCCTGGATGCCGCCGGGGGCGACGATGATGACCACGATGAGCGCGGCGCCGTAGAGGATCAGGGCCAGGTTCGAGGCCTGGCCGCTGCTCAGGCTGAACTGCTGGGCCAGCGAGGTCGACCACTCGGGCACGTACACCAGGATCAGCCCGCCGACCCAGGCGCCGATCAGGCTGCCGGTGCCGCCGATGACCATGCCGGCCAGCAGAGAAATGGACAGGGTTGCCGCGAACTCGCCGGGGTTGGCGATGCTGGTGGCCAGCGCCAGCAGCGCCCCGGCGACGCCGGCGCAGGCGCCGCTGACCACGAAGGCGAGCACCTGGGTGCGGGCCACGTGGATGCCGGAGAGCGCGCTCGACACCTCGTCGTCGCGCACGGCGCGGAAGGCGCGTCCGAAGCGGCTGCGCATCAGGTTGGCGAGCACGATCAGCACCACCAGCGCGGCGGCGACGCAGATCCAGGCCAGCCACTGCTGCGGGTCGACGTCGCCCGGCGGCTGCGGCGGGGTGACCCCGATCCCCTCCTCGCCGCCGAAGGTGCCCGAGTACTTCACCGCCAGCTCCGGCAGCCCGACGGCCAGGGCCAGGGTCAGCGCGGCCAGGTAGGGACCGCGCAGCTTGGCGGCGGCGATCCCGGCGACGATGCCGAACACCGCCGCGGCGGCGCAGGAGGCGAGCAGGGCCAGCACCAGCGGGATGCCGGTGTGCTCGAGCAGCAGCGCGGTGACGTACGCGCCCACCGCCATGAACGCGCCGTGTCCCAGCGAGAGCTGCCCGTTGGCGCCGGTGAGGATGGTCAGGCCCGCCACGGCGATGGTGTAGATGGCCACGGTGGCCAGGTGGTAGTTCTGGAAGGGGCTGAGCGTCAGGGAGAGGACGAAGAGCACCCCGCCGCCCAGCACCGCGAAGAGGAGGTGGCGGAGCATCGGCTGGCGCGGGATGGCCGCCAGAACGCGGCCCGGCGTCCCCGCCAGCACCACCGCGGCGGCGGTGGCTTTGCTCAGCCCGGTGGGCGTGGCGTGTCCGGCCGGCGGGCTGCTCTCGGCCCGCACCTGGCGGCGGCTGAAGATGCCCTCGGGCCGCAGCATGAGGATGACGCCGAGGATGACGAAGGCGCCCATGGTCTCCAGCGAGGAGCCGAGGTAGCCGCCCACGTAGGAGATGGCCAGGCCGGTGATCAGCCCGCCGACCACGGCGCCGATGGGGCTGTCGAGCCCGCCGATCACCGCCGCGGTGAGCGCGAAGACGAGCACCGCGTCCATGTTGTTGGGGTAGAGCAGCACCTTGGGCGCGACCAGGATGCCGGCCAGCGACCCCGCCACCGCGGCCAGTGCCCAGCCCAGCGTCAAGGCGCGGCCGACGCGCACGCCGAGCAGGCGGGCGACCTCCGGCGCGAACGCCGAGGCGCGCATGCGCAATCCCACCGGCGTGGCCCGGAAGAGCGCCAGCAGCAGCAGGGCCAGGCCGATCACCGCGCCGAGCACGAAGGCGTCGAAGGGCGAGAAGGCCACCTGGCGCCCGCCCACCTCGATGCCCGACTGCGAGAAGAAGCCGCTCACCGAGCGGAACTGCCCGCCCCAGAGGATCCCGGTGACGCCCTGCACCACGATGAGCAGGCCCAGGGTGACGATGATGGGGTTGAGAAACGACTTGTTCTCCACCGGCCTGACCAGGACACGCTCCACCACCGCTCCGAAGACGAAGCCGGTGGCCAGCGCGACGGCGAAGGCCAGCCAGTAGGGGATGTCGCGGTCGATCAGAGTTGCGGCCACGTATGTCGTGAACGTGGCCATCGCGCCGGCGGCGAAGTTGACGACCCGGGTGGCCCGCCAGATCATCACCAGGCCGAGGGCGACCGCGCCGTAGATCATCCCGTAGGTGATGCCGTTGAGGGTGAGGTCGAAGAAGCGGTTCATCGTGTCCGCACCTCAGACGCCCAGGTAGTGGTGGCGGAGGTCGCGCGAGGCGCTCACCTCCTCGGCGGTGCCGGACAGGGCCACGCGCCCCAGGTTGAGCACCAGCGCATCCCTCGCCACCGACAGCGCGCTGCGGGCGTTCTGCTCGACCAGCAATACGCTCAGCCCGCGCTCCTCGGCCAGGGTGCGCAGCACGCTCATCACCCGCGCCGTCACCAGCGGGGCCAGGCCCAGCGACGGCTCGTCGACGAGCAGCACCGCGGGGTGGGCCACCAGGGCGCGCCCGATGGCCAGCATCTGCCGCTCGCCGCCGCTCAGGGTGAGGGCCAGGTTGTGGCGGCGCGGCACCAGCGGCGGGAAGAGCTCGAACACCTCGTCGAGCGCCTGCCTGTAGCCGCGCCCGTCGTGCCGCCAGAGACCGCCGAGCTTGAGGTTCTCGTCGACGGTGAGCTGCTCGATGACGCCGCGTCCCTCGGGGACGTGGGCGATGCCCAGGCGGGTGATGTCCTCGACGGCCATGCCGAGCAGCTCGCGTCCCTGGTAGCGCACCGAGCCGCGCATGGCCCGGGCCAGCCCGCTGATGGTGCGCAGCAGCGTCGTCTTGCCCGCGCCGTTGGCGCCGAGCACCGCGGTGATGCTGCCCTCGCCGGTGCTGAAGGAGACGCCGGCGAGCGCCTCGATGGCGCCGTAGGAGACGCAGAGGTTCTCAATCTCGAGCATGCACGCCTCCCGGCTCGTCGCCGGTGACCTCCTCGCCCAGGTAGGCGGTGATCACGGCGGGGTCGGCGCGCACCGTCTCGGGCGGCCCGGAGGCGATGACCTGGCCGAAGTCGAGCACCACCAGGCGGTCGCAGACGGTCATGACGAAGTCCATGTGGTGCTCCACCAGCACCACCGCGACGCGGCTGCGCAGCTCGCGGATGAAGCTGCGCAGGTCGTCCATCTCGGCCAGCGAGAGGCCGCCGACGGGCTCGTCGAGCATGAGCAGCCGCGGCTCGGTGATCAGGGCGCGGGCCAGGGCGACGCGCTTCTGGATCGGGTAGGGCAGCTCGCGGGGCAGGCGGTGGGCGACGTCCTCGATGTGCAGGCGCCGCATGATCTCCAGCCCGCGCTCGCGCAGGCGCCGCTCGTCGCGCGACGAGGCGGGCAGCCCCAGCAGCGCCGAGAAGAGTCCGGCGCGCGCCTGCGCGTGCGCGCCCGCCATGACGTTCTCCAGCACGGTGAGGCCGGGCCACAGGCCCAGCGCCTGCAGGGTGCGGGCGATGCCCAGGGCGGCCAGGTCGTGGGGTCGGTGGTGGTGCAAGCGGCGGCCGGCGTACTCGATGGTGCCGGCGGTGGGGCGGACGAAGCCGCAGACGGCGTTGAACAGGGTGGTCTTGCCGGCGCCGTTGGGGCCGATGACGCCGAGGATCTCCTGCTCGCCGACGGAGAGCGAGACGTCGTGCAGCGCGCGGAGGCCGCCGAATTCGACGGTCAGTCCAGAGACCGTCAAGCCGGCTCCTGCCGTGGCGGGACCAGGGCGCGGGACTGCGTCCACCTCCAACCGGCCTCCGAGTTGGCCCGAAAGATCCAGGCAGAGCCGCGCGGCTGGGTGCGGGCCGTGCGCTGCCGGGAGGGGCAACACGAACGTTCGGGTGAGTGTACGGTACACCGCCCCCGCGTGTGTCTCAGGCGCTCGGAGAGTGGCCGGCCGCCTCAGCGCACGCCCACGGCCAGGTAGGCCATGCCGACCGAGACCAGCACCGCCGCGCTCGGGCGGGCCAGCCGTCGCCGGTAGCGCGCCGCCTTCTCCAGGTAGGTGAGCGCGGCCAGCAGGGCCATCCAGAGCGGGCGGCCGTAGGGCGCGGCCATGGTGGCCAGCATCATCGGCCCGCAGGCACCCACGCAGGCGGCGCCCTGGCGGAGCCCCAGGCGCCGGCAGGCCGCGCCGCCCCGCGCGGGCAGCAGGTCGACGCTCCGGCAGGCGAGAACGAAGTTGCGCTTGCGCCGGCTGAGCTGCCAGGCCGCCGCCGCGGCGAAGGCGGCCGCGGCCACCGCGCCGGTGACCGCCGGGGTTCCCTCGCCGGCCAGCGCGTGCGTGGTGGTGTCGGCCGCGGTGAAGGCCAGCATGAAGGCCAGCCAGGGCAGCAGGTAGCAGGCGAAGAACCAGGCCACGGCCGGGCGCGGCCGCAGCGTGTTGGCGGAGACGTAGCCCGCCAGCGGCAGGCAGGACGGGCCCATCATGGCCAGCGCCATCAGGGCGAAGCCGGCCAGCACCGTCCAGCCGGCCAGGCCCCGGGCGAGGCGGTCGTGGTCGAACCAGTCGCCGTGGCCGGAGGCGTAGGCGGCCAGCAGGGCCGCCCAGGCCACGGCCATCAGCGCCAGCAGCCCGAGCGTCCCGGGCCGCCGGCGCCGCACCCAGCGGCTCACGCCGCCGGATGGAAGCTGATCGAGACCCGCCCGACGCTTGGCTTGGCCTCGGTGCGGGCGTCGTGGGCGGTGCCCTCCGTGCCCGGCGGCGGCTCCAGGCCCACCGGCACGAAGGAGACCACCACCCTGCCCTCGTCCCACTGCCCGGAGCTGCGCAGCTCCTGGACCCGGCCGGTGATGTCGAAGGTGTGGCCGATGGGGCCGATGGGATGGTTGGGGTTGTCCTCGGTCGCCTGCTTGTCGCGGCGGAAGCCGAAGAAGCTGATCAGGCCGACCAGGCTGTCCTCGCCCTCCTCCTCCAGGTCGGCGCCCTCGGGCAGGTTGACGTGGACCTCGTAGGCGACGCCCGGGATGAGGTCGCTGTCGAGGCCGTCGACGTGCAGGTAGAGGTGGCCGTTGCCCGGCTGGATGGCGCTGGCCACGGCCTCGCGGGCCGGCTGGGGCAGCTCCACGGCGACGTCGGTGCGCCCGCCGCTGAGCTCGGCGGGAGCCTCGGTGGCGGCGACCAGCCTGGGCGGCTCGGGCGGTTCGGGGGGCTGCGGTGTGCTGAGCATGGCGAACCTCGCACGGACGATCGCCGGCGCGGAGCGATCGTCGTACTTGTACCCGAGCTGCCTGATGGTGTCCATGACGTCGGCCGGCTTCATCACCTGCTTGGTGCCGTTCTCGTCCCAGAAGGTGAAGTCGAAGCTCTGCCAGCGCCTGTCGTTGGGGTCCATGCGGCCGCCGCCCAGCGCGATCCAGTTGCTCCAGAGGCGGTCGATGTTGGCGTGGTGCAGCCAGAAGATGGGGTCCTGCGCGGCGCAGTTGGGATCGGCCATCCAGCCCCTGGAGCAGTCGGTGAAGGTGGCGTCGCCGCCGACCATGACGTGCACCGGGTTGTGGGGCTGGTTCTCCAGGGCGCCGAAGGTGCCGGAGTCGTGGCTGAAGCCGGTGACCGGTCCGCCGAACCCCGGGTAGGGCGAGCCGGTGAAGTTGGTGAAGCTGTAGGCCAGCGCGAACGAGGTGACGCGGTGGGGCAGCCCGGCACCGCCGTTGATGTCGGGGTTGTGGTTGCGTTCGGCGGTGTAGAGCGGGTTGGGCTGCGGCGCGTTGCCGCCCGGCGGCGTCCAGGTCTTGAGCCGGAAGGCGGGCGGGAGCTGGTTGGTCGGCGCCCCGGCGCTGTAGTTCCAGTAGGGCAGCGCCCAGGTCTGGGGCGCGCCCGCCGCCACCGCCGCCTTGCGCACGATGCGCTCGAACCAGTAGAGGTACATGCGGTGCCAGGGCAGGAAGTACCAGGTGCCGTGCTGGCACTGGTTCCAGGTGGCGCCGGGCGGCGGCGCCGCATAGCTGCCGTGCATGGCGGCCTGGTAGGCCCAGCTGGTCGGGTCGGTGGCCAGGCGCTTGCGCATCGCCGCGACCGCCTGCGCGTAGCCGGTGGTGACGGGGTCCCACGGGGTCGGGGTCTCCAGACCCCAGATGCTGCGGCGAACGTAGACGGCCATCACATCCTCCTGGTGCGCATGCGCGCGGCCGTCAGGCGATGGCGGGGAGGGACACGCGTCGAAGGCTTCTCAACAGGGTCCGCCATCACCTGGAACGACCTCGCGGTGGTGCGCTTGTCGCCGAGGCGGCCGATGCTAGCAGCGCCGGAGCGGCTTGACCACCCGGGCGCGAAGGCGGACATGCCATCATCGTCCGCCTGTGCTCGGGAGCGGAGGCCCCGGGCAGGTGGAGGATGCGCTGCGATGGACTTCCAACTGAGCGCCGAGGACGCCGCCTTCCAGGAGGAGGTGCGCACCTGGCTGGCCGATCGCCGTGAGCAGATCGAGCACACGCGGGCGGTCGACTGGGAGCAGGGCGGTGAGGCCTTCGAGCGGCACCGCGAATGGGAGCGGGCGCTCTTCGAGGCCGGACTGGCGGCAATCGCCTGGCCCAAGGAGTACGGCGGCCGCGGCGCGTCGCTGATGCAGCAGTCGCTCTTCACCGAGGAGTACGTCAAGGCCAAGGCGCCCGACCGGATCAACCGCCTCGGCCTGGGACTGCTGGGCCCGACGCTGATGGTCTACGGCAGCGACGAGCAGAAGTCCGAGCACCTGCCGCGCATCCTCCGCTGCGACGAGATCTGGTGCCAGGGCTTCAGCGAGCCCAACGCGGGCAGCGACCTGGCCTCGCTGCGCACCAGGGCGGAGATCGACGGCGACGACTTCGTGGTCAACGGCCAGAAGATCTGGACCTCGCTGGGCCGTTTCGGCGACTGGATCTTCACCCTCTGCCGCACCGATCCCGCGGCGCCCAAGCACAAGGGCATCAGCTTCATCCTCGTCGACATGCACGCGCCCGGCGTCGAGGTGCGCCCGCTGGTGCAGATCGACGGCAGCGCGCGCTTCGCCGAGGTCTTCTTCACCGACGTGCGCGTGCCGCGGTCGAACCTGGTCGGCAACCTGAACGAAGGCTGGAAGGTGGCCATGACCACGCTCGGCTTCGAGCGCGGCACCGGGCTGGGCAGCCCCGCAGCGTTCAACCGCATGTTCAGCGAGCTGGTCGACCTCACCCGCCGCGAGCAGCGCGACACCGACCCCGACGTGCGCCGCCGCGTGGCGCAGGCGTACATCGAGACGCGCATGTTCCAGCTCAACAACCAGCGCACGCTGTCGAAGCTGGCCAAGGGCGCGCAGGTGGGCAGCGAGGCGTCGCTCAACAAGCTGTACTGGTCGGAGATGGAGACGCGCATGCTGGAGACCGCGCTCGACTCGCTGGGCCCGCGCGCGGAGATCGCCGAGGGTGCCGAGGCGGAGCACGGCGGCGCGGTGTTCGGCGACTACCTCTACGCGCGCGCCTCGCAGATCTACGCCGGCACCAATGAGATCCAGAAGAACATCATCGCCCAGCGCGTCCTGGGCCTTCCCCGGGAGGCGTAACCGGCGTGGACTTCGACTTCAGCGAGGAGCAGTACCTGCTCCGCGACACGGTGCGCGACCTGCTCGGCAAGGATTGCACGCCCGCGCACGTGCGCGCCATGTGGAACGACGAGCGCGGCCGCTCACCGGAACGCTGGCGCAAGCTCGGCGAGATGGGCGTGCTGGGACTGATGGTTCCCGAGCAGTACGGCGGCAGCGGACTCGACGAAGTCGACATGGTGCTGGCCCTCGAGGAGTCGGGACGCGCGGTGCTGCCCGAGCCGCTCGTCGAGTCCGCCGCGCTGGCCGCGCCCCTGCTGGCGCGCGCGGGTGGTGACGACCTCAAGCAGCGGTGGCTGCCGCGCGCAGCGAGCGGCGAGGCGGTGCTCACCGTCGGACTGGAGTCGCAGCCGTACGTCGGCGACGCCACCGCCGACCTAGTGCTGCTGGAACGCGACGGCGAGATCCACGCGGTGACGCAGGATCGGGTGACGCTGCAGCCGCTGAAGTCGATCGACGGCGCGCGGCGCGTCTTCAAGGTCACCGCCGAGACCGGCGACGACACGCTGATCGGCACCTCGCAGCAGCACGGGCAGTGGCTCTTCGATCACGCCGCCGCGGCCACCGCCGCGCAGCTGGTCGGCATCGCCGGGGCGCTGCTCGACCAGACCGTCGAGTACGTCAAGGTGCGGGAGCAGTTCGGCCGCAAGGTGGGCTCGTTCCAGGCGGTGCAGCACCGTCTCGCCGAGATGCTGCTGCTCGTCGAGTCGGCACGCTCCGCCGTGTACTACGCGGCGTACGCGCTGGCCCACGAGCTGCCCGACGCGTCGATCGCGGCGTCGGTGGCCAAGGCCGCCGCCAACGACGCCGAGCGCTTCGCCAACCACAACGCGCTGCAGTTGCACGGCGGCATCGGCTTCACCTGGGAGCACGACTTGCACCTCTGGCTGAAGCGCGGCAAGGCCCTGGAGTGGCAGTACGGCGACGCCGATCACCACCGCAAGCGCATCGCCGACTGGATCTACACCGAGGCCGCCGCGCGCTAGCGAGGTCCGATCAGCCAGGCGTCCTCGGCCACCACGACCTCGCGGCCGTCCGCACGGACGATCACCAGCTGCAGCCGGCTGGTCGGGAAGACGCCGGTGCTCGGCCCGTGGGTGTTGAGCGACACCGCGATGTCGTCGCTCCCCGGCCGCGGCAGGGTCATGGTGTCCATGGCGTCGTGGTTCGGGGAGCGCCAGAGGATGGCGCCGCTCTGCGTGTCGACGAGGGCGAGTCCGGGAATCGTCGATGACATCAGCCCCTGGCGCGGCAGCGGCAGCTCCATGAGCAGGCGGCGGCCGTTCCAGGACAGCGCGTCGACGCCACCGGACACCGGCAGGGTGCGCACGTGGCCGCCGGCGGTGTCCAGCAGCGAGACGCGTCCGTCGTTCTTCGAGTAGGCCACCGTCCTGCCATCCGGCGTCGCCACCGCGGAGAAGTACGTGTCGCCCGACATCTGCATCGACGGCAGGAGCTGCGTGATCCGGCCGTGGTGGATGCGCAAGAGCTGATGCGTCGAACCTGAGCCGACCTGGCTGAAGACGTCGGCGATGATGGAGCCGTCGCCGGTGCCACAGGCCAGGATGCGCGCGTCGCCGTAGATGCCCGGCGGGGCGAACGTCGCCACGTCGGCGGAGACCCCTCCCGGAACGGTGGTGAAGAACGTGACCGGCGTCGGCCGGGGCGCCGCCGTCGATCCGAAGTTCGGCCTCGAACTGTTCACGCCGCAGAGCGTGTGTGAGTCGTCGCCCCATGCATACGCGCCCTTGGCGTCGCCCTCGAAGCGACCATCCGCGGTCCACACCATGTCGTCGGAGTCGATGACGTGGCGACCGTCGAACGACGCGATGCCCTGCCCGCCGGCGTTGCTGGTCGGCGCAACGCGGAGCACGCCGCTGCGATGCCCGTCCCAGCCCGCCCCGTCGACCTCCGTCGCCTGCTCGCCGGGGCCGAAGAGGATCCACGGCCCGCCCGTCGCCGGGATGCTCGACGTCGCCGGCGGGGGTGTCGCCGGAGGCGCCTGCGTGGGCACCGGCTTCGACACCGGCGGCGCGGACGGCAGCGGCTTCGCACCCGTCGCGGTGCGATGCCCCGCGTCGTGCGCATGGCGCGTCACCATGGCGGCCACACCCGCCACGGCCGACAGACCGGCCGCGCAGGCGAGGGCCACCGCCAGCGGACGCAGCGAACGGCGGCTCACGTCGATCGGTGCCGGCGTGACGGCGGGGTCCGTCGTGTGTTCTTCCACCACCATGTCCCTTCCGCGCTGGAGCGTCCGTCGCTCCTCTCACCCTCCCATTGACACGGCGCCGGGTCCGCCCCCTAGAGCGCCAGCGGCCTGGTCGGCGCCATCACCGCCATGGGGTCGGCCTTCCAGTCCACGCCGGTGTCGATGTAGAGCTCCAGCTCGTTGCCGTCGGGGTCGAGCACGTAGAGGCTGTGGGTGACGGTGTGGTCGCTGGTGCCGACCACCTGCACGCCGGCCTCCTGGCAGCGGCGCAGCGCGGCGCGCAGCTCGTCGTCGCTGTCGCCCACCTTGAGGCCGAAGTGGTACATGCCGACGCGGCGGCCCTGCGGGATGGCCTGGGCGCTCTCGCCGACCTCGATGAGCAGCAACTCGTGGTGGGTGCGCCCGCTGGAGAAGGCGGAGGCGGGCATGCCGGGCACGTCGGGCACCACCTGGTGCCAGCCGAGCACGTCGCGGTAGAAGGCGATCGACCGCTGCAGGTTGCGGACGTAGAGCACGATGTGCCCGAGCTCCTTGATCTCCATGGCGCTCACCCTGGTGCTGGCTGCCGACCTCAGCAGTATGCCCACCGCGGCAGCGGCTCGGTGGCGATCAGCCCCGCTCGGGCTGCGGCTGCTCGGGCGGCATGTCGGGCACCTCGGCGGGCTCGGGCC